>Ga0079037_100001815_pt1 | contig 11371 bp, 11 predicted proteins | sample Mud3Dept4metaG_FD_71479 | JGI IMG/M metagenome (GOLD analysis project Ga0079037, IMG submission 71479) | Freshwater wetland microbial communities from Ohio, USA, analyzing the effect of biotic and abiotic controls - Mud 3 Core 4 Depth 4 metaG | ecosystem: Environmental > Aquatic > Freshwater >... | reverse complement strand
CGTCAAGAACCGGGTGCTTCCGGCGATCGGCGCCGCGCTGGCACAGAACCCGATCCGGGGCCGCATCACGCTCAGCGGCTACGAAGGTTCCGAGCTCATCGTCGGGCGCCTCCTGGTGGAGAGCGGGGCGGACCTGCGCTATGTCGGAACGGCTTGCGGCAGAACGGCGTGGTCGGAGGCCGACCGCGAGTGGCTGGAAGCAAGCGGAGTGACGGTCCGCTATCGCGCCACCCTCGAGGACGATCTCGCCGCAGTCGAGGAGTTTCGCCCCGAGCTCGCGATCGGCACGACCCCCGTGGTGCAGAAGGCCAAGGAAGCGGCTATTCCGGCCCTGTACTTCACGAACCTGATCTCGGCGCGGCCGTTGATGGGACCGGCGGGTGCTGGCTCGCTGGCGCAGGTGATCAACGCGGCACTGGCCCAGCGGACCCGATTTGCAGCGATGCAGGAGTTCTTCGCGCCCAACGCTGCTGCCGAGCAGGACATCGTCGCCGCGGCCGCCGGACAGCCATCTCCATTCCTCGCAAGTGCCTGCGCCGGCGGCGCTCGGGAGAGTATCCCGTGCTGATCCGTGACCACGATCGCGCAGGCGGGTACTGGGGCGCAGTCTACGTCTTCGGCGCCGTCGAAGGGCTGCAGGTCATCATCGACGGTCCGGTGGGTTGCGAGAACCTCCCCGTCACCGCCGTCCTGCACTACACGGACGCTGTGCCGCCGCGCAAGCTGCCGATCGTGGTCACTGGCCTCGGCGAGGAAGAGCTCGGCCAGACCGGCACCGAGCAGGCCATGCAGCAGGCGTACAGCACCCTCGACCCCTTGCGGCCGGCGGTGGTGGTGACCGGCTCGATCGCCGAGATGATCGGTGGCGGCGTGATTCCGGAAGGCGCCAACATCAGGCGCTTCCTGCCGCGCACCATCGACGAGGATCAGTGGCAGAGCGCTGACCGAGCGATGTACTGGCTGTGGAGGCAGTACGGTGCCGGCAGCGGCCGTCGCCACGGCACCAGCCCCGCGCCGTCGCACATGCCAAGCGTCAACCTGATTGGCCCGAGCTACGGCTGCTTCAACAGCTGGTCCGACGTCGCGGAGATCCGCCGGCTGGTCGAGGGGATCGGCGCCACGGTCAATCTCGTGTTTCCGCTAGGCACTGCGGTGTCCGAAATACCACGCTTGGCCGACGCGGACGTCAACATCTGCCTCTACCGCGAGTTCGGGCGAGCCCTGTGCGAGGCGCTGGAAAAGCCCTATCTGCAGGCGCCGATCGGCCTGCACAGTACGACCCGTTTCTTGCGTGCGCTCGGCGAGCACCTCGGCCTCGACCCCGAGCCGTTCATAGAGCACGAGAAGAAGACTACGCTCAGCCCGATCTGGGACATTTGGCGGTCGGTCACCCAGGACTTTTTCGCCACGGCGACCTTCGCCGTGGTCGCCGGCGAGACCTATGCGCGGGGGCTTCATCGGTTCCTCGAAGGGGAGATGGGGCTGCCGTGCACGTTCTCCATTGCCCGACGCCCGGGTGTCAAGACCGACAACGACGCCGTGCGACGGGCGGTGCGCGAGAAGACGCCACTCGTCCTCTTCGGCAGCTACAACGAGCGCATGTATTTGGCAGAGGCCGGTCTGCGCGCGGCCTATGTTCCGGCCGCCTTCCCGGGAACGGTCTTCCGCCGCCACACGGGCACGCCTTTCATGGGCTACGCGGGTGCCACCTACGTCGTCCAGGAGGTGTGCAACGCGCTCTTCGACGCGCTGTTCCACATCCTTCCCCTCGGCAGCGAGCTCGACAAGGTGGACGCGACGCCCGCGCGGCTGCGCGAGGACCTGCCGTGGGACGATGGCGCCAAGGCACTGCTCGACGAGTGGGTGCAGTCGCAACCCGTCCTCGTCCGCATCTCGGCGGCGAAGCAGCTGCGGGAGGCGGCGGAGAGCGGTGCCAGGCTGGCGGGTGAGAGGCGGGTGAGTGCAGATCAGGTGGCAGAGGCCAAGCGGCGGATGGGGCAGGTCGCATGAGCCGGCTGACGGTCGGCGTCGCGGGCAGCGACCGCGAAACGGACGTGATGTACCGAGGCAGTGACGGACGCGTGTGATGCGATGTGGAGGTCGATGAGATGACCGCTTTGAACCAAGTCGACGACACCCTGGAAGGCCTTGCAGAGGGCGATGCGAAGCAGTTCCTTCACCTGTTCCTGGTGACGGTGCTGCTGTTCCTGCCGGTGATTCTGATCATGCGCCTGCTGCCGCGCAGGATCCGGCCGTGGGATCCCGGCAGCGGCGAGAAAAAATCCGTCATCGGCGAAGCGAAGGCGGCCGCGAACGCGTTCCTTCCGTTCGCGTTCATGGGCTGAAGCGCTCACGGAATGTTAGGGAAGCTAGCGATGCCGCGACTCATGGTGCACCGGCGCCAGCATGGTGGATCGAGCAGGGTCACGGGGAAGCGTAACCAGAGAACCGGGAGATGACATCGTGACTGATCAGCGCAAGAGGCAGGCTGGGCCCACAGATCCGGAGGCGAGGGAATTCCAGCGCAACTTCGTGTTGAGCTTCCTCGCACTCACGACCGCCGCAGTCGTGGCCCACATTCTCATGTGGACGTGGCGTCCCTGGCTCTAGGCAGGGGATCCAGTCCGCAAGTTCCGCATTGTGAGGAGGACGAACCATGTTGGGGGTGTTGCTGAGAGACCTACACAAGATCTGGCTGATTTTCGATCCCCGCCGCGTGCTCATCGGCATGTTGGCGGGCCTGGCGGGCCTGGCGCTCTTTATCCACATGCTGTTGTTGAGCACGGACCGATACAACTGGCTGGAGGGTACTGGCAAGGCGCGTATGCCCGCAGCGGCGCACCAGGTCTCGCCGCCCCCCAAGGTTCAGACCCGGTAGCGTCGAACGCCGATGGCAGCAGGCGAACACATGGCTGGCTGCCGAGCCTCGTTCGCCGCCGGGGCGGTAGCAGATGGCGGCCAGTGAGCCGCTGAACGGTCAGAGGGTTAACACATGGCCATGCTCAGTTTCGAAAGGAAGTATCGGATTCGGGGAGGGACGCTGATCGGAGGAGACCTGTTCGACTTCTGGATGGGGCCTTTCTACGTCGGCTTCTTCGGGGTCACGACGATCTTCTTCGCCGTGCTCGGGACCCTTCTCATCGTCTACGGTGCGGCGCTCGGTCCAAGCTGGAACATCTGGAAGATCAACATCGCACCACCGGATCTCAGCTACGGACTGGGATTGGCGCCCCTCAAGTACGGAGGGCTCTGGCAGCTCATCACGATCTGCGCGATTGGCGCCTTTGTCTCCTGGGCGCTTCGTCAGGCGGAGATCGCCCGAAAGCTGGGGATCGGCTATCACGTTCCGGTGGCCTTCGGCGTTGCGGTATTCGCGTACGTGACGCTCGTCGTCATTCGGCCCCTGCTGCTGGGCGCCTGGGGCCACGGCTTCCCCTACGGAATCATCAGCCACCTCGATTGGGTGTCCAACGTCGGGTATCAGTTCCTGCACTTCCACTACAACCCGGCGCACATGCTCGCCATCACCTTCTTCTTCACGACCACGCTGGCGCTGTCGATGCACGGCTCCCTGATCCTGTCGGTCACGAACCCGCGGAAGGGGGAGCCGGTAAAGACCGCCGAGCACGAGAACACCTTCTTCCGGGACGAGATCGGCTACTCGATCGGCGCCCTGGGAATCCATCGTCTCGGCCTTTTCCTCGCATTGTCCGCTGGCTTCTGGAGCGCGGTGTGCATCGTCATCAGCGGTCCGTTCTGGACCCGAGGCTGGCCCGAGTGGTGGAGCTGGTGGCTGAATCTCCCGATATGGTCATAGCGCGGGGATATCGTCATGGCTGAATACCAAAACATTTTCACGCAGGTGCAGGTCAGATCCCCCGCCTATCCGGGTGTCCCGCTGGAAGGCGGCCACTGGGTTCGGCAGGGGCAGCCCTTCTTCAACTACTGGGCGGGAAAGATCGGCGACGCGCAGATCGGTCCGATCTACCTCGGCGGGACCGGTGTCGCGTCGCTGATCTGCGGATTCATCGCGATCGAGATCATCGGCCTCAACATGTGGGCGTCGGTCGACTGGAACCCCATCGAGTTCATACGGCAGCTGCCGTGGCTCGCGCTCGAGCCACCTCCGCCTGCCTACGGCCTGCGCATCCCGCCGCTGAACGACGGTGGCTGGTGGCTACTGGCGGGGTTCTTCCTCACGACGTCCATCATCCTGTGGTGGGTGCGAACCTATCGACGAGCGGTCGCGCTCGGCATCGGGACGCACATGGCGTGGGCGTTCGCAGCGGCGATCTGGCTCTATCTCGTGCTCGGATTCATCCGCCCGATCCTCATGGGCAGCTGGGCGGAAGCGGTGCCCTTCGGGATCTTTCCGCACCTGGACTGGACCGCGGCGTTCTCGATCCGCTACGGGAACCTCTTCTACAACCCGTTCCACATGCTCTCCATCGCGTTCCTCTACGGTTCCACGCTGCTGTTCGCGATGCACGGCGCGACGATCCTTGCGGTCAGCCGCTACGGCGGCGACCGGGAGATCGATCAGGTCACCGACCGCGGCACGGCGGCGGAGAGGGCGGCGCTCTTCTGGCGGTGGACGATGGGCTTCAACGCCACGATGGAATCCATTCACCGCTGGGCGTGGTGGTTTGCCGTGCTGACCGTCATCACCGGGGGCATCGGGATCCTTCTGACGGGGACCGTCGTCGACAACTGGTACCTGTGGGGTGTGAAGCACGGAATCGCGCCGGCCTATCCGCCGATACCGCACTCACTGCCTGACGCGTCATTGCTTCCTGGAGGTGCGCCGTGACTAGTGCGAGCTCCGTCACCCGCAAGTCCGTTCCCTTGGTCCTCGCAGGCCTCGCGGCGCTCGTCGTCGCAGGCTGCGAGCGGCCGCCGCAGGAGACGGTGCAGAGCGGCTACCGTGGTCTGGGCATGGAGGCGGTGATCAACCCGCGCATCCTCCAGGCGAAGCTGAACCAGAACGCACCGCCGGTACCGGAGCCACCCGCCGAGCCCGCGCCGGTGAAGGCGTCGCAGGTCTACCAGAACGTGCAGGTCCTCGGTGAGCTCAGCGTCACCGAGTTCACGCGGCAGATGATCGCAATGGGAAAGTGGATTGCGGGCGATCTGCCGGAAGCGGAGCAGTGCGGCTACTGTCACAACACGGAGAACTTCGCGCTCGACGACAAGTACACCAAGACCGTGGCGCGGTCGATGTTGGCGCTGACGCTGAACACGAACGCGGCCTGGAAGATCCACGTCGCTGATACCGGCGTGACCTGCTACACGTGCCACCGGGGCAAGGGTGTTCCCGCCAACGCGTGGACTTCGGATCCAGGGCCTGGCAAGCCCGAAGGGTTCGTCTCCACCGGACAGAACGTCGGGGCTGCGGCCGTCGGCTACACGTCGCTGCCCTACGACCCGCTGACCCCCTTCCTGGAGCAGGACAACGAGATCAGCGTGATCTCGACGCAAGCGCTGCCCCCGGGGGGCGGCGAGAGCCGAAAGTCCATCAAGCAGGCCGAGTGGTCCTACGCGCTGATGATGCACGTGTCCCAGTCCCTTGGGGTCAACTGCACCTTTTGCCACAACAGCCGGTCGTTCTTCGACTGGGACCAGAGCACGCAGCAGCGCACCACGGCTTGGTATGCGATCCGGCACGTGCGGGAGCTCAACAACGAGTACATCCAGCCCTTGAAGGACATCCTTCCGGCCAGCCGGAAGGGGCCGCTGGGAGACCCATTGAAGGTCACGTGCTCGACCTGCCACAACGGAGCGTACAAGCCACTTTTTGGAGCCAGCATGCTCAAGGACTACCCGGGCCTCGCAGGGCCGCTTCCCATCAAGACGGCTGCTGCTGCCTCGCCGCGATGATCGAGGGGGCGGCGTTGGTGGCGGCACAGCAGGCGTGGGGCAGGACGCGCCACCGTGCTGCGTGGCCGCCGAGGCGCCGATCCACCGAGAAATCGTCTTCGCCCGGTTTCAACGGGCATTTTACCGCCGCGACTGAGCCAGCCGCGGCATCCCCGCCGCGCGGATTGAGCGCGGTAACGACCGCGAGGTCATCGCAAGATCGGGAGAACGCATCATGACCGACGAGAGAAAGAGCCTGTCCGGGCTGACGGACCAAGAGGCGAAGGAGTTCCACAGCATTTTCGTGGCGAGCTTCCTCGCATTCACGGCGATCGCCGTGGTGGCGCACATCCTGGTCTGGATGTGGCGTCCCTGGCTCTAACCGCTGGACTGGACCACACCTTAGAGCTTCACAGGAGGCCAAAGTATGTATCGCATCTGGCAGATATTCGATCCGCGTAGAACGTTGATCGCGCTCTTCGCTTTTCTGTTCACTCTGGCCCTGCTGATTCACTTCATTCTTCTCAGCACGGCTCGCTACAACTGGCTCGAGGGGCCGGTCGTGGTGAAGGCGCCGGCAGCCCAGATGGCACCGCTGCCGCCGGCCCAGGGGCAGGGGAAATAGCGCCGGCAGGGAATGTGGCGGATCCGGACCTAGCTCTGTCGGGTCCGGGCCGCCGCAGCCGGATCTCAGGACAGCCCGATGAAGGCCGTGCTGCGCGAGTTGCGCCTGAAGACATCGGCCCCGATCCAGGTGATCGACATGACCTCGCAGGCGCGAGGGCTGGTGGAGCAGAGCGGGATTCGCGATGGGCTTCTCACGGTAATCTCGAACCATACCACCGCCTTCATCAGCCTGAACGAATCCGAGGCCAGACTCCACGAAGACATGGTCGAGTTCCTGGCCAGGTTCGCTCCGAAGGGTGCCGCCTACCGGCACGACCTCGAGCCGGTCGACGACAGGCCCAACGCGCATGCCCATCTCGCCGGGCTGTTCATGAATTCGTCTGAGAGCATTCCGGTCAATGGCGGCAAGCTGGTGCTCGGGGCGTGGCAGGGAATCCTGTTTGTCGAACTGGACGGACCGCGGGAAGCCCGCTCCGTCTACGTTCACATACTCGGGAACGAGTAGACATGAAGCGTTGCGACGTTGCCGGCTTCTTTGCGGACCAGCGCACGCTGGATGGTGACGAGTACCTCACGCTGGACTACTACTTCGAGTGCGTCGGGGACCCGGAAGTCGCAGCGGCTCATTTCTGCAGCGAGCAGTCCACTGCACAGTGGCAACGCGTCGGCCATCGCGAGGATCTCCGGCCGCGGTTCGCAGCCAAGGTCGTTGATCTACGGATAGGCGAATCCCTTCCTGAGCTGAGCTATCCGGTGGAGTGCCATGCGGAGGGTCCGATCCACGCGTGTCGCGTGCGTGTGGCCCATCCACATGGAAACTTCGGCGCGCGGATACCGAATCTCCTCAGCGCGATCTGCGGTGAAGGCACCTTTTTCTCGCCGGGCATTCCCGTCGTCAAGCTGCTGGACATTCATTTCCCCGATGAGTTCTCGGCCAAGTTCGAAGGACCTCGATTTGGCATCGAGGGCATCCGTGATCTGCTGAACGTCTACGATCGTCCGATCTTCTTCGGTGTGATCAAGCCGAACATCGGTCTTCCGCCGGAAGCCTTTTCGGAAATCGGGTATCGCGGTTGGGTTGGTGGCCTGGACGTCGCCAAGGACGACGAGATGCTGGCGGACATGGAGTGGTGCACCCTCGAGCGGCGCTCAGCGCTGCTGGGTGACGCGCGAAAACGAGCGGAGGAAAAGACCGGTCACCGCAAGCTCTACCTGGCGAACATCACTGATGAGGTTGACCGGCTGTGCGATCTGCACGATGTGGCGGTAAGGAACGGGGCCAACGCAGTTCTCGTCAACGCGATGCCCGTCGGCCTGAGTGCCGTGCGTATGCTCAGGAAGCACGCCCGTGTGCCGCTGATCGCGCACTTTCCGTTTACAGCCTCCTTCAGTCGGCTGCGCAATTATGGGGTGCATTCGCGGGTGATCACGAAACTGCAGCGGCTGGTGGGATTCGACGCCATCATCATGCCGGGCTTCGGGGGGCGGATGATGACACCCGTGGCCGAGGTGCTCGAGAACATCGACGCCTGTTTGACTGAGATGGGACGAATTCGGTGCTGCCTCCCAGTGCCCGGCGGGAGCGATTGGGCCGGGACGCTGGAAGCGGTGTATCGGCACGTGGGATCTATCGATTTCGGCTTCGTGCCGGGCCGGGGTGTTTTTGGGCATCCGATGGGCCCCGAGGCCGGGGCGGCGAGCATTCGTCAGGCATGGGACGCCTGCAGCAGGGGAATCGCGCTCGACCGCCATGCGACGTTTCACCCGGAGTTGCGGGCCGCGATCGAGACTTTTGGGGCGCCGGGAGACGATTGCGGAGCCGCTGCGAGCGCCCGCTCGGCGGGCCGAGGCGATGAGCGTGTGGTCAGACCGGCGAACGACAGCGCGGACCCGATGGAGCAAGTCGCTGGATTTGCGGGATCGAGTCACCCTGACCGGCGTCCGCCTGCGCAAGGGCAGGCGGCGTAAGCGATCTTACACAGGGGGTGATCGTGAACCAGCTTCGAGCGGTTGATTGGACCACGCAGGCTCTGCCGCTGAGTCGACAGCGCGACAGCGACGAGCAGGTCATCAGAGTTGACTGGAACGATCGAGCCCTGGGGCCTGGCGGCAAGCTGGAAGTGCACCAGGGTGGATTGCTGCACCGCGCGTTCTCCATATTCGTGTTTGATTGGCGGAATCGGCTGCTCCTGCAGCGCCGTGCTGACGGGAAGTACCACTTTGCAGGCTTGTGGTCGAACACCTGCTGTGGACACCCTCGACCTGGCGAAACGACCTACCATGCTGCGGCGCGGCGGCTGGAGGAGGAGTTTGGATTCGTCACCCCGCTGGATGAGTTCTCCGAGTTTGTCTATCGGGCCTGGGATCCCGTCTCGAGCCTGGTGGAGTACGAGTACCTCCATGTCTTCCGAGGCGTCTTCTCCGCGCGGCCGCAGCCCAACCCCGACGAGGTGGGCTCTTGGCGGTGGATGTCACTGCCGCGCGTCAGGCACGAGATACAGAGAAGCCCGAACGCGTTCACCCCATGGTTCGCGTTGCTGCTGCGCCGGATCTTCTCGACCGATGCCGCTCGTCGGGCGTAGCGACAGTGATTTGAGCACTGACGGCAACGCAGCGTCGCGCTGATTGGCTTCGGGTACCAATACGCGCATTGGCGCAAAGAGTGGCATCTCGGCGCCAACGAGGCTGGCGCTCCCCAGGCAGTGGCGTTGCGCCACATCTCCTGGCGGCGGGGATACAGCTGCGCGCGAGCGGGCGCCGAAGGGACGTGTTCGCGGCCGGCGGTTGGCCGCGTGTGGAAATCGTCGAATCCAACCCGTTGAGACTCGACAGCTTTGCACCCCCGCTGGACGGCGTAGAGGTCGCCAACTACCTCCTGCCTCGCGCACGCGATGTCCGCCGGCCGGAATTTCGGGCGACGAGACCGCGCTGCCGGTGCGAACCGTGCCGGCGCGGCCGCGACGGTGCGCCGCATCGCCTATCTGGGTAGTGCGTCCCGAGCGATCCCCCGCGCAAGCTCACGTCGTGTCGCAGCGCGAGACGAGGGATCCTATGCGTGGGATTGGTGCCAGTCACCGAACTGCGCGCCTGCACTGCACCCAAATCGTTACTGACGAGGCCGTAGGGGAATCGCCTCTATCCGCTACTGCGCCGCCCCGTCCTTCGTGGAGAGCTTGGCCGTTCGTTCCGGGATTCGGCGCAAGTAAGGCAATACCTCTCGCGCGACGAGCAGGATAGTCGCCAGAACGATTCCAGTGAACAACCAAAGGCCGGCGCCGAGCAAAGCGAGTTCCCACCGGCTGCCTTCGATATGCTCGCTTGGAAAGAATACGGCGAACAGGATCATCCCAATGGTCAGCGACAGCCAAGCCAGCAGTGCCAGTACAAATGGCACCATGCCCGCGGTCGGCTTTGGCGATTCCTCGTTCGTATGGTTCGTATGCGGTTCCATGTCATGCTTCTCCCCGTCTCGGCGAGACGGTCGTATCGCACGGAATGGCGTGGAAAGCGTGGTGGTCGTGTCATCCGAGCACTGAGACCACGTGTGAGGTGCTCGCCGCACGGGGCCGTGCTGGATTGTCGCGAATGCTCGCCAGCGTTTCCATGGGCAGGTGGCGATGCGGTATCGCCCTTCGTCGTTGCTGTTTGACGCGCACGTCCGGTCGATTCCCTGGTTGTCGCCTCGGTCGCGCTCGCGATGGCACCACTACCCCTGCTTCGCGCAGGGCCGCCGCCGGTCGGGATGGGAGGCCCCTGGCGATCAGCGAAGGGAGGGTACCAGGGGTGGTATGGATGGTCCCGCCGAACCCCGAAACCAGGCGGCCACGGGCGACTCTGCTGACCCCAACGGAACTTTTCGGTAAGCAGGCCGATTTGACGGAATTCTTCGCAGCACCGCGAGAGCGCGGGATTGCCCCCAGGTGGCCGTACGCCGAAGTTCAGGAGCTAGAGGTTCGAAGAAGAGCGACGTCTCGCAAAGGCCGCAACTGCGGCGGCCGCGACACGCCGCAAGCAGCTGAAATTTGTGGGACGGGTTGTGGAACGCTGCGGCCAAGAAGCGAAAACGCGAAGCAAAACCGCCGCTTGGCTTCTCTTCATGGCGGAGAGGCGTCCGCTCAACCGCCCGAGCCCGCTCCGCCGCCGCGAGCGCGCGCAGGCTGAACCTCTGTGACCCGCCCGATCCCGTCTTTGCCGAACGTGGGGCGAACGTCTTTAGTGCAGAGAAAAGCGACGATCGAGCCATCAGGGCGCAAGGACCCGGCCCACGGTCCGTCAGGCGCCAGTGCAAAAATTTCCGACATTGCGCCGAGGCGTCGGCGCCAACGACCCCCTTCGGCAGGACTCGACCAAAAGCGGTCATGCTGTAGAGGTGCACGAAACCGCGCGAGCTGCCGAAAATAGTCGCCACTCCTATTTGGTTCGCGGGCTACGTCGAGCTTGGTAAAGCAGACATTCAACAAGACCGCGAGTCTGAGTGCCGTTCTCATGACCACGGTTTGCTGAGTATCGAACCATTCGTGCCGCTGGTGAGGTCGTCTGCCGGTCGTAGGATGGTTCGACTGAGGAGATCCTGCAGAAGGGATCCCGGCTGGCGGACGAGCACATCGCCTTCCTGGAGCACCGGCTGACCGAGCACGTCCTCACGGCCGACATGCGCCTGGGCTCCTTTCTCGCGGAGGCGACGTAGGCGCCGCCCATGGCGACGGTGTTTTCTGTGCGCAGATCACGTGAGCGCGCGTCACGCGCCCTCAAGAGGGGTTAGCCTCCGCCGTTGCGCCGGTCAGTTTTCGGAGGTGACTCATCAAGAAGCTGACAGGTCTGGTACTCACGCTCGCGGTTCTCTCCTCGTCTCTCGTCAGCGCGGCGGGCGGTTTCGGCGCGATGGATC
>Ga0079037_100001814_pt1 | contig 11371 bp, 11 predicted proteins | sample Mud3Dept4metaG_FD_71479 | JGI IMG/M metagenome (GOLD analysis project Ga0079037, IMG submission 71479) | Freshwater wetland microbial communities from Ohio, USA, analyzing the effect of biotic and abiotic controls - Mud 3 Core 4 Depth 4 metaG | ecosystem: Environmental > Aquatic > Freshwater >... | reverse complement strand
GGGGATTATGAACTGATTTTTAAAGCATCAATGATAGCAATGGATGCCGGCGCTGACTTTATTAAAACATCGACCGGAAAAGTAAATATATCTGCAACACCTGAAGCAGCATATGTCATGTGCAGGGCTATATCAGATTTTTATGCTGAAACAGGAATAAGGGTTGGATTTAAACCCGCCGGTGGTATTGTAACTGCTGCAGATGCTTTTACTTATTACCAGATTGTAAGTTACTGTCTTGGCAATGAGTGGCTTAATAATAAATACTTCAGGATTGGAGCAAGCCGCCTTGCAAATAATATTCTTTCCGAAATTGCCGGAGAGCGACATGATCACTTTTAAACAGGAACAAACTATTGTTGCAGGGGATTCGGTCAGACAAAAATCAGATACTTCATTACAAAACCTCTCGATACCTTCTGACTCTGGCAGGATAGTCGATTCCATTCCGCATAAGAATATAAGCATTCCGGATGCAATTGAAACACAAGAACCTGTTGATACCACCTCAGTTTGCATCCGGAACAGTATTTCAGACGTCACATTTTATGACTCGTTAAATATTATTACCAGAATTGATCAGACATATTCCGGTCAATTCCCATTTTTATTTACTGAAAAAAACAGGATCAGGGAATCAGAAGCCAGGGAGAAACAATTTATGCTTCTTAAAAATGGGAAAGAGATACCTTCCAAACCTTTTCACAACGACTGGATTATAATAATAATTCTGATTTCAGCTTTTCTCTACGCTGTTATCAGCACTTTTGCCGGAAGGTTTTTTCGTGAGCTTAAAAAGTTCTATCTGATACGGGGTATAGGTGATCCATCTTCGCGTGATACAGGAGAGTTATTTCACTGGCCGTCTACCATATTTAATCTTGTTTCATTCGTGAGTCTGGCATTGTTCTTTTATTGTGCGGTATATTATTTTAACTCTATCCCTTCAGAAATTACAGGTATTATTTTCTGGCTGATAGCACTGGGAATTATTATCATAGCTGTCTCATCACGTCATATTATTTGTTTTATCACAGGAAGAGTAAGCGGCCAAAATGAAGCTTTTAACGAATATATACTTACAATTTACCTGTTCTACAGATTTATGGCTTTGATATTATTCATTCTTACAATTCTTTTAATATATACCACTTTTTTACCTGCAAAATCATTATTCTATGCAGGATTTTTCATAATGGCAATCCTTTTTATATTGCGTATAATCAGACTTTTTATAATTTTTCTGAAGAGGAATATATCAATATTGTATTTGATTTTATACCTTTGTGCGCTAGAATTTTTGCCTGCTGTTGTATTAGTAAAGTATTTTAGAGGCCTGTTTTAGATTTGAGATTGTTGCTCGGGAAGTAAAACTAAAACTGTAAACAGTTGAAAATAAGGAAGATTTTAGTGTCGCAACCAGATCCTATGAATCCGAAATCTCCATATTTCGATCTGGCAAAAAAATACAACCTAAAAATTGATTTTAAACCATTTATCCAGGTAGAGGGAATTCCTTCAAAGGATTTCCGCCATCAGAAAATCAATATTCTTGATTTTTCTGCTGTAATTTTTACCAGCAAAACTGGAATAGATCATTTTTTCAGGATTTGTAACGAACTCAGGATTGTAGTGCCTGACACTATGAAATATTTCTGTATTACGGAAAATGTTGCATTTTATCTGCAGAAATATATCGTATACAGGAAAAGAAAAATATTCCATGGCAAAGCAAAATTTCAGGATCTGATTGATGTTATAATCAAACACAAAGAAGATAATTATTTCGTCCCGCTTTCGGAGCCGCATAATGCAGAAATTCCTGAACTTCTTGACAAAAATAATATCAGGTACACCATAGGAATTCTTTATAAGACCATTAGCAGTCATTTTTTAAATATTAAGGATTTTGATTATGATATCATTGTATTTTACAGCCCTTCCGGTATTAAATCCTTAAAAGAAAACTTTCCTGATTTTGTTCAGGGAGATATCAAAATCGCAGCTTTCGGACCGACAACGGCATGTGCCGTAGAACATGAAGGCCTTAGACTGGATATCAATGCTCCAAATCCAAAAGCGCCATCAATGACAATGGCTCTTGATAATTTTCTTAAGGAACATAACAGGAATCTGAAGTAAGATAACTTTTTATAACAAGCATTTACCTGAAGCTTCGGAGATATAATTAAAAATCGTCTTCAGGAGAAGTTAGTCTTATATGACCATGGGAAGGGAGACATTTAAAAAAACTGAAAGACTTTGCAGTCATAAAATAATAACCCGCCTTTTTGAGTCAGGGAACATTTTCTATTTTTCATTTTTTAAAGTCATCTGGTTAAAATATCCCGATGAACTTCCTTCCCTGGCCCAGGTAGCATTCAGCGTTTCAAAAAAGGGATTTCGTCTGGCTGTAACCAGGAATCTTCTGAAACGAAGGCTGAGAGAAGCATACCGAAAAAATAAACAGATCCTGTATAATTTTCTTACTACAGAAAATATCAGGATTGTTTTTATCGTCATTTTCAGAAATAATAAGGTACAGGATTATCAGTTAATTGAAAAATCCCTGACAGAAATGCTTGAAAAGCTTATCATTAATATCACTGAAAATGAAAAAAACTGTTAAAGTTGTTTTAATTATTTCTTTATCAAGTTCTTTAAAAAAATTTCTTACTATTTTCGCCCTTCCATATTAAGTTATTCTGAGATATGAAAAAGATTCGGTCAGGTACATTGATAATAATATTCAGCCTGTTGATTTTTGCAGGACTGAGTGCAGGTTTTCTGGTCACTCAGGAAACACGTGATTTCAGGATTGCTAAAAACCTTGACATCTTTTTTTCTCTCTTCAGGGAACTGAATACCTTCTATGTCGATGAAGTCAACCCTGATAAAATCATAAAAACGGGAATCGATAATATGCTTAAAAGCCTGGATCCTTATACAGTATATTACCCTGAATCTGAAGCTGATGAATTTACATTAATGACAACCGGGAAATATGGAGGAATAGGTTCACTGGTCAGGGGCGGAGGTGATTATGTTATAATAAGTGATGTCTATAAAGGATTTCCGGCCGACAAGGCAGGAATTAAACCAGGAGATATTATTAAAAAAGTCGATGGGATCTCAATCCGGGGATTTTCAACAGAGATGGTCAGCAATAAACTGAAAGGCAATCCCGGAACGGATATTATTATAACTATTGAAAGAAACGGAAAGGAATCCGATTATACCATAAAAAGGGAAAAAATCGTAATCCCACCTGTACCTTATTCCGGAATGATTGATTCCAGGACAGGATATATTCGCCTGACAAATTTCACTCAGGATTGCATAGGGGATGTTAAAAATGCACTTGAAGCATTAAAGAACAGCAACGCCCAGCAGATAATCCTTGACCTGAGAAGCAATCCCGGCGGATTACTTTCTGAAGCAGTGGAAGTGGTTAATCTTTTTATGGGCCCGGGAAATGAAGTAGTTTCGACAAAAGGCAAAGTCAAGCAATTTGATGAGGACTTTAAGACAACCAAGACTGCTGTGGATGAAAAAATTCCGATTGCTGTTCTTATAAACAGGGGATCTGCATCAGCTGCTGAAATTGTTGCAGGTGCAATTCAGGATCTTGACAGAGGTATAATTGTAGGGCAGCGTTCTTATGGAAAAGGACTTGTTCAGGTAACCCGTCCCCTGAGTTATAATACACAATTAAAAGTCACTACAGCAAAATATTATATCCCTTCCGGAAGATGCATCCAGGCTCTGGATTTTTCACACCCGAATGAAGATGGTAGTGTGGGTATTATACCGGATTCACTTATTTCAGAATTTAAAACACGAAATGGAAGAATAGTCAGAGATGGCGGAGGAATCACCCCGGATATTGAGGTAATCCCCGAACCTCTTAGTCAGGTCGCCACAGAGCTATATCTCAGGAACTATATCTTTGACTTTGCAACGAAGTATTATTGGTCACATCCGGAGATAAATACCCCTGCTCAGTTTATATTTACTGATCAGGATTATAACGACTTCCGTAATATGTTGGTTGGCCGTAATTTTAATTATACCACGGTCACCGAATTATCTTTGAATGAACTCATCGATAATGCTAAAAAAGAGAAATATTACGACCTGCATAAAGATCTATTTAATGAACTGGAAAAAGATATAGTACATAATCTTGATCAGGATCTGACAATTTTCAAACCTGAAATAACCGAACTTCTTCAGGAAGAGATCATCGGTCGTTATTTCTACGAGGAGGGATCAATTGCACAGACAATTAAAAATGACGAACAGGTTATTAAAGCAATTGAGGTTTTGAATGACAAAGGAAAATATAGTTCAATTCTGACAGGAAAAACAAGCCCGGATCTTATCACCAGGGAGAATGATTCAAAGAAAAGTGAGAAAAATCATTAATCCTGGTAAGAGGAGATTGTTCAAGCAAGAGGGTTCTGTTCCCACTCGTGAGTATTATCCTCAAAGATTTCTTTTTTCCAGATCGGCAGTTTTTCTTTTAGCAGTTCCACCGTCTTACTGCATGCTTCAATTGCCTGATGACGATGACTGGCTGAAATCAATACAAACATTGAAATTTCTCCGGCCATTACAATTCCCACTGAATGAAGAATATCAACTGATTTAACATCGTTGAATTCCGATTGGATCATGCTTATAATATTTTCAGTCTCTTTAATCACCATTGTTCTATACGCGGAATATTCAATTGCTTTGACCTTCCTGCCATCCTGAATATCTTCCCGTACCTGCCCTATAAAAACTGAATGTCCTCCTGAATTTTTTCTGCTGCCAAGCATTGCCAGTCTGGAAGAAATTACAGCCTGGGTAATTGGTCCGTTTATTAGAATATCTTCAGTCATAATTTGGTTTTCATCCTCCTGCAAAAGGAGGCAGTAAAGCTATCTCGTCGCCCTCTTTAAGAACAGGATCATCATTAATCAAGTCATTGTTAACAGCAATCCTGTAATAGTAATGGACAATTTCAGGAAAATCATCTTCAATCCTCAATCTCAGATCGCGAAAAGATTCTATATTCCGGTAATGCTTATGGCTGCTCCCTGTCACCTCTGCCAATACACCGAAAAACAGTACTTTAATTTCCATTTTTTTATTTCTTTCCTCGTTATTCTGGTTTTATTTAGTTTGCGGTTGAGCTATTGATTTTTCTGTTATTTCGTTATATCGTAATACCTTTGTGCCGTTGTACCATTGTACCATTGTACCGTTTCGCCGTTGCGCCTCTTATTTTACCTCCAGCCAGTTTTTACCTGTTCCCCAGTCTACCTTTAAAGGTACATCCAGTTTGGCGGCGTTCGACATTTCAAACAAAACCAGGTTCTTCAATTTCTCCAGTTCCTGTTCCACAACCTCAAATATCAGTTCATCGTGAACCTGAAGGATCATTTTGGACCGGTATTTTTCTTTTTTCATCTTTCCATAAATCCTGACCATTGCAATCTTAATTGTATCTGCTGCAGAGCCCTGTATAGGAGCATTTATAGCATTCCTTTCAGCATTTCCTCTTACCACCTGATTCTTTGAATGAATATCACGCAGGTATCTTCGTCGTCCAAACATAGTAGTGACAAAACCTTTTTCTCTCGCTTTACGAATGCTTTCATCCATATATATTTTGATGCCAGGATATGAAGCGAAATATCCGTCGATAAGTTCTTTTGCTTCTTTTCTGCTTATTGTAAGACGCTCTGACAATCCAAAGGATGAAATGCCATATATTATCCCAAAATTGGCGGTTTTGGCTTTACTTCGCATTTCCCTTGTGACATCTTTCAGATCAACACCAAAAATTTTGGAAGCTGTGGCAGCATGGATATCATTTCCTGAAAGAAAATCAGATATCATATTCTTATCCTTGCTCAGATGTGCCATCAGCCGGAGCTCAATCTGGGAATAATCTGCCGAAAGGAACAGGCATCCCTTTGCAGGGATAAATGCTTTTCTGATCTCCCTTCCTCTTTCGTCTTTTACCGGAATGTTCTGCAGGTTAGGATTATTGGAGCTTAAACGGCCGGTGGCAGCAACAGCCTGATTAAAGGAGGTATGAATCCTTCCTGTTTTTTTATTGACAAGGAGGGGAAGAGCTTCCACATATGTTGTAAGGAGCTTTTTTAATCCTCTGTATTCCAATACTTTATTTACAATCGGATGTTTATGTGCAAGCCGCTGAAGGATTTCTTCATTAGTTGTAAATTGTTTTGTCCTGGTCACTTTGGCGTTATCGTCCAGTTTCAATCTGACAAAAAGAATGTCTCCCAGCTGCTTTGGTGAGGAAATATTGAATTCCGTTCCGGCAAGAGCATATATCTCTTTTTCGAGAGTAATAATATCATCCCTTAATCCTGAGGTAATCACCTTTAGTTCATTCTGGTCAAGTATAACTCCATTTCTTTCCATATCTGCCAGAACCGGGATCAGAGGCATTTCTATTTCGCTAGCAAGTTCTGATAATCCCTTTTCCTTCATTAACGGTTCAAAAATCCTTTTAAGCTGAAGTGTTACATCAGCATCTTCCACTGCATATTCCTTAAGTGTTTCGGCTGACACAGACCTCATATTCTTCTGCGACTGTCCCTTTTCACCAATCAATGATTCAATATGAACTGGAGAGTATGAAAGATATACTTCTGACAAAAGATTCATATTATGTCTCATGTCAGGTTCAAGAAGATAATGGGCAATCATTGTATCAAAGAGGGGGCCCCTGACTTCAATTCCATAGTTTGCCAGAACCTGAATATCAAATTTAAGATTTTGCCCTGTTTTGAGAATATCGGGCGATTCAAGTACCGGCCGGATGATTTCCAGGAGTCTTTTGGTCTCTTCCTGAGATTCAGGAAAATGAATGAGATATCCTGTTCCTTTCTCCCACGACAAAGCGAGTGCAACAATTTCTGAATCAAGTGGATTAATGCTGGTTGTTTCAGTATCAAAACATATTTCCTTTTGTCCGCCGGCCTGCCGGATAATTGTTTTCAGTTCAGCGTCATCAGCGACCAGTCTGTAATTGTGACTAACACTAGAAATATCCATTTTCGCAGCTGCGGGAGAAGATTCTCCCGACTCAAAGAACAGAGATCCCTGTGTTGATTCAACCGGAGGAGAAAATTGTTTTTGTTCAGGTTGTTTCGGTTGCTTTTCAATCTCAGACAAAATTCTGGCAGCAACAGTTCTGAATTCAAGTTCATTAAAAAGTTCTTTTAGCTTCTGTGAATCCGGAATTTCAGTTTTCAGTTCATCTTCATTAAGCTGAACCGGCACATTAAGTGCAATTGTAGCCAGTTTTTTTGATAGTTCGATTTGTTCCCGGTTGTTTTCGATGATCTCTTTCAACTTCCCTTTCAGCTTAGCGGTATTCTTGAATACTTCTTCTACAGATCCATATTCAGAAATAAGTTTCATGGCTGTCTTGGGGCCAACCCCCGGAGCTCCCGGAATATTGTCTGAAATATCACCCATAAGAGCAAGAATATCAATTACCTGCTCAGGCTTCTGTACTGAAAATTCACGTTTAACATCCTCAGTTCCCCATTGAATGGATTCGTTTCCGCTTCTTGATGGCTTGAACATAAATATTCTGTCGGTAACAAGCTGGGCGAAATCTTTATCAGGGGTCATCATATATGTCGTAAAACCTTTTTCAGAAGCTTGCCTGGCAAGAGTTCCTATTACATCATCAGCTTCAAATCCAGGACAATCGATTACAGGAATTTTATATGCTTCTATAAGTCTTTTAATATAAGGAACGGCATTCTTAATGTCTTCCGGTGTCGCATCCCTATTGGCTTTATAATCGCTGTACATTTCATGTCTGAAAGTAGGAGTCGGGGTATCAAATACCACGGCAATGTGTGTAGGCTTTTGCTTCTGAAGCACTTCTTCAAGCGTCAGCAAAAATCCAAAGATTGCAGACGTATTTAATCCTTTTGAAGTGATCCTGGGATTTTTGATAAATGCATAATAAGAGCGAAAAATAAGCGCGTATGCATCCAGCAGAAAGAGCTTTTTTGTCTGGTTATCTGGCATATTTCAATTATTCATTATCGGAGGCAAACCATTCAGCATACGATTTTGCAGTTTCATAGAGCCGCAGGCTGTGCAAATGTATATTTGCCGGCATTTCTTCGTTAAGTCTTTCCGCAAAATCGATAATAAGATTCTCACAGGTTGGCTGATAGTCAACTACAACGGTATTCCCGAATGTTTTGGTCAATATCTCCATTTTTTCACTGTCAAAATCTTTACTTATCACAACAGAATGATCAAACAGATTGATTATTTTTTTCAGAACAATATTTTTCAGATCAGTAAAATCGATTACCATACCGTTTTTAGGATCCCCATAATTGCTGACAGGTTCTCCCGATAAAGTGACAAATAGTCTGTAAGAGTGACCGTGAACATTTTTACACGGGCCGTCATAGTTCTTCAGAACATGAGCCATTTCAAAGGTGAATTCTCTTGTTACCCTTATTAATGAGGCCATTTCTTCCGGATTAATAATTCAGATTCAAAAGTAACCAATCCCCCGGATTATTATGGATTCTGACGGTCCGTTTTTAAAACGGTAAACTGATTTTAATCATATTTAACATGCTACAATCCTTTATTTCAGTAAATTTGCCCCAATTTTAATTTGAATTGGGCAAAATGGAAGAAAAAAATATCAGGCTTACTTTTCCTGCATTGTTTAATCAGACCCTGCAAAAATTTGGAAGTGCCTCTGCATATGCATTTGTCGGAGAGGAGCCAATAAGCTACGAAGCTGCCGGTAAAAAGATAAATGCTGTATCTGCTTTTCTTGAGAAAAACGGCGTCAACCCGGGAGATAAGGTGGCAATACTGAGTACAAACATGCCAAACTGGGCTATAGCATATTTCTCTGTCACATTCATGGGTGCGGTTGTCGTGCCAATACTGCCTGAGTTTTCTGCTACCGAAGTTGCTAACGTGCTTGAGCATTCAGAGGCAAAAGCAATATTTATTTCATCAGGTCTGGTATCTCGTATTGAAGGTTTTAAATCTGAAAATCTTGAAATTATTATACAGCTCGAAGATTTTTCATTGATCTCTACGGGAAGTCACTTGTCTTATTTTAATCCGGATGCCTCTCCGGTTAAAAAGTATGATGTTGAAGAGGAAGATCTGGCTTCAATAATCTATACTTCCGGAACTACAGGCCGGTCAAAAGGTGTAATGCTGACACATAAGAATATTTCTTTCAATGCTCTGAACGGAGAGAAAATACAACCTGTTTATGTGACAGACCGGTTTCTATCAGTGCTTCCACTGTCACATACCTACGAGAACACACTTGGGTTGATCTTACCGATGCTTGGCGGAGCGTGTGTATATTATCTCAGGAAACCGCCAACTCCTTCAGTTTTACTTCCGGCACTGGAAACTGTAAAACCTACAATAATGCTTACAGTTCCTCTGATCATCGAAAAAATCTACTTTAACAAAATATTACCGTCCTTCAGAGAAAAACTAATCTTAAGAACTCTGTATAAGGTCTTCTTTATCAGAAAATTATTAAATGCTGTTGCAGGCAAGAAGCTTATGAAAACATTTGGCGGACAGTTAAAGTTTTTTGGTATCGGAGGTGCGAAACTCAATAAATCAGTTGAAAAATTCCTTCGCGAGGCTAAGTTCCCATACGCAATTGGCTATGGCCTTACTGAAACATCTCCTCTCCTTGCCGGTGCAAATGCAAAAAATACCGTTTTTGAGTCAACAGGACCTTCTGTTGAAGGTATTGAACTTAGAATCAATAATCCTGATCCAAAAACAAATGAAGGTGAGATCTGGGCAAGAGGTCCCATTGTTATGAAAGGTTACTACAAGGAACCCGAAATGACAAAAGAAGTCCTTACACCTGATGGCTGGTTCAAAACCGGTGATCTGGGATTTCTTGATTCAAAAAATAATCTGTATATAAAGGGACGGCTTAAAAATATGATTGTAGGGGCCAGCGGCGAAAACATTTATCCCGAGGAAATTGAATCTGTTATAAATAATTTTCGTTTTGTCGTTGAATCACTGGTAATCCAGCAAAAGGGGAAACTGGTTGCTTATGTTCATCTGAATCTTGAAGAGCTTGAGAAGAAATACCAGCATCTCAAGAATGATATGACAGAACTATACGAGGATAAAAAAGAGGAATTACTGGCAGAACTAAAAGAATATGTTAATTCGCATGTTAGTAAGTTCAGCCAGATAAATAAAGTTGTTCTTCAGCCGGTTCCCTTTCAGAAGACCGCAACACTGAAGATTAAGAGGTTTCTGTACACATAAATTTAAAAACCCCTGTCATCTATTGCGGGACAGGGGTTAATGTTCCTGAAAATTGATAAAGTCTGATTATCTCGCAGCTTTAAACCTCTTATTCACCTCATCCCAGTTTATGACATTCCAGAATGCATCTACATAATCAGCCCTTTTATTCTGGTATTTGAGATAATAGGCATGTTCCCAGACATCAAGAGTTAAAAGCGGGATGCCTTTTAAGGGTGACAGATCCATCAGAGTGTTATCCTGATTGGGAGTACTTCCAACTGCAAGGCCTTTGTCCGGAGTTAAATAAAGCCATGCCCAGCCACTGCCAAAACGTGTTTTGGCTGCCGTACTGAAAGTCTCCTTGAATTTCTCAAAAGTACCAAAAGCTTTTACGATTTCTGCTGATAATTCAGCCGAAGGACCTGAAGAATTCCTGCCAAGATTGTTCCAGAAAAAAACATGGTTATAAAAACCTCCGCCATTGTTTCTTATGGGATCTCCTGCCTTGGAGACCTCAGCAAATACTTTTTCAAGCGGTATGTTCTCGTAGGTAGTTCCCTTTATTGCATTAACATAGTTGTTAAAATAAGTTCTGTGATGTCTGTCATAGTGAATCTCCATTGTTTTTGCATCAATGTATGGTTCAAGTGCGTCATAAGCGAAAGGCAATGACGGGAATACGAGTGTCTGTAAATTTTCCATAATTATATTTTTTGAATTATTTGTATTAGCAAATGATTTTCCCGACAAATAAGTCGTGGCAATGCCAAGTCCAAGATTTTTAATGAAATTTCTGCGTTCCATATTCTAAATTTTTACTATTAAACAAATCTTAATGAATTATGTTCATTCAGGATGAAACATTTAATTATTCTGATAAAATTACTACTGATGCGTTTGATTTCAATATAAATCGTGCCGCGAAGTGGCACAATATGAATAACCGTGGGTGTACACCCACGGTCAACTATAAACTGAATGTCACAGCCCTGAAGGGGCTGAATATTAGACTGGTATATTGAGTTCATTATTCAACCCCTCCGGG
>Ga0079037_100001813_pt1 | contig 11377 bp, 10 predicted proteins | sample Mud3Dept4metaG_FD_71479 | JGI IMG/M metagenome (GOLD analysis project Ga0079037, IMG submission 71479) | Freshwater wetland microbial communities from Ohio, USA, analyzing the effect of biotic and abiotic controls - Mud 3 Core 4 Depth 4 metaG | ecosystem: Environmental > Aquatic > Freshwater >... | reverse complement strand
CTCGACATCCCGGTCAAGCAGGTGCTGATCGAGGCACGCATCGTCATCGTCAACGACGACTTCAGCCGCGAACTGGGCGTGCGCTTCGGCGGCGCATTCGTCGGCAATTACGGCAGCAATGACGGCCTGATGTACGTGGGTTCGGGCGGCCTCAATTCCCCCGACGGCGACCGCGGCCCGATCATTTCCCCGAATGGCCCGGGCGGCGTGGCCCTCGACGGCAACCAGGTGGCCACGCCTCCGGTGCCTGACCGCTACCTCGTCAACCTGCCGATCGCCAATCCGGCCGGCCGGCTGGCGTTGACGCTGCTCGACTCCGACTACGTCGTCGACCTCGAGATTTCCGCCGCGCAGACCGAGGGCCGTGGCGAGATCGTGTCGGCGCCGCGCGTCATCACGGCGAACGGCAAGGAAGCCAGCATCGAGCAGGGCGTGGAGATTCCGTACCAGGAGTCCGCCTCGAGCGGCGCCACGACCACCCAGTTCAAGAAGGCGGTCCTGTCGCTCAAGGTCACGCCGCAGATCACGCCGGACGACCGCATCATCCTCGACCTCACGGTCAGCAAGGACAGCGTCGGCCAGAACGTCTCGAGCGCGACGGGCGGCTTCGTGCCGAGCATCGATACTCGCGAGATCGTCACCCAGGTGCTGGTGAACGACGGCCAGACGGTCGTGCTCGGCGGCATCATGGAGACGGAGCGCCGCGACACGGTGAACAAGGTGCCGTACCTGGGCGACATCCCGGGGCTCGGATTCCTGTTCCGCAGCAAGCAGAGAACGGACAACAAGGACGAGCTGCTGATCTTCGTCACGCCGAAGATCCTGCGCGAGGGCGCCGACATCTACTGACGCCTCGCCCGGTCCGGTGGGACAATACGCGGCCGCAGCGACCCTGCGGCCGCGTTGATTTTGGACATGCTGCAAGCCGCAAACATCTTCCTGGTGGGACCCATGGGCTCCGGCAAGACGGCCGTGGGCCGCCAGCTTGCGGCGCGGCTCGGACTCGACTTCATCGACAGCGACGCCGAGATCGAGCGCCGGACCGGGGTCGACATCCGCTACATCTTCGAGCGCGAGGGACAGGCGGGTTTCCGCGAGCGCGAGGCCGAGACCATCGATGTCCTCACGCAGCAGCCCGGGATGCTGCTGGCCACCGGCGGCGGCGCGGTACTCGACGCCCGTACACGCGAGCGCCTCCGCAACCGCGGTTGCGTCGTGTATCTTCGGACGTCCGTGGACCAGCAGCTCGCCCGAACCCGTCGCAGTTCCCAGCGCCCACTCCTCAACACCCCGGACCCCCGGGGAACGCTCGAGCGCCTGATGGTGCAGCGCTCGCCGTTGTACGAGGAGGTGGCGGACCTCGCCGTCGACACCGACGGACGCAAGGTCAAGACGGTGGTCGATGAGATCGTTCGGCGGCTCGAGGCGCAGCGGAGCGGCTGATGCAGAAGGTGGTCATCGATCTCGGGCCGCGCAGCTATCCGATCCTGATCGGGACCGGGATCCTGCAGGACGCCGTCGTAATCCGCGAGGCCGTGACTGCCCGCGACGTCCTCATCGTGACGAACGTCACCGTCGGTCCGCTGTACCTCGAGCAGCTCACGGGCGCACTCGACGGCAAGCGCGTTCGCTCGACGGTGCTGCCCGACGGCGAGCGCCACAAGACGCTCGACGTGGTCGCCCGGATCTTCGACGCGCTCGTCGCCGGTCACATGAACCGCGACGCCTGCGTCGTGGCGCTCGGCGGCGGGGTCGTCGGAGATATGGCCGGGTTCGCGGCCGCCTGCTACCAGCGCGGCGTGGACTACGTGCAGGTGCCGACCACGCTGCTGGCACAGGTGGACTCCTCCGTCGGCGGCAAGACCGGCGTGAATCATCCCGGTGGCAAGAACCTCATCGGCGCGTTCCACCAGCCTCGAGCGGTCATTTCCGACACCGGGACGCTCGCAACCCTGCCACCCCGTGAACTGCGGGCTGGGCTCGCGGAAGTCATCAAGTACGGGCTCATCGCCGATGCAGGGTTCCTCGACTGGATCGATGCCAACCTTGAGGCCATCCTCAGGCTCGACGCCACGGCGCTGACGCACGCGATCCGTCGTTCGTGCGAGATCAAGGCGGCGATCGTCGCCGAGGACGAGCGGGAGCACGGGAGGCGCGCACTCCTGAACCTCGGCCATACCTTCGGGCATGCGATCGAAACCGCGACTGGCTACGGGCACTGGCTGCACGGGGAAGCGGTCGGCGTAGGAATGTTGCTCGCGGCGGACGTTTCGCGGCGGATCGGCTGGCTGGGTGCCGGCGATGTCGCCCGGCTGCGCGGGCTTCTGCAACGCGCCGGGCTGCCGGCGAACGCGCCTGCCATCGGGGCGTCGAGAGCGCTGGAGCTCATGCGCATGGACAAGAAGGTGCTCGAGGGACGCATCCGCCTGGTGCTGCTGCAAAAGACGGGGGAGGGCGTCGTGCGGAGCGATTATCCGGTCGACGCGCTCGAGGCCACCCTCCGCGAGCACTTCGGGTCCGCGGCATGAGCGGCGCCGGCGGTTCCCTGGCGCCGTACGCGCAGCACGAAGCAGCGTCGCGCGGTCGGCGCGTTCCCGAGCCGCCGCCGCGACATCGCACCGAATACCAGCGCGACCGCGATCGCATCGTGCACTCGACGGCGTTCCGGCGCCTGGTCTACAAGACCCAGGTGTTCGTGAATCACGAGGGGGACCTCTACCGCACCCGCCTCACGCACTCGCTGGAGGTCGCGCAGATCGCTCGAAGCGTCGCCCGCGCGCTGAACCTGAACGAGCCGCTCGTCGAGGCCATCTGCCTCGCGCACGATCTTGGGCACACCCCGTTCGGTCACGCGGGCCAGGATGCCCTCAACGACTGCATGCGCGAGTTCGGCGGATTCGAGCACAACCTGCAGTCGCTCCGAGTGGTGGACGAACTGGAGGAGCGTTACGCGGAGTTCACCGGGCTCAACCTCACGTTCGAAACGCGCGAGGGAATCCTGAAGCACTGCTCGGCGGCCAACGCCCGGAAGCTGGGTGATCTTGGCGAGCGCTTTCTCGCGCGCGGACAGCCGGGTCTCGAGGCGCAGCTTGCCAACCTCGCCGACGAGATCGCCTATAACAACCACGACGTGGACGACGGCATTCGCGCGGGGCTGATCTCGATCGACGAGCTGCGGCAGGTCGGCATTTTCCGCCGCCAGTATGAACTCGTGACGGAACGGTATCCGGGGCTCGGCGGGCGACGGCTGGTGCACGAGGTCGTGCGACGCATGATCGACTACGTGGTCAACGACCTGGTCGATGCGTCGAACGCTTCCATCGCTGCCGCTGCACCGGCGGACGTCGAGGCAGTGAGGGCTCGGGCGGAGCCGCTGCTCACGTTCAGCGAGCAGGTTCGAGCGGAGCACCTCGAACTCAAGCGCCACCTGCGCCAGCACCTCTACCGGCACTTCCGCGTGCTGCGCATGACGACCAAGGCGCGCCGCGTCGTGAAGGGTCTCTTCGAAGCAATGATCGAGGACGTCGACCTGATGCCGACGGAACACCAGGAGTCGGCGCAACGGATGGAGGCGGAAACCGGGCGACCGGGCCGCGCCCGGGCCGTGGCCGACTACATCGCAGGCATGACCGACCGGTTTGCGATCCTCGAGCACCAGCGGCTGTTCGACCCCTCGGAACGGACCTGAAGAAAGGGGGTAGTGACTAGTGACTAGGGGGTAGTGGAGAAACGAACTTCATGCGCCAGTGGGTCGCCAACAGGTGCCGGAGGTCCGCCTCTCCACTACCCCCTAGTCACTAGTCACTACCCCCTTTCCCCGTCGCTAGCCCCTTTCTCCGGTCGGGTATCATTGCCCGCCGCCTTTGCCTCCGAGCTCACCGAATGCCACCCATCTCTCCCGCCCCGAAAGCCATTCCTGCCCGCGAGCGTCTGATCTTCGCGATGGACGTGGCCGACCCGGACGCAGCGCGCCGCCTCGCGGACACGCTCGGCGACTCCGTGCATTTCTACAAGCTCGGCCTCGAGCTCTTCATGGCGGGGGGCTACTTCGAACTGCTCGACTGGATGGTCGGGCGCGGCAAGAAAGTGTTCGTGGACCTGAAGTTCTTCGACGTGCCGGCGACCGTCGCCGCTGCAGTCAAGCAGCTGCGCAATCGCGGCGTGGCGCTGACGACCGTGCACGGCAACCAGGCCATCATGGAGGCTGCGGCCGGGGCCAAAGGCGACGTGAAAGTGCTCGCCGTGACGGTGTTGACGAGCCTCGACCGCGGCGACCTCGACGACCTGGGATTCGCCTGCGACGTGGAGAAGCTGGTCCTTTCGCGGGCCCGCCGCGCACTCGAGGCTGGTTGCGACGGCGTCGTTTCGTCGGGCCTCGAAGTGCCGATGCTGCGTGAATTCATCGACCAGCGGTTGATCGTCGTGACGCCCGGCATCCGTCCGGTCGAGAACAAACCGGTGGATGACCAGAAGCGCACCGTGGACGTGGCGCAGGCATTCGCAAACGGGGCGGACTATATCGTCGTTGGCCGGCCGATCCGCGACGCCGCCGACCCGCGCGCTGCGGCACTCGCGATCCAGAAGACGATCGCCGGCGTATTCACCGCGGAGCGCCCGGCATGACGGCCCCGCTGCAGAACGACCTTCTGCTGCGCGCGCTGTTGAGGCAGCCCACGCAGCGTACACCGCTCTGGATGATGCGTCAGGCGGGCCGCTACCTGCCGGAGTACCGCGCAACACGCGCGAAGGCCGGCAGTTTCCTCAACCTCTGCATGAACCCGGAACTCGCCTGCGAGGTGACGCTGCAGCCACTCGACCGTTTTCGGCTCGATGCCGCGATCCTGTTTTCGGACATCCTCACGATTCCGCACGCGATGAACGTCGGCCTGGAGTTCGAGGCCGGCGAGGGCCCGAAGATCGCCCGGCCGGTTCGCAGTGCTGCCGACATCGATCGATTGCCCGTCCCGGATCCGGAGGGCGAACTCAGGTACGTGATGGATGCGGTGCGCCTCATCCGACGCGAATTGCGGGGACGCGTGCCACTCATCGGCTTCGCCGGCAGTCCGTGGACGGTCGGCACCTACATGGTCGAGGGCGGAGGCAGCAAGAACTTCCAGTACATCAAGGGCATGCTTTACGGCGCGCCCCGCGAGCTGCACCGGATGCTCGACGTCATCGCCCGGGCGACGCTGGCCTACCTGAACGCACAGGTGGCGGCCGGCGCACAGGCCGTGATGATCTTCGACACGTGGGGCGGGGCGCTCACCCCGGCGGACTACCGCGAATTCTCGCTGCGCTACATGCAGCAGGTCGTGGACGGCCTCACCCGTGAGCGCGAAGGGCGGCGCGTGCCAGTGATCCTCTTTACGAAGGGCGGCGGCCAATGGCTCGCCGACATGGCGGCCACCGGGTGTGATGCGCTCGGCGTCGATTGGACCACGGACCTCGCCGACGCCCGCCGCGCCGTACAGGATCGCGTCGCGTTGCAGGGCAACCTCGACCCGAGCGTGCTCTATGCGCCGCCTGAGCAGATCCGCCTGCACGTGGGCCGGGTTCTCGCGAGCTTCGGCCGGGGGCACGGACACGTATTCAACCTCGGCCACGGCATCCATCCCGACGTCCCGCCGGAGCACGCACTCGCGATGGTCGAGGCGGTGCACGAGTTGAGCCCCGCGTACCACGCGGAATAGGGGGTAATGACTAGTGATCAGGGGGTAGTGAAGACGCGAGCTTCGAGCGGCAGTTGGCGATCCACCAACGCGTGAAGATCGCTTCTACACTACCCCCTACCCCCTGATCACTATCCCCTTTCTTCCGCTCCGGAGGAGCGCCTCATGGACATCAGCAAGATCGGCATCGGCGAGGCCCCGCCGCGCGACGTCAACGTCCTGGTCGAGATTCCACAGGGCGGCGTGCCGGTGAAATACGAACTCGACAAGGAATCGGGCGCGTTGCGCGTGGACCGCTTCCTCAACACGGCGATGTTCTACCCGGGAAACTACGGGTTCATTCCGCATACGCTGTCAGGCGATGGCGATCCGGTGGACGTCATCGTCGTGGTGCCGAGCCCCGTCGTCCCGGGTGCCATCGTGCGCGTGCGGCCCGTCGGCGCGCTGCTGATGAAGGACGAGGCAGGCGACGACGAAAAGATCATTGCGGTGCCGGTGGACAAGCTGCACCCGTTCTACGAGGGCGTCCGCTCGTACAAGGACCTGCCCACGACGCTCACCGAGCAGATCGCGCACTTCTTCCAGCACTACAAGGACCTGGAGAAGGGCAAATGGGTCACGATCGTGAGCTGGGTGGGCACAGAGCGCGCTGAGAAGATGATCCTCGAGGGCATACGCCGCGCCGCGCGCAAAGGCGACGACGTCGCGGCGCACTACGTCGCCGGCGGCGCGCTGAAGAAGCAGCGGTAGGAAGCGTCCTCACGTCGCGGAGAGGCCGTCCTGCAGACGCTCCCAGGCATCCTCAACGTCCTTCACCGAAATGCCTAGCATGGTGTTGCTCCCGCCCAGTCGGCCGGTCAATACCTGAACCGCACCCCTGGGACTGCGCGGCGTGTAGTACCCGACGACGTCGCGGCCGAACAGGACCACCAGTGGGCAGCCCACGGCCGCCGCGGAGTGCGCAGGGCCCGTGTCCACCGAAATCATGCCGAGGGCACGCTCCTGCAGCGCCACCAGCCTCGGCACCGGCAGCTCGCGGGCAGCATTGATCACGCGGGCTGACCGGGCCAGGCGCGCGATGTCGTCGTTGAGCCGCGTCTCCGCCGGGACGCCGAGCAGCACCACGACGGTGCGCGGATCACGCCGCAGAAGCGAGGCGATGACCGAGGCCCAGCGTTCCTCGGGCCAGTACTTGGTGTTGGTCGCGCGCTGGCGGTGTACCCACCAGCGCATCGTCCGCTTGTTGCCGGCCTGGACCAGCACCAGCGGCCGGTCGACGATGCCGCGTGTCCGCAGCCATGCATCGAGGTCCTCGCGCCATTCCGGCAGGACGCGCAACGGCGGCGACGTGATGTCCCGGACGGCGGCAGCGGTCTCGAGCGACACGGCATGAGGCAGTCCCGCAGGGCTCTGCTGGGCAAACCGGACCCATCGGTCCAGATGGTGCTCGTTCGGCAGCGGCGGGCAGTCCCGGTCGGCGCTGATGATCCATTCCGGCGCGATACCGGCCCGCGTGAGCAGTCGTGCGGCGTGCTCGCCCGGGTCGCAGAGCCAGACCGGCCCGGCGTCGCGTCGCCGCAGCGAGTCGACCAGGCGCCGTTGCTGCCGACTCAGCGCGTACGGAGTCCGGCGGGAGCGAACCAGGTACAGGTTGCCGACGCCTGCCTGGCCCTCGAGGAGCGGCTTCGTCCAGCTGCCTGAAGACACGACGTCCACCGGGGCTCCGAATCGCCGGTGCAGCGCCTCGATCAGCGCCAGCGCGATGACCATGTCGCCCATCGCGCCGAAACGAACCACCAGCGGCCGGATCGCCCCGTCGCGCGTCACGACTGCAGCTGGCCCCGCAACTCGCGCCGGAGGATCTTGCCGACGTTGGTCTTCGGCAGTTCGTCCCGGAAATAGACCCGCTTCGGCACCTTGTAACCGGTGAGCGACTTGCGGCAGTGCTCGATCAGTCCTTCCTCGGTGAGCGCAGGATCCTTCTTCACGACAAACAGCACCACGACCTCGCCCGCACGCTCGTCCGGCTGTGCGACGGCCGCTACCTCGAGCACGCCGGGGTGCGTGACCGCGACGCCCTCGACCTCATTGGGATACACGTTGAACCCGGAGACGAGGATCATGTCCTTCTTCCGGTCCTCGATGAAGACATAGCCGCCTTCATCCATGTAGCCGATGTCACCGGTTCGCAGCACGTGTCCGTCGATCATCACCTTCTCCGTCTCGTCGGGACGGTTCCAGTATCCGCGCATGACCTGCGGGCCCTCGACGCAGATCTCGCCCTGTGCGCGGATCGGCAGCACGTTGCCGTCGTCGTCGCGGATCGTGATGACCGTCGAGGGGAGCGGCAGTCCAATGGACCCGGTGAATTCCGTGGCGTCGAGACGGTTGACGGTCGCGCCCGGCGAGGTCTCAGTGAGTCCCCAGGCCTGCGTGAGGGTGTTGCCCGTGACTTCCTTCCAGCGCTCGGCCACCGCTTTCTGCACGGCCATGCCGCCGCCGAGACTCACGCGCAGGCTGCTGAAATCCAGCCGATCGAACCCCGGCGTGTGCAGCAGCGCGTTGAAGAGCGTGTTGACGCCGCTGAAGAACGTGAATCGGTGCCGGCCGAGGTCCCTGACGAATCCCGGGAAGTCGCGCGGGTTCGCGACGAGCAGGTTGTGGCCGCCGATCTTCAGGAACAGGAGCGCCTGCGTCAGTGCGAAGATGTGGTAGAGGGGCAGCGCGCCCACGATGCTGTTCCCGGTGATGCTCGCGAGCGTGGGCGCCAGCCAGGCCTCCAGCTGCCGGACATTCGCGACCAGATTCCGGTGGGTGAGCACGGCACCCTTCGAGACGCCCGTGGTGCCTCCGGTGTACTGCAGGAAAGCGATGTCGTCGTGGTCGAGCGGCTGGATCTCGAGATTTTCGTACTTGCCCTTGCTCGAGGCGTCGCTGAACCGGACTGCGCCGGGCAGCGAATACTCCGGTACCTGCTTGCGCACGTGACGAACCACGAAGTTGGCGACCACCGATTTCGGAAAGCCGAGCAGGTCGCCCGCGCCCGTGACGATCACGGTCTCGAGATCGGTCTCGTCGCGCACCTCGTCGAGCGTGTGCGCGAAGTTCTCGAGGATCACGATCGCCCGCGCGCCGGAATCGTGCAGCTGGTGGCGCAGCTCACGCGGCGTATACAGCGGATTCGTGTTGACGACGACGAGGCCGGCGCGGAACGCCGCCACCAGCAACACCGGGTATTGCAGGATGTTCGGCAGCATGACGGCGATCCGGTCGCCCTTGCGAAGTCCGGCGACCTTCTGCAGGTACGCGGCGAACCGGCGACTCAGGACATCCAGCTCCCCGTAGGTCAGGGTCCGGTCCATGCACGTAAAGGCCGGGAGGTCGCGATTGCGCGCGATGCTGCGCTCGAGGACGTCCTGCAGTGATCGGTACTCGTCCGGGTTGATCTCGGCAGGCACGCCGGGCGGGTAACTCTCGAGCCAGACCTTTTCCATGCGAATCATCCTGGAAGCCAACTGTGCGCGCCGTCGAATCCGCGGCGTTCAGGCCGACGAAACCCAATATACAGCAGTGCCCGGCAGCCTTTTCACCGCTCGAGCAGGGGCTCGAGCCGCGGCCAGGTCTGCTCCAGGAGCTTCGGCTGAGCAGCGGCGTTCGGGTGCAGGCCGTCGTCCTGCATGAGGGAGTCGTCGAGCGCGATGCCATCGAGAAAGAACGGCACCAGCGGGAGCCGGTGGCGCTTCGCAAGGTCTCCGTACAGATCGTGGAATGCCCCGGTGTAGGCGGGACCGTAGTTGGGCGGAATGCGCATGCCGATCAGCAGGACGCTGGCGCCGGCCTTGCGCGAAAGGCGGATCAGGGCCTCGAAGTTGGCGCGTACGTCGGCAATGGGCAGCCCGCGCAGGCCGTCGTTGCCACCGAGTTCGATGATGACGACGGCGGGGCGATGCTTTTCCAGTGCGCGGGGCAGACGGGCGAGCGCCCCGCCGGTGGTTTCGCCGCTCGAACTGGCATTGATGACGCGGTGTCCGTACCCTTTGGACACCAGGCGTTTCTGCAGCAGGGCCACCCAGCCCTGCTCGACGCGGATCCCGTAGCCCGCGCTCAGGCTGTCGCCCAGCACCAGGATGACCGGTGCCGGCGCAGTCGGAGCGGCGTGGGCGCCGGGCGACAGCAACAGGCAGGCAAGAACGATGCAGACGGAGCGAATGAACACGGTGCTGGCGGCGGATCGGGTGGGCAAGCAGGTTAGCAGTCCGGAAGGAACGCTCGCCATATTGTCGGAGGTGTCGCTCGCCATCGCGCGAGGCGAATCCGTTGCGATCATGGGCGCCTCCGGGGCCGGCAAGTCGACGCTGCTCGCGCTGCTGGCCGGACTCGACGAGCCGACGACGGGCAGCATCCAGCTCGCGGGCAGCGAACTCACCGCGCTCGACGAGGACGGTCGCGCAGCCGTGCGCGCGCGCCACGTCGGCTTCGTTTTCCAGTCGTTCCATCTCCTGCCGTCCCTCACCGCCCTCGAGAACGTGATGCTGCCGCTCGAACTCGCCGGACGAGGCGATGCACGCAAGGCAGCCCTCGAGGTGCTCGGTCGTGTCGGGCTCGGCGAGCGTGTCGGACACTATCCTCGCCAGCTTTCGGGTGGCGAACAGCAGCGCGTCGCCATCGCGCGCGCCTTCGTCACGGAGCCCGACGTGCTGTTCGCGGACGAGCCGACGGGCAACCTGGACGCAGCCACGGGCGAGCGCATCATGGACCTGCTGTTCGGCCTCAATGCCGCCGCCGGCGCCACGCTGGTCCTCGTGACGCACGACCAGGCACTGGCTCTGCGTTGCGGGCGCATCATCCGCCTCGACGCGGGCCGCATCGTCGAGGAATGACCGTGGCCGCACTGCGCTTCGCCTGGCGAAACCTGCTGCGCGACCTCAAGTCGGGCGAGATCGCCGTGCTGCTGCTCGCGTTGCTGGTGGCCGTCGCCTCGCTCACTGCGGTCGGTTTCTTTACGAGCCGCGTCGGACGCGCAGTGAACCAGCAGGCCGGCGAGGTGCTGGCGGCCGACCTGCGACTGGAGTCCGCGCGGCCGATCGACGAGGCCTACGATCGCGAGGCTGCGAAGCGCGGCCTGCGGACCGCTCGCGTGATGTCCATGCCCAGCGTCGTGTTTCACGGCGAGGAGTCCACGCTGGTCGCGCTGCGCGCAGCGAGTGAAGGCTATCCCCTGCGGGGCCGGCTCAAGATCGCGGACCAGCCGTTCGGACCCGCGCGAGTCACGTACGGCATTCCCGGGCCGGGCGAAGCGTGGGCCGACTCACGGCTCCTCGCCAGGCTCCGGGCGGCCGTCGGCACCCGGCTCGCGGTGGGGGCGCACGAGGTCGTCGTCACGCGCGTGCTCGACTATCGGCCGGACCAGGGGGCCGGATTCGGTGACCTTTCAGCCACGCTGCTCATCAACATCGCGGACGTGCCGGCGACCCAATTGATTCAGCCAGGCAGCCGCGTCAGCCGGGCGGTGCTGTTCGCGGGCGATCCGGGTACGGTCGAGGACTTTCGCGAGTACCTCGAAGCCAACCGCAAGCAGGGCGAGCGGCTGCAAGCGGTCGCCGATGCCAGCCCGCAGATACGCGCATCGTCCGATCGTGCCGGACGCTTCCTGTCGCTGGCCAGCCTCGTGAGCGTTCTGCTGTCGGCGATCGCGGTCGCGATGGCGG
>Ga0079037_100001810_pt1 | contig 11385 bp, 11 predicted proteins | sample Mud3Dept4metaG_FD_71479 | JGI IMG/M metagenome (GOLD analysis project Ga0079037, IMG submission 71479) | Freshwater wetland microbial communities from Ohio, USA, analyzing the effect of biotic and abiotic controls - Mud 3 Core 4 Depth 4 metaG | ecosystem: Environmental > Aquatic > Freshwater >... | reverse complement strand
GAGGGGCGGCGAGGTCTTCACCGGCGAGTGAGGCGGTCGGCGGTGCTGCCGCCTGCTGCCGGGGTGAACGGCCATTAAGCCCATCTTCACTGCTGGGCCCTCGATCAACGCGCGGCTGGTCGTCGCCGTCGTCGCGTCGATCGTGCTGATGGCGGTGGATCACCGCCAGCACCACCTCCAGTTCGTGCGCTCCGCGCTCGCGGTCCTCACCTCGCCGCTGCAGCGGATCGCGCAGCTGCCCGTCACGGCCGTCGACTGGGTCGCCGAGACGTTCGCGACGCGGAACCGGCTCCAGGACGACAACGCGACGCTGCGCGAGGCCAACCTCGTCCTCAAGGCCCGGCTGCAGAAGCTCGAGGCCCTGGAGGCGGAGAACCTGCAGCTGCGCAACCTGCTCGACTCCTCCATCAAGGTCGGCGAGCGGGTGCTGATCGGCGAGCTGATCTCGGTCGACCTCGACCCCTACACCCAGCAGGTCACGATCAACAAGGGCTCGACCTCCGGCGTGTACGAGGGGCAGCCGGTGCTTGACGCCGAGGCGGTCATGGGCCAGGTGGTGCACACCACGCCCTTCACCTCCCGGGTCCTGCTGGTCACGGACACCTCCCATGCGATCCCGGTCCAGGTACAGCGCAACGGCCTGCGGACGATCGCCGTCGGCACCGGGCGCACGAACCAGCTCGAGCTGCCCTACCTGCCGATCAACGCCGACATCCGCCAGGGGGACGTGCTGGTGACCTCCGGCCTCGGGGGCACCTTCCCGCCGGGCTACCCCGTCGCCTCGGTGTCGACCGTGTCGCGGCGGGCCGGCGAGGCCTTTCCGCACGTCCTGGCGACCCCGCAGGCGCATCTCGACCGCGTCCGCGAGGTACTGCTCGTGTGGACCGTGTCGCCGCTGCAGGTGCTGCAGGCGCAGGACCAGGCGAGGTCGTCCGAGCCGGCCGGCCCGGTCACCCAGCCGCCGGCGACCCCGGCCGTGGCGGCTCAGGCCGACGCGCAGCCAACCCCCGCCGCCAAGCCGAAGCCGACCGCGCCCGGCCGGGCGGCATCCGTGGTCGGGTCCGCGCCTGCGCAGAAACCGGCGGCGCCGAAGAAGCCGCAGCCAGCCGGTCCAGCCGGCGGCGGGGCGCGATGACGACGGCCCTGACACCGCGGCGCGGCACGACGGTGATCGTCGTGAGCTTCCTCATCGCCATCGTGCTGGCCGTGATGCCGCTGCCCGAGTGGGCCAGGCTCTACCGGCCGCAATGGGTGACCCTGGTGCTGATCTACTGGGCGCTCGCGCTGCCGCAGCGGGTGGGGGTCGGCGTCGGCTTCGTGCTGGGCATCCTCCTCGATGCCCTGACCGGGACCCTGCTCGGCCAGCACGCCCTGCCGCTCTCGCTCGTCGCCTACACCACGCTCAAGACCCACCAGCGGGTGCGGCTGTTCCCGCTCTGGCAGCAGGCGGTGTTCGTGCTGGGCCTGCTGCTCATCGAACGGGTGCTGACGATGGCGGCGATGGGGGCGGCGGGGCGCGGCACGCCGGGTGCAGAGTTCTGGCTCGCCCCGGTGGCAGGCGCCCTGCTCTGGCCCTGGGCCTACTTCATCCTCCGCGATCTGCGGCGCCGCTTCCGGGTGAGCTGAGCGGCCGATGTCGGGTCCCGCCCTCAAGGACCACCTGCGCGAGACACGGCTTTTCGTCGTCCGTGCCGCCGTCGCCGGCGTGCTGATCGTGCTGCTGATGGCCGGCCTCGCGGTCCGGCTCGGCTACCTGCAGGTCAGCCTGTACGACCACTACCGCACCCTGTCGAGCGAGAACCGGGTCAAGCTCGTGCCGCTGCCACCGACCCGCGGCCTGATCTACGATCGCAATGGCGTGCTGCTGGCCGACAACTACCCGACCTACAGCCTCGAGATCACGCCGGACCAGGTCCGCGACCTCGACCGCACGCTCGAGGATCTCAAGCTCGTCGTGCCCATCAACGACGAAGACCTCCAGCGTTTCCACCGGGCCAGGCGGCAGCAGCGGCGGTTCGACAGCATCCCCATTCGTGTCAAGCTCGACGACGAGGAGGTCGCCCGCTTCGCCGTGGTGCGCCACCGGTTTCCCGGTGTCGACATTCAGGCGCGCCTGCTGCGCCGTTACCCGGAGGGCGACCGGGCGGTGCACGTCCTCGGCTACGTCGGCCGCATCAACCAGCAGGAGCAGGAGCAGATCGATGCCGCGTCCTATGCGGGCAGCACGCACATCGGCAAGCTCGGCATCGAACGGAACTACGAGGCCGAGCTGCACGGCGAGGTCGGGCTGCAGCAGGTCGAGGTGAACGCCCTCGGCCGCGTCATCCGGGTGCTGGAGACCCGGGCGCCGGAGCCCGGCAAGAACCTGCGGCTGCACCTGGACATGGGCCTGCAGGAGGCGGCCCTCGAGGCGCTCGGCGACGAGACCGGTGCGGCAGTGGCGATCGACCCCAAGACGGGGGGCGTGCTGGCCCTCGTGAGCAAGCCGGGCTACGACCCCAACCCCTTCGTCGAGGGCATCAGCGGCGCGCTCTACAAACAGCTGCGGGACGACCCGGAGAAACCGCTGTACAACCGCGCCCTGCGCGGCCTGTACCCGCCCGGGTCGACCATCAAGCCGTTCGTCGCCCTCGCGGGGCTCGAGCTCGGCGCCGTCTCCGCCGGACAGAACAAGTTCTGTCCCGGCTTCTACCAGCTGCCGGGGCAGAGCCATCGTTATCGCGACTGGAAGAAGGGCGGCCACGGCGTCGTCGACCTGAACAAGGCGATCGTCGAGTCGTGCGACGTGTATTTCTACGACCTCGCCCACGACCTGGGCATCGACCGTCTGCAGAAGTTCCTCTCGGGCTTCAGCTTCGGCCGCAAGACCGGCATCGACCTGACCGAGGAGCTGGGCGGCCTGTTGCCGTCGAGGGAGTGGAAGGAGCGCGCCCGGCGCCAGCCCTGGTACCCGGGCGAGACCCTCATCGTGGGCATCGGCCAGGGCTACCTGCTGACCACGCCGCTGCAGCTCGCCTCCGCCGCGGCGACCCTCGCCAACGGCGGCCGCTACGTCGCGCCGCGCGTCGCCGCCGCGATCGAGGCGCCGGACGGGTCGCTGTCCGTCCCGGCGCCCCAGCCACCGCCGGTCCAGCTGCCGGTGCGGTCCCGGGCCAGCTGGGAGGACGTGACGCAAGGCATGCTCGACGTGGTGGAGGGGCAGCGCGGCACCGCCCGCCGGATCCGCACCGATGCCTATCGGATCGCCGGCAAGACCGGCACCGCCCAGGTGTTCACCGTCGGGCAGGCCGAGGAGTACGACGAGGACAAGATCGACAAGAAGCTGCGCGACCACGCCCTGTTCATCGCCTTCGCGCCCGTCGAGGACCCCCGCATCGCGGTCGCCGTGCTGATCGAGCACGGCGGTCACGGGGGCTCGGTGGCGGCACCCATCGCGCGGCGCATCATGGACGTGTACCTGATGGGAGAGCAGCCGCCGTGAACCTCGGTCCCCTCACCTCCGATGCCGATGCCCGCCAGGGGCTGCTTGCCGGCTGGCCGGCGCGGCTGCACGTCGACATGCCGCTGCTGACTGGGCTGCTCGTGCTCTCGGGGCTCGGCCTGATGGTCCTGTACTCGGCGACCGGTCAGGACTGGGAACAGGTGGAGAAGCAGGTCTGGCGCCTCGCCCTCGGCTTCGCGGTGATGCTCGGCGTCGCCCAGCTGCACCCGGCCCAGCTGCGCCGCTGGAGCCCGTTCCTGTACGGGGCGGGGATCCTCCTGCTCCTCGCGGTCATGCTGTTCGGCGACGTCGGCAAGGGCGCGCAGCGCTGGCTGGACCTGAAGGTGCTGCGCTTCCAGCCGTCCGAGATGGTGAAGATCGCCGTGCCGATGATGGTGGCCTGGTTCCTGGCGGCGAGCCCGCTGCCGCCGAGCTGGCGCCGGCTGTTCGCCGGGGCTGTCCTCACCGTGGTGCCGGTGCTGCTGATCGCCAAACAGCCCGATCTCGGCACCGCCCTGCTGGTGGCGAGCGCCGGCCTGGCCGTGCTGTTCCTGGCCGGCATGAGCTGGCGCCTGATCATCGGGCTGGGCGCGGCGGCGGCGGCGGCGATGCCTCTGGTCTGGACCCAGCTGCGCGATTACCAGAAGCAGCGCGTGCTGACCCTCTTCGACCCCGAGAGCGATCCGCTCGGGGCGGGCTACCACACCATCCAGGCGAAGATCGCGATCGGCTCCGGCGGGATCTACGGCAAGGGCTGGCTCAACGGCACGCAGTCACAGCTCGAGTTCGTGCCCGAGAAGCACACCGACTTCATCTTCGCGGTGATGGCCGAGGAGTTCGGACTGGTCGGCGTCCTCTGCCTGCTCACCTTGTACATCCTCATCGCGCTGCGGGGTCTGTACATGGCGACGCAGGCCCAGAACGCCTACGGGCGCCTGCTCGCCGGCTCCCTGACCCTGGTGTTCTTCGTCTACGCGTTCGTGAACGTCGGCATGGTGATCGGCATCCTGCCGGTCGTTGGCGTGCCGCTGCCGCTGGTCAGCTACGGCGGCACCTCGCTGGTGACCCTCATGGCAGGCTTCGGTATCCTCATGTCCATTCACACGCACCGCAAGCTGCTACCCTGACCCGCTGCGAGACCGCCGAATGACGAGCCTGCCGTGCCGCCTCGCCCTGCTGGCCATGCTGCTGCTCGGGGCGACGGCTGCCCCCGCCGCGCTGGATGCCGAGCAGCGCGACTTCGTGGACGAGATGGTCCGCAAGCACGGTTACGACCGGGTCGAGCTGACCCGCCTGCTCGAGGATGCAGAGTTCCAGGACAGCATCATCGCGCTGATCACCAAGCCGGCCGAGTCCAAGCCCTGGTACGAGTACCGGGCCATCATGCTCACGCCGGAGCGGATCGAGCAGGGGGTCGAGTTCTGGGAGCGCAACGCGGAGGCGCTGCGGCGCGCGGAGGTCGAGTACGGGGTCCCGCCCGAGATCGTCACCGCCATCCTCGGCGTGGAGACGCGTTACGGCCGCACCACCGGCCGACACCGCGTCCTTGACGCCCTGGTCACCCTCGCTTTCGGCTACCCCAAGCGCGCGCCGTTCTTCCGGAAGGAGCTCGAGCAGTTCCTCCTGATGGTGCGGGAGGAGCACCTCGACGCCCGCATCCTGAACGGCTCCTACGCGGGCGCGATGGGCAGGTCGCAGTTCATGCCCTCGAGCTTCCGGGCCTACGCGGTCGACTTCGACGGCGATGGCCGTCGCGACCTGTGGAGCAGCGACGCCGACGCCATCGGCAGCATCGCGAACTACTTCCTGCGCAACGGCTGGCGGCGGGGGGAGCGCGTCGCCCTGCCGGCGACGGGCGTGGACTCGCGCCACCAGCGCTTCCTGGATGCCGGGCTGAAGCCCAGCTTCACCCTCGGCGAGCTGGCCACGGCCGGGATCAGGGTGAACGGTGGCCTCCCCGCGGACACCCTGAGCAGCCTCTTCGACCTCGATGAGGAAAACGGCCCAGCCTATTGGGCCGGCTTGCAAAACTTTTACGCAATCACGCGCTACAATCGTAGCGAGCTCTACGCGATGGCGGTTTTCCAGCTGAGCCGCGCGATCGCGCAGTCGCACGCAGCAGGGGAGAGGAAGAACGTTGCGCGCTAGTGCACTGGTTTCCCTCGTCAGTCTGGCGCTGCTCACCGGCGGCTGCGCCACCCGGTCCCCCACCGACGCGAGCGTCCAGCGCCGCGACATCGACCCCGACAGCGTCCCCGACGCGGTCGCGCAGGTCGAGCCGTATAGCAAGTACGGCAACCCTCCGACCTACGAGGTCTTCGGCAGGCGCTACTCGGTGCTGCCCTCGAGCAAGGGGTTCGTCCAGACCGGCACCGCCTCCTGGTACGGCGAGGACTTCCACGGCAAGCGCGCGTCGAACGGCGAGACCTACGACATGTTCGCCATGACCGCCGCCCACAAGGAGCTGCCGCTACCGACCTACGCGCGGGTGACGAACCTCGAGAACGGCCGCAGCATCGTGGTCAAGATCAACGACCGCGGCCCCTTCGTCGGCAACCGCGTGATCGATCTGTCCTGGGTGGCCGCCGCCAAGCTGCGCCTGGTGACCAAGGGCACGGGGCTCGTCGAGGTCAGGGCCATCGACCCGCTCGACCCCAGCCCGCTGCCGCCGGCGCAGCTGGACAGCGGGACGCGGTTCGCCGGCGCCGAGCCTCAGGCGCCCGAGCCCGCTCCCGCCGCCGTGCCCGTCGCGGCGAGGTCCAGCGCGGGCAGGCCGGTGGCTGGCAGGCCGGCCACCGGCAAGGCGGAGCCCGTTCCCGCCCTGGCCGCGGCCGAGCCGGCCGCCCGCCCGATGGCGGCTGGGAAGCCTTCGCCCGCCAAGCCGGCCGCGGGGCGTACCCCGGCGCCCGCGGCCAAGACGGCGACCAGCGCGCTCGCCTCCGCCAGACCGAAGATGTTTATCCAGGTCGCTGCCTTCAGCAGCCGGGACAATGCCGACCGGCTGCGCACCAAGGTCTCCAAGGACCTCGGCCGCGCGGCGCACGTCGACGCCAGCGAGACGAACGGTCGCGCGCTGCACCGCGTCCGGGTCGGCCCGATCGGCTCGGTCGACGAGGCGGACCTGCTCGTCGCCAAGCTCGAGGCCCTCGGGCTCGATCAGGCTCGGGTGGTGGTGGACTGATCCTGACAGATTCACCACAGAGACAGCGAGGCACAGAGAAAGTCGAAGAAACAACGCCTTATGGAAGCGGGGTCATCACCCTCCGGGTAAGATCCCCCTTCGAAGGCCGCGCCAGGTTTCTTCTCTGTGTCCATGTGCCTCTGTGGTCACCATCGAGGTGTCAAAGTCGATTGCGAGTCGCGTCCGCTGCCGTAGCCTGCGGCCGTCGCTCGGTTAGAATGGACAGCGTTCCGCGCGGCCGGTGCCCCGCTCGTCGGATTTCGCCAGCCGCCGCCTTCCCGCCCACTTCATCGCAAGAACCAGCTCATGACCCGATCGTTCCGCCCCTTTGCGGCCATGGTGATCGCTCTCGCGCTCTGGTCGGGCGCCACCGTCGCCGCCGACACGCCCGTGCCCTCGCCGCCGCAGATCCCCGGCTCGGCGCACGTCCTCGTCGACATGGACAGCGGCCGGGTGCTGGCCGAGTCGAACGCCGACAGCCGCCTCGAGCCGGCCAGCCTCACCAAGATCATGACGGCCCACATCGTGTTCCGCGCCCTCAAGGAGGGCAAGGTGAAGCTCGAGGACGAGGTGCTGGTCAGCGAGAAGGCCTGGCGCACCGGCGGCTCGCGCACCTTCATCGACGTGAACACCCGGGTGAAGCTCGAGGACCTGCTGAAGGGGCTGATCGTCCAGTCGGGCAACGATGCCGCGGTGGCCCTGGCTGAGCACGTCGCGGGCAGCGAAGAGACCTTCACGAAGATGATGAACGAGGAGGCCCGGCGGCTCGGCATGACGGGCACGAACTACGTAAACGCCACGGGCCTGCCCGACCCGAACCACTACGGCACCGTCCGCGACCTCGTGAAGCTGACCGAGTCGACGATCCGCGACTTCCCGGAGTTCTACCCCTGGTACGCGATCAAGGAGTTCGTCCACAACAACATCAAGCAGACCAACCGCAACCTGCTGCTGTGGCGCGACGAATCGGTCGACGGCGTCAAGACCGGCCACACCAAGACGGCCGGCTACTGCCTGGTCGCGTCGGCGAAGCGCGAGGGGATGCGCCTCATCTCGGTGATCATGGGGACGAAGAGCGAGCAGGAGCGCGCGAAGGAGACGCTGAGCCTGCTGAACTACGGCTTCCGCTTCTACGAGGCCCACCGCCTGCACGGGGCCGGCGACACGCTCGCCCAGACCAAGACCTGGAAGGGGACGAAGCGCGACCTCGCCGTCGGCGTCGCGTCGGATCTCACCATCACGGTCCCGCGCGGTCAGCACGACGGAATCTCCACCCGACTGGAGATCGAGCCGCGCCTCCTCGCCCCCCTGGTACGCGGCCAGGTGGTCGGCCGGGTGGTGGTCGAGCAGGCGGGCAAGGTCGTCCGCGAGGCACCGCTGGTCGCCCTCGAGGAGATCCCGCTCGGCGGCTGGTTCCGCCGGCTGATCGACACCATCCTGCTCTGGTTCCAGTAAGCCGTGATGACCAACGCCACCAAGGTTTACCTGAACGGTCGCCTCGTGCCGCGGGCCGAGGCCTGCGTACCCGTCATGGACCGCGGCTTCCTGTTCGGCGACAGCGTCTACGAGGTGATTCCAGTCTACGGCGGCCGCCTGTTCCGCCTCGAGCACCACCTCGACCGGCTGGACGGCAGCCTGGGTGCCATCCGCATGGCGAACCCCCTCTCGCACGAGGCCTGGCGGGCGGCCCTGCTGGAGCTCGTCGGCCAGCGCCCGGGGGAGGATCAGTCGGTCTACCTGCAGGTGACGCGCGGCGCGGCGGAGAAGCGCGATCACGCGATCCCAGACGGTGTGACCCCCACCGTGTTCGCGATGGCGACGCCGCTGGCACCGATCGACCCGGCGGTCGCGGCCGAGGGGATCGCGGCGATCACCCTCGACGACCTGCGCTGGCAGCGCTGCGACATCAAGGCGACCACCCTGCTCGCCAACGTCCTGGCGCGCCAGATCGCGAAGGAGCGGGGGGCCCTCGAGGCGATCCTGATCCGCGACGGCCTCGCCCTGGAGGGCGCCGCCAGCAATCTGTTCGTGTTCGCCTCCGGGCGCCTGGCCACGCCGCCGAAGAGCCCGTTGCTGCTGCCCGGCATCACGCGCGACCTGGTGATCGAGCTGGCGCAGGCGGACCACGTGCAGCTCAGCGAGGCGGACATCCCTGTCTCCGCGCTCGCCACGGCCGACGAGATCTGGCTCACCAGCTCGACCCGCGAGGTGATGCCGGTGACGCGGCTGGACGGCAAGCCGGTGGGCGCCGGGCGCCCCGGCCCGGTGTGGCGGCGGATGAACGAGCTCTACCAGGCGTACAAGGCCCGCCTGCGCCAGCAGCCCGATGCCTGAGCCGGCGGCCGACGGCGAGCGCGAGCTGCTCCGCTTCCCCTGCGACTTCCCGATCAAGGTGATGGGGGAGGCCGAGCCGGGGTTCGAGGCGCTGGTCGTCGGGATCGTGCGCCGCCACGCGCCGGACCTGGGCGAGGGCGCCGTCAGCGTGCGGGGCAGCCGCGGCGGCCGGTACCTGGCGGTGACGCTGACCGTGCGGGCAGAGAGCCGCGCCCAGCTCGACGCGATCTACCGGGAGCTTTCGGCCCATCCCCGCGTCCTGATGAGCCTGTGACCACCGCGCCGCTGCCCCTGCTGGTCCGGCGCCTGGGCCGGCAGCCGTACGCCGCCGTGTGGGACGCGATGCGGGCCTTCACCGCCGCGCGCACGGCGACGACGCCGTCGGAGCTCTGGCTGCTGGAGCACCCGCCGGTCTACACGCTCGGCCAGGCCGGCCGCGCCGAGCATCTGAGGGCTCCCGGCGCGATTCCCGTCATTCGCACCGACCGGGGCGGCCAGGTCACCTACCACGGTCCCGGGCAGCTCGTCGCCTACGTGCTGCTGGACCTGCGGGCCGCCGGCCTCGGGGTGCGGCCGTTGGTGACACTGCTCGAGCGGACCCTGGTCGGGCTGCTCGCCGAGTGGGGGATCGCCGCCGAAGCGCGGCCCGACGCGCCGGGGGTCTATGTGGACGGGCGCAAGATTGCCTCGCTCGGCCTGCGCGTGCGTCGCGGCTGCAGCTACCACGGCATCGCGCTCAACGTCGACCTGGATCTCGAGCCGTTCTCGCGCATCGACCCGTGCGGCTTTCCGGGGCTGGCGGTGACGCGGCTGCGCGACCTGGGCGTGCCGCTCGGCGTCGACGCGGTCGGCGACCGCCTCGCGGCAAGGCTGGCCGGGGCTCTCGGCCTGTCGCAGCGGGAGGCGGCCGGCGCCTGGCGGCCCGGCGCGTATACTCCGGTCATCCCCGACCCGGCCCCTCCCGCGAGCGACCCTTGAGCGAGCCCGTCGACGACTACACCGCGCCCTCGCGCGCGAGCCCGGACACGCACCAGCGCGGCGCCGCGAAGCTCGCCCGCATTCCGGTCAGGGTCGAGCCCGCCGCCGAGACGCTGCGCAAGCCTGCCTGGATCCGGGCACGGGCCCCGACCGGCCCGGGCGTCACCCGCATCAAGAGGATCCTGCGCGAGCACCGGCTGAGCTCGGTGTGCGAGGAGGCGCTGTGCCCGAACCTCGGCGAGTGCTTCAGCCACGGCACCGCGACCTTCATGGTGATGGGGGACGTCTGCACGCGGCGCTGTCCGTTCTGCGACGTCGCCCACGGCCGGCCCCGCCCGCTCGACGCCGACGAGCCCGGCCAGCTGGCCGAGGCCATCGCCGAGCTGGGCCTCGCGCACGTCGTGGTGACCTCGGTCGACCGTGACGACCTGCGCGATGGCGGGGCGGCCCACCTCGCGACCTGCGTGCGCGAGATCCGCCGCCGCAACCCCGCCACGATCGTCGAGACCCTGGTGCCCGACTTCCGCGGTCGCCTCGAGATCGCGCTCGAGGCCTTCCGCGGGGCACCGCCCGACGTCTTCAACCACAATCTCGAGACCGTGCCGCGGCTGTACCGGCAGTGCCGGCCGGGCGCGGACTATGCCGGCTCGTTGCTGCTGCTCCGCCGGTTCAAGGATCAGCACCCCGGGGTGCCCACAAAGTCCGGCCTGATGCTTGGGCTGGGCGAGGCGCTCGACGAGGTCGAGGGCGTGATGCGCGACCTGCGTGCCCACGGCTGCGACATGCTCACACTGGGTCAGTACCTGCAGCCGAGCGCCGACCATCTCCCGGTCGCACGCTTCGTCTCGCCCGACGAGTTTGAAGCCCTGCGCGGGCTCGGCGAGGCGATGGGGTTCGGGAACGTCGCGAGCGGGCCGATGGTTCGATCGTCTTACCACGCGGAGCACCAGGCCAGACCGGTCCTGGCCGAGCTCGGCTGAGCCCCGAGATCGCGGATTGAACCGCAGAGGCGCCGCGTCCCGGCGGCCGTGAAGTTAGGGTGACTGCGCGGAGCCCCTGAGGCGGAATGGACGTCGGACTGGTACGCGCCGTCGAGGCGCTCATCCTCCCGCCGGGCGGCCTGCTCCTGCTGGCCGTGCTTGGCCTCGCTGCCGGGCGCACCCGGATCGGACGGCTGGCGACCTTCCTTGCCGTTCTCGGCCTGTACCTGCTGAGCACGCCGCAGGTCGCCGCGTGGCTCATGCTGCCCCTGCAGGCGGAGGCGGTGAAGACGCCGGAGCAGGTCCGGGCAGCCGGGGCGCAGGCCGTCGTGGTCGCCCTGGCCGGACGGATCCGCCCGGCGTGGGAGTTCGGCGCCGCGGAAACGCTGTCGCCCTTGAGCATGCAGCGCCTGCGGTACGGCGCCTGGCTG
>Ga0079037_100001809_pt1 | contig 11387 bp, 10 predicted proteins | sample Mud3Dept4metaG_FD_71479 | JGI IMG/M metagenome (GOLD analysis project Ga0079037, IMG submission 71479) | Freshwater wetland microbial communities from Ohio, USA, analyzing the effect of biotic and abiotic controls - Mud 3 Core 4 Depth 4 metaG | ecosystem: Environmental > Aquatic > Freshwater >... | reverse complement strand
CGCGGCTCTTGCCCTGCACCACCTTGAGGTAGTCGTCCAGGAAGCCGATGGCGCCCATCCAGAGGATCGACAGCAGCGCGAACGGCACGAACCGCCCGTCGAACCGCGCCCACAGCACGGTCGGCAGCACGGTGGCCAGCAGGATGATGATGCCGCCCATCGTCGGCGTGCCGCGCTTGCCCTGGTGCGTGGCCGGCCCCTCGGCGCGGATGATCTGCCCCACCTTGTGCGCCCGCAGCTTCGCGATGATCGTGGGGCCCACCACGAACGCGATGAGCAGCGCCGTCACCATCGCCGCCGCCGCGCGGAAGCTGATGTAGTTGACGACGTTGAGCAGGCCGTATGTCTTCCCGAGCGGCGCGAGAAGGTAGTAGAGCATCGAGTCTCAGTGGGCGGAGGCGGAGCGGCCGATGACGGCCGGAAGTATACGCTCGAGGGCCGCGCCCCGAGAACCTTTGAGCACCACCACCTCGTCGCCCCGGAGCCGGGCCGCGAGCAGCGGGCCCATCGCGACCGCATCGGGCGCCGAGACGAGGCGGTCGCCCAGGCGGGCGGCGTAGGGTGCGAACGCCGGGACGAACTCGCCCACCGCCGCGATCACGTCGGGATCGAGCTCCACGATCCGCTCGGCCACCTCGCGGTGGAGCGCCTCGGCGTCCTCGCCCAGCTCGCGCATGGTGCCGGCCACGAACACCAGCCGCCGACCCGCCCGCAGCTCGCGCGCCGTGGCGATCGCGGTGCCGAAGGAGTGCGGGTTGGCGTTGTAGCAGTCGTTGAGGATGGTGAGCCCCCCTTCCTGCAGCAGCTCGCTGCGCCCGCCCGGCACCGTGACGTGCGCGAGCGCCTCCACCACGCGCGCCGGCTCGAGCCCCAGCGATTCGGCCACCACCCACGCGAACAGCGCGTTGAGCGCCTGATGCCGTCCCGGCAGCGGCAGCTGCACCTCGTGCCCGTCGAGCCGCACGCGGGGGCGCGCGAGGGCGTCGTGGCCGATCACCTCTGGCCGGCGGTCCGCGCCGGTCCAGCCCACCGAGATGGTGCGGCGCGCCGCCTGCCGTGCGCCCGCCGCGAGGGCGGGCGGCTCCACACCCACGACCGCGAGCGGCACGCCGGCGGTGACGGCCACGGTGTCGGCCACGATCGCGTCGAGCGTGCCGTAGCCCTCGAGGTGCCCCTCGGTGGCGTTGGTGGCCACCGTCACGTCGGGCTCGACGATCTCGCGGTAGCGCGGGAGCTCGCCGGGGACGTTGCCGCCGCCCTCGATCACGAGCGCCTCGACGTCGTCGGGCGCCTCGAGGATCGTCAGCGGCACCCCCACGAGGTTGTTGTTGTTCGCGCGCGTGGCATGCGTGCGCCAGCGGGTGCGCAGGGCGGCCGCCACCATCTCCTTCGTCGTGGTCTTGCCGTTGTTGCCGGTGACGCACACCACCGGGCCCCGCAGCGTGCGGCGCCGCGCCCGGGCGAGGTCGCCGTAGGCTCGAAGCGTGTCGTCCACCTCCAGCAGCTCGAGGCCGGTCACCGCCGGCGTGCCGCGGCGCACCACCGCCGCGGTGGCGCCGCGGTCCCGCGCGACCGCGAGGTACGCGTGCCCGTCGAACCGCTCGCCCACGAGGGCCACGAAGAGCTCGCCCGGTCCGATGGTGCGCGTGTCGGTGGACACGCCGCCGAAGGCCGCCGCGCGGGGCGCGGCGGGCAGTCCGAGCGCCTCCTGCACCTGTGCCGCCGTGAACCGGCTCATGCGCGACCCAGCGCCTCGCGCACGATGGCGCGCTCGTCGAACGGCAGCTTCGTCGTGCCGATGATCTGGTATGTCTCGTGACCCTTGCCCGCGAGCAGCAGCGTGTCCCCCGCCCGGGCCAGGTCGAGGGCCGCCGCGATCGCCGCGCGCCGGTCGCCGATGCGCAGTCGTTCGGCGGCGCCCATGCCCGCCTCGATCTCGTCGAGGATGGCCCCGGGGTCCTCGGTCCGCGGGTTGTCGGACGTCACCACCGCGAGGTCCGCCAGCTCGGCCGCGATGCGACCCATGATCGGGCGCTTGCCCCGGTCGCGATCGCCGCCGCAGCCGAACAGCACGATGAGCCGGCCGCGGGTGAGCGGGCGGAGGGTCCTGAGCACACGGTCGAGGGCGTCGGGCGTGTGCGCGTAGTCGCGCAGCACTGCGCAGGGGTGCTCGCTCACGAGCTCCATGCGGCCCGGCACCTGTGGCGCGGACTCGAGCCGCGCGGCGACGTCCGCGAGCGAGGCCCCCAGCCCGAGCGCCGTGGCGGCGGCGGCGAGGGCGTTCTCGATGTTGAAGTCGCCAAGCAGCGGCAGGCGCACGTCGGCGCTGCCGTGGCGGCCCTCGATCGCGAACCGGCTGCCGAGGGCGTCGAGCACCTCGCCGGTCGCCCGCACGTCGGCATCGGGCGCGCGCCGGCCGAAGGTGACCCGCGGCCGGTGCAGCGGCAGCGCGCTCCACGCCGGCTCGTCCGCGTTCACCACCTCCACCCCGCCCGGGCGAAGCAGCGTGCTCAGCTTGAGCTTGGCCGCGAGGTAGGCCTCCATGGTGCCGTGATAGTCGAGGTGGTCCCGGGTGAAGTTGGTGTAGACGCCCGCCGCAAAGGGGAGTCCGTCGAGCCGCCCCTGGTCGAGACTGTGGGACGACGTCTCCATCGCCACGTGGGTGCAGCCGCGCGCCACGAGGGCCGCGAGCGTGGCCTGCAGGTCCACCGGTCCCGGGGTGGTGAGGCTGCCGGCGGTCGAGGGCACCTCCTCGCCCGCTCCGTCGAACGCGCCGAGGGTGCCGATGCTGCCCGCGGTGCCGGCGGCGTTCAGGAGGTGGCGGACCAGGCCGGTGGTGGTCGTCTTGCCGTTCGTTCCCGTGATGCCGACCAGCACGAGGGCGGAGGCGGGGTCGCCGTGCCACGTGCGCGCGAGCACGATCGCGGCTCGGCGCGCGTCGGTGACGACCAGCTGCGGGACCCCGACCGGTTGGCGCGCCTCCACCACCAGCGCCGCCGCGCCGCGCGCGATGGCGTCGGGCACGAAGCGGTGGCCGTCGGCCTGCGAGCCGCGCACGGCCACGAAGAGCGCGCCGGCGCGCACCTCGCGGCTGTCGCTCGTGAGCGAGGCGAGGGGCGGCAGGGCGGCGGAGTCCACCAGGAGTCCCGCGCGCTGGAGCGCGGCGACGAGTGCGGGGCCCGAGGCCGTCATTCGCTGGTCCACAGGTGGACGGTGGTGCCGGGCTCGGCGGAGGTGCCGGCGGCGGGGCTGGTGCGGGTGACGAGACCGGTGCCGTGCACCGCGACGCGGAACCGGCTCCGGTGCAGGGCGAGCACCGCCTCGCGGACACCCTGCCCCGTCACCTCCGGCACCGAGGCGGGCGTCGCCGCCGTGGTGTCCCGGTCGCGGTAGGGCCACGCCACGCGGGTCACCGGTGCCACCGCATCGGGCGGGCGCACCTCGCGGATGGCGAGCGGCACCGGCTCGGTGTCGTGCAGGCGCTTGAAGTCCAGCGTCGTGTTGCGCGCCGCGAGCATGCGCTCGAGCATCTGCTTCGTGAGCGGTGCGGCGGTCGCGCCGCCGTAGTAGGAGCCCTTGCCGGGGTTGTTGATCTTCACCACGATCACGAGCTGCGGATCGTCGGCGGGAAAGAGCGCGGCGAACGAGGCGGTGTAGCCCTGGTAGCGCCCGTCGATGAAGCGGCGCGCGGTGCCCGTCTTGCCGGCCACCTCGTAGTTCGCCAGCTGCGCGCCGCGCGCCGTGCCCTCGGTGCTCACCACCTGCCGCATGTAGCGCATCAGCGTCGCCGCGACGCGGGAGGACACGACCCGCCGAACCGGCTCGGGCTGGTGGCGGTACAGGAGCCGGCCGTCGTGCGCGCGCACCTCGCGCACCAGCGTGGGCGCCAGCAGCACCCCGTCGTTGGCGATGGCGCCATACGCGGACGCGAGCTGCAGGGCCGTCACGCCGAACTCGTAGCCCATCGCGGCGCTGGCCCGCGTGTACGTGGCCTGCCACTGCTCCGGCGGCTTGAGCGACCCGCGCGACTCCGAGGGGAACTCGATGCCCGTCGGGCTGCCGAAGCCGAAGTCGCGCAACGCGGTGAACTGCTCCGTCACCGACAGCCGCTGGGAGAACTGCGCCATCGCGACGTTGCTGGAGACCGTGATGGCCTCGGACAGCGTGAGCTCGCCGCACTCCTTGTGGGTGTCCGTGATGGTGCGCGTGGCCCGCGCGCTGGTGGCGACCACGAGCTTGCCGCAGTGGCCGCTGACCGCGTCGGCGCTGTCCACCCGGTCGAGCCGGAGCAGCGCGGCGGCGGTGAACAGCTTGGCGGTGGAGCCGGGCTCGAAGGGGTCGGTGAAGGCGGTGGGCCGCGCTCCCACGCCCGCGGCCTGGCGCGAGGCGATCGCGAGCACCTCGCCCGAGCGCGGGTCGAGCACCACGATGTCCCCGCCCTCCGCCTCCAGGTCGTGCAGCGCACTCTCGAGCGCGCGTTCGGCGATGTCCTGCAGCGTGTAGTCGAGCGTCAGCCAGGCGTCGTTGCCGGGAACCGGCTCGCGGATCCGGCGCGCCGGGGACTCGAGCCGCCGGCCCCGACGGTCGCGGATGAACACCGCCTCGCCGGGCCTCCCCGTCAGGAGGTCGTCGAGCGCCCGCTCGAGCCCCGAGCCGCCCGAGCCGCTGTCGGCGTCGAGCCGGCCGACCACCGGGGCCGCGATGCTCTGCGTCGGATAGGAGCGGCGATAGCTGCCCTCGGTGTGCACGCCCTTCAGCTTCCGGAGCGGCTCGATGTCGGTGGCCGTGAACGGGCCGTGGTAGTAGACGTAGCGCTCGGTGCGCATGCGGCGCTCGAGCTCCCCGGCCGGCACGCGCAGGGCGCGCGCCACGCGCCGCACCACCTCGCGGCGGTCCTGCACCTCGTTCGGCGCCACGCCGACGTGGTAGAACTCCTGCGTGACAGCGAGGGGCGTGCCGCGCCGGTCGTAGATGGAGCCGCGGCGCGCCTCGAGGGTGTCGCGCGTGGTGCGCTGCTTCTCGGCCTTCTCGGCCCACTGCTCGCCCTGGAAGAGCTGCAGCTGCGCCGCGCGTGCCAGCACCAGCCCGAACGCGCCCAGCAGGCAGAACTGCATGAAGGAGATGCGCAGCGGCGGGCGCGCCATCAGTCCCTCCCCCGCCGTGACCGGGGCACGACCAGCGGGGTGATCTCGGAATCCACGGGCTCGTGCAACCCCAGGTTCTCGGCGACGCGGGCGAGCGAGCCTCGGCTCTGCGCCTCGCTGATCCGCCGCCGCAGGTCGGCCTGCCGGGCCTCCAGGGTGGCGCGCTCCTCGCGCAGGATGCGCAGCGACGTGGCGAGCCGGATGGCGGCGCTCTGCCGGAGCGTGACCACGGCGGCCACCACCAGGAACAGCAGCAGCCAGAACATCAGGTAGTGGCGGCCCCTAAGTCGCATCGTTCACGCGGAAGATCCTCAGCTTCGCACTGCGCGCCCGGGGATTCCGGGCCAGCTCGTCCTCGCCCGCCGTCACCGCCCGGCGCGGCACCGTCGCGCCCAGCGGCACCTGGCCGCAGACGCAGACCGGCAACCCCGGTGGGCAGCTGCACGTGTCGCTCCAGGCACGGAACGCCTGCTTCACCATCCGGTCCTCGCCGGAATGGTAGCTGATCACGGCGAGCCTGCCACCCGGCGCCAGAGCGTCGCGGAACGCGGGGAGCACGCGCTCGAGGCGTCCCAGCTCGTCGTTGACCGCGATCCGCACCGCCTGGAACAGCCGGGCGAAGTCCCCGGGCCCCGAGCGCGGCCCGAGCACCGCACGGATGGCGTTCACGAAGTCGTCGCTGGTGGCGAACGGCGCGCGGTCGCGCCGCCGCACCACCTCGCGCGCGAGGGCGGCGGCCCGCCGCTCGTCGCCCCAGTCGCGGAAGATCCGCTCGAGCTCCCTCGGCGACGCGGTGCCCAGCAGCTCGGCGGCCGTGGTGCCGCCCGCTTCCATCCGCATGTCGAGCGACACGCCCGGACGGAAGCTGAAGCCGCGCGGATCCGCGTCGAGCTGCCACGACGAGACGCCGAGGTCGAGAAGGATAAAGTCGGGGCGGAACGCCGTCACGGCCTCGAGCACGGCCGGCGCGTCGAAGGCCGCCTGCAGGTAGCGCACGTGGTGCTCGCCGAGACGGCGACGGGCGAAGGCGAGCGCCTCCGGGTCGCGGTCGACCACGAGCAGCTCGGCCCCGTCGTCGCGCAGCGCGGCCGCGTGACCGCCGAAGCCGACCGTGGCGTCGACGACGCGACGCGCGCCGCGGGCGGCCTCGCGGATCTCGGCGAGCAGCACGGGCTCGTGCGGCGAGGGACTGTGGTCCGGCAGGGTCACGTGGCCACGAGGCAGGGGCCTGAAACGACGGCACCCCGTCCGACCGGACGGGGTGCGACGGACCTAACGGGGCTGACGGGGCTCGAACCCGCGACCTCCGCAGTGACAGTGCGGCACTCTAACCAAGCTGAGCTACAGCCCCCGATGCGGCGGGGGGTGAAGCTAGCCGCCCCACCCCCCACCGGCAACCCCCTCCGACCCGTCTTCGAGCTACTTGCAGTAGGCCTTGATCATCGAGGACGTGCGGGTCTTGAACTGGTTCACGTAGCCGAGGAGCTGGTCGGCCGTCTCGGCGCGCACGGCGCGCCCGGTGGTGAGGCCCTTCTCCGCCTCGAGCACCAGCTCGTTCTCCTTGCGCGCCATGTCGCACGACTTCTGCTTCTCGGTGTCCGAGTCCATCGCCGCGGCGAGCTGGAAGGCCGAGACGCCGAGGATGAAGTTGCAGCTCGGCGCCACACGGCCCTGCGGGCTGGCCACGGCGAGGCAGTTGCGCGTCAGCTCGGCCGCGGTCGCGTAGTCCTTGTTCGGGTCCTGCAGCAGCGGAGCCGCCGCGTTGACGTAGATGCCGGCGAGCTGCTCCTTCTGCTCCGGGCTCCCCTTGGCCACCACCACGTCGGCGAACTCCTTCGCCTCGGGCAGCCGCTTGGCGTTGGCCAGCCCCTGCACCGCGGCGAGCGCCGGGTCCACCTGCGTCGGGTCGACCTTGAGCAGCTTCCGCGTCACCGCGACGCTCGAGTCGAGCTTGCCCGTGAGGACGTAGCCCTGGTTGGCGTAGCCGAGCAGCTCGGCGTTGTCGGGATAGCGGGCCACGCCGCGGCCGGCCCACTTCGCCAGGCGGATCGTGTCCGGCTGCTGCGCCGCGGCCACGGAGATCTTGCGGTAGAAGAGCGAGTCCGCCCGGGTCGAGTCGACCTGATAGGCCGCCTCGAGCGCGTCGATGGCGCAGGGGAAGTTGCTCTGGAAGAGGCAGGCGTTGCTCTTCAGGTCGTAGAGGTCCCAGTTGTACGGGTCGAGCTTGAGCCCCTCGTCGGCCACCTGCACCGCGACGTCCGGCTTGCCGGTCTGCAGCAGGTACTTGAAGATGCTCTCGCGCATCTTCTGGTTCGCCGGCGCGATGCGGAGCATCTGCTTCATGTCCTCGACCACCTTGGCCGAGTCCGCCTTCGACTTGTTCGCGTCGGCCAGGGCCTGGTGATTCTCGGCCAGCAGCGACCACGCGGTGAGGCTCAGGGGGTCGCCCTGCACCGCCTGCTCGAGGTGGGCCACCACCTCGGGGCGCGGGGCGCCCTTGGCGGCGGTCACCTGCGCCTCGCAGAGGTGGGCTCCCCCGTGGTTCGGGATCACCTTCTGCGCCTTCTGCGCGGCCTTGATCGCGTCCTCGGGCTTGGACTTCGCGAGGTCGGTGCACTCCTTCGCATCGTCGAACACCGACACGGCGGGCTTCAGCTGCTCGGCCGCGCGCTTGCCGAAGTCGTCGAGCTTCTCGCCCGGGAGCTGCTCCGTGGTCACGACGACGCCACCGTCCTCGAGCGTCGGGAAGAGGCGCGACGTGAGCGTGTAGCGCCCCTCGTCGTGCTCGTGCTTCTGCAGCTGCGAGGTGATGACGCCCTTCGTGCCCGGCAGCTGCTTGGCGAGCTGCAGCGCGAGCGGCGGCGTCAGGACGGCGTCCTTCGCGTACCCGAACTGGTCCAGCGCCACGTTCATGATCGAGTCGGACACGATGGCGATGTCGCTCCCACCCACGTCCTTCAGCTTGCTGCGCATCCCCCGCGCGATGGTGACGGCGGGCACGGAGTCCTGCGCGTTGAAGGCGAAGGGCGTCGCCACCATGATGCGCGTGGCCGACGCCGAACCGCTCGACGGCTGGCCGAGGCGCCGGCTGTTCTTCGGGATGCCCTGCGCGTCCGCGCCGGTGGCAGCGAACCCGGCAAGCACGAGCGAAGCGAGGAAAGCGTGGCGTTGCACCTTCATTGCGATGAGCCTCCGCGACGGCAGGAAGGAATCCAGGAGCATGGGCGAAGAGGGATTCGAACCCCCGACATCCTGCGTGTAAGGCAGGCGCTCTGAACCGCTGAGCTATTCGCCCCGAACGGCTCGCCCGGTTGCAACGTAATCAGCTTGGCAGCGAACGTGCCGAGAACGGCGACCCGGCCCCCGCGTGCTAAAGCGCGATGCCAAGCGGAAATAGGACGCAGTAGCCCAGCACCAGCAGCACCGCGGCCGGGCTGGCATGTCCTGCCATCAGGACGGCATAGCCCGCCACCAACGACACCAGCGCCGCGGCGAGAAAAGCGAGATTGCGCTTCCCGAGAGGAAACCGGGAAGCCGGCGACGGCGCGGAGGGTGAGGTCATAGGCGGGAGAGATTACTCGCCAGCGGGGGGTGGGTCAAGCTGAGCCTTTGGTCCAACTTCCGTCCGCTCAGGCACTTCTGCGCCCTCGCCCTCCTCCGGCAACTCCCAGCCCTCGTTCAGCGCCAGCCGCCGCGGCCGGTCGGCCCGGCGCCGGATCCGCATGCCGACGACGAGCAGCACCCCGAAGACGAACCAGGCGCCCCCGGCGATCAGCCAGGTGAAGAGACTGAACCGCCGCCGCACCATGCGCTGCCACGCCTCGTCGAATCGCTCCAGGGTGAGGCCGGTGGTGGCGTGCACGGCGCTCCCGAACTCCTCGCCCGCCGCCAGACGGTCGATGAGCGGCCGGATCGATCCGCTGGGATTCCGGCGCGCCAGTTCCAGCACCGCCGAGGCTGCCAGCGGATAGGCGGCGCTCACCTGCACCTCCCCCCCGCGCAGCGCCAGCACGAGGGTGTCGAGCGACGGCGTGGCGGACGTGGCCACGGCGAGGTTGAGACTCAACTGGTGGAGCATGCCCCACTCCCCTGCCGCCCACACGGCGTAGCCCTCGTCGAACCAGAGCGGGACGCGGCTCCTGATCACCTCGTTGAGGACCAGGTGCGCCAGCTCGTGCTGCAGGGTCGCCGTGGGGTCCGCGTCGGCCCGGATCAGGATGGTGCGGGACCGGGGCAGCGCCAGCGCGGCACCCCAGCGAGGCGCCCGGCCACCCGTCATGCGCCTGAGCGCCTCGCCGTCCCGCACCACGACGAGCCGGAACGGCCCCGGGGCCCGGCGGCCCAGGCCCGGCCAGTCACGCGGCCGGCCCGCCGTCTCCGCCAGCAGCACGCCGAGCGAGAGCTCGGCCTGCTGGGCCACCACCGTCACGTCGCCGACCTGCGTGACCGTGGGCTCCTGCGCCCGGAGCGGGTGCACGAGCGCCAGCAGGGTCCCGACCAGCGTCAGGAGGCGGATCGCGAGCGCGGGATGTCGCCGCCGGCGGCGACGAGGTCCAGCACCTCGCCGCAGCGCTTCGACCATGGGTTGAATCTGTTCGCGTCGCGGCCCTCGGTCCACGCGGCGATCGCGCCGTCGCGATCGCCCGCGAACCAGCGGGCGCGGCCCAGCTCGTAGCGGGCCTCGACGAGGTTGGGGCCGAGCGCGAGCGTCCGGTGGAAGAAGGACTGCGCGTCCTCGTACATCTCGCGCTCGAGATACACGAGGCCCAGGTAGAAGTGCGCGTACAGCGTCGCCTTCCGGTCGTTGTCGAGCCGGATGGCGCGGGAGAGGTGCTCGATCGCCTCGCCGAAGATGCGCTTCTTGAGGCAGATGTAGCCCACGTTGATGCGGGCGAGGGCGTTGGCCGGCTCGCGGGCGAGCACCTTCGAGAAGGTGCCCAGCGCGTCGTCGAAGTCCTCGTGCAGCATCTGCGCCCAGCCCAGCAGCGACTGCGCCTGCGTGTCCCCCGGGGCGAGCTCCAGCGCACGCCCGAGGGCCGCGATCGCCGCCTCGTGGTCGCCAAGGGAGATGAGGCTCCACCCCTTCTCGATGTAGGTCGAGGCGCCGAGATGGTCCGCGTGCGCGGCCGGCGGCTCGGCCGGCGGCTGCGGCGGCGGAGCGGCCACCGGCTCGGCGGCGGCCGCGGCGGCCTTGTAGCGCGCCACCAGGTCCCGGATCTCCTCCTTGAGTGCCGCCAGCCCCGTCAGCGCGCCGTCGACGCGCCGGAAGAGCGTGATGATCTCCTGCTTCACCTGCTCGCGCTCCGCCGCCGCGAGGGGTGCGGCGAGCCGGCGGTCGAGGTCGGCGTACGTGCCGCGCAGCTGCAGCAGCAGCGCCTCGGGCAGCGGATCGGGGCGGTCGATCACGAGGGGCGCACCAGGGCGTCGAGCGCGGCGCGCTCGTCGGCGGAGAGCAGTCGTGCGGGGTTGAGGATCACGATCGGCCGGCCGGGCCAGGCGATGAGGCCGGCCGCCTGACCCGCCGTGAGGCCGTCCACATCGGGCGGCCCGCCGATGCTGCCGCCGTCGACGCGGGCCACCTCGCGCACCGCGTCCACCACCAGCATCAGCGGCACCGGAGCGTGGTCGAGCACGAGCAGGCGCGTCTCGGGAGTGACGTGCGCCGGCAGGCCCAGACGCGCGCGCAGGTCGAGCACCATGGCGGTCTCGCCCTCGAATCGCAGCGTGCCGGCGACGCAGGCGGGCGCGCCCACCACCGGGACCGGAGCCTCGTACGGCAGCACCCGCCGCAGCTGGAGGATCTCCAGCGCGAACTCCTGGCTTCCGAGGCGGAAGCTGACGAACTGCAGCAGCTCCTCGTCGATCATGTCAGCCGCATCTGGCGGAGCGCCGCATCCACCTGCGCCGCGATGTGCGCGATCCCGAGCACGTGGTCGGCCCCGCCCGCCTGGCGCGCCGCGGCGGGCATGCCGTCGATGGTGGCGGAGGCATGGTCCTGCGCGATGCCGATGCCGCCCGCATCGTGGATGCGCCGCAGGCCCTCCGCCCCGTCCCGCCCGAGGCCGGTGAGCACGACGCCCACCGCGTGCGCGCCGAAGCACTCGGCCACGGAGGCGAACAGCGGATCGGCGGCCGGGCGCACGCCCCAGACGTGCGGCCCCTGGTCCAGCACGAGCCGCGGGCCGGCCGGTCCCACCTCGACCCGGATGTGATGATCACCGGGCGCTACGTACGCGGTGTCGG
>Ga0079037_100001806_pt1 | contig 11397 bp, 6 predicted proteins | sample Mud3Dept4metaG_FD_71479 | JGI IMG/M metagenome (GOLD analysis project Ga0079037, IMG submission 71479) | Freshwater wetland microbial communities from Ohio, USA, analyzing the effect of biotic and abiotic controls - Mud 3 Core 4 Depth 4 metaG | ecosystem: Environmental > Aquatic > Freshwater >... | reverse complement strand
ATGAACACCAGCGACAGGCCGAAGGCCAGCACGAACGCCCGGCCCGTGCGGGCCAGTTCTCGGGAGCGCCCCGCGAATCGGGTCTGGTACTCCGGCCCGAGGCCGAGCCTCGTCGCCGACGCCTGCATCGCCTCCATGACCGTCGTCTGGCCGACACCCGGAAGCAGGCTCGCGTAGACGGTGACCTGCCGGTCGCGGTTCAGGCGCTGGATCTCGGCCGGGGCCGTGCCGGGCGCGAACGCGGCAATGTTGTCGAGGGCCACGCTGCCCAGCCGCGACGACGGCACAGTGAGGCTCCGGACGTCCGTTTCCGTGCGACGGAATCCGGGCAGGGCGCGCAGGTGCACCTCGTACTGCTCATCGCCCTCGTTGTAGGTGGTGACCTGGTCGCCGCCCACGAGCAGGCGCATCGCCTCGGCCGCATCTCCGATCTGCACACCGAGATCGGCCGCCTTCGCGCGATCAAGCGTGACCTCGAGTTCCGGTTTCCCGGGGTTCAGCGAGATGTCCACGTCGACCGCTCCCGGGACCCCACGGGTCTCGGCGGCGATTCTCTGAGCGTAGCCCTGCAGCTTGTCGATGTCGGGGCCGTTGACGACGAACTGGATCTCTGCGCTCTGCTGCCCTCCCCCGCCCATGGCGGCGATCGGGCGCACCGCCGTCCGCACGCCCGTCGGGGCGAAGTGGGCCTTGAGTTCCTTCCGGATGGCATCGGACACCGCGAACACGTCCCGATCGCGCTCCTCGAGGGGAACAAGGCGCACGTAGATGGTGGCCACGTTGGCCGTCCGCGCCGAGTCGTCCGCCACGGTCACCATCGTGAAGGCGACCTCGGGATAGGCGGTCCGCAGGCGCGCCGCAATCCGGTTCGAGAGGAGCTCGGTCGATTGCAGGCTGGTGCCTTCCGGCGCGCGAAGCCCAATCTCGAATTCGGACTGGTCGTCGACGGGCAGGAAGTTCTTGTTGACGAGCATGAAGAGCGGCACGCTCGAGAGCAGCACGAGGGCGGCGACGACGGCCACGGTCCGCCGGTGCGACAACGCCCACTCGAGCGCCTGCTTGTAGCCGTGATCGAGCGGCCCGAACCAGGAGCTCTCCCGCGACGTATGGGCCGGGTGCGTCGCATCTCCGTCCTTCGGGCGCACCTTCAGCCAGCGCGCGGCGATCATCGGCGTCAGCGTGAAGCTCACCAGGAGCGACACCATGACCGCGAAGGCCATCGTCAAGCCGAAGCTCTTCATGAAGCGCCCGATGATGCCGCTCATGAAACCGATCGGCAGGAAGATGGCTACCAGCGACAGCGTCGTGGCCATCACGGCGAGGCCGATCTCCTTGGTCGCCTGGACCGCCGCCGTGAACGGATGCAAGTGCTTCTCCTCGATGAAGCGGTAGATGTTCTCGAGCACCACGATCGCGTCGTCGATGACTATGCCGACCGAGAGCGTGAGCGCGAGCATCGTCATCGAGTTGAGGGTGAAGCCTTCGTACCAGATCAGGCCGAAGGCCGCGATGATCGAGGTCGGAATCGCAATCGCCGCAATCACCGTGGAGCGCCAGTTGCCCAGGAAGATCAGCACGACGAGCGCCGCCAGCAACGCGCCGACGACGAGGTGCTCCTGCACCGCGCGGATCGAGGCCTTGATGAAATCCCCCTGGTCGCGGACGATCGTGATCGCGTAGCCCGGGGGCAGGGTGGAACGCAGATCCGCGATCCGGTCCTTGACCGCCTGGATGACCTGGACGGCATTGGTGCCCGACTGGCGCCGGATGTTGAGTACGACCGCGGGGGAGCCGTTCACATTGGCCAGGGTGGCGGCATCGGCCATGCCGTCTTCGATGGTCGCCACGTCGGCCACGGTGATCGCGTGGCCGTCGCGGACCCGCACGACGATCTGGCCGAACTGCTCGACCGACTGCACGCGCCCCCGCGTACGAACGGTCAGGTTCTGGGGGCCCTGCTCGAGCCGCCCGCCGGGAACCTCGACGTTCTGCGCCTGCAACGCCCGCGCCACCTCCGTCACCGTGACGTTGTAAGCCCGGAGGCGATCGGGATCGAGCCACAGGTTGATCTGACGACCGCGGCCGCCGAGTACCAGGACTTGGCCGACGCCGCTCACCGTCTCGAGACGCCGCCGCAGCACCTTGTCCGCGTACTCGGTGACCTCCTTGACCGGCTTCGGGGCGGACACCGCGAGGCCGAGCACCGGGGCGGCGTCCATGTCCATCTTCTCGATGACCGGCTGCAGGATCGTGCGCGGCAGTTGCGGCAGGATGCGGTTGACCTTGTCGCGAACCTCCTGCGCGGCGACATCGACGTCCTTCTCGAGCAGGAACGACGCCGTCACAATCGACACGCCCTCGGCCGAGGTCGAGCGCAGTTCGTCGAGACCGCTGATGGTGTTGACGGCCTCTTCGATCTTGTCGGAAACCTCGGTTTCGATCTGCTCCGGAGCGGCGCCAGGCTGCCGCGTCGTGATCATGATCGTGGGGAAATCGACCTTCGGGAACCGGTCGACCCCGAGCTGCGAGTATCCGAAAGCACCGACGACGGTCAGCGTCAGCACGAGGACCGACGCGAAGACCGGACGTCGAACGCACAGCGCCGCAAGCCACTGCATGCGCCGCCCCTACTTCTTGGCGGCCGGCGTCTGCGCGGCCTCCGACCCGACGCGGACCTGCGCGCCGTCAGCGAGCGACTCGACCCCTGCGGTCGCCACCATCTCGCCGGCCGAAAGCCCCTGGAGCACCTCCGTCCACTGGCCGAGCGAGAGGCCCGTGGTGATCATGCGCTGTTCGACGCTCGTGCCACGCACGACAAAGACGTGACTCACACCGGCCACCGTCGTGACCGCCGCCGACGGCACCACGATCGACGGCGCCGACGACGGCAACATCACTTCGGCGGCCGCGAACATGCCGGGTTTCAGGGCGTCGTCGGGATTGGGCACGATGGCCTCGATCGTGAGCGCGCGCTGGTCGGGGCGGAACGCCGGCGAGACGAACCGGACCTGGCCCTCGAAATAGCGCCCGGGATACGCGTCGACCTGGAGGCGAACGATCTGGCCCGGCGTGACCAGCCCCGCCGACTGCTCGGGGACCGTGAGCTCGACCCTGAGCGGCGCAATCTTGACGACCGTCGCCACTTTCGTGCCGCGGGTCACGAAGTCGCCGATGCTGACCTTCCGCTCCATCACGATGCCGCCGAACGGCGCGCGCACGACGGTATCGGCCAGCGATTTCCTGGCCAATGCAAGGCGCGCCTTCGCGCCTTCGAGCATCCGGAACTGCTGCTGCGCCGCGTTGCGCGCGGCGCGGTACTGGTTGCTGGTGGCCTCGACGTGCGTGCGCCGCTGATCGAATTCCGCCTGCGACACCACCTTCTGCTCGAGCAGGCTCCTGATCCGGGCGAACTCGGACTCCGCGAGATCGCGCGTCGCCTTCGCGGCGGCAACCTCGGGCACCTCGTCGATGCTGAACGCCTCGCCCGGTTCGATGGCGAGGCGCGCCTCGAGCTGCGACACGCTTGCTTCCGCGTCCGAGGCGGCCGCTTGCGCTTCAACCTGCGAGAGCGTGATGAGCGGCGTCCCCTCCGTCACACGGCTCCCCCGCTCGACTGGCGTGCCCGTCACGCGTCCGGTCGTTTCGGCGGCGACCTCGGCTTCTTCGGCCGCGGTGAGGGTGCCGGTGACACGAAGCGCGCGGTTGACGTTCTGCTGCTCCGCGTGCGCCGCGATGATTCTGACCGGGGCCGGGCCTGAGGCCGCGGCTGCGGGCTTCGAGCCGGACCCGCAGGCAGCCCCGATCGCGGCTAGCACCGACAGGACCGCCGTGCCCGCGATTCGATGCGTCACGCTGTACCTCCGTGCCTGGGTGAGATCCCGCCAGCCGCGCCTTCCAGGAACAACGTCAGGATTTCCTCGGTGGTCCGCGTCGGCCGCTGCGCGCCGGACGAGAGCGCCTCGAAGATGCAGTTGTGCACCATGCCGAGGTAGGCGGACGCCAGCATCCCGGGGTCCCCCGCGCGGAGGGTGCCTTCCTCGACGCCCTCGCGCATCAGGCTGACGAGCTGCTCGCGCAGCCGGCGCGTGTGGGCCCCCACCCGCTCCGCGATCAGCCCGGAAAAGGCCGCCGTCAGTCGACCCCGCTCCGAGAGGAAGAGCCGGAAGAACCCTCGCCTCTCCTCGAAGGTCCGGAACATCGCCGCCGTCAGCGCCTCGAGCTTGGCGCGCGCTCCTTCGGCCTGCCTGGCCTGGTCCAGCAGCCCGAAGAAGAACTCCCACTGGCTCTCCACGACGCGGAGGTAGAGTTCGTCCTTGCTCGCGAAGAACTGATAGACCCCTCCCACGCTGAATCCGGCTTCGCGGGCGATGTCGCGGATGGAGGTGGCGTGGAAGCCCTTTTCGCTGAAGACTCTCTCGGCAGCTTCGAGGAGCCCGGCAAGGTCAGCTTCACGGTGGCGGAGTCGGCGGATTGATGAACTTGTATTCATGTTTCGAATCTCTGCTCTAACCCTAGAACATAGGCTCCCACTTGTCAAAGAGAAATCGAGCAGGAGGGCGGACGAGTAAAATCGTTCTGTCATGCTCCGAGAACCCCGTCCGACGGCGCCCGTTCTTCTGGCACTTGGAATTGCCTGCGCGTTCCTCATACCGGGCGTCGCGCAAGTGAAGCCTCCCAGCGGGAGTTCCAGCGAGTATCGCCGCTTGGTCGAATCGTGGAGGGCCGAGCGGGAGGCGAACTTGAAGGCCGACGACGGCTGGCTGACGCTGGTGGGACTGCACTGGCTGCAGGAGGGCATCAACCGTATCGGCGGTGACCCGACGGCCGAAGTCCCGCTCCCGCAGGACTCGCCGGAGATCGGCACCATCCACTTCGCGGCAGGCACCGCCCGCTTCACGCCCGCGACTGGCGCCGATGTCCGCATCAACGGACGTCCTGCGCGGACGCAGGTACTCAGGCCCCAGCCCGGCGATTACGACGTCGTCACGACGGGCAGCGTGACGATGTTCGTGATCAGACGGGGGGACCGCTACGGCGTCCGGGTGCGCGACGCGAACAGCGCCCAGCGGCGGGAATTCACCGGGCTGCGCTGGTTTCCGATACGCGAGGACTACCGCGTGACCGCCCGGTTCATCCCCCACTCGAAGCCGACGTCAATGATGATCGCAAACGTGCTGGGTGCGGTCGAGCCGTGGCCGACGCCCGGCAAGGCGGTGTTCACGCTGGACGGGCGCGAGTTCACGCTGCACCCCGTGCTCGACGGGCCGGAAGCAACAGCACTCTTCTTCATCTTCCGTGACGGGACGACGGGATCAGACACGTATCCAGGCGGGCGGTTCCTGTACGCGGCGATGCCGGAGAACGGAGTCGTCGTGCTCGACTTCAACAAGGCGGAGAGCCCGCCCTGCGCCTTCACCGCGTTTGCGACGTGCCCGCTGCCGCCAAAGGAGAACTCGCTGCCAGTCCGGATCGAGGCCGGCGAGCTCAATCCTCACCGGTAAGCCGGCGTGAGGCGGCCCTCGACGTCCATCCACACGGGGACCCACGCAAGCGCGACCACCTGCACCTCGAGTTCCGTACGCTTCGGTTTCAGCGTCATGATGTCGAGCGGCTCGTTGAGCGGGTCGAGCGCGGCGCCGAGTTCCCCGATCTCGGCCTGCGCCTGGGCCTCGAGGTCCGCCTTCAACTGCTGCGCCGCTGCGAGGGCCTCACGGGCCCTGTCCATGTCCTGGCTCTCCTTCATCGTCCGGCCCACGCCGCGGGCCGCAGTGGTGGCCCGCCCCAGGGTGGAGCTGCTCAGTGCCTTCCGCCCGAAGAGCGCGCCGAGCACCGTGGCGCCCATCGACACGGCCGTCTGGAGCTTCTGCTGCGTGGCCTGCGACGACTCGCGCTCGACAGCCTGTTCTGCGCGGCGGATCTTCTCGTCGAGCGCCGCCAATTTCGGCGCATACTTCCGCCGCAGCTTCTCCACCGCCTCGTCGCGCTGTTCCCGGGCAGCCGTCCGGAGGCGGACGCGGAAGTCGCGCTCGGATTCGCCCGGCGCCGAAACCAGGCCCGTGCGGCGGCTCTTGAAGACCTCGATCGTCTGGCCCTGCCCGAGCCATGCCTTGAACGACTTCGCCCACGCGTCGTAGGACTTCGCCTTCGCCGCGGCAGGCACCAGGTCGAGGAATCGTCCCCTCCGGCCTGGCTCGGCACCGAGATCTTTCGCGGCGAATTCCAGCGGAATGCCCTCGGCCCACTCGACGCTGCCGAGCCGCGGTTCAATGCCCGCCAGGACCGTCACGCCCCTCGTGGCACTGACGCCCAGCTTCGCGTCCGAGAACCCGACACTGGCGATGCCGATCGCCATCGGCTGGTAGCACAGGGTTGCGGAGCCGGGCGGCGCGGACATCACCGGCACGAAGAACTGCGGGATTTCTGATGGCAGCACAGGCCGATCCGCACCGGCGCTCAAAGTCGCGCCGTACGCCGATGGCGAGGCGGATGCCGGCGCCGGCCTGACGGCCTCACTGCCGGCGGAGCTTGGCGCAGCGGAGACGGCGGCGGCCCCGCCCGCCTTTCGCGGTCCCATAAGCGCCTTGATCTGGTCCCTGGTGAGCGGACCTCGCAGATAGGACATCGCCCACCGCGATTCGAGGACGGCCGGCGCGCCCTCGTGCACGTTGTTCATCAGGAACACGCGGGTGCTCAAACCGCTCAGGGCCCTGTCGAAGTACGCCCGGTCGAACTTTCCGCCGCCGGACGCGATGGCGCCTTCGAGGCCGTCGAGCACGCGGGCCTTGTCGCGCTCGGTCTGCAGGCGGCCCAGCCACCACGTGCCGCAGTTGGCGAGGCCCTTGTAATCGAGATCCACGGGATTCTGCGTCGCCAGCAGGCACCCGAGGCCGAACGCGCGGCCCTGTTTCAGGAGCGTCAGCAGGGGCGTCTTCGACGGCGGGTTGGCGACCGGCGGGAAGAAGCCGAACACCTCGTCCATGTAGAACATCGCACGAAGGCTCGTCGTGCCCCGCTGCGTCCGCATCCACGCCAGCAGTTCGTTCAGCAGGAGCGACACGAAAAACATCCGCTCGCGGTCGCCGAGATGCGCGATGGAGAGGATCGCAACGCGCGGCTTGCCCTCCGCCGTGTAGAGCAGGCGGTCGATGGCCAGCGGCTCGCCCTCCAGCCACGCCTCGAACCCCGGTGCCGCCAGCAGGTTGTTGAACGCCGCCGCAAGGCCGAAGCGGTCCGCCGCCGGGAAGAAGGACTCGAGCTCGAGCACGCCGATGCGCTGCACGGGCGGCGTCTGAATCAAATGAATGAGCCCCGCGAGGTCGACATGGCGGCCGGCGGACCACGTCGCCGTGAGAATCGAAGTCAGGAGGGTATGTTCCCGGCTCCGGGTGGGCTCGGCTTCGATTCCCGCCAGCGTCAGCAGGCTCGTCGCCGTCGTGCCCACGCGCTCCGCGTAGAGCTCGCGGTCCTCCAGCACTGCCGCCGGCGGCGCGTCCAGGGACCGGAGGATGGAAATCGGCAGGCCGGCGCTGCTGCCAGGCGTGTAGATGGCGAAGTCTGCGGCGCTGCGAAGCCGGCCGATTCGTGCGCCGTCCTGCCCCCATTCGGCGAGGCCGCTCTTCCACTTCGCGGCCTGGTCCGCGGCGAACTGCTCCGCCGTCACGCCCTTCCGCCGGGCATCGTCCTCGTTGACCCAGGGCCGGAAGTCCTCGGGTGCGAGGTTGGGGAACGTCAGGAGCAGGTTGCCGAGGTCTCCCTTGGGATCCACCGCGATCACCGGGACGCCGTCGATGGCGGCTTCTTCGAGGATCGACAGACACAGCCCGGTCTTGCCGCTGCCGGTCATGCCGACGCACACGCCGTGCGTCACAAGGTCCTTCGAGTCGTAGAGGACGAGATCGTCCCGCCGCCTGCCGGCCTCGAGGTCGTACCCCCGGCCGAGATAGAACACTCCGAGCTTCTCGAAGTCCTGCATGACACTGCTCCCCGGCGAATGCCGTCAGTTTACCGCACATGCGCCGGCGCGGCGGTGCCGCTCAGCGAGACCGCGGGACGTCGACTGGAAGTGGCTGAGACCGCCTCAGCCGGATGAACTCCGACGCGTCCTTCGAACCGGCAGGTGGCCGCCCGCCACCGCCCGGATAGTTGTTGTCGTTGACCAGCACGAGCGTGTAGGCGCCTTCAGGCCAGATCGCCTCCGGAGTAATGAACGGAAACCTGAAGGCCGCGCCGTTTCCGGCCAGGGCCCGCGGATCAGCGAGGTCCAGAAGATCGGCGATCAACGCTGCCGGACGCCCTTCGTCCGCCTCTCCGAGGTGGATCGCCACCACGGACTTGAGGACGGCTTCATTGCCCGACGCGTTGTCCCGCTCGATCACCAGGTACCAGTCCGGAGCGTACGAGACGAGCTCCGTCGCGCTGCCGCCTCTGGGGCTCAGCCGGTGGCGCCAGGTCCGGCCCGTAAAGCGCTGCGACCCAAGATCGAACTCGAGCACCCTCGTGGTGAAAGGCGGGTCGCCAACGGGCGGCGATTCGAGCATCGCCAAGAGCCTGGTGCCATCCGCGTGCAGCGCGAGCCCTTCGAATCCCCGCGAGCGCTGAACGGTGGCGAGCGCCGAGGCCTTGTCACCGGCAGCCGCCAGCACGGGATGATCCGGGGATCGCAGGCCTTCGGCTTCGAACGGCGGCGCGAGCAGCCTGCCGGCCGCATCGACATGCAGCAGATACGGACCGAACTCGTCGCCGATCCAGAAGGTGCCGTCCGCCAGCTCGACGAACGCCTCAGGATCGAAGTCCCCTCCCGTCAGCCAGCGTTCCGGCGTGCCGGCCCGGACCAGCGTGAACGGCACGTGCCGGTCTGGGTCGGAGAGCTGAATGAACCGTCCCACCTGCACGCGCCCGCTTCCGCCGTTCTCGGCCCGCCAGTCCGGCCGCACGGAATAGATCCGGAGCAGGAAATCCGCGGAGTTGGCCTTCGTGCCGTAGCCGTTGTCGCAGAGCGCGAGCCACGACCCGGGACGTCCGCGATCGGGCCTGATCGACGAAAAACCCTGCACCGGCTGGCTGGAGAAGCCCGCGTCCTCCTTCTCGGGCGAACGGAATGCGCCGGACGGCGGCCCCTGCGCAAACGTGTCGGGCGGAAGGACGGCAAACCCGGTCAGCGCCACCCGCGGCGCCTGCGCCAGCGCCACCGCCGCCGTGCCCAACGCCACCAACAGCGCGAGTCGCGCCATCGTCCGATCCATCGTGCGTGCAGCCTCCCTCGAGACGGTGACGCGATCCGTTTCCGGCGGCGCGCTGGGAAACGGAACGAGTTACCGCCATCACAGGTTGAAACAGACCACGCGGGTCTCGGTCATCTCCTGCAGCGCGAAGCGGATGCCTTCGCGTCCGATCCCGCTCAGCTTCGTGCCGCCGAACGGCATCACGTCGAGGCGGTAATCGGTCGAGTCGTTCACGATCACGCCGCCCACGTGGAGCCCGCGGATGGCCTCGAACGCCGCGCGCAGGCTCTCGGTGAAGATCGCCGCATGCAGGCCGTAGTCGACCTTGTTCGCGCACGCGATCGCCTCGCTCAGCGATCCAACCCGGTAGAGCGACACGGCCGGCCCGTATACTTCGTCGCAGTCCAGGCGCGCACCCTCGGGCACCGCCTCGAGCACCGTGGGCCAGACAAGCGCCCCCTCGCGACGGCCGCCCGCGAGCACGCGCGCCCCGCCTTGCACCGCCTCGCGGATCCACGTCTCCACGCGCGCGGCCTGCCCTGCCGTAATCATCGCGCAGACGTCGGTCGCCTCGTCCATCGAGGAGCCCGCCTTCATCCTCCGCACGTGTGCGACAAAGCGCTCTCGGAACGCGTCGTAGACATCCGCAAGCACGAACACGCGCTGCACGCCCAGGCAGTTCTGCCCCGCCTGGGCGAAGGCGCCGGCCGCGATGGCGGGCACGGCCCGGTCGAGGTCCGCATCCGGCATCACGAGCACGGGCGAGTTCGACCCCAGTTCCATGCACAGCTTCTTGATGCCGGCCCTTCTCGTGATCTGCAGGCCGGTCTCGACTCCGCCCGTAAACGTCACCAGGCGCACGCGCGGGTCGGTGACGATGGCATCGCCCAGTTCCTCGCCGCGTCCGGTGACCACGTTCAACCGGCCGGGCGGCAGTCCCGCGTCCAGAAGGTCGCGCGCGAGGCGCAGCGCCGACAGCGGGGTCGCCGTGCCGGGCTTCAGGACGACGGAGTTCCCGCCGGCCAGCGCCGGACCGACTTTGTGGCAGGCCATCGCCAGCGGGTCGTTGAACGGCGTGATCGCGCCCACGACGCCCACCGGAAATCTGAAGTAGTAGCCGACCCGGTTCTCGGACCCGGCCCGGCTGTCGAACGGGAGCGTTTCACCGGCGAGCCGCCGCCCCTCTTCGGCCGCCAGGCGCAGGAGCGTGACGCAGCGGAGCGGTTCGCGGCGCGCTTCTCGGATCGTCTTGCTGCCCTCGAGGGCGATGGTCCGCGCGTAGCCCTCGAGGTCCGCCTCAATCCGGGCGGCCGTGCGCGTGAGGGCGTCGTACCGCGCGTGGACCGGCCACGGCCGCTCGGCCGCCTGCGCGGCCGCCGTGACCGCGTCCTTGACGTCGCCGGCGCGCCCGCGCGGCACCGTGTCGACCAGCCGGCCGTCGAAGGGATTCACGACCTCGATGATCTCGTCGCGACTGACCCATTCACCGTCAATCAGCATCCGCGCGCCGCTGCCATCCCCGGCCCTCGCCACGCCGCCGCCAGTGTTCATCCGTCCCTCCCTGAAGGCGGTGGCGTCGCCCCCTCTCGCCGAGGCAGGAGGCCGCACTCCGCTGGTCATGAACCCGCCCCTATCGCTGCTTCTTCCAGTACCGCTCGAGCCCGGCCCAGCAATCCTCCAGCGACATCGACTCGCGGTAGGACGCCGCCTCTTCGGCCGAGACCCTCTGGCGGACCCGCTCGCGGACCGACGCCACGAACGTCGACATCCGCGACTCCGCCGGCTCGCCGCCGAGGATCGTGCCGACGAGTTCGTCCCACGCGTCGAGCTCGCTGCTGAGGGCGTCAAGATGCGCGCCCGCGTCACGGTACAGTCCGAAGTGCGTGACGAACACCCCCGAGGGTTCCCAGGACCGCAGGCGGGCGAGGCTCGCCTGCCATGCACGCACGTCGATGTCGGGTGGCGGCGTCGGCGGCAGCACGTAGGGGCTCGGGCCGACCCGGATGCCTCCCGTATCACCCGCGTACACCACACCGGAGCGGCGGTCGCGGTAGCACACATGGTGGGAGGCGTGGCCGGCGGTGTAGGCCACGTCGAAGAGGGCACCGCCGAGATTCAGCACGTCGCCGTCAGCCGGCACCACAAGATTGGCGGCTGGCACCGCCGCGAACTCTCC
>Ga0079037_100001805_pt1 | contig 11397 bp, 12 predicted proteins | sample Mud3Dept4metaG_FD_71479 | JGI IMG/M metagenome (GOLD analysis project Ga0079037, IMG submission 71479) | Freshwater wetland microbial communities from Ohio, USA, analyzing the effect of biotic and abiotic controls - Mud 3 Core 4 Depth 4 metaG | ecosystem: Environmental > Aquatic > Freshwater >... | reverse complement strand
GGCTGACGATCCCAGGCGCGGCATAGTCGAGGTGATGGCCCGGCTCGGCCAGGCGACGCAGTACCACATCGACGAACGGTACCGCCACTTCAAGATCACCGACGTGGTGATCTACGCGACCTCGGCGCTGCTGATGGTGCTGGCGGTGTTCAACATCTACTACATACAGGTTCTCTACACCAACCTCACCGGTATCGTCGGCAACATGGCGTCGATGAACGAGCGTCTGCAGATCACGGACCAGGACATGGCACAGGTTGCCGCGCGCATGGCGTCCTTCGACCGGCAGATGCGTTACATGGAACCCATCCACGGCCACATGGTGTCCATCGCCGACAACATGCCGAAGATCCGGTTCGATACCAACGAAATCTCCGCCGACGTCGGCGGCATCGACCGCGAGATGGGTGCGCTGGGCCAGGGCATGTTGGTCATCGATGCGCGTACCCGCGAGATGCTCGCCCCGGTCTCCAGCATGCGGGAGAACGTCCGCCAGTTCGGCGGGCCGATGGGGGCCATGAACCCGTTCATGCCGTGACGATTCGGCCCGCAGGGGGCCGCCGGCCGACCCGGGTCTCGGCTCGCGCGCCGTGCTAAGGCCCAACCTGCATTTAACATAATATACATTATGCGCATTCGGCGGCGCCGGGTCGGCAGCTGAGCGCTGTCCGCCGGGCGCCTCCGGACCGATTCCCATGCCGCCAGACCGCATCCGGTTGCGCGCCGAGCTCGACCTCGCGCCGGGCCTGATCTACATGAACCACGCCGCGGTCGCGCCCTGGCCACGACGCACCGCCGACGCGGTCTGCCGGTTCGCGCGCGAGAACGCGGCGACCGGCGCGTTGCACTATCCGCGCTGGCTGGAGATCGAGCATCGGCTGCGGCAACGGGTGGCGCGCCTGGTCAATGCGGCCCCCGACGACATCGCGCTCCTCAAGAACACCTCCGAGGGCCTGTCCGCCGTTGCCTTCGGGCTCCCGTGGCGGCCCGCCGATTCCGTGGTCGGCATTGCCGCGGACTTCCCCTCGAACCGCGTCGTCTGGGAGGCGCTGCGCGAATTCGGGGTCCAGTTTCGGGGTGTCGGGGTCAACGGCATCGCCGACCCCGAGGGGGCCCTCGAAGCGGCCTGCGACCGCTCCACCCGCCTCATGGCGGTGAGCTGGGTCCACTACGTCACGGGGCTGACGCTGGATCTGCAGCGGCTCGGGCGATTCTGCCGGGACCACGGGATCCTGTTCTGCGTCGACGCGATCCAGGGCCTGGGTGCGCTGCCGATCGACGTCCAGGCCGCCCGGGTGGATTTCCTGGCGGCCGACGGCCACAAATGGTTGCTCGGGCCCGAGGGTGCGGCCGTGTTCTACTGCCGGCCCGAGATCCGCGACCGTCTGCGGCTACGTCAGCTCGGCTGGCACTCGCTCCAGCACCCGGGCGACTACGGGCGCGCCGACTGGTCGCTCGCGGCATCGGCCCGCCGCTTCGAATGCGGCAGCCCCAACCTCCTCGGCATCCACGCCCTGGAAGCCAGCCTCAGCCTCCTCGAGGAGGCCGGCACGGCTTGGGTCGCCGGCCGCGTTCGCGAGAACACGCGGTGGCTGCGCGAGGCCTTCCAGGCCATCACCGCCGTCGAGGTGCGCGGCCCTGCCGATCCGGCGCGTTGGTCGGGGATCGTCAGCCTTCGGACGCCCGGCCGGGACGGCAACGGCCTGGTTTCGCGCCTGGCGGAGGCCGGCATCGTCTGTGCCACGCGGGACGGCGGCCTACGGTTTTCCCCACACTTTTATAATAATGACAATGATATGGAAGCAGTTCGTAAGAATTTGTCTAGGATATTGGCCGATGGGCAAATTAGCTAATAGAAACAGATTTTTAGCCCGTTGATATGAACGTATACGCGAGAAAGGCCAGCGCCATTCAATTTTTCGATTGCGATTTATCAACCGAACGGGGTTGATCGGGCTACAATGCTTTCGCATAGCCGGGCAAAGAACCCGGCACGGTTGTGGGCAGCGCGCTCTTCCAGGCGTCGCGGCCTGAAACGACACGACAGAGGAGGAGTCCCGGAATGTACATAACCAGCTCCGACGAGATCATCTTCGCGTCCGGCCTGCGCGCCGCGCGCGAGGGGCGATACCAGGATGCGTTCGACATGTGGAAGCCCCTGGCCGAGACCGGGCATCAGCAGGCGCAGCGCAACGTGGCGTACCTGATGTACCTCGGCTTGGGCGTAACGAGGGATCCGACGCAGGCGGCCAACTGGCTCGCTCGCGCGGACAAGACGCCGAACGACGACCCCGTCGCCGTGTTCCGGACGATCGACCGGCTCGCCGCGGCAGGCGCCCGCCCGTCGGCGGTGTTTGCGCGCGCCTTCTAGTCAGCCCAAGCTGCAGCTGACCGACTCCCGGGGTGGCGCGGTTGCGTCACCCCTTTTCGTTTCCGTTCTTCCACACCCCCGGGGGGTACGCAAGCCGCTCCCGGTCCGCCTTCGCGCGGCTTGCCGCAGCGCGGCGCGCGGCCGACACTACAGCCCCGTCGTTTGTCAGGGACACGGCAATGTTCGAGGCCGCGAAGCTGGGACGCAGGGTCCCGAGGGAGTTCTTTGCCGCGCAGGTGCCGGAGCTGCGCACCGCCCTGCTCGATGCGCAGTTCCGGTTGAAGAGCAGCAAGACCGGGGTGATCGTGCTGGTTGCCGGCGTCGAGGGCTCGGGCAAGGGCGAGGTGGTCAACCGGCTGAACGAGTGGCTCGATACCCGGGGCGTCCAGACCCACGCGTTCTGGGACCAGACCGACGAAGAGACGGCACGCCCGCGCTACTGGCGCTTCTGGCGCGCCATGCCGCCGCGCGGCGAGGTCTCGGTGCTGTTCAGCGGCTGGTATCTGGAGCCGATCGAGCACCGCTTCCGCGGCCAGTGCACCGACACCGACCTGGACGAGGAGCTGACCCGCATCCGCCAGTTCGAGCGGATGCTGATCGAGGACGGGGCCCTGGTCGTCAAGTTCTGGTTCCACCTCCCCGAGCAGGAACAGAAGAAGCGCCTCAAGGAGCTGGCCCGCGACGACCGCAGTCGCTGGAAGATGCTCCCGGACAAGGCCAAGTTTCCGGAGGAATACAGCCGATTCGAGCAGATCGCCGAACGGGTCCTGCGCAACACTGACACCGGGATAGCCCCCTGGTTCGTGATCGAGGCGACGGATCGCCGGTACCGAGACCTCGCGGTCGGCCAGACCCTGCTGCGCGCCATCGAGGGGCGCCTCGCCCACCCCGAGCCGATCCCGCCCGTTCCCCTGTCGACGGCCCCGAGCCTGCCGCCGACCGCCGAGGCACAGGTGACCCTGATCGACCGGCTCGACCTCGGCCAGACGATCGATCGCGACCACTACGACAGGGAGATGAAGCGGCTGCGCGACGCCCTGAACGAGCGGGCCTGGGCGGCCTACAAGGCCAGGCGCTCGACTGTCATGGTGTTCGAGGGCGTCGATGCTGCCGGCAAGGGCGGCACCATACGCCGCATCACCAGCGCGATCGACGCCCGTCTCTATCGCACGATCACCGTCGCGGCGCCGACCGACGAAGAGCGCGCCCACCACTACCTGTGGCGTTTCTGGCGCCACATCCCGCGCGCCGGCTACCTGACGATGTACGACCGCTCCTGGTATGGCCGCGTGCTCGTCGAGCGGGTCGAGGGCTTCGCGAGGCCTGCCGAGTGGCAGCGCGCATACAACGAGATCAACGGATTCGAGGAGCAGCTGACGGAGAACGGCATCATCGTCCTCAAGTTCTGGATGCAGATCAGCCCGGAGGAGCAGCTCGCCCGCTTCAAGGCGCGCGAGGACACGCCCTACAAGCAGCACAAGATCACCGAGGAGGACTGGCGCAACCGCGAGAAGTGGGCGGACTACAAGCTCGCGGTGAACGAGATGGTGATCCGCACCAGCACCGAGTACGCGCCCTGGCACCTGATCGCCGGCAACGACAAGCGCCATGCCCGGGTGGAGGTGCTGAAGACCGTGGTGCAGCGCCTCGATGCGGCGCTCGCGGAGCGGCCAAGCCGGGCCGCGGCCGGCACGGCGTGCGAGCGTCGGCGGGCGGCCCGCCCTGCCCGCCCTAGTACTTAGTCTTCAGCACCATCTCGGCACCTTCCTGCCGCATGTCCACGCGGTTCAGGAAGGTCATGCCGAGCAGCACCTGCTCCGGCAGGTCGCCGGCGATCACCAGCGCCTCGACGTTGCGCAGGCTGATGTCCCCAACCGTGACCCGATCCAGGGAGACCCGGTGGCCGCGCGCGACGCCCGAGGCGGTCGTGACCTGTACCGGATCGCCGTCCAGGCGGTACGCGATGCCAAGCCGGCGTGCCTCCGTCGCGCTCAACGCGATGGCGGTGGCGCCGGTGTCGACCATGAAGTCGACGGTGCGGCCGTTGATGCTGCCCGCCGTGGTGTAGGCGCCCCTGGCGTTGCGGTAGATCTTCACCTCCCGCGACGCGGGGGCGGCGAAGCTCCCGCCGACCGCGGTGCCAAAGGTCAGGGTCTCGCGCTTCCCGCCCACCTCGATCACCGCCTCGTGCTGATCGGCGCCGACGAGCCGGACCCCTTCGGGACTCGTCTGGCCGGCGCGCAGCAGGCGCTCCCGGCCGTCGATCTCGAGCATCGCCTTGTCCGTGAACAGCGCCAGCACTCGCACGCGCGGCGCATCGGCCAGCGTAGCTGTCACGATGCCGAGGACGAGCACCATTAGGGCCAGGCGCTTCATTCGGAGCGGCCCCGTTGATGGACCACCGAGGCGCAGAAGCGCAGAGCATTCCATAACTTCTGTTCAGCCGAGTGGCTGCCCGGTCGGGCTGACCCAATGCATCGGAATTCGTGACTGATCTTCAATCCTCGGTGCCTCTGTCGTCGCACGTCATTTCGGTGCCGGCCCGAGCGCGGCCTCACACACCGAGCCACCAGGCCGTCGCGTGCAGCATGGCCGCGGCGTACAGGCCGGCCAGGACGTCGTCGGCCATGATGCCGAGCCCCCCGCCGACCCGCCGGTCGATCCAATGTATCGGCCAGGGTTTCAGGATATCGAACAGCCGGAACAGGACGAACCCGGCGACCGCCCAATCCCACCCGATGGGCACACCGCACAGCGCGACGAGCAGACCGGCGATCTCGTCCCAGACGATGCCCGGGTGGTCGTGGACCCCCAGGTCCGCCGCCGTCCGGCCACAGATCGCGACACCGGCCGCGATGACGACGGCCAGCGAGGCGAGATACACGGAGAACGGCAGACCGGCAAGCGCCGCGTACAGAGGCAGTCCGACCAGCGTGCCCGCGGTTCCCGGCGCGACGGGCGCGGTCCCGGCGCCGAGGCCGAAAGCCAGGACGTGCAGGGGATTGCGCCAGTCCGGCGCCGGCAGCGGGTCAGCCATCGCGGGCGAAGTGGTCGTAGCCGGCCGGCGCCTCGTCCAGCAGGGTCCCGTCGGGCAGCACGAGGCGCACGCCCGGTCGGCGCTCGATCACCCCGATCCAGTGGAGGCCGGCCGGGAGCTCCGCGGCCAGGGCCTCGATGGCGGCCTGCCGGGCCGCCGGCACCGTGACGCACAGCTCGTAGTCGTCCCCGGCGGCGAGCGGCACCGACCAGTCGCCGGTCTCGGCCACATAGCTGCGCACGGCCGGTGAGCAGGGCAGACGGTCCAGATGTAGGGTCGCACCCACACCGCTGGCCGCGCAGACGTGGCCGAGATCGGCGGCCAGGCCGTCGGAGATGTCGATGGCGGCGCTGGCGATGCCAGCCAATGCCCTCCCCTCGGTGAGTCGCGGTGTGGGACGGTCCAGCCGGTCCCTCAGCCCGGCCACCCGGCCGAGACCGACGAACAGCCCCTGCTGCGCGAGCAGGGCCAGTCCCGCGTCGCCCAGGGTGCCGGTCACATAGACGAGGTCGCCCGCTCGCGCGCGGTCGCGCCGCAACGCGCGATCCGGCTCGACGAAACCGTGCACCTGCACCGTGATGCTGCGGGGCCCGCGGGTGGTGTCGCCGCCGACGAGCTGGACGCCGTGCTGCCCGGCGAGCGCGAGGAAGCCGGCGGCGAAGGCTGCGAGCCAGTTCTCGTCCGCCGCCGGCAGCGTGAGGGCCAGGGTGGCCCAGGCCGGCTCCGCGCCCATCGCGGCCAGGTCGCTCAGGTTCACCGCGAGGGCCTTGTGGCCCAGCGCACGGGGATCCGCGTCCGGCGCGAAGTGCGTGCCCTCGACCAGGGTGTCGATGCTGACCGCGAGCTGGCGCCCGGCCGGCACCGCGAGGAGAGCGCAGTCGTCGCCGACCCCCAGCACGACATCGGCCCGCTGAACCGCAGAGCGGCTGAAATAGCGGGCGATCAGGTCGAATTCAGACGGCACGAACGTCTCACTTACGGGGCTGTCCGGTGCATGCTGCCCGGACACGCCGTGAATACGTCCCTGTAGGCTCGGAAGCGGCATCCCTGCCGCTTACGGTCCGGGCCAGATGCACCGGGCAGCCCCTTCGGCGGAAGGGCGCGCCGGATGGGACGGGTGAAGGGTCCCAACCGCATGAAGCTCGCCACGCCGCGATCAACGCCGGGCCGCCACTTCGCCTGCGCGCAGCTCGCGCGCCACCTTGTCGAGCACGCCGTTCACGTACTTGTGGCCTTCCTCCGCGCCGAACACCTTGGCGAGCTCGACCGCCTCGTTGATCACCACGCGGTAAGGCACTTCGGGGTGGTGGGCAAGCTCGTAGACGCCGAGCCGCAGGATTGCGCGCTCGACCGGGTCGATCTGCGCGATGGGTCGGTCGACGTGCGGCTGCAGCCAGGCATCGAGCGCATTGAGGTTGCCGGCGATGCCGCGCAGCAGGTCGCGGAAGTACTCGACCTCGAACTTGGCGGGATCTTGGCTGGCGAGGAACTGGCCGACGACGTCACCGACGTCCTGGCCCGTCATCTGCCACTGGTAAAGGGCCTGGACCGCATGGTGGCGCGCGCGGCTGCGCTTGCGGCTCATCCCAGCTGGCGCAGCAGATTGACCATCTCGATCGCAGACGCCGCCGCCTCGGCACCCTTGTTGCCGGCCTTGGTGCCAGCACGCTCGATGGCCTGCTCGATGGTGTCGACCGTGAGCACGCCGAAGGCGATCGGCAGGCCGTGCTTGAGGACCACCTGGGACATGCCCTTGACGCACTCGCCGGCGACATATTCGAAGTGCGGCGTGCCGCCGCGGATCACGGCACCGAGCGCGATGATCGCATCGTGCTCGCGCTTCGCGGCGATCTTCTCGAGCACCAGCGGCATCTCGAAGGCCCCCGGCAGTCGCACGATGGTGATGTCGCCCTCCTGCGCGCCGTGCCGCTTCAGCGTGTCGATCGCGCCGGCGAGCAGGCTCTCGACGATGAAGCCGTTCCAGCGCGACACGACCAGGCAGAAGCGCGCATTGTGTACGGTGAGCTGACCCTCGATGGTCTTGATGGCCATGTTCGTTCCTCGGATGGAATGGCGGGTCCGCAGCAGGACCCCGTTGATCGGCGCGCGGGCGCCTACTGCGACTCCACGAACTCGGTGACCTCCAGGTCGAAGCCGCCCAGGGCATGGAGGTTCTTGGGCGCGCTCATGACGCGCATCTTGGTGACTCCCAGGTCGCCGAGGATCTGCGCTCCCACGCCATAGGTACGCAGCTGCGTGTCCTTGATCTTGCCGCGCTGCGGGACGGCCTCGTCTGCACCGTGCCAGGCATAGTCCTGGATGCGCTGCACGATGTCGCGGCCGGTGTCGTGGTTGCGCAGCACGACGATCACGCCCTCGCCGGCATCGGCGATCTGCCGCATGGCGCCGCGCAGCGGCCAGCCGCACTCGCCGCGCGAGGCCTCGAACAGGTCGCACAGCGTGTTCTGCACGTGGACGCGGACCAGGGTCGGCCGGCCGGGCTGGATGTCGCCCCTGACGAGGGCGAGGTGCACCGCGCTGTCGACGATGTCCTGGTAGGCGACGAGGCGGAACTCGCCGTAACGCGTCGGCAGGGCACATTCGTTGACGCGCTCGATCGTCTTCTCGTTGCGGATGCGGTAGTGGATCAGATCCGCGATCGTGCCGATCTTCAGGGCATGCTCGGCGGCGAACTGCTCGAGGTCCGGACGACGCGCCATGGTGCCGTCCTCGTTCAGGATCTCGACGATCACCGCCGCCGGGCTGAAGCCGGCGAGGCGCGCGAGGTCACAGCCCGCCTCGGTGTGGCCGGCGCGTACCAGCACCCCGCCGGGCTGCGCCATCAGCGGGAAGATGTGTCCCGGCTGGACGAGGTCCTCCGGCCGCGCGTCGGGCGCCACGGCCGCCCGCACCGTCGTGGCGCGATCAGCAGCGGAGATCCCGGTGGTCACGCCCTCGGCCGCCTCGATCGAAACCGTGAAGTTGGTCGACTCCAGCTGGTCGCTGACGTTCACCATCAACGGCAGGCGCAGCTGGCGGCAGCGCTCCTTGGTGAGCGTGAGGCAGATCAGGCCGCGGCCGTACTTGGCCATGAAGTTGATCGACTCCGCCGTGATCCGCTCGGCCGCGATGATGAGGTCGCCCTCGTTCTCGCGGTCCTCGTCGTCCATGATGACGACCATCCTGCCCTGACGCAGGTCGTCGATGATTTCCTGGGTGCTGTTCAGTGCCATGGGATCGTCGGCCGGACAGGCCGCGCCGGCCTGCAGTGTTGAGGCGCGAATGCTACCAGAGGGGCCGCGCAGGGTCAGCCGAGGAAGCCGGCCCGCGCCAGCAGCTCCATCGTGACGCCAGAGGCCTCGGCACCGGGCTCGGCCGCACGCTCACCGAGCAGCAGCCGTTCGAGGTAGCGCGCGATCAGGTCGACCTCGAGGTTGACTCGTGACCCCGGCGCGTAGCCGGCGAAGATCGTCTCCCGGAGCGTGTGCGGCACGATGTTGAGGTCGAAACGTGCGCCATTCACGGCATTCACGGTCAGGCTCGTGCCGTCGACGCAGATCGACCCCTTGTGGGCGATGTAGCGGGCCAGCGGCGCCGGCGCCTCGATGACGAAGCGCACGGACCGCGCGTCGTCGCGACGGTCCACCACGCGCCCGACCCCGTCCACGTGGCCGCTGACCAGGTGGCCGCCGAGGCGGGTGGCCAGCGTCAGGGCCTTCTCGAGGTTCACCGGGCTGCCGGGCACCAGGTCGCCGAGCGTGGTCAGCGACAGCGTCTCGCGGGACACGTCCGCAGCGAAGCCGTCGCCAGGCAGGTCCACGGCGGTGAGGCAGACGCCGTTCACCGCGATGCTGTCGCCGAGGCTGACGTCGGCGAGGTCGAGCTTGCCGGTGCGGATGCGCACGCGCACGTCCCCCCCGCGCGCCTCGAGGCGGGTGATGCTGCCGACTGCCTGGATGATGCCCGTGAACATTCTGGTGCCCTCCTCGTGCGCTCCCGATCTGGCGACAGGGGTTGGGTCCGCGCGGACCGTAGGCGGCAGGGATGCCGCCTCCGAGCCTACAGGGACGTATTCACGGCGTGTCCGCGCGGACCCAACCCGTGGCGCCGACTGCCATTGGTGATCGCTGATCGTCAGAGGCTCCTAGCGAACCTGCGGCCTTGCCGTGATCCGCAGGTCCCCCCCTACTGGCCGAACGTCGACGAACTCGAGCTCCAGCCGGTCCGACATGGTCGTCAGGCCCGGCAGATTGACGAGCGCCCTGCCCTCGTGACCCATCAGGTGCGGGGCGACGTAGATGATCAGCTCGTCGACCAGTCGCTCGCGCAGCGCCGTGCCCGCCAGCTTCGGTCCGCTCTCGATCAGCACCTCGTTGACCTCGCAGGCGGCGAGGCGCTCGAGCGCGCCGGCGAGCGAGGCCCGCCCCCGCTCGCCAGGGACGATCTCGACGCGCGCGCCGACGGCCTCGAGGGCCGCCTGACGATCGGGGTCCGAACCGGCGCAGACGATCCAGGTGCCGCCCGGCAGGCTCAGCAGCCGCGCGTCGGCCAGCATGCGCAGGCCGGAGTCCAGGACGACGCGCAGCGGCTGGTGCGGGGGGTACTCGTCGTCGGTGCCGGGCAGCTCGCCGGGACTGAGGCGGACGTTGAGCGACGGGTCGTCGGCCTGGACGGTTCCGATGCCGGTCAGGATCGCCGAGCTGCGCGCGCGCAGACGCTGCACGTCGCGCCGCGCGACGTCGGAGGTGATCCAGTGGCTCTCACCCGAGGACATCGCCGTGCGGCCGTCGAGGCTCATCGCGAGCTTGCAGCGGACGAAGGGCCGACCGATCTGCATGCGGCGGACGAAGCCGGGGTTGAGGGCCCGCGCCTCCTCCTCGAACAGCCCCGAGCGGATGGCGATCCCCGCCGCGGCGAGCTGGGCGTGGCCCTGGCCGCTGACCTTCGGGTTGGGGTCCTGCATCGCCGTGACGACCTCGGCCACGCCGGCCGCGATCAGGGCCTCCGAGCACGGCGGCGTGCGGCCGTGGTGGCAGCAGGGCTCGAGGGTCACGTAGGCCGTCGCGCCGCGCGCGGCCTCGCCGGCCGCCGCCAACGCGATTCGCTCGGCGTGCGGTTCCCCCGCCCGGCGGTGGAAGCCCTCGCCGACGATCTGGCCGTCCCTGACGAGGACACAGCCGACGCGCGGATTGGGGTCGGTCGTATAAAGGCCGAGCTCGGCGAGCTGCAGGGCTCGGGCCATGTGGCGATGGTCGGCGGCGCTGAAGCTCATCGCTTCTTTTCCTTGGGCTCGTCGCCCAGCAGGTCGAGCTGCTTGCGCAGCGCCTCCGGGGTGGGCTGCAGCTCCAGGCGCTCGATCTCCTCGCGGAAGGCGCGTACATCCTCGAAGCGGCGATACACGGACGCGAATCGCACATAGGCGACCTGGTCGAGCTGCCGCAGCTCGTCCATCACCAGCTCGCCGATGCGGCGCGAATCGACCTCGCTCTCGCCGGAGGACATCAGGCGCCGGGTGATGCGCGCGACGGCGGCATCGACCTGGTCGGTGCTGACCGGGCGCTTCTCGAGCGCCTTCATCATGCCCACGCGCAGCTTCTTGCCGTCGAAGGGCACGCGGCGGCCGTCACCCTTGACAACGCGTGGCAGATTGAGCTCCGCGCTCTCGTAGGTGGTGAAGCGCTCGGCACAGACGAGGCACTCGCGCCGGCGGCGCACCTGGTCGCCCTCGCCCGCCAGCCGCGAGTCGATGACCTTGGTGTCCTGGGCTCCACAGAACGGGCAGCGCAACGCTCAGCCGCTCCTGCGCGGTTCAGCCGGCATACACCGGGAAGCGGCGGCAGACATCCAGGACCTTCGCCCTGACGGCCTCGATGGCAGCCGGAGCGCCGCGGGCGTCGATGATGTCGCACATCCAGCCCGCCAGCGCCGAGCAGTCCGCCTCGCCGAAGCCACGCGTCGTGACCGCCGGCGTCCCCACGCGGATGCCGCT
>Ga0079037_100001803_pt1 | contig 11399 bp, 9 predicted proteins | sample Mud3Dept4metaG_FD_71479 | JGI IMG/M metagenome (GOLD analysis project Ga0079037, IMG submission 71479) | Freshwater wetland microbial communities from Ohio, USA, analyzing the effect of biotic and abiotic controls - Mud 3 Core 4 Depth 4 metaG | ecosystem: Environmental > Aquatic > Freshwater >... | reverse complement strand
GCGGACTGCCCGCACTGGCGATCTGGCTGGCATTCATCGCGTTGGTCGCCTTCGACCTCCTGAAGGGTCTCGGCACGCCACGGACCCGTGCCTTGTCGGCTGGCGGGCTCGCCGCCGTGGTCGCCATGCTGACCGCTGGGCTGTTCGAGTACAACTTCGGCGACTCCGAGTTCCACATGCTGTTCCTCGTGCTCATCACCCTGCCGTACGCGGCGGCACAGACCGACGAACCGGTCCACCGCTGATGCGCGTGCTCGACCCCACCCGCGCAGCCGATCTCGTCGCGGCCTTTGCAGGCCGTCGCGTGCTCGTGGTCGGCGATGTCATGCTCGACCACTTCATCTTCGGTCGCGTGAATCGCATTTCGCCCGAGGCGCCGGTGCCAGTGGTCGAGTTCGACCACGAGCAGTACAGGGTGGGAGGCGCGGGCAATGTGGCGCACAACGTTGCCGCGCTCGGCGCGAGTGTCCGGTTGGTCGGCGTGGTCGGAGACGACGAGGCCGCGCAAACGATCGCGGCGGCCCTCGGTACGATCGGGGTGCCGACAGACGGCCTCGTCGCCGCCACCGACCGGCCCACCACGCGGAAGATGCGGATCGTCACGACGCGAAACCAGCAGGTCGCGCGGGTGGACTACGAGTCGGATGCCGACGTGGCAGGCGACCTCGAGCGGCGCCTCACCGACGCCATCGTCGACCGGCTGTCAGCCTCGGACGTCGTGATCGTGTCGGACTACCTGAAGGGCGTGATCACGGGTCGTGTGAGTGCCACGCTCGCCACCGAGACGACGCGCCGAGGCGTCCCCTGGCTGGTCGACCCCAAGATCCCGCACATCGACCTCTATCGGGGCGCGGCACTCGTCACGCCGAATCACCACGAGGCCGAGGTGGCCGCGGTGATGCGCGTGCGAACCGACCAGGAAGCCGCTGAAGCTGCGCGACGCATCAGGGATCGCGCAGGCTGTCGCTCGGTGCTGGTCACGCGGGGCGAGCGCGGGATGTGGCTGCTCGACGGAAGCGCGGCGGCGCCCGATGCCGTGCGTGATGTCAGCCTCCCCGCAGTGGCGCGGGAGGTTGCCGATGTAACGGGTGCCGGCGACACGGTCATCGCAACCATTGGCGTGGCCCTCGCCGCCGGCGCCACCCTGCTCGAGGCGGCCGAACTCTCGAACCACGCCGCTGGCATCTCGGTCGGCAAGTTCGGTCCGGCCACCGTATCGCCTGCCGAGGTGCTCGCCTCGTTCGACGCGCACCAGTCCGCCCGCGACTGAGGCCGCCCTCCCGGCGCTGCTGATCGACGTCGTCCAACGCTCCGGGTGGTTGGTCTCGATCGTCAGTGGCGGAAGTGCCGCCGGCCGGTGAACACCATCGCCAGTCCGTGTTCGTCGGCGGCCGCGATCACCTCGGCGTCGCGCACCGACCCCCCGGGCTGGACGACGGCCGTCGCCCCGGCCTCCGCCAACGCATCGAGGCCATCGCGAAACGGGAAGAAGGCGTCCGAGGCGGCCACCGACCCCTTCAGCGTTTCTCCGGCCTTGAGCACCGCGACCCTGACGGCGTCGACGCGGCTCATCTGCCCCGCGCCGACGGCCAGCGTCCGGTCCTCGCGCGTGAAGATGACCGTGTTCGACTTGACGTGGGCGCACACGCGCCACGCGAAGCGCAGCGCCTGCCACTCGGTGGCCGTGGGCACGCGCTTCGTCACGACCCGAAGGCCGCTGCTCGCAGCATCCCCCGGCCAGGGCTTCATGGCCTCGACGCACCGGTCTCGTTCCTCCGCGAGCAGCGCCCCGAGGATCGATCGCACCTCGATGCCCGCCGGACGATCGCCCCGGTAGCGCTCGAGGTCGGCCATCACGACCCGCATGTTGGCCTTCGTCGCGAGGATCTCCTTCGCGGCCGCCTCGACACCCGGCGCGATGACGGCCTCGATGAACGTCGACACGATCGCGCTCGCCGTGTCCACGTCGATCACGCGGTTCAGGCCGACGATGCCGCCAAATGCCGACAGCGCGTCGGCCTCGCGGGCTCGCACGTAGGCGTCCGCCGACGACGATGCGGTGGCAACGCCGCACGGGTTCGTGTGCTTGATGACGACGGCCGCGGGCTCGTCGAACTCGAGGCTGATGCGAGCCGCGGCGTCGAGGTCGAGGAGGTTGGTAAACGACAGCTCCTTGCCTTGCAGGACCGCCGCGTCTCCAAGGCCGCCAGCGCCGGGCACGGCGTACCAGGCGGCCCGCTGGTGAGGGTTCTCCCCGTATCGCAGGTCCCGCCGCTTGGCCGCCCCGACGAACAGACGCGACGGCATGGCGGCCGGATCGACGTCGCGGGAGAACTCGCCCGCGTCGCTCGCCGTCACGCGGCCAAGAGTGGACGCGATCGTCCCGTCGTACTGGGCCGTGTGCTCGAACGCCTTCCGTGCCAGCTCGAAGCGCAGCGCGAGCGTCGGACCCGAGACCAGCGCGTCGAGGATGGCCGGGTAGTCGGCCGGGTCGACCACCACGAGCACGTCGCGGAAGTTCTTGGCCGCCGCTCGGACCAGCGATGGGCCACCGATGTCGATCTCCTCGACGAGCGCGTCGAAGGGTGTGTCTGGTCGCGCCGCGGCCCGAGCGAACGGGTACAGGTTGACGGCAACCACGTCGATGAGGCCGATGCCGTGGCGGTCGGCCGCCTCCAGGTCGTCGGGCCGAGACCGTCGGGCCAGGATGCCGCCATGGATGGCCGGGTGCAGGGTCTTCACCCGCCCGTCCATCATCTCCGGGTAGGCCGTGACGGCCGAGACGCTCGTGACGGGCAGGCCGGCGTCGGCCAGCGCGCGGGCAGTCCCCCCGGTGGAGACGAGCTCAAAACCTCGGTGGGCCAGTCCTCGTCCGAATTCAACGAGGCCGGTCTTGTCGGAGACGGAAAGCAGGGCACGTGGCATGGCGGGATCCCTCGGCTTGACAATAGGTAAGGGCGATCGATATCCTACCGGGGCCTTCGCTGGCGGCTGGGGGGCCCTCACCGACCGCGGCGGAGGTTTTTCTCTGCCCGGCGCGCCATAGGGGTGCGACCGGGGCGGCAAGGACGAGCGGTGCACGTCACCGCACAAGGGCAAGGCAAGGAAGGCAAGATGTCTCGCATCACAGGCAAGGTCAAGTGGTTCAACAACGCCAAGGGCTACGGGTTTATCGAGCGTGAGTCCGGCAGCGACGTGTTCGTTCACTTCTCGGCGATCCAGGGCAACGGGTTCCGGACGCTCGAGGAGGGCCAGGCGGTCGAGTTCGAGATCGTCGACGGGCCCAAGGGCCCCCAGGCGGGCAACGTCACCCGGGCCAGCTAGTTTCCTCTCGGGGGGCGGGCCGATGGCCCGTCCCCCCACCCCTCCCCCGATTCCGCGGCAGTCGCCCGAACCCCCTTCGCAGTCAGCTTCGCTTTCCCACCCGCTACCGACACACGGAACGCGACCTCGGCCGCACCCGCGTGCTGGAGCCGGCTCACCTGCTGGCGCACCAATCCGGCAAAGCGGTCGAAGTCGACGACAGGCTCGCCCCCCTCGCGACGGGCGCTCATCAGCGATTCGTACAGATCACGGAGCTTGTCCGACTCACCCTGAGGATCGGAGAAGGCCGCCACGTGGACGACGCGGTCGGACGCGGGTGGCACGGTCTCGCGTCGCGTGCGCGCCGGTGCGAACGGTCCGGCCCGCCCTTCCTCGCGAGCGCGCATGCCGCGATCCCAGAGCTCGGAGAACACGGCGTAGCGCGACTGCATGGTGGCAAACCGGAAGCGGAGCGACAGGCTCTCGATGTGGGCGCGGTCCCACTTCCTGAAGAGTCCGTCGACCCGGGTGCGGGTGACGAACGGCGGCCGCGGCACGCGCCCGGCGAAGTACATGTTGTACTCGGCCTCGAGGCGCCGCAGCTCGACGGACAACACCTGCAAGTCCCGCTCGATGTCGCTTGGCTCGGCCACGTCGCTCGTCAGTCGACCAGGAGGAACCAGACCAGGGGGAGCCACAACTCGCGCGCGTAGGGCACCGGCCTGTCGTCGATGAGCACCTCGGTCTGCGGGATCGGGCCGACGATCTCGAAGACCTGATGCAGGCGCTTGGCATCCGACGGCAGGAACCGCGCCCGCACACGGGCGGCCTCCCCGGTTCCAACCTCCCGACACTCCGCCGCACCCTGTGCCAACTCGACGGCGCGGGCGTAGCCAGGTCCCTCGAAGCGGGGAAACACGAGCGTGATGGAGAACGGCCGGTCGGTGCGACCGAACAACGCCTCGTGCAGGTCGGGGTCGAGCGCAGCCAGTTCCTCGGCGGTCGGCTGCTCGGGCAGGTCGACGTAGGGCCAGAACCGCTTGAGGGGCCGGTACCTGACCTCCGAGGGATGGTCCCCGGGTCGCGGCTCCGCCGGTGTGGGCTCCTGAGGATTGGACATCGGATCGTGAGGTCGCCGGACGTCGGCGGCCGGTCCGGAGCGAGCCGAATGGTATCCTGACAGCGCGGCGGGCCGCAACCGCCCACGGGGCCCACTCGCCTGTCCACGACGCCCACGATGTCACCTGATCACCCGACGCCGCGATCCCTGCCCGCCATCGAGATCCTGCGCCAGCGCGCCGACGCCGCCGAACTCGAGGCACGATACGGACGCAACGCCCTGGTCGACGCGCTGCGCCAGGCGTCGGCCGCCCTGCGCGCCGAGCTGCGTGCGACGACGCGGCCCGGGGTCGAGGCGGTCGCCGGGCCAGGCCACGCGGATCTCGCGGCGTTGATCGTGGCCGATGCCGAGAGACGCCTGGCCTCGCAGATCGCGCCGTCGCTGCGCCGCGTGATCAACGCCACGGGCGTCATCGTGCACACCAACCTCGGACGCGCGCCGCTCGCGCAGGCGGCTGTCGACCGGGTGTCGGAACTGTCGGCGGGCTACTCCAACCTCGAGTACGACCTCGAGGCCGGCCAGCGGGGCCGCCGCGACGTGCACGCGGAGGCGCTGCTCACCCGGATCACCGGGGCTCCCGCGGCGGTCGTCGTCAACAACAACGCGGCCGCGACGCTGCTGGTGCTGGCGGCGCTCGCCCGGGGTCGCGAGGTGCTCGTCTCCCGCGGCGAGCTCGTGGAGATTGGCGGCGGGTTCCGCGTGCCCGAGATCATGGCGCAGTCGGGCTGCCTGCTGCGCGAGGTGGGCACGACGAATCGGACGCGCGCCGCCGACTACGCCGCGGCCATCGGCGATCACACCGCGCTCATTCTCAGAGTGCATCCGTCGAACTTCAGGATCGAAGGCTTCACCGAGCGCCCCGCCGCGCGTGAGCTCGTCGCCCTCGGTGCGCAGTTCGACATTCCCGTCGTGGAGGACCTCGGAAGCGGCAACCTGCTCGGTCGCGTGCTCGCCGAACCGTCGTCTTCAGGCGAGGGCCCAACCGGCCGCGTCGAGGAGCCAACCGTTCAGGAGAGCGTCGAGGCGGGGTTCGACGTCGTCTGCTTCAGCGGCGACAAGCTGCTCGGCGGGCCCCAGGCGGGCATCATTCTTGGGCGCGAGGATCTCGTGGCGACCATCCGGCGTTACCCGTTGATGCGCGCCGTCCGCGTCGACAAGATGACGTACGCCGCGCTCGAGGCCACGCTGCTCGAGTACGCGCGAGGGCGCGCCCGCGAGGCCGTCCCGGTGGCGGCCATGCTGTCGCTCACCCGTGAGTCCATCGCGCGGCGGGCCATGGCGGTGCGCGAGCGCCTGGCGGGCGTTCCCGGCATGCGGGCCGACATCCTGCCCGGGCTCTCGACGATCGGGGGCGGCAGCGCGCCCGGCTCGGCGATACCGACGGCGCTTCTCGCGATCGACTCCGACGGTCTCACGCCGGACGCGATCGAACAGCGCCTCAGGGCGCTGCCCACACCTGTCATCGCCCGCATCGAGCGCGACCGCGTCGTGCTGGATCTACGGACCGTGCTGCCGTCGCAGGACGAGGAACTCGCGCACCTGCTGCGCGAGGCGGTTGGCGCCTGATCTCTCAGCAGTCAGGGTTCAGCGGTCAGCCGCCAGCTATCAGCTGGCCGAGGCCGACGGTTGAACGCTGAGCCGCCGCCGGCCGAAGGCGGCACGCCGACCCTGACGTTGGTGCCAGGTCGTGAAAAAAGCAGAGATTCAAGACCTGACCCCGCCTTAGAAGATGGTGTCGATCGAGCGCGTGGCCAGCTCGATCACGCGCGCGGGCAGGACCCCCAGATAGAACACGGTCGCGGCGGCGACCCCGAGCGTCGCCAGGCCCGTCGCCGTGAGCCGTGGCGGCTCGTACTCGGCCCTGCTGTCGGTCATGTACATCAGGACGACGATGCGCAGGTAGTAGAAGACGGACACGACGCTCGTCAGCACGCCAATGATGGCGAGCCCGTAGAGTTGCTCCTGGACCGCGGCGCCGAACACGTACCACTTGGCCACGAAACCCGCCGTCGGCGGGAAACCACCCAGCGACAACAGGAAGATCGTCATCAACGCCGCCATCACCGGGCGGCTGTGCCAAAGACCGGCGAAGTCGGCGAGGTCGCCCCGCGGGCGCTCACGCGTGGCCAGGAGCGCCGTCACCCCGAACGCCCCCACGTTGGTCAGCGCGTAGGCCAGCAGGTAGAACAGGATGGCCGACTTGCCGCTCGCGTTGCCCGCGATGATCCCGACCAGCAGATAGCCCGCGTGCGCGATGCTGGAATACGCGAGCATGCGCTTCACGTTCGACTGGGCCACGCCCACGACGGTCCCCACCACCATCGTCGCAACCGCGATCCAGGAGAGCACCGTCACCCACTCGCCACGCAGCGGCTCGAACGAGGACAGGAACACCCGCACGAACGCAGCAAACGCCGCGGCCTTGACGCCGGTCGACATGAAGCCGGTGACCACGGTGGGTGCGCCTTCGTACGCATCGGGCGTCCACATATGGAAGGGCACGGCCGACACCTTGAACGCGAAGCCCACCAGCAGGAGGCCGACGGCAAGCCACGTGAGTGGACCCGACACGTCCGAACGTCCGGCGACGGCCAGCGCCACGGCCTCGAGGCGCGTGCTGTGGACGATGGCGTAGGTGAACGCCACGCCGTAGAGGAAGAACGCGCTCGAGAAGGCGCCGAGCAGGAAGTACTTGAACGCCGCCTCAGTGCCGGCTGCGTCGGTCCGACGGATGCCCGTGAGCACGTACACGGCCAGCGACATCACTTCGAGGGCCAAGAAGATGAGCAGCAGGTCGGTGGCCGCGGCCATCAGCATCATGCCCGCGATCGAGAAGAGGACCAGCGAGTAGTACTCGCCGGCCGGCAGTTCCTCACGGTCGATCACCTGGGACGACAACAGGATGGTCAGGATGCCGACGGCGACGAGCACGAAGTTGATGAAGAGGGCGAAGTTGTCCGACTGGACGACGCCGAAGCTCGTGGTGTTGCGGTTCCACAGGAGAATCGAGGCCGCCGCGGCCCCGACGAGCCCGATGAGGCCCAGACCTCCCAGCGGCATCCGCTCGTCCTTCAGCCTGAACGACTCGGCCAGCATCGTCGCCGCGGCTGCGAGCGTGACGATGAGCATCGGCATGATGGCCTGGAGGTTGTCCATATCGCGATCTCAGGGCTCGGGACTCGGGGCTAGGGTCTCGGGGCTCGGGCCTCGGGGTCCGCAGGCCCGAAGGCCTGCGTTCCCGCAGCACCGGGCTCGGCCCGCACCGTGCGCGTCTGGCCCGCCTGCACGCGCTGCACCATGCGCTCGACCGCGGGCTCCATCGGCCGCAGGAACAGGTTCGGCACCACGCCCATGACCACGGCCATCACGAGGGTGGGCCCGAGCATCCACCATTCCCGGGTGCTCATGTCCGGCAGGTGCTCGTTCTTCGGGTTGGTCACGACACCGTAGTTCACCCGCTGGAACATCCACAGCATGTACACGGCCGACAGGATGACGCCCGACGCCGCCAGCGTCGCGAACCGCCAGTCCCACCGATACGCCCCGAGCAGGATCAGGAACTCGCCGACGAACCCGTTGAGCCCCGGAAGCGCGATCGACGACAGCGTGATGAGCATGAAGGCGGCCGTCAGCTTCGGCACGACGCTCTTGAGCCCGCCGAACTCGCTGATGAGCCGGGTGTGCCGCCGGTCCGACAGCATGCCGCAGATCATGAACAGCGCGCCCGTGCTGACGCCGTGGTTGAGCATCTGGTAGACGGCACCGCTCACGCCCTGCACGTTCACGGCACAGATGCCGAGCACGACGAAGCCCAGGTGGCTGACACTGGAATACGCCACGAGCTTCTTCATGTCGGGCTGCACCATCGCCACGAGCGCGCCGTAAATGATGCCGATCACGGCCAGCCCGGCGAGCCAGGGTGCGAACACCATCGCCGCCTCGGGGAACAGCGGGAACGAGAAGCGCACGAGGCCGTAGGTGCCCATCTTCAGCAGGACCCCGGCGAGGATGACCGATCCGGCGGTCGGGGCCTCGACGTGGGCGTCGGGGAGCCACGTGTGGAACGGGAACAGCGGCACCTTGATGGCGAAAGCCAGCGTGAACGCCAGGAAGAACCACATCTGGGTCGTCGGCGCCAGCTTGAGCTCGTACAGCTTCAGGAGGTCGAACGTGTAGTTGCCCGTCGCGCTGCTGTGGACGAAGGCCAGCCCCAGGATGGCGATCAGCATCAGCACGCTGCCGGCCATTGTGTAGAGGATGAACTTGATGGCCGCGTAGATGCGGCGGTCGTAGCCCCAGATCCCGATCAGGAAGTACATCGGGATGAGCATCGCGTCCCAGAAGATGTAGAAGAGGAACAGGTCGAGCGCCGCGAATACGCCGAGCATCGCGGCCTCGAGCAGCAGCATGAAGATCGAGAACTCCTTGATCTTCTTCTTCACCGAGCCCCAGGACGAGAGCAGCGCCAGCGGCGTCAAGAAGCCTGTCAGCACGATGAGCAGCAGGCTGATCCCGTCGATCCCGATGTAGTAGTCGATCCCGTAGATCGGAATCCACGGCCTGCGCTCGACGAACTGGAACTCCGGGCCCATCGGGTCGAACCCGCGCCAGAGCGCGAGGGTCGCGCCGAAGGTGACGACCGACGCGGCCAGGGCGACCTGGCGGATGAGCCCGTCGCGCTCGCCGTCGCGGTTGCTGATGAAAAGCAGCGCGACGGCACCGATGAGCGGCAGGAAGATGACAAGCGAGAGCAGAGACGACATCTAGCGCACCAGGTAGTAGCCGACGACGAGAAGCACGCCGATGAAGATCGACGCAGCATAGACACGAACCGAACCGGTCTGGGACAGGCGCAGCAGGGCGGCGCTGCCGCGGACGAAGGCCCCGGCGCCGTTGACGATGCCGTCGATCATCCCGGCATCAACCGTCTTCCAGAGCACCCGTTCGGACGTGCGCTGGATGGGATGGACGACGGTGGCGTCGTAGACCTCGTCCACGTAGTACTTGTTCAGGAGGGTCCTGTACACCGCCGGCAGCCGTGCCGCGGTCGCCTGCGCCAGTTCGCGACGGCGCAGGAAGAACACCGAGGCCAGCCCGATGCCCGTCAGGGCAATCAGCGACGACACGCCCATGAGCGTCAGCTCGACGCTGGCACCTCCGTGCGCGTCCGCATCGGGGCTCTCCTCGCCGTGCGCCGCGGTCTCGCCGTGGCCGCCTCCCACGCCTGCCTCGGCAGGTGCGTGCACGGCCACGGGGTGGAAGCTCGGCTCCAGGAACCCTTCAATGCGGTTGGCCCCGCCGAGGGCATGCGGCACCCCCACGTACCCGGCCACGACCGAGCCGATCGCCAGCAGCACCAGCGGAACGGCCATCGTCGGCGGCGCGTCGTGCAGGTGCGCAGGTCCGTGGCCCGCTCCGTGTCCATGGTCGCTGCCCCCGTGGTGGGCGGTGCTGCCCGCCGACTCGGGACGCTCGCCGTGGAACGTGAGGAACACGAGGCGGAACATGTAGGTGGCCGTCAGCAGCGACGTGATCGCCCCCACCGTCCACAGCAGCGTGTGGCCGCCCGCGAACGTGCGGTAGAGAATCTCGTCCTTGCTGAAGAACCCCGACAGCCCAGGCACGCCGGCGATGGCGAGCGCCCCGATCACGAACGTCCAGTAGGTGATCGGAAGATCCCGTCGAAGCCCTCCCATGTTCCTGATGTCCTGCTCGCCGTGCAGCGCGTGGATGACGGCACCGGAGCCGAGGAACAGCAGGGCCTTGAAGAAGGCGTGGGTGTAGAGATGGAAGATGCCGCCCGCGAACGCCCCCACGCCCATCGCCAGGAACATGTAGCCCAGCTGCGAGACGGTCGAGTACGCGAGCACCCGCTTGATGTCGTTCTGCACGAGGCCGATCGTCCCGGCCATCAGTGCCGTGGCAGTGCCGATCACGGCCACCACGTCCATCGTGATGGGTGCCAGGCTGAACAGCGCCGCATTCCGGCCGATCATGTAGACGCCCGCCGTCACCATCGTTGCTGCGTGGATGAGCGCCGAGACCGGCGTCGGGCCCTCCATCGCGTCCGGCAGCCACACGTACAGCGGGATCTGGGCGCTCTTCCCCGTGGCGCCGATGAAGAAGAGCAGCGTCATCAGCGAGATCAGGCCGAAGGTCACCTCGGGCGAGAGCCTGGCGGCCTCGAACGCGATCTCCCGGAAGTCGAGCGTGCCAAACTCGCGGAAGGCCAGCAGCATGCCGACGATGAAGGCGAAGTCGCCGATCCGGTTGACGACGAACGCCTTCTTGCCGGCGTCGGCAGCCGAGCGCTTCTTGAACCAGAAGCCGATCAGCAAGTAGGAGCAGAGCCCCACGCCCTCCCAGCCCACGAACATCACGAGGAAGTTCGCGCCGAGCACGAGCACCAGCATGAACGAGGCAAACAGGTTCAGGTACGAGAAGTAGCGCGCGTACTCGCCATCGGTCTCCTCGTGCATGTACGAGACCGAATAGAGGTGGATCAAGAAGCCGACTCCCGTGACGACCAGCACCATGAGGGCCGCCAGCGGGTCGAGGCGGAAGGTCAGCGGGATCTGGAAGTCGCCGGAGGCGATCCACAGGAAGACCGTGTCGTCGACGACACGGGCGTCCGACGGGCGCTGGACCAGGGTCCACGTCGAAATGGCCCCCACGAGGAACGACGCCAGCATCGCGAGGCAGGCGATGCCGCCGGACACGCGCTTGGAGAGGCGTCGCCCGAGGAAGACGTTGACGAGGAACCCGACGAACGGGAAGAGCGGAATCAGTCGAAGCACGGTCGTCACCACTTGAGCGCCGTGAACGCGTCGGGGTTCAGCGTTTCCCGTTGACGGAACAGCGCAATGACGATCGCCAGGCCGATGGCGGCCTCGGCAGCGGCCACGGTCATCACGAAGAACATGATGATCTGCCCCTCCACCGACCCGATGTAGCGGCCGACGGCGACGAACGTCAG
>Ga0079037_100001801_pt1 | contig 11403 bp, 8 predicted proteins | sample Mud3Dept4metaG_FD_71479 | JGI IMG/M metagenome (GOLD analysis project Ga0079037, IMG submission 71479) | Freshwater wetland microbial communities from Ohio, USA, analyzing the effect of biotic and abiotic controls - Mud 3 Core 4 Depth 4 metaG | ecosystem: Environmental > Aquatic > Freshwater >... | reverse complement strand
TCCTTGCCGGCGGTGTGCTGCTCGAAGTTGTCCGGCACCATGAAGTGCCAGAAGTCGCCGTCGTTGTAGAGGTACTGCATGTCGGTCTCGACGACGTCCGCCGCCTCGACCGTGTCGCCGGACTTGAAGTTGCGCTCGAGCGTGCGGCCCGACTTCAGGTTGCGGATGCGCACGCGGTTGAACGCCTGGCCCTTGCCGGGCTTGACGAACTCGTTCTCGACGATGACGTACGGATCGCCATCGAGGATGATCTTGAGCCCGGAGCGGAATTCGTTGGTGCTGTAGCTGGCCATTGGAGGTCACCGGTTGTTGGACCGCGCGCGGGTCTGGGAGAATTGCGGCCCGCCGCAATGAAGCCGGTCATGATACCTGCACCCCTCCCCTCCCGTCAGCCCCCTGCCTGGCAGCGCGCCCTGCAGGAAGCAGTCACCGATCCGGCCGAACTGCTCGGCCTGCTCGGCCTCGGCCAGGAATGGCTGGAGCCGGCCCGGGCCGCCGCGCGCCGCTTCCCGCTGCGCGTGCCGCGAGGCTTCGTGGCGAGGATGCGCCGCGGCGACCCGCGGGACCCGCTGCTGCTGCAGGTGCTGCCCCTTGGCGCAGAAGGAGAACGCCTCCCGCGCAGGCTTCGGCCCGGCCCTCGATGCGATCGGCGCCGACCCGAGCCTCAAAGAGATCATCCTGAGCGGTGGCGACCCGCTCACGCTCAGCGACCGGCGCCTCGCGGCTCTGTTTGACGGCCTGCAGGCCATCCCGCATTTGCGGCGCGTGCGCCTGCATACCCGCCTGCCCATCGTGCTGCCGGAACGCATCGACCACGGCTTCCTCAGCGCGTGGTCGGCTCTGCGATTGCCGAAGGTCGCGGTCGTACACGCGAACCACGCGCGCGAGATCGACGGCTCCGTACGCGCAGCCATCGCGGATCTGCGCGCGACGGATTCGACCGTTCTCAACCAGGCTGTGCTCCTCCGTGGCATCAATGACAGGGTTGCGGACCTCGTGGAACTGAGCGAGGTCCTGTTCGCGGCGGGCGCACTGCCCTACTGCCTCCACGTGCTGGACCCGGTCGCAGGCGCCGCCCACTTCGACCTGCCAGAGGAGGCCGCGCGGCACCTGATTGAGGGAGTCACGGCCCGCCTGCCCGGCTACCTTGTCCCGCGCCTGGTGCGTGAAGAAGCAGGGGCACGCGCAAAGACGATGCTGCCACCTGCGTCACGTTAGTGGTCCACGGGCCTTTGTTATAGTCCCGGCGCGTTCTATGGATACGCGGCGTCCGCAGTCCGGCCGTCGCGGGGGGAATCGCCTTGGCCGAAACCGGCGCGGTCCCGCTGGTCGTCCTGTCCCGTCAACAGGATCCGGTGGAGATCATCAACAGCACGCTCCGCAATGCGGGGCACCCAGTGCATTGCACGTGGGTCAGGGACGTCGCCGGCCTCGGCGATGCGCTCGCCCAGACCGGGCCGCAGCTCATCTTCCTGTGCGTCGCCGACGCCGAGGAGACGGCGGCAGCCCTTGAGGCACGCCAGCGCTTTGCCACCAAAGTCCCGGTCATCCTCGTGCGCGATGCGGTGACCGAGGCCGACCTGTCGCAGGCCGCGGAAATCGGCGCGCAGGACGTGGTCACGCTGCAGTCCCGCCCGAGACTGCAGGCCGTGGCCAGCCGCGAGCTGCACGCCTCCCGGCTCGACCGCGCCCTAGCGGGCACCCTCGCCTCGGCGCGCCAGTATCGCGACCAGATGAAGGCCTTCATGACGGGTTCCGCGGACGCGATCGCCCATGTCCAGGAAGGAATCGTCGTCGACGTCAACCCAGCCTGGGTCGAGTTGTTCGGCCACGAGCAGGCGGCGGCCATGCTCGGCCAGCCGCTGATGGATTTCTTCCAGCAGCGTAGCCACGCAGCGCTCAAAGGCGCGCTGGTCGCGGCGGCCCAGGGCCGCTGGTCGGATCATTCCCTGCAGGCCGTGGCCCTGATGCCCGGCGGCACCGAGCTGCCCGTCGCAATCGAGCTCGAACGCTTCGAATTCGAAGGCGAACCGGCGGTGCGCCTGCGGGTACCGACGCAGCAGCGCGACGTCGAGACCCTGACCCGGCAGCTCGAGGAAGCACTGCGCTACGACATGGCCACCGGCCTGCTCAAGCGCGCCGTGTTCTTCGAGCAGGCCGGAGCACAGGCCGCCCAGACCCTCAAGGCGGGCCTGCGCGCCATCGTCTACGTCGAGCCCGACAAACTCGCGGCACTCGAGGGCGAGCTGGGCGCGCTCGCCGTCGAGGACCTGCTCGAGGGCGTCGGACAGCAGCTGCGCTCCCAGCTTCAGCCCGGAGACACGGCCGGGCGCATCACGCCGCGAGGCTTCGCGGTGGTGGTCGAACGCGGCAATGCCCGCGACCTCGACGTCTGGGTCGCCCGGGTCCTGCAGCGCATGTCGGAAGCGGTCTTCAAGGCGGACGAGCGGTCCGTATCGGTCACCTGCAGCGCGGGTGCGACGCTGCTCAATGCGCACGGCGAATTGCTTGATGCGCCACTGCATGCGGCGGTGAAGTCGGCGCGTGCAGCGGCGGCGGCCGGTGGCAACCGCCTGCTGCGGCCCGAGCAGCCGGGCGAGAAGCCCGACCTCGACGAGGCCGACCGCGCCTGGGCCGCGCGCATCAAGTCCGCGCTGATGGCGAACCGCTTCCGCCTCGTGCAGCAGCCGATTGCCAGCCTCGTCGGCGAGGGCGCCGCGATGGTGGACCTGGTCGTCCGCATGCTCGACGACAAGGGCGAGGAGGTGCTGCCGTCGGAGTTCATCGCAGCGGCGCAGCGCACCGACCTGCTGAAGAACATCGACCGCTGGGTGGTCGGCGCCGCAATGTCGTTCTGCGCCGCGCGCAAGCCGCACCGCGTGTTCGTGCGCCTGTCGCGCGATTCGCTGCGCGACCCGACGCTCGGCACCTGGCTGCAGCAGCAGCTGCGCGCCTCGGGCGTGGACCCACGCCACATCGTGTTCGAGCTGCCGGAAGAGCTGGCGACGACCTACCTGAAGGAAACCAAGGAACTGCATTCCCTGGTTCGTCCGCTCGGATTCGAGCTCGCGATCGAGAACTTCGGGGCCGGCCGCGATCCCTCGCAGCTGCTGAGCCACGTGCCGATCAATTACGTGAAGATCGACGGTGCGCTGATGCAGGGCATCGCCAACGATCGCTCGCTCCAGGAGCAGGTCAAGGTGCTGGTCCAGCAGGCCCGGACCCAGGGAGTCACCACGATCGCCGAGCGCGTCGAGGACGCCAACACCATGGCCGTGCTCTGGCAGCTCGGCGTCGAGTTCGTGCAGGGCTACTTCATCAGCAGCCCGGAAGAGGTGGTGCTGGGGGCCTGAGACTGCGCACCTTGCGCGTGATCACCGGTCACTCGACCTCGAGCCCGTCCACCTTGCGCCAGCCGCGCGGCAGCACCGCGCCACGCTGGCCGCGCTCGCCGCGATATTCGCCTAGCTCGCGATAGGTGAGCCCCATGTGGCGCTCGCCGGAGAGCACGCGCAACGTCTGACCCGGTGCGACCGCTGCGATCGCGATCAGCGCCTCTTCGCCGGACGCCGCCTTCTTCGCAGGAATGCCGAAGATCTTGTTGCCCTTGCCACGCGGCAGTTCCGGCAGCTCGGACACCGGGAAAGTGAGCAGGCGCCCATCCGTGTTCACCGCCGCGAGCAGCACCTCTTGACCGGCCGGCACCGGAACCGGCATCAGCACCCCCGAACCCTCGGGCACCTTGAGGATCGCCTTGCCCGCACGATTGCGGCTGTGCAGTTCGCCGAGCCGCACGACGAAGCCGTAGCCCGCGCCGCTCGCCAGCACCCAGCGCTCGTCCGGTTCGCCGATCAGCACCCCGGGGAACGTGGCACCGTCCGGCGGATCGAGGCGCCCCGACAGCGGTTCGCCCTGCCCGCGCGCTGACGGCAGCGTGTGCGCCAGCAGACTGTATGCGCGGCCGGTGCTGTCGAGGAACACTGCCAGCTGCGTGCTGCGGCCGCGAGCCGCCGCGCGATATTCGTCGCCGGTCTTGTAGGAAAGAGCGCGAGGATCGAGGTCGTGACCCTTGGCTGCGCGTACCCAGCCGCTGCGCGACAGCACGACGGTAACGGGCTCGCTCGCCACGAGTTCGGTCTCGGCGATCGCCTGGGCCGCCGCGCGCGCGATGAGCCTGCTGCGACGGTCGTCGCCGTACTTCCCGGCGTCCGCGATGATCTCGTCGCGCACCAGGCGCTTGAGCTTCGCCTTGCTCGCCAGCATCCTCGAGAGCTCGTCCCGCTCGGCGGCCAGCTTCTCCTGCTCGCCGCGGATCTTCATCTCCTCGAGCCTTGCGAGGTGGCGCAACTTGGTCTCGAGGATCGCCTCCGCCTGCAGCTCCGACAGCTGGAAGCGCGCGATCAGCGCCGCCTTGGGCTCGTCCTCGTGGCGGACGATGCGGATCACTTCGTCCAGGTTCAGGTACGCGACCAGCAGGCCGTCGAGGATGTGCAGCCGCGCCTCGACCTTCTCGAGCCGGTACGTGAGCCGGCGCGTGACGGTATCGACGCGGAAGGCGAGCCACTCCTCGAGCAGCGGCTTCAGGCCCATGACCTTCGGCCGCCCGTCGCGGGCGATCAGGTTCAGGTTGACGCGGTAGCTGCGCTCGAGGTCGGTCGTCGCGAACAGGTGGGCCATGACCTGCTCGACGTCCACGCGGTTCGAGCGCGGCGTGATCACGAGCCGCGTCGGGTGCTCATGGTCGGACTCGTCGCGCAGGTCCTCGACCATCGGCAGCTTCTTCGTGCGCATCTGCACGGCGATCTGCTCCAGTACCTTGGAGCCCGACACCTGGTACGGCAGCTCGGTGACGACGATCTCGCCGTCCTCAACCTCGTAGCGGGCGCGGGCCCGGAACGTGCCGTTGCCGGTCTCATACAGCCTCGCCAGCTCGTCGCGCGGTGTGATGATCTCGGCGCCCGTCGGGAAATCCGGCCCCTGCACGTGCTCGAGCAACTGGGCGAGCGTCGCCTTCGGCTCCTCGAGCAGGCGCACGCAGGCCGCGGCAACCTCGCGCAGGTTGTGCGGCGGGATGTCGGTGGCCATGCCCACCGCGATACCGGTGGCGCCGTTCAGCAGCACGTTCGGCAGGCGTGCCGGCAGCAGCGCGGGTTCATCGAGGGTGCCGTCGAAATTCGGCACCCAGTCCACGGTGCCGTCGCCGAGCTCGGAGAGCAGCACCTCGGCGTAGCGCGTGAGCTTCGATTCGGTGTAGCGCATCGCCGCGAACGACTTCGGATCGTCCGGCGAGCCGAAGTTGCCCTGTCCGTCCACGATCGGGTAGCGGTACGAGAACGGCTGGGCCATGAGCACCAGCGCCTCGTAGCAGGCAGAGTCGCCGTGCGGATGGAACTTGCCGATCACGTCGCCAACGGTGCGCGCCGACTTCTTGTGCTTGGCGGTCGCGGCGAGCCCCAGCTCGCTCATGGCGTAGATGATGCGGCGCTGCACCGGCTTCAGGCCGTCGCCGACGTGCGGCAGTGCGCGATCGAGAATCACGTACATCGAGTACTCGAGGTACGCCTTCTCGGTGAACGTCCGGAGCGGCAGGCGCTCGACGCCCTCGAAATTGAGCTCGTTCTGAGTGGTCACGCTCTCTCCCGGCCCGTCAGGGCAGCGCCGCGACCAGGTTGCCCTTGGTCTCGAGCCATTCGCGGCGATCCGACGCCCGCTTCTTCGCGAGCATCATGTCCATCATCTGGTCGGCCTGGTCCTGGGCCTCCACCGTGAGCTGCACGAGGCGCCGCGTCTCCGGCGCCATGGTGGTTTCGCGCAGCTGCAGCGGGTTCATCTCGCCGAGGCCTTTGAAGCGGGTCACCACCGGCCTGGCACGCGGGTTCTCGGCGCGGATCCGCTCGAGAATGCCGTTGCGCTCGGCGTCGTCGAGTGCGTACTCGACGTGCTTGCCGTGGTCGATGCGGTAGAGCGGCGGCATCGCCACGAACACGTGCCCCGCCAGCACCAGCGGGCGGAAGTGCCTCAGGAACAGGGCGCACAGCAGTGTTGCAATGTGCAGGCCGTCCGAGTCGGCGTCAGCGAGGATGCAGACCTTGTCGTAGCGCAGCCCGGCGATGTTGTCCGAGGCCGGGTCGATGCCGATTGCGACGGTGATGTCGTGCACTTCCTGCGAGGACAGGATCTCGCCCGACTCGACCTCCCAGGTGTTCAGGATCTTGCCGCGCAGCGGCATCACCGCCTGGAACTCGCGGTCACGCGCCTGCTTGGCCGAGCCACCTGCCGAATCGCCCTCGACCAGGAACAGCTCGGCGCGCTTGGGATCCTGGCTGGTGCAGTCGGCCAGCTTGCCCGGCAGTGCGGGCCCGCTCACCACGCGCTTGCGCGCCACCTTCTGGCTGGCCTTGAGCCGCTCCTGCGCGTTGCCGATCGCGAGCTGCGCAATCCGCTCGCCGGCTTCCGGGTGCTGGTTGAGCCACAGCCCGAACTGGTCCTTGACGATGCCACTGACGAAGGCCGCGGGCTCGCGCGAGGAGAGCCGCTCCTTGGTCTGGCCCGCGAACTGCGGGTCGCGCATCTTCATCGAGAGCACGAAGCTCGTATCGTCCCAGACGTCCTCCGGCGAGAGCTTGAGCCCGCGCGGCAGCAGGTTGCGGAACTCGCAGAATTCACGCACCGCCTCGGTGAGGCCGAGGCGGAAACCGTTGACGTGCGTGCCACCCTGCACCGTCGGGATCAGGTTGACGTAGCTCTCTTCGAGGCGCGTACCGCCGTCGGTGCGCCACACGACCGCCCAGTCCACACCCTCCTGCTCACCCTCGATCGCGCCGGTAAAGGGTTCGTCGGGCAACCACTCACCCGATTCGAGCGACTCGCGCAGATACTGCTCGAGGCCACCGGTGTACAGCCACGTGTCCTGTTCACCGGTCTTCTCGACCGTGAGCCGCATCTCGAGGCCCGGGCACAGCACGGCCTTGGCCTTGAGCACGTGCCTGAGCTTCGGGACCGCAATCTCCCCGGTGTCGAAGTACGAGGGGTCGGGCCAGAAACGCACCGTGGTGCCGGTGTTGTTCTTCCCGACCTCGCCTACCACTTCGAGCTTGGAGTGCACCTTCCCGTTCTTGAAGGCGATGTTGTATTCCTTGCCGCCGCGGCGGACCCACGTCTCGAGGTGCTTCGAAAGCGCGTTCACGACCGAAACGCCCACGCCGTGCAGGCCGCCCGAGAACTTGTAAGCCGAGTCGGAGAACTTGCCGCCCGCGTGCAGGCGCGTGAGGATCAGCTCGACGCCGCTCACCTTTTCCTTCGGGTGGATGTCCACCGGCATGCCGCGACCGTCGTCGGCAACCTCGACCGAACCGTCCTTGTAGAGCGTGACGGAGATGCGGCTGCAGTGACCGGCCAGCGCCTCGTCGACGCTGTTGTCCACGACCTCGTGCACCAGGTGGTTGGGCCGGCTGGTGTCCGTATACATGCCGGGCCGGCGCCGGACGGGCTCGAGTCCGCTCAGGACTTCGATGTCTTGAGCGGTATAGGTCTGGGTCATCGGTGATCGTTCCGCGGTCTCGCGTCGGAAGTGACAAGGCGCGCGGATTCTAGCAGCGCTGTTCCGCTGTAGCACGGCCGCGACCCGGCTGCGCGGATCAGCTTGCCGCACAAGGGCTTGCGCGTGCCGCCGCAGCTGCCCCGCCGGCCGCCACATGGCGGCCAGCCGCGAAAGCGAGCGGCGCGGCGCGCGCTACGCGAGATCGCGCACCAACGCGTCGCGAGCGGCCTGCGGCAGCGGGTCGATCGCGTGGCGGTAGGCGTCGTGGTCCATGCCGATCGAAACCGCCGCACCGCCCTTCGCGGCCGCGACCATCGCCGGCGTCAGCTCGAAGCGGAGGAAGTGCACCGAGGACGTCTTCTCCTCGTTCTCGCGTTCGAGGTCCTCGTCGGCGATCGCGAACACGCGGGCATGGCCGGCGACCTGCACCCAGCAGCGATCCTCGATACCCTTCATGTTCGCAAGGGCTACGCGCCGCTGATTGATGTCAGGGAATTCGATCAGCAGGGTCGCCTTCCAGTTCGAGCCGTCCGGGATCAGCGGGTTGTAGGCATTCAGCTCGTCGGCGATGCCCGCGGCCTCGAAGATGCGCTCGATGCGCAGCATCTCCTGAACCTGGTACTGCACGGTCAGCCGGTCCTCGAAGAGCCACGTCGCGTTTGGGCCGCACTGCAGCGTGCGGTTGCGCTTGTGCGCGATCACCTTGGGCCGGAATTCCGGACGCTGCCTGGCGTACTGCTCGAGGCTGAAGAGATCCTCCGGACGAAGCTTGGCACCCGGGGTCGCGGCGGCAGTGGCATTCATTGTTCGTCTACCTCGATCCGATGGTCGTTGCAGGTCGGTCGTTTCGCGCCGCGGCCACGGTCAGATTCCGTAGGCGAGTCGCAGCAGCTTGAGCGGGTGCGTCGGAGGCGTGGTCGGCTCCTTGAGTCCCGACTCGATCTGGTGGCCCGCCATCGGGCAGTCGCTCGCGTAGTAGTCGGGCGACGCCTGCTGAACCTTGTTGAACACCGGCTTGCCGATCTTCATCGAGGTCTCGCGGTAATCGCGCTTCACGCCGTAGGTGCCGTTGTGCCCCGAGCAGCGCTCGATCGCCTCGACCTCGGTGCCGGGCACGAGCTTCAGCACATCGCGTGTCTTGAGACCCAGGTTCTGCACGCGCAGGTGGCATGGCACGTGGTAACTCACCTTGCCGAGCTGCCTTGCGAAATCCGTCCGCAGCAGGCCCGCCTTGTACCGGAGCATGAGGTACTCGAACGGGTCGAACATCGCGGCCTTCACCTTCCGCACCTGCGGATCGTCCGGGTACAGCAGGGGCAGTTCCTGCTTGAACATCAGCACGCAGGAGGGGATCGGCGCCACGATGTCGTAGCCCTGGTCCACCAGCGCGGCCATCGCCGGGATGTTGACGCTCTTCGCTTTCTCGATGGACTCGAGGTCGCCGAGTTCGAGCTTCGGCATGCCGCAGCAGCGCTCCTGCGGGATCACCGTGACGGGGATGCCGTTGTGGCGGAAGACCGCGGCGAGGTCTTCGTCGATGTCGGGCTCGTTGCGGTTGCAGTAGCAGGTAGCGAAAAGCGCCACCTTGCCCTGGGTCTCGGGCGTAGCCTTCGCCTCGAGGCCGGGCTTGTCGCCGCGGGCGACGCGCTTGCGGCCGGAATCACTGTGGTACTCGGGGATCGGCGCTTGCGGGTGCACCCCCAGTGTCTTGTCGAGCATGCTGCGGCCGATGCCGCTGTTGTTCACCGCGTTCACCACTTGCGACACGATGGGAATGCCGGCGATCGAACCGACCAGGTCGGTCGAAGTGAGCACCTTGTCCCGCAGCCTGGTCTCGCCCTTGCGGAACTTGACCGCCTTGGCGCGCAGCATCAGGTGCGGGAAGTCGATGTTCCACGGGTGCGGCGGCACGTACGGACACTTGGTCATGTAGCACATGTCGCAGAGGTAGCAGTGGTCCACCACTTCCCAGTAGACCTTCCTGTCAACGCCGTCGAGCTCGGCCGTGGGCGAGGCATCGATCGCGTCGAACAGCAGCGGGAACGAATTGCAGAGGCTGAAGCAGCGCCGACAGCCATGGCACAGGTCATAGACCCGCTCGAGTTCCTTGAACAGCGATTCCTCGTTGAAGAAATCCGGGTTGCGCCAGTCGATGGGGTGGCGCGTGGGCGCCGCCAGACTGCCCTCCCGTCCGCCAGGCACCTGGGTGTGTTCGGCCATGGTCATCTCCTCGAGCCTGCCCGGCCCCCGCCGGGCGTAAAAAAGGGCGGACCCGACGGGCCCGCCCTCTTGCGCAACCGTCGCGTTCGGTCGATCAGAGGGCGTCGAGCGCCTTCTGGAAGCGGTTGGCGTGCGAGCGCTCGGCCTTGGCCAGCGTCTCGAACCAGTCCGCGATCTCGTCGAAGCCTTCGTCGCGAGCCGACTTGGCCATGCCGGGGTACATGTCGGTGTACTCGTGCGTCTCACCGGCGATCGAAGCCTTGAGATTGCTGGACGTCGGGCCGATCGGCAGGCCCGTGGCCGGGTCGCCCACGGCCTCGAGGTACTCGAGGTGACCGTGCGCGTGGCCCGTTTCGCCCTCGGCGGTCGAGCGGAACACTGCCGCCACGTCGTTGAAGCCCTCGACGTCGGCCTTCTGCGCGAAATACAGGTAGCGGCGGTTCGCCTGCGACTCGCCAGCGAACGCGTCCTTCAGGTTCTGTTCGGTCTTCGTGCCCTTCAAGCTCTTCATGGGTACCTCCAGGGTCAGGGCCTCGCCTTGGCGGCAAGGTTTATTTAGACTATGTCTAACTGAACCACAATGTAGGCCGGATTCGGCAGCGAGTCAACGTTAGCAGTCCGCGCTGCTTCCTGCGATTCGGACTGTTCAGTATTGCGGTTTCAATTGCCTGGGCGCCGTGTCCGCTTTGCTGGCTCCACATCTGCCGTGCTGGCTGCCCTGACCCGCGTTGACCCTCTCGTACCCCTGTGCAAGGCTTGCCGCCCTCCGGAGAACATCGTGACCCCCAAGAAAGGCAAGACGGTCGACTTCGAACAGGCGCTCAGCGAACTCGAGGCGGTGGTGGAGCGGCTCGAGCACGGCGACATGCCGCTCGAGGAGGCCCTGAAGCAGTTCGAGCGCGGCATCGAACTGACGCGCAGCTGCCAGGCATCGCTCAAGCAGGCCGAGCAGCGCGTGGAAATCCTCCTGCGCAAGACGCCGGAGGCCGAGCCTGAACCCTTCGAGACCGAAGAATAGCCGGCGCACGGAAGCCCATCCCGATGAATGCCGCCCTGGACGACCGGCTCGACCGCTGGCGCCGACGTGTCGAGCGAGAACTCGACGCCTGGCTGCCGCCTGATACGGCACTGCCGCAGCGCCTGCACGCGGCGCAGCGCTACGGCGTGCTGGGCCCCGGCAAACGCATCCGCCCTGCCCTCGTGTACGCGACGGCCGAGACTCTTGGCATACCGCCCGAGCGCGTCGATGCCGCTGCCTGCGCGGTCGAGCTTATTCACGCCTACTCGCTCGTGCACGATGACTTGCCGGCGATGGACGACGACGACCTGCGCCGCGGCCGCCCGACCTGCCATCGCGCTTTCGACGAGCCCACGGCAATCCTCGCCGGCGATTCGCTGCAGGCACTCGCCTTCAGCATCCTTGCGCACCACCCGGGCGCGCCCTCGGACGCCTCGGCCCGCGTACAGTTGATTGGCACGCTGGCCGTCGCGAGCGGTACGGCCGGCATGGCCGGGGGGCAGGCGCTCGACCTCCAGGCGGAAGGACGAAACCTCGACGTCACCGAACTCGAACAGATTCATGCACTCAAGACCGGCGCCCTGATCCGGGCCAGTGTGCGCATGGCGGCGATCTGCGCGCCCGA
>Ga0079037_100001800_pt1 | contig 11403 bp, 7 predicted proteins | sample Mud3Dept4metaG_FD_71479 | JGI IMG/M metagenome (GOLD analysis project Ga0079037, IMG submission 71479) | Freshwater wetland microbial communities from Ohio, USA, analyzing the effect of biotic and abiotic controls - Mud 3 Core 4 Depth 4 metaG | ecosystem: Environmental > Aquatic > Freshwater >... | reverse complement strand
GCCATCCTGCCGGCCCGCGACCTGGTGCACCGGGTGGCGCTGCCGCTCATGCGGCAGGTGGGCGAGGAATGGGAGGCCGGCCGCCTCACGGTGGGGCAGGAGCACCTCGTCTCCTCGACGCTGCGGAACCTGCTCGGGTCGCTGATGCGTCTCTCGGTGCCGCGCGAGCCGCGGGCGAGCCTCCTCTTCGCCACGCCGCCGGGCGAGCGGCACGAGTTCGGGATCCTCGCCGGCGCCATGCTGGCGGTGGCCGGCGGGCTGGGGGCCGTCTACATGGGCGCCGACCTGCCCGCGGCCGAGATCCTCCTCGTGGCGCGTCGCACCTCGGTGCGGGCGGTGGTGCTGGCCCTGTCCGGAGCGTCGGGCGAGGCCGAGGGACTGGCGGCGATCCGGCAGGTCGCGCGCGGGCTGCCGCGCGGCACGGCCCTGTGGGTGGGCGGCGCCGCCACGCCGGCGCTGGCGACGCGCATCCGCGAGGCGGGTGCGACCTTTCTCGAGGACCTGGCCGCCCTGGAGGCGGCCATGCGGCGCCTCGGGGCCCGCTACTAGAGCGCCGCGGCGGCGGCCAGGGCGGCGGCGCCGAATGCGAGCAGGGCCCCGGCGGCCAGCGCCGCGCCGGATCGCTCGGTGGGCGGGGGAGCGGGGGTCGATGCGGGCGGAGGCGGCATCTCCGGCAGCCGCAGCAGCAGCAGGCAGGTCGCGCCGACGCGGAGCCGGTCTCCTGGCGAGAGCCGGAGCGGGCCCGGGCCGGTCCGGGCGCCGTTCACCCAGAGCCCGTTGGTGCTGTCCAGGTCCTCGGCCCGGACGGCGCCCCCTCCGTCCACCACCAGCCGGGCGTGGCGCCGGGAAGCGCCGGGGTCGTCGAGCCTCAGCCCGGCGCCGCCCCCCCGGCCGACGGTGAGGGTCCCGGCCAGCGGAAGGCACCTTCCCGCCTGCGGTCCCGCGGCGACCGCGAGGTGCATTCCGGCGCGCCCGGCCACGGCCGCCCGAAGCAGCTGGCCGGCCAGCGCCCTCGCATCTTCCGGCGCGGCGGCCGCGAAGGTCAGGGTCCAGCCCGCCAGCGCGGCGCGCTCCCCCGGCCGGAGCAGGGCCCGGGTGCCCGGGCGCAGCCGGACCCCGGCCACCCGGACGCCGCGGGCCCTGGCCTCGACGGCCACTCCGGCCGGGCCGGGCTCGAGCCGAGCCGCGGCGGGCGGCGCCCCGGGAAGGTGGATCGGATCCCCCGCCGACCCGCCGGCCGAGGCCGGGCCGTCGAGGCCGAAACGCCCCTCCGGCCGGCCCGGCCTCCGCGCCACGAGGACGGGGGCCACCCCTCAGCGACCTCCCCAGCGGGCCAGGACGTCGAGCGCTGCCGCCGGCTCGGCGCGACGCACGGCGCGCCCGTCGGAGAGGAACCGCACCGCCCCCTCGTCGGTCCGCAGCACCTCCGCACCGGACGAGCGCCAGCGGGCCACCGCCTCGGGATGGGGAAAGCCGAATCGGTTGCGCGCCCCCACCGAGACCACCGCCCAGCGCGGCCGGACCGCCTCGACCAGCGCCGCGCTGGAGTTGTGGCGGCTCCCGTGGTGGGGAACCTTGGCGACGGTGGAAGCCAGCCCGCCCCGCTCGAGCAGGCCCTGCTCCCCCGCGGCGCCGACGTCGGCGAGGAAGAGGAAGGAGGTGGACCCGTAGACGATCCGGAGCACCAGCGAGGCGTCGTTGTCGTCCAGCTCGCCGTGGCGGTGCGGCGGCCCGAGCACCTCGAATCGCACCTCGCCGCGCTCGAAGAGGTCCCCGGCGGAGAGCGCCCGGGCCGGCGGCAGGCGGGCCAGCGCCGCTCGCGCCGCTTCGTCGCCGCTGCGGCCGCTGGTGAAGAGCCGTTCCACCGGGATGGCGTCGGCCACCGCGGGCAGGCCGAGGAGGTGGTCGGGATGCGGATGGGTGACGAAGGCCGCTGCCAGGCCGCGGACCCCCGCGTCGCGCAGGAAAGGAAGGACGTCCCGCTCCCCCGGGTCGTAGCGGCCGCGCGCCTCCCCGCCGCAGTCGATGAGGACCGCCGAGCCGTCGGGAAGACGAACCACGGCCGCGTCGCCCTGGCCCACCGAAAGGAAGACCACCTCCAGGAGCCCGGCGCGCCGGGCGGCCATGGCCCGCATCGGCCCGGGCGCGAGCAGCGCCGCGGCCGCTCCCAGGGCCAGGGCCCAGCGCAGCCGGCCCCGGACGGCGAGGCTGCCGGCTCCCAGCCCGAAGCAGGCCGCCGCGCCCAGCGTCCCGGGAGAGGCGAGGCCCAGGGAGCTCCACCCCGGCGCAGCGAACAGGTCGCCCAGGGCGAGGAGCGCCCAGGCGAGGGGCCGGCAGGCCTGCAGCAGCAGGGCGCAGAGCGCCGCCGACGCCGCGCTGGCGAGTCCGGCCAGCGCGGCGACCACAGTCAGGGCCGCGCCCACCGGGACCCCGATCAGGTTGGCCGGAACGGAGAGCAGCGACAGCCGCCGGAAGTGGAGGGCCACCAGCGGCGCGGTGGCCAGGGTGGCGGCCGCGCTGGCGCAGGCGCCCTGGATCGCGGCCTCGGCGGCGGCGCGCAGGTGGCCGGCTCCGGGCGCCCAGGGGATGGCCCGGCGGAGGTGCGGCCCGAGCAGCGCCAGCCCGGCCACCGAGGCGAAGGAGAGCTGGAAGGAGACATCGAGGAGGGCGGCGGGGTCGACGGCGAGGATGGCGAGCGAAGCCAGGGCGAGGGCGTCGCTCGCGTCGCTCTCGCGGTCGAGCAGCACGCCCGCGAACGCGGCTGCTGCTCCCACGGCGGAGCGCAGCATGGGAACCTCGGCTCCGGTGGCGAGCGCGTAGAGCGCGGTCACCGGGAGGGCCGCCGCGGCGCTCCAGCGCCGCGGATCGATCCGGTGCGCCACCGGGTCCCAGCGGTCGAGGAGGCGCCACAGCAGGCGCTGGGTGCCGAAGGCGACCACCGCCAGGTGGAGGCCGCCGACCGACAGCAGGTGGACGAGCCCGCTGCGCGCGAAGGCCCCCATGGTGGGCGGGTCGACCGCATTCTCGTCGCCGGTGCCGAGGGCGCGGACCAGCGCTGCCTCCCGCGGCGGCAGCGCCGCGTCGGCCGCGGCGGCGAACCGGCTGCGGGCCTCCTCCAGGTGTGCCAGGGGGGAGGGGGGCCGCACCCGGACCGGCGCCTCCCGCGCGAACCCCTCGAGGGCGATCCCGCGGGCGTCGGCGGACGCACGCCGGTCGCGGCCGCCGGGGTTGGCGGGGGGCGGAGCCCTCCGCAGCGAGGCGGCCACGCGAATGCGGTCGCCCCATGCGAGCGGCAGGGACGGCTGCGGCGCGGTGAGCTCGAGCCGGCGACCGGCGGCGTCGAGCAGCAGGAAGCGGGCGCGCCCGTCGAGGCGCTCGGGAACCGACGCCACCCGGCCCTCCACGACGGCGTCCCCTTCCGGAGACGGGAGCGGGGAAGGACGGGGGCGCGAGGCGAGCCCGATGGCGAGCAGGGACAGCGGCGCGAGCGGTGGGACGAGGCCGAGGAGGGTCGCGGCGGCCGCCGCCGACCAGGGGAGCTGGACCGCCGGCGCGAGCGCGATACCGGCGGCGAGGCCGGCGGCCATCCACGGGAGCGGCCGCCGCCGGCTCATGCCGGACCGTTGCGCTCCAAATTCACGATTTTCCCCAGGATATTGACAGGGTTGCCGCACTGTGCTAAATTTCGCCGTCTGAGCCCTGCACCTGCCGTCCCTCGGGAAAGGGAACGGGCGGGTTTCCTGGCGGGGCGGAGGACTGAATGCAAGCAACCCAAGTGACTCAGGTTTCCCACCAGTTCAAGGTGGGCGACAAGGCCGTTTACCCGGGGCAGGGCGTCGGCGAGGTGATGGGGATCGAGCACAAGGAGGTGGCTGGTCAGCGCCAGTCCTTCTACGTGCTTCGCATCCTCGACAACGGCATGAAGATCATGATCCCCATGAACAAGGTCGGCTCGGTCGGCCTGCGGGAGATCATCGGCGAGAAGGACGTGCGCCGCGTCTACAGCATCCTCCGGGAGAAGGAGGTCTCGGTCGACTCCACCACCTGGAACCGCCGCTACCGGGAGTACATGGACAAGATCAAGACCGGGTCGGTCTTCGAGATCGCCGAGGTGCTGCGGGACCTCTACCTGCTGCGGTCCGACAAGGACCTCTCCTTCGGCGAGCGCAAGATGCTCGACACCGCCCGCTCGCTCCTCATCAAGGAGCTGGCCATCGCCAAGGATTGCGACGAGCAGGACGTGGAGCTGGACCTCAAGAAGATATTCAACTTCAGCTGAGGAACCCCGCTCCGTCACCGTGGAGCGCGACTCGCGAGGTCCGCCGCGCGGCCCACGGCCCGCGCGGCGGTCGCGTTTCGGGACGGCGGAGAGAGGGCCGGCGCGCAAGGCGGGCACGGAGCGCCGGGGAGCAGGGGCCATGCCAGACGGGGCCGCCGACGGAGCGAGCGCGTGATCGGGCAGGAGCGGGTGGGGGCCATCGTCGCCGCCGGCGGCTCCGGTCTTCGCGCCGGGCTCGCCAAGCAGTGGGCGGTGCTGGGGGGCGAGAGCGTGCTGAGGCGGGCGGCGCGCGCGCTCGCCGCCTGCGACCTGGTGGACGAGCTGGTGGCGGTGGTCCCCGGCGCCGACGTCGCCCTCGGCGAGGCGGAGGTGGCCGGGATCGGAAAGCCCTGCCGCGTCGTGTCCGGCGGGCGGGCGCGCTCCGACTCGGTGCGCGCCGGGGTCGAGGCGCTCCCGGCGTGCGCGGTGCTGCTGGTGCACGACGCGGCCCGGCCCTTCGCCAGCCCCGCCCTGGCCCGGGCGGTGGCGCTGGCCGCGGCCCGCGAGGGTGCCGCGCTGGCAGCGGTGGCCGCCACCGACACCGTCAAGCAGGCCGAGGGGCTCCGCGTGGTCGGGACCCTCGACCGCAGGCGCATCTGGATGGCCCAGACGCCCCAGGGCTTCCGGGCGGACCTGCTGCGGCGGGCCTTCGCGGCCGCCGGCGCCGAGGCCGCCGAGGCGACCGACGAGTGCCAGCTGGTGGAGAGGCTCGGCGAGCCGGTGGCGCTGGTCGCCGGCGAGCCGGGCAACTTCAAGATCACCGACGCCGCCGACCTGGCCCGGGCGCGGGCGCTGACCGAGGCGCCCATGGCGGTGGGGGTCGGCTACGACGTCCACCCCTTCGCCGCCGGGCGGCGCCTGATCCTCGGAGGGGTGGAGTTCGAGGGCGACGGCCTGGCCGGGCATTCCGACGCGGACATCGCCGCCCACGCCATCGGCGACGCCATCCTGGGAGCCGCCGGCCTGGGGGACCTGGGCCGCCACTTCCCCGACACCGACGAGCGCTGGAAGGGGGTCTCCTCGCTGGTGCTCCTGCGCGACATCGTCCGTCTGGCCGGCGAGGGTGGCTGGCGCGTCGCCAACTGCGACGTGACGCTGGCCGCCCGCCGCCCTCGCATCGCCCCGCGGTCCGAGGAGATGCGGGCCCGGCTGGCCGAGGCGCTCGGGGTGGCACCTTCCCAGGTGAGCGTCAAGGCCACCACCGGGGAGGGCCTGGGGTTCGTGGGGCGCGGCGAGGGCATCGCGGCCCACGCCGTCGCGCTGCTGTTTCGAGGCCCCCGGTGAGCGGCGAGGGCAGGGGGGCGGAGGAGTCGCCGCGGCGCGGCGCCGGGCTGCGGCGGTCGCCGGTGGTGGCGGTCCTGGCGCTGACGCTGGTGACTTGGCTTCTCTGGGACATGTGGCCGGACGTGGCCTACTTCCTCTCCTCCACCGAGCCCGTCGACCTGGGCGCTCCGGGCGCCTACCACCTCGACCGCGCCCGGCCGAACCGGCTGGTCCGGATCGCCGGCGTGCCGGTGGCATCGGTCGGCGGAGTCGAGTCCCGCAGCGGCGCGGCGCGTCGGGTGGTGGCCGTCCTCGGGACCAACCTGGCGGTCGACCGGCCCGGGCCGGCCGCGCCGGTGGCGGTGGTCTACGAGGGCAGGCTGCTTCCGCCCTCGAGCGGCGACGAGTACGCCCCGTTCGTCGAGGAGTTGCGCCGCCGCGGCTGGAGCGCAGGCGACCGCTGGATGATCCTTCGCGACGGGGAGCGGCCGCGCGAGCGATGGGGCCGGCCGGCCCTGTCGGCCCTGCTGCTGGTCGTCGCCGCCGTCAACCTGCGGGCGCTTCGGCGCTCGCTCGCCTCCCGCTGAGAGCCCCTTCCACGCCATGACCATCCACGTCTTCGACACGCTCGCCGGGCAGAAGCGGGAGCTGCAGCCCCTCGAGCCGGGCCGGATCGGCCTGTACGCCTGCGGGCCCACGGTCTACGACTACGCCCACCTCGGCCACGCGCGCTGCTACGTGGTCTGGGACGTGGTGGTGCGCCACCTGCGGCGGCGCGGCTTCGCCGTGAAGTACGTACGCAACTTCACCGACGTGGACGACAAGATCATCAAGCGGGCGGGCGAGCGGGGGGAGGACCCGGGCCAGCTGGCCGAGCGCTTCGCCGCGGCCTTCCTGGAGGACATGGACGCGGTCGGCTGCCTGCGCCCGGACGTGGAGCCGCGGGTCACCGGACACATCCCGGAGATCGTGACCCTCATCGAGACACTGGTGCGGCGAGGCTTCGCCTACGCACCGGGCAACGGCGATGTCTACTTCAGCGTCCGGAAGTTCCCGGCCTACGTCCAGCTCTCCAAGCGCAACCTCGACGACCTGATGGCCGGGGCCCGGGTGGAGCCGGGGGAATCGAAGCGCGACCCGCTGGACTTCGCCCTGTGGAAGGCGGCCAAGCCGGGCGAGCCCTCCTGGCCGTCGCCGTGGGGCGCCGGGCGCCCGGGTTGGCACATCGAGTGCTCGGCCATGACGCTGAGGCACCTGGGGGCGCCCTTCGACATCCACGCCGGGGGAAAGGACCTGGTCTTCCCCCACCACACCAACGAGATCGCCCAGTCGGTGGCGGCCCTCTCCGACCGCCTCGAGCCGGCGGCCTTCGCCCGCTACTGGATGCACAACGGCTTCGTGGAGATCGACGACGAGAAGATGTCGAAGTCCCTCGGCAACTTCTTCACGGTGCGGGAGGTGCTGGCGCGCTTCGACGGGGAGGCGCTGCGCTTCTTCCTGCTCGGCACCCACTACCGCAACGACTTCAACTTCAGCGATACGGTCCTCTCCGAGGCCGAGAAGCGGCTCGGCTACCTCTACGAGACGCTGGCGAAGGCCGACCGGATCTCGTCCGGCGCCCCGGTGGCGGGCCCAGCCGCCGCCTGGGTGGAGTGTGCCGAGGCGGCCCTGGACGACGATTTCAACACCGCCGCGGTGTTGGGCCTGCTCTCGGACGCCTTCGCCGCGGCCAACGCCGCGGCCGACCGGAAGGGGAAGCGCACCCCGGAGGAGCGCGAAGAGCTGGCGCGCTTCGCCCGCGACGTTCGCGCCGTCGGAGCGACCCTGGGGATCCTGCAGCGCCCCCCGCCGGAGGCGCTGCGGGCGCTTCGGGACAAGGCGGTGGTGCGGCGCGGGATCGACGTCGCCCGGGTGGAGGCCAAGATCGCCGAGCGGGCCGAGGCCCGGCGCAGCAAGGACTTCGCCCGAGCCGACGCCCTGCGCGCCGAACTGTTCGCCCTGGGGGTCGCCATCATGGACGGCCCGGAGGGGACCACCTGGAAGGTGGAGTAGGCGGTGCCGCTGAAGGCCGGCGGCGGCCGCGCTAGATTCCCGGCGTGCCCTTCCAGATCCAGTCGGGGTTCCGGCCCACCGGCGACCAGCCCCGCGCCATCACCGAGCTGACGGCGGGCCTGCGCCGCGGCGACCGGCACCAGGTGCTCCTCGGGGTGACCGGGTCGGGCAAGACCTTCACGGTCGCCAACGTGGTGGCGCAGGTGTCCCGGCCCACCCTGGTCATCGCCCACAACAAGACGCTGGCGGCCCAGCTCTTCGGCGAGTTCCGCGAGCTGTTCCCCGCGGCGGCGGTGCACTACTTCGTCTCCTACTACGACTACTACCAGCCCGAGGCCTACGTCCCCTCGACCGACACCTACATCGAGAAGGACTCCTCCATCAACGACGAGATCGACCGCATGCGGCACGCCGCCACGCACGCGCTGCTGACCCGCAACGACGTGCTCATCGTGGCCTCGGTCTCCTGCATCTACGGCCTGGGAACCGCAGAGGCCTACTTCGGCCTGCTGCAGCAGCTCGAGCGCGGCCAGGACTTCCCGCGGGACCGGTTCATCCGCTCCCTGGTCGACATCCAGTACCAGCGCAACGACGCCGACTTTCACCGCGGCACCTTCCGGGTGCGGGGAGACACCATCGAGGTCTTTCCGCCCTACGAGGAGGACCGGGCGGTGCGCATCGAGTTCTTCGGGGACACGGTGGAGCGCATCGTCGAGTTCGACCCGCTGCGCGGGGTCCAGCTGGCGAATTTGGAGAAGGTGGCCATCTTCCCCAACAGCCACTACGTCTCGGCGCCGGAGACGCGCGCCCGGGCCGTCTCCGGCATCCGCGAGGAGCTCCGCGGGCGGCTCCAGGAGCTCAAGGGCCAGCAGAAGCTGGTCGAGGCCCAGCGGCTCGAGCAGCGCACCATGTTCGACCTGGAGATGCTGGAGCAGATGGGGTTCTGCTCGGGGATCGAGAACTACTCGCGCTGGCTCTCCGGCCGCAGGGCCGGCGAGCCGCCGCCGTGCCTGCTCGACTACTTCCCGCGCGACTTCCTCCTGGTGGTGGACGAGTCGCACCAGACCATCCCCCAGATCGGCGCCATGTACCGGGGCGACCGATCGCGCAAGGAGACCCTGGTGGAGTACGGGTTCCGGCTCCCCTCGGCGCTCGACAACCGGCCGCTCAAGTTCGAGGAGTTCGAGGCGCTGGTCAAGCAGGCCATCTACGTCTCCGCCACCCCCGCCGAGTACGAGCTCTCGAAAGCCGGGGGAGTGGTGGTGGAGCAGATCATCCGCCCCACCGGCCTCATCGACCCGGAGGTGGAGGTCCGGCCGGTGGGCTCGCAGGTGGACGACCTGCTCGCCGAGGTTCGCCGCCGCGCCGAGGCCGGAGAGCGGGTCCTGGTCACCACCTTGACCAAGCGCATGGCGGAGGAGCTGACCGAGTACTACACCGACGTGGGGGTGCGCTGCCGCTACCTGCACTCGGACATCGACACCCTCGAGCGCAGCGCGCTGATCCGGGACCTGAGGCGCGGGGTCTTCGACGTCCTCATCGGCATCAACCTGCTGCGGGAGGGCCTCGACATCCCCGAGGTCTCGCTGGTGGCGGTGCTCGACGCCGACAAGGAGGGCTTCCTGCGGTCCTCGGTGTCGCTCATCCAGACCATCGGCCGCGCCGCTCGCAACGTCAACGGGAGGGTGATCCTCTACGCCGACGCGGTCACCGATTCGATGCGGCGGGCCCTGGACGAGACCAACCGGCGCCGCGAGCTGCAGCGCCGCTTCAACGAGGAGAACGGCATCACCCCGCAGACCGTGAAGCGGAACATCACCGACCTGGGGATGGCCGCGGTCGAGGCGGACTGGGTGACGGTCCCGGTGGCGGCGGAGGGGGCCGAGTACCGGCCCGAGCAGATCCCGGCCATCGTGGCCGAGCTCGAGGCCGAGATGCGAAAGGCCGCCCAGGCCCTCGAGTTCGAGCGGGCGGCGCAGCTGCGCGACCGGATCCAGTCGCTCCGGGAGCTGGAGCTGGGGCTTCCCGGGGCGCGTCCGGGCGCGCGCGGCGTGCTGGGCAGCGGGGCGGTGGCGGGCGCTCGGGCCATGGGCCAGCTTCCGCCGCGACGCCGGCCCCAGGGGCGGCGTCGGCGCTGAGCCGGTGCCAGGAGGGTCGCCCGGCGAGGCGGCAGACCCGGGTCGCGGGTATGGTGAAGGGCATGGAACCGGCGTTGCGCCAGAAGCTGGACCAGCTCCCGGCCGAGCCCGGCTGCTACCTGATGCGGGACCGCCGCGGCGGGGTGGTGTACGTGGGCAAGGCGGCCAGCCTGCGCGCGCGCGTCCGCAGCTACTTCGACGCCGGCCGGGGGGACGACCGACCCTTCGTGGCGCTCCTCGGCGGGTTGCTGGGCGACCTGGAGGTCATCGTCACCCGATCCGAGAAGGAGGCGGTGCTCCTCGAGAACGAGCTCATCAAGAAGCACCGGCCGCGCTTCAACGTCCGCCTGCGCGACGACAAGGACTTCATCGTCCTGCGGCTCGACGAGCGCCACCCCTTCCCGCGGCTCGAGGTGGTGCGGGCCCGCCAGCGCAAGGAGGACGGCGCCCGCTACTTCGGGCCGTACTCCAGCGCCAGCTCCATCCGCGAGACGCTGCGGGTGGTGAACCGCCACTTCCAGCTCCGCACCTGCAGCGACCACGTCCTGGAGCACCGCCGCCGGCCCTGCATCCTGTACCAGATCAAGCGCTGCCCGGCGCCGTGCGTGTACGAGGTCCCGGGGGCGGAGTACCGGCGCAGCGTGGTGGACGCGGTGGCCTTCCTGGAGGGAAGGGAGGGGGAGCTGGTCGGCCGCCTGCGGTCCCGCATGGCGGAGGCGGCCGCGGCCCTTCGCTTCGAGGACGCCGCGCGCCTGCGCGATCAGATCGCGGCGGTGGAGCGCAGCCTGGAGAAGCAGCGGGTGATGATGGGGGACCTCGCCGACCGCGACGTCTTCGGCCTGGTGCGGGAAGGGCCCGATCTCGCCATCCAGGTCCTGGCCATGCGGGGCGGCAAGCTCCAGGATTCACGCGCCCACCTCTTCTCCGACCAGGGCTTCCCGGACGAGGAGATCCTCTCCTCCTTCCTCTCCCTCTATTACGAGCGGAACGTCGCCCCCGACGAGGTGCTGCTGCCGCTCGAGCCGGCCAACGCCGAGGCGCTCGCCGAGGTGGTTTCCGAGCGGCGGGGCCGGCGGGTGCGCCTGCTCATCCCCCGCCGCGGTGCCAAGGCCGACCTGCTGGAGGTGGCGGCGCGCAACGCGGCCCAGAGCCTGCGCGGCGGGCGCGAGCGCGTGGAGCGGCGGGGCGAGGAGCTGGCGGCGCTGGCGCGGGCCCTGCACCTGTCCCGCGATCCACGCTGGATCGAGTGCTACGACGTCTCCACCTTCCAAGGCTCGATGGCGGTGGGCTCGGCCGTCTCCCTCAAGGAGGGCGAGCCGGACCGGGCCAACTACCGCCGCTACCGGGTGAAGGGGCGTCCCGGTCCGACGGGTGCCGGCGCGTCGGGCGAGCCGCCCGACCGGCTGGCCCAGGACGACTTCGCCATGCTCCACGAGGTGATCTCCCGGCGCCTGCGGCGGGCGCTGGCGGAGGGCGCCTTCCCGGACCTGATGGTCGTCGACGGCGGCAAGGGCCAGCTCGGCGCCGCGCTGGCCGCCGCCAGGGACCTGGGCCTGCCCACCCGCCCGTCGCCCGGCAACGCCGGGGCCCCGTACGTGGAGATGGCGGCCCTGGCCAAGGGCCGCGTCCTCG
>Ga0079037_100001798_pt1 | contig 11414 bp, 9 predicted proteins | sample Mud3Dept4metaG_FD_71479 | JGI IMG/M metagenome (GOLD analysis project Ga0079037, IMG submission 71479) | Freshwater wetland microbial communities from Ohio, USA, analyzing the effect of biotic and abiotic controls - Mud 3 Core 4 Depth 4 metaG | ecosystem: Environmental > Aquatic > Freshwater >... | reverse complement strand
CAGCTTCCGGCAGGGCCTAGAATTGAGATAAAAGCCGAATATAAGCTCATCGATAAACTTTTTTCATCACCTGATTTATCCAAATCACGAGATGAAAATACAAAGAACAGTCTCAGAAAAGCAGGTATAACAGAAGACCGTTACGCACTGATACAGAGTTCTCTTTGCCAGGCACGAACTGACAGCGAGAATCCTGATGCTATTGAGGTACCCGAATTTGATTTTGTTCCCACAACAGAAGAGGAGAAGGCGACAGCTAAGATATTTGCTCAGTTGAAGGCGGATGCTTTAGCAAGAAAGAGTAATATCCCAATATACCTTAAGTTCAAAGCGGAACTTGATCCGATTCTGGATAGCTCTGGCTGGTGCAGGCCTTATTAATTAGCGAAGTAAAAGTTGAAAATATTCCAGTCACCTGAAGCTGGAGATTGGAAAGATTTTCCTTTTTATAATGAAATTGTTAACAGCTTGAAAAGCCTGATTGATATTTACAGCAAATAATTAACTACGTATTATAATACGTAGTTTAATACGTAGATTAATGCTAAAGCAGGGCATCGCCCTGCGGATAAGGGTACCACCCTGCGGAAGGAAGCACAAGCCATACCATGAAGGCCGTAGGCCTTACATACGCTAAAGCAGGGCACCGCCCTGCGGAAGAAGTACATCAATGAGTACAAAGAAGGCCCTAGGCCTGACATATTCTAAAGCAGGGCGCCACCTTGCGGAAAGGACTACCACACCAGTCCCCAGGACATGCTGGACTGAAATAGATTTGATTTTCATCACTATTTATAGTAAATTTCATAACTTATTTACTTCTGATGGTACCAATAATAAATTTGTTTATGAAAACAACTTTACAAAATTCGATACGACTGGTTTTCTCTTTTTTAGTTCTGCTCATCGTTATGATGCTAAATCTTCAGGGACAAGATTATCTTATTAGCTTTACTGGTTCCGGCGCGAGTACGACTGTAGACTCGGTTAAAATCGAGAACCTGATGCAGGGTACAAAACTGAAGATGAAAGGAAGCGATATCCTTCGTCTGACTGTAGTTACGGACATAGAAGCTATGAACGATGATGAAACGGGCACTGTCAGTTTCTACCCGAATCCTATGAAAGATTATGTGAAAATGCAATTTGTTCTGCCTGAATCTGGTGAGACTCTGATAACCATGTATGATATTTCCGGCAGGAAAATATCACAAACAAGCGATTTACTGCCAAGAGGCAAACATATATATGTTATTCACGGTGTTGAAGAAGGGATATATTTTGTTAAGGCCAGTTCCGGCCGATACTCATGCAGCGGAAGGTTAATAAGTTCCGGCTCACCGAATGCAGGAGTAAAAATTGTTTATGAAAACACATTAGCCCTTCAGGAAAAGCAACGAGATTCAAAAGGTACAAAGGAAGAAAAAGTAATGCAATATACCGCAGGCGACAGGTTATTGCTGAAAGGAATTTCAGGTATTTACAGTACGGTTGTAACAGATGTGCCGACTGCCGGCAAAACCATCACATTTGACTTTATTCCCTGTACCGATGGGGCGGGAAATAATTATTCCATAGTCCAGATAGGTTCAGCAAAAGGGGCTGTAGACAATAAAGCTGTACAAACCTGGACAGTTGAAAATCTCAGGACGACAAAGTATATTGATGGAACGGATATACCTCGTGCGACTGAAAAATCAATGTGGAATCAAACCACACCTGTATATTGTTATTATAACTATGATTCAAAGGCAAGTAGATCATATGGAGCTTTGTACAACTATTACGCTGTAAGCACAGGTAAGCTCTGTCCTGTCGGCTGGAGTATTCCAACTGATTCACAATGGACAGTACTGGTTGGTTATCTTGGTACAGAATCTGCCGGTGCTAAAATGAAAGAAACAGGATCAGCTAATTGGACCAATAATTCCTCAGGCACCACAAATGAATCAGGTTTTACAGCTCTCCCTGGCGGCCAGGTTAATCCGGATGGTTCCATGGCTGGAATAGGTTGGCTTGCATACTTGTGGAGCAGGGTTGACTTATTCGGTGAAGCCTGGTGTCGTTGTATCCAGGATAATGTTGATTATGTGTTGAGACAAAAGCGTCCTTTCACATATGGTTTATCTATCCGCTGCCTGAAAGATTAGGGTGCGCAGTGAGCGCAGAGCGAAGGGCGCTGCAGTTCAGGTTAATGCCCGGGAACCTCTGTCATGCCGCAAGCGAGGCATCTCTTTATATGATGCAGAAACTGAGTAAAGATGTAGTTATTAGTAGCGCTAGCGAAGGAACTTATCAAACTTTACCACCACAGACCTGATATACATCAAAGCAGGGCATCGACCTGCAGAAGAAGTCCATCAATGAGTGCAAAGAAGGCCGTAGGCCTTACATACCCTAAAGAGGTGCACCGCCCTGCTGAGCGACATCCCCACCCTATATAAGCCCCGCAGGGGCGAAATAAAATTTGACTTGAATTATCTTTTTTAGTAAATTTCATAACTAATGTACTGCTGAATGGTACCAATAATAAATTTGTTTATGAAAACAACTTTACAAAATTCAATACGACCAGCTTTCTCTTTTTTAGTACTGCTGATCTTTAAGATGCTTAACCTTCAGGGACAAGATTACCTTATAAGCTTTGCCGGCACCGGTGCAAGTACCAGTGTCGACTCAGTTAAGATCGAAAATCTGACCCAGGGTACAAAACTCAAAATGAAAGGGAGCGATATTCTGCACCTGATGGGAACTACAGGAATAGAAACTATTTTAGGTGATGAGACCGGTAATATAACTTTTTACCCTAATCCGATGAAGGACCAAGCAAGGATGCAATTTGTTTTGCCTGAACCAGGTGAAACTTCAGTAACCCTCTTTGATATTTCAGGGAGGAAAATAGCACAGACCCGGGATTTACTTTCAAGAGGGGAGCATATTTATGGTATAAAAGGCATCAAGGAAGGATTGTATATTGTAGGCATCAGTTCAAGAGGATATTCATATAGCGGCAGGTTTATAAGTTCCGGATCACAGAGTGCAGTTGTAAAAATTATATATGAAAACACACTGACATTACAGGAAAAACAAAGTGATTCAAAAGGCACAAATGAAGAAAAAGTGATGCAATATATTACGGGTGACAGATTGTTGCTGAAAGGGATCTCAACTATTCACAGTACAATAGTAACAGATGTTCCGGCAGCCAGTAAGACAATCACATTCAATTTTATTCCTTGTACTGACAAAGATGGCAATAATTATTCAATAGTACAGATAGGTTCGGCCAAAGGGTCAGATGACAGTAAAGCCGTTCAGACATGGATGGCTGAAAACCTTAAGACCACTAAAATTAATGATGGTACACCAATAGACAATATTACAGATGCCTCAGCATGGTCCTCCCTCTATACACCGGCTTACTGTATTTATGATAATAATTCAGCAAACAAAAATTTGTACGGAGTTTTATATAACTGGTATGCTGTACAAACAGGAAAACTCTGTCCTTCAGGATGGCATGTATTCACAGATGACGACTGGAAAACCCTGGAAAAGAATATTCCTGGAGATTTTGATGCAAACAGACTGAAAGAGACAGGAACAGCCCATTGGCCGGCCCCGAATTCATCGTCAACCAACGCAACCGGATTTACCGCTCTTCCAGGAGGTCATCGAACTAACCTGGGTTCCTTTTTAGCAAAAGGTTCAAATGGCCAGTTCTGGAGTTCTACAGAATACTCCTATACAAATGCATGGAACAGGGGCATTACTTATGAATTCAGCGAAGTACTTAGAAAAGATAATAGTAAGATATGTGGATATTCTGTCCGTTGTCTGAAAGACTAGCGTGCGCCATTTATGCGAACCACCCCCTTCCAGTTCCTACAGGGGCGAAAAAAAATTGACTAGTAATGAAATTTTCCGTAAATTTCATAAAAAATACATTTCCAGATAATTAACAAATTTTCTATGAAAACTACAATGCACTATCTGAAATTAACAATCTGCATTTTCATGATAATGCTAATCTTTTCAGTTCTGAGTCTTCAGGCACAGGACTACATGATAAGCTTTGCCGGTACCGGCGCGAGTACAACAGTTGATTCCGTTAAAATTGAAAACCTGACCCAGGGAACAAAACTGAAAATGAAGGGAAGCGATGTGCTGCACCTAATGGGAACAACAGGAATAGAAACAATCATAGGTGATGAAGATGGTAAAATATCCATTTACCCGAATCCGATGAAAGATTTTGCAAAGATGCAATTTGATTTACCTGAATCAGGAGAGACCCTGATTACCCTGTATGAAATTACCGGAAGAATAATAGTCCAGATCCGGGATTTTTTATCAACAGGCAACCATACTTTTGGGATACAAGGTATTAAAGAAGGTATTTATTTTGTCAGGGTCAACACCGGTAAATATTCCAGTGCCGGCAGATTAATAAGTTCAGGATCACAGACAACGGGTACCAAAATCACTTATGAAAACAATATTGCATTACAGGAAAAGCAAAATGATTCGAAAGGCACAAATGAAGAAAAAGTGATGCAATATACCACCGGCGACAGGTTAAAACTGACAGGAGTCTCAGGTATCTGTAAAACAGTAATGACAGATGTGCCAACTTCTACCAAAACCATCACATTCAACTTTATTGCCTGCACTGATAGAGATGGCTATAATTATTCAGTAGTTCAGATAGGTACGGCGAAAGGGACAACAAATAATCATGACTTAAAGCCAGATATAGGGGTACAAACCTGGATGGCAGAAAATCTTAAATCTTCAAGACTTAATGATGGTTCACCCATCCCGTATGTAGGTGACGATTTACAATGGCCTTACCTGACCTCCACTGCTTACTGCTATTATGATAATTCGATAGGGAACAGAGATGTTTATGGCGCTTTGTATAACTGGTTTGCTGTAAGCACCGGTAAGCTTTGTCCGGCAGGTTGGCATATCCCTTCAAGTATTGAGTGGCAGAACTTGGTAGATTTTCTCGGAGGTTCTTATGTTGCCGGAGGGAAATTGAAGGAATCTGGCACAAGCCACTGGGAAAGCCCTAACACCGGAGCAAACAACGAAACCGGCTTTACTGCTCTCCCGGCTGGTTACCGTGCCGGATCATTTTACAACAAAGGTCAATACGGCTGGTTCTGGGATTCTATAATGAATCCATATTGCCGTGAAATGTTTGCCAATTTCAGCAATATTTACTCTGTCTCTGTCAATAAAGAACTTGGCATTTCAGTCCGATGTATTAAAGACTGACCCCTTGTATAATCCAGGTATCTGCAAGCTCTAAGGTAATACGCTTTGTTTCAGATTGTGGCGAGAAATACCCTATGGTCTGAGTTCTATTAATGGCCTCCAACCGACAGCATAAAACTGGCCGTTAATCAACTGCTCGACAGACTTCCAGATTTTGTGGTTGCAGGTATAAACCACGGAACCAATGCCCCTGTGAATCCTCGGATGGATAGATGAAGCTTTCAGACTGTTACGAAATTAGATTTGGCTATATTCTGATAAAATCGTATATTTAAAAATAATAACTCAAAGAAAATTCCTTTTCCTGATAACTATTTAATTTAATGTAAATTAGATAGGAGAATGAAGAAAGCCATCATCTTTGCTGCTTTAATTACGGTATTTACTATTAAACCTGCATTCAATCAGTATGCATATAAAGTTAATGTAAAGCAACCTTCCCCATTAATAATCACAAGCCCAGTGGCCATTAATGCCACAGCAGGAGAGGTAATTATCCTGAATAACCTGTTTGACATATCAGGGAGCAGTGTTTATTACCAGACGTGGCAATTCTGGGATGGAACACTGCTTCAGGAGATATACGATACAGTATTCACAATTCCGGGGGGTGGGAAGTTTTATCTTACAATTATTAATGAGTACGGATGCACAGCCCTGGATACAATTCAGGTAAATATTCTGACCGGTATTAAAGAGATCTATCATGAAAGAAATGGCACGCAAAAAATCCGCATCTATCCGAACCCGAATGCAGGTACATTTGATATTATCATACCTGATTGCCAGCCCGGACTATCAATCGAAATAATTAATTCACTTGGCACTCTGGTTTATTTAAAGCGACTTGATTGTAATGACAATGAGTACAGGGCGACCATAGATTTGCCGGTTGTAGATTCCGGGACATACTTATTACTGGTTAGAGAGGATGAGATAATAACTTTTAAACATAAGATTATCATCATTAATTAAATTCCTGCCATGAAGACCCTTAAACTGATTATGATATTATGGTTGGGATTTAACCAGATAACCTGTTCCCAGTATTTCCTGAAATCAAAATCCGATTCGATCCTGCTTGAGAATGATTCGGTATTACTCTATGTTGAAGGATACAGAGGATCAGTAGAATGGTGGATCAGTCACGACCTTACAGACTGGCTATGGCTCAATAGAACCAATGATACTCTGGCTGTAAGAATTGACAATTCCGATTATTACAGGGCTACCATCACTGAAGGTTCCTGCACACCTGTTTTATCAGATACCATATTTCTGATTGAAAAACTTACGATAACCGGTAGCAACCAATTTACGGTAGACAGCGCCGGAGGCGTCTTTCTGTTACCGTCAGGAATAAAGGTGAAAATTCCCAGGGGTGCAGTCATCAGGCCCAAAGAAATCCGGATAGATACGATCAGTTATGATAGTGTAAATGCAATGGGGTACATAAATACAGGAGAAAATATTACATTCCTTGCGGGTATTTCGGTAGCAACTGACACTTTCAATTTCAGAAAATCTGTAAAAATCAAGATACCACTTCCGGATCTTTATTACCCTGGTCTGCCTGTATTAAATGAATATAATTATGACAGTGATGGCTGGTTACTTTCGGATGAAATGATGATAGCGGGCATTTATGAACTGAATGGTAATCTCAATCCGTTTGCCGAAATTATTTTAAGAGGATCCGATAAGGCAGGTTCCCCCGGGAAAGGGGTACAGGAGTTTTCATTAAATGATATAAGAAGCTTCTTTTTAAACTTATATGGTGACATTTTCCTTGGTGAAGATCCATGCCGGATGATTGGCTACAGTGTTGTTATAAATGAAATTGAAAAGTCCCAGAGCGGAGGCTGTACCGTTACCCAGGCTCACGAGGATATAGTTTACTGGGGTTGTGACCCTCCTCAGAAAGGCACTAACGTGGCAAGGGTCATATCTCCTGATTGTGAACCAGATTTAATAGGTTGTCCGGGTAGTATAAAAATTTTAAAAGACACATGGAATAAAATAATTCTAAGGACAGAAATCGGTGGATTTCCATTATCAGATCAGAGAATGATTGTAACACCTTCCGGAAACACTCATGTCGGTACCACCAGCCTGAGTACTGATTCTTTTGGTAATGCCCCGATTAATATGTTTGGTGATGAAGTTGGATTCGGCAGTATAAGTATCTATGTTGCTTACAAGTATTATCTGAACACGATATATGTCAGTGGAAACGAAGGTGAAGAATATAATGAATATGATGTCCGGCTCATGCCGGAATATTATAATTTCCTTGTTACAATCTATGACTTACCTGACGTAATGACGACAACCCCGATAGATATTATTTGCACTTCTGCGACTGTATCAGGATATGTAGTTGATGATAACTATGATCCGGTAACTGAATGTGGAGTCATATTTAACGGGACTAAGATCCCTCTGGGCAGCGGCGAGGGAGCTTTCTCGGGTAAAATTCCTGATTTAATCCCGGGAACTACATACACTGTGATAGCTTACGCAACCAATCTAGCGGGCACTGCATATGGTGGTCAGGTTAGTTTTACAACATTGAGTGATAATTGTGCAGCAGTATCTTCAACTGTTCTGAAGGACACTACATGCATCTGCTCATGTACAAATTTCACTTTGAGAACTAAAGTTAGTTCCGATGTAAATGAGGAGATAATTGAACGAGGGGTATTCTGCGGAACTGTAGAAAATCCGGAAAATTCCGGAACAAAGTATCAATCCGGTGCTGGAACAGGGACATTCTTAACCAAGTTCCCTGATATTCTTCAGAATACAACATATTACATAAAAGGATACGCGATATTATCTTCCAGCACTGTTATCCTTGGAAACCAGGTCACCTTTTCGACCAGTGGCACAGTAACTGATATTGCAGGAAATACTTATAAAACTATATCTATAGGTCCGCAGATCTGGATGGCGGAAAACCTCAGGACAGACACATATAATGATGGAACCGTAATACAATTGATAAAAAGCCCGGATGGATGGGCAAACAGTTCCACCGGCGCTTACTGCTGGTACGACAATAGTAGTTTTCTCCCGCCTACAGGGGCTCTTTACAACTTTTATGCGGTTCAAACCGGTAAACTGTGCCCGGCAGGATGGCATGTACCAACAAATGATGAGTTAAATCAGATGGTGATTTTTCTTATAGCTAAAGGATTTAATTATGACTGGGATACTACCTACAATAATAAATTAGCTAAAGCCCTGGCATCCAGATACCTTTGGCATTCATCACCGGAAAGAGGAGCCATCGGCAGATACGATTTTCCTGAAAAAATAAATGCGACATGCTTTTCAGCGCTTCCCGGCGGCTATAGACAAAGCAAATGGGGAGGAATAGGTGACGGATACTTCCACAATTTTGGTCTTGAGGGTTTTTGGTGGACATCAACAGCTTTTCGTCGTTATCATCTTACATGCGCTCACACAGGTATTAATTATGGGGCCGAGGCAAGTGACGGAGCTTTCGGGTTTTCGGTTCGCTGTGTGAAGGATTGAAATGTACGAAACAGCCCAAAGGGGGGCTCCTTACACTCTGAAAGCTCCTCAGGGATGGAAAAGCAGGGCACAACCTTACGAAGTACTTATAAATCAAGTTATAACTTATATTGTGTCATTAACTAAGGTTTATTTAAGTTCCCGCAATATTATTTTATAGACAGATATCGTATTTCTTTATCTTTGCAACTAAAATCTGGTTTATGATTGTTGAAAAAGAGGATAAGCTTATCCTTGTTACCAATGATGATGGTCTGTATGCTCCTGGTCTGAGGGTACTGTTCGAAACGATGGAGGAATTCGGCAAGGTTGTGGTCGTTTCGACCATGGAAGGTCAGTCGGGGATGTCCCAGGCTCTTACTGTCAGAATTCCCCTGCGGGTTAAGCTTCTTGAGGAAAATGATAAACACAGGATCTATTCCTGTAACGGTACTCCCACAGACAGTATAAAGCTGGCTGTAAATCAACTGCTCGACAGACTTCCAGATTTTGTGGTAGCGGGTATAAACCACGGAGCAAATGCATCGGTAAGCGTTCTTTATTCAGGCACAATGGCTGCCGCACTTGAGGGATGCCTGTACGGGATCACCTCTGCCGGATTTTCCCTCAACAGCTTTTCACGCGAAGCCGACATGTCTGCCTGTAAAGAGTATATCCGGATCGTTATGAAATCCCTTCTGGCAGAACCTCTTCCACCAGGAATATGTCTCAATGTCAATATTCCTGCCGTCGACGGAAGAGAGATCAAAGGGATCAGGATATGCCGGCAATCCAAAGGGAACTGGAAGGAAGAGTTTGAAAAGAGAAAAGATCCTATGGGTCGGACATATTACTGGCTAACAGGATTTTACAACAACCATGAACCGGAAGCTGAAGATACCGATGAATGGGCCCTTAGGAATAATTATGTATCTGTGGTCCCTGTAACTGTTGATATGACGGCTCACGGATACCTTGAAAAACTAAGGGAAAGATTCATCTGATGACAGTAGCGGAGAAATACGATAAGCTTATAACCGGCTTGATCGCTGGTCTCATATTGCCTGTACTGACTGCACTGATAATTTTTTTAGTGGCAAAGGGAGATCCCTCGATGAAGGTATGGCTAAAAAAAATTGTGGACGCTGACATTGTCACCAAGGTAATTACTCTATGTGTTTTTCCTAATGTATTTATCTTTTTGCTTTTCAATCATTTCGATATGCTGCGTGCATCGAGAGGAGTTCTTGGAATGACAATCGCCTGGGCTGCGATCGTTTTTGGAGTAAAGTTTCTGTTATGAGGTACTTCATCATCGCAGGTGAGCAGTCCGGTGACCTTCACGGTTCAAACCTTGTGAAGGAGCTTCTCATTGCTGACAAAAAGGCTGAGATATTCTGCTGGGGGGGCGACCTGATGGAATCAGCCGGTGCAACCCTGCTGATGCATTACAGGAAGACAGCTTTCCTGGGCTTTTTTGTGATCCTGAAGAATTTAAGAACGATTGCCCGCCAATTGTCACTCTGTAAAAAACAGATCACTGAAAACAAACCGGATGTGGTCATCCTTATAGATTTTCCGGCCTTTAATCTGAGGATCGCTGAATATGCAAAAAGATTGGGAATAAGAGTTTTTTATTATATCTCACCGAAATTCTGGGCATGGAACGAGAAGAGGGTTGAAAAGGTTAAAAAGTTCGTTGACAGTATGTATATCATTTTCCCGTTTGAAACAGAGTTTTACAGGAAACATGGCATTAGTGTTGATTATCGCGGTAATCCCCTCATAGATGAAACAGAAAGAAGACAATCCTCACTGCCTTCCAGGCAGGAGATCCTTAAAATGCTTCAGCTTGAGGATAGACCTGTTATAGGCATACTTGCCGGGAGCCGCAGTCATGAGGTCAAATCGATACTGCCGCAGGTTGTGAAAGTAGTACGGAATTTCCCTGAATACCAGTTTGTGTTAGCCGGGGTAAAGAATCTTCGTGATGAATTGTATCTTGATATCATTGGAAATGAGCCTGTTAAGTTATTGAAGGATAAAACTTATGAGGTCCTGAGCATAGCCGAAGCAGCTATTGTCGCATCCGGAACGGCAACACTTGAAGCGGCACTTTTCAATACACCGCAGGTGGTTTGTTACAAGGGAGACTTTTTATCAATGCTCATAGCCTGGTTCGTGATAAAAGTAAAGTACGTATCGCTCGTTAACCTCTTGATGGACTCAGAAGTTGTAAAGGAACTGCTTGGATATTCGCTTAACAAAAAGAACCTGCTTTTGGAGCTGAGATCCATCTTGCCGGGAGGCGGTAAAAGGGAAAGGATCCTGGCTGAATATAAGCTATTAAAGGAGAAGCTGGGTCCGGCAGGAGCGTCGGCGAGGATTGCCGGGGCGATGGTTGAAGAGATGACTGAGAGACTAAGAGACTGAGGGACTGAGAGAGCGGGAGAGCGGGAGGGGGAGAGGGGGAGAAACTCTATGCTTCACTCCTTTAACTTGTGTTCTCGTGGTTAAAAAAAATGTGTTATAAGATATTCCACTTATCTGTTTTGCTGATTCTTAATGCTGCGATTTTATCAGGGCAAGTGAAGGTGCGTCTCTTAACAGGA
>Ga0079037_100001797_pt1 | contig 11418 bp, 12 predicted proteins | sample Mud3Dept4metaG_FD_71479 | JGI IMG/M metagenome (GOLD analysis project Ga0079037, IMG submission 71479) | Freshwater wetland microbial communities from Ohio, USA, analyzing the effect of biotic and abiotic controls - Mud 3 Core 4 Depth 4 metaG | ecosystem: Environmental > Aquatic > Freshwater >... | reverse complement strand
CGTTGCCGGCGCGGGCGGAATCGACGTGCCGATCGACACCACGCAATCCCGGGCAGGCGCGACCGCCGCGCGCGCGACCGCCGCGGTCATCGTCGAAGCGGTCGCGGCCGCGGGGATCGCGGTCGTGCGCGATGCGATCCCCGCGGCGCTGGTGGGCGCGTGGCGCGCCGCCGCGGTCGAGCGGGACGCGGCCGGCGAGTTCCGCACCGCCGGCGTCGGCCGCGCCGCCGCGCGCACGGAGCGTGCGGACGTGCGCGGCGACCGCATCCGCTGGATCGGGCCGTCGGAGGCGACGCCGGCCGAGACCGCGCTGTTCGCCTACGTCGAGACGCTGCGCGTCGCCGTGAACGAGGCGCTGTACCTCGGCCTGTTCGACTTCGAGGGGCACTACGCGTTCTATCCGCCGGGTGGCGGCTATGCGCGCCACCTCGACCGCTTCCGCGACGACGACGCGCGCGTGCTCACGCTGATCCTCTACCTGAACGACGGCTGGGCGGATGCGCACGGCGGCTGCCTGCGCATCGCGCTCGCCGACGGCGCGACGCGCGACGTGCGCCCGGACGGGGGAACGCTGGTCGCGTTCCTGTCCGATCGCTTTCCGCACGAGGTGCTGCCGGCGACGCGCGAGCGCCTGGCGTTCACCGGGTGGTATCGGCGGCGCACGTGACGCGGCCGCGATCGTCGCGCACTATGCCGCGAGCTTCGCCTGCGCCGCCTTGAGCGCGTTGTCGATGTACGCGCCGTAGAAGTCGACGGTGAGGAGGCCGACGATCGGCTCGCCGAGCGGCCTGCCGCTCGCGTCGACGACCAGCACGGTCGGCGACAGTTCCATGCCGTAGCGCGCGGCGAGCGCCTGGTGCGTGGTCCGCGCGCCGGCGAAGTCGATCACCGGATCGGGGCGATCGATGCCCACCTGGCGGAACAGCGCCTTGCCTTGCCACTCGTCGCGCGAGAACGGCACGAGATACTCGCGCAACGCCTGCTCGCAGTACGGGCACTCGTCGCGGTCGAAGAACAGCAGGATGGGCAGGCGCCCGCGCCGGCTCGCCGCAGCGTCCGCGGCGAGGTCGCTCGCGCGGGGAAGCTCCGCGCGGCGGCTCGGCGGCGGCTTGCCGGTGCCGGAGGCGGTGGCCTTCGCGCGCGGCGCCTGCGCGCGCGCCGGTGGCAGGGCGAGCGCCAGCGCCCCCGATGCTAGAATCCGCCGCAGCGCATCGCGGCGCGCCTGTCGCGATCCGGAATCCACGAACGTTCTCCGCTTCACTCCGATGACGCCACCGCACGTGCCGCGCCGGCTCGTGATCGCCACGCGCGAGTCCGCGCTGGCCATGTGGCAGGCTCGCCACGTGCAGGGCCGGCTCGAGGCATTGTACCCGCGCGCAAGCGTCGAGCTGCTCGGCCTCACCACGCGGGGCGACCAGATCCTCGACCGCCCGCTCGCCGCGATCGGCGGCAAGGGGCTGTTCATCAAGGAGCTCGAGGTGGCGATGGCCGAGGGTCGCGCCGACCTCGCCGTGCACTCGCTCAAGGACGTGCCGATGGAGATGCCGCCGGGCTTCACGCTTGCCGCGATCGCGGTGCGCGAGGACCCGCGCGACGCGTTCGTGTCGAACCGCTTCGCCACGCTCGCCGCGCTGCCCGCGGGCGCGATCGTGGGCACGTCCAGCCTGCGCCGCGAGGCGCAGCTGCGCGAGCGCCATCCCGGGCTCGAGGTGCGGCCGCTGCGCGGCAACGTGAACACCCGGCTGCGCAAGCTCGACGAGGGCCAGTACGACGCGATCATCCTCGCGGCCGCCGGCCTGAAGCGGCTCGGCTTCGGCGAGCGCATCCGCGACCTGATCGATCCCGAGGACAGCCTGCCGGCGCCGGGGCAGGGCGCGCTCGCGCTCGAATGCCGTGCCGATCGGCAGGACGTGATCGCGGCGCTCGCGCCGCTCGCCGACGTGCCCACGACGCTCGCCGTCACCGCCGAACGGGCCTTCTCGCGCGCGCTGTCGGGCAGCTGCCACACGCCGCTCGCCGCCCACGCGACGTGGCAGGAAGGCGCGCTGTGGCTGCGCGGGCTCATCGCCAGCCAGGACGGGCGCGAGGTGCTGCGCGGCGAGCGCGACGCGGAGGCCGCCGATGCCGCGGCCGCCGACGCGCTCGGCAACGCGCTTGCGCTGGACTTCCTCGCGCGCGGTGCCGCGCGCTTCATCGTCGCCGCATGAGCGCGGCGGGTCGTCCGACGAGCGCCGCGGACGCGCGGCCGTGACCTACGCCCTCGCGCCGCGACCGCCCGCGACGGGCCCGCTCGCGGGCCTCGGCGTGCTCGTGACGCGCCCGGCGCGGCAGGCCGGCGGGTTCGCGCAGAAGCTTGCCGCGCTCGGCGCGACGCCGGTCATCTACCCGGCGATCGTGATCCTGTCCCCCGTCGACCGCGCATCGCTCGACGCCGCGCACGCGCATCTGGCGAGCTACGACTTCGCCTTCTTCGTGTCGGCCAACGCCGTCGAATACGGCGCACCCGCTGCAGCGCACTGGCCCGCGACGCTCGTCGCGTTCGCGCCGGGCCCCGGCACGGCGGAGGCGCTCGCCGCCGTGGGCATTCACCGCGTGCGCGTTCCTGCGACCTCCTTCGACAGCGAAGGCCTGCTCGCGCTGCCCGAACTCGCGGACGTGCGCGGCCGCCGCGCGGTGATCTTCCGCGGCGAGGGCGGGCGCGAGGCGCTCGCCGAGGCGCTCGCCGCGCGCGGCGCGCACGTCGATCACGCGATCTGCTACCGCCGCGCGGCGCCGTCGGGCGGCGCGGCCGGACTGGTCGAGGCGTTCTCCCAGGGCCGCGTGCACGCCGTGACGGTGACGTCGAGCGAGGGCGTCGACAACCTGTGGCAAGTGCTCGGCGACGAAGGACGCGCGCTGGCGCGGCGCGTGCCGTGGTTCGCGCCGCATCCACGCATCGCCGAGCGCGCGCGCGGGCATGGTCTCGAGGTCGTCGCGACCGCCGCCGGCGACGCCGGCCTCCTCGCGGGCCTCGTTGCCTGGGCGCAGGCGCACGCACCACAATGACGTCCCGGGTTCCCATCCTCCCCTGCCGGATCGCCTCCAGATGAACGACATCATCGTCACCGCGCCGCTGCCCGACTTCCTGGCGCAGCCGCTCCAGCGCGACTACCGCTGCCACGACTACCACCGCGCGGGCGACAAGCCGGCGCTGCTCGCGGCCGAAGGCCCGCGCATCCTGGGGCTCGTGCAGGGCGGCGGCACCGTGACGCCGACGACGCTGCTCGACGCCCTGCCGAAGCTCGAGATCATCTCGGTGTTCGGCGTCGGCTACGACGGCGTGCCGGTCGACTACTGCCGCAAGCGCGGCATCAAGGTGACCCACACGCCGGACGTGCTGACCGACGACGTCGCGGACGTCGCGACGGGGCTCGTGCTGATGAGCGGCCGCGGCTTCGCCAAGGCCGACCGCTTCGTCCGCGCCGGGCAATGGACGCAACGCGGCTTCGAGCTCACGACGAAGCTCGGCGGGCGCACGGCCGGCATCCTCGGGCTCGGGCGCATCGGCAAGGCGATCGCGCGACGCCTCGAGGCGATGGGCATGCGCATCGCCTACACGGGCCGCGCCGCGCAGCCCGGCGTGGCCTACCGCTTCGTCCCCGATCTCGTGTCGCTCGCGCGGGAGTCGGACTTCCTGATCGTCGCCTGCCCCGGCGGCGCGGCGACGCGGAACATCGTCAACGCGGAGGTGCTCGCGGCGCTCGGCGCGAAGGGAACGCTGGTCAACATCGCCCGCGGCTCGATCGTCGACGAGCCCGCGCTGGTCGCGGCGCTCGAAGCGGGCACGATCAAGGGCGCGGCGCTCGACGTGTTCGCCGACGAGCCGCACGTGCCGCCGGCGCTCCTCGCGATGGACAACGTCGTGCTGCTGCCGCACGTCGGCAGTGCGACGCGCGAGACGCGCCAGGCGATGGGCGACCTGTGCAAGGCGAATCTCGACGCGTGGTTCGGCGAGCGCCGCACGCTGACGCTCATCCCCGAGCTTGCCTGAGCCGGGCGTCCGCGGCCGGATCCCGGCGGGATCGCCGCCACGATGACGTCGCCCGCCGGCGCACCCGGGCGCCACAGCGCGTTCGACGACGCGCAGGCCCTCGTCACCGCGTCGCTGTTCGTCGCCGTGGGCGTCGCGATGTTCCGCGCGGCCGGGCTCCTCACCGGCGGCACCGCCGGCCTCGCGTTCCTCGTCCACTACGCGAGCGGCGTGCCGTTCGGCGCCGCGTTCTTCGCGATCAACCTGCCGTTCTACGCGTTCGCGGTGCGCGCGATGGGCTGGCCGTTCGCGCTGAAGACCTTCGCCGCGATCGGCCTGGTCTCGCTCGCCACGGAATGGCTGCCGCGCGTGATGACGTTCGGCGTGCTCGCGCCGGCGTTCGCGGCCGTGATGGGCGGCTGCCTCGTCGGTGCGGGCCTGCTGATGCTGTTCCGCCACGGCGCGAGCCTCGGCGGCATCAACGTGCTGGCGCTGTGGCTGCAGTCGCGTCGCGGCTGGTCGGCCGGCCGCGTGCAGATGGCCTGCGACGCGCTGATCGTCGTGGCGGCGTTCGCCTGGGTCGAGCCGTCGCGCATCGCGCTGTCCGTGCTGGGCGCGGTCGCGCTCAACCTGGTCGTCGCGATCAACCACAAGCCGGGACGCTACCTCGGCGTCTGACCCGGGCGGGTGGCGGGCGCTACCCTTCGTCGGGCGCCGGAGCGATCGGCGCGTCCTTGCGCTGCGCCGGCCACAGCACGGCGACGAGCGCCGCGAGCACGAGCGCGAGCGCGAGCCACTCCGCCGCGCCGGGGCGCTCGCCCAGCACCAGCATTCCGGCGAACACGCCGACGACGGGCACGGGCAGCGAGGCCAGCGACGACACCGCGACCGGGAGCGCGCGCGCGAGCGTGAACCACGCCCAGTGCGCGAGCGTGCCCGCCATGGCGATGTTGTAGGCGATCGCGAACCACGCGGTGGCCGAGAGGTCGTCCAGCGCGTGGCGCCAGCCGGGGTCGAGCAGCGGCGCCACGAGCGCGATCGGCACCCAGCCGGCGATCATCATCCAGCCGGTCAGCGCGTTCTGCGGGATCTTCGGCTGGAACTTGCGCAGGAGCACCGTGCCGCACGCCCAGACGAACGCGGCGCCGAGGATCATCAGCGCGGCGAAGGGCCGCCGCTCGATCGCGCGGAGGTCGTCGCCGAGGAGCACGAGCATGCCGGCCATGCCGAGCACGAGGCCCGCCGCCTTGCGCCGGCCAAGCGGCTCGTGCAGCACGGCGAGGGAGACGAGCGTCGCCCACACCGGCATCGTGTACGCGATGATCGCGCTGCGCCCGGCCTCCATCTCGCGCACGCCGAACAGCACGAGCCCGTTCCAGCCGGTGATGTTGACGAGCGCGAGCGTCGCCACCATCGGCCACAGCGCGCGCGGCACGCGCACCGACTCGCCGGAGGCCTTTGCGATCGCGAGCAGGCCGAGCCCGGCGAACGGCAGCGTGAGCGCGCGGAAGGTGAGCGGCGCGATCTCGGCGACGCCGAGCTTGAGGATCGGCCAGTTGGCGCCCCAGACCAGCGCCAGCACGGCGACGGGGACGAGCGAGCGGCCGATGCTACGGTCGCTCACCGTACTTGCTCAGGTGCAGTTCGCGGGCCTGCGTGACCCAGTCGTCGCGGCGGATGCGGCCGTGGAACTCGGGAAGCCGCGCGTCGAATTCGTCGATGTCGCGCTCGGTCCAGCGCGCGATCTGCCGATACGTGGCGATGCCGAGCTGCTGCAGCATGCGCTCGAGCACCGGCCCGACGCCGACGATGAGCTTCAGGTCGTCGGGGGCGTTCGGGCTCGCGAGCAGCGGCGGCGGCGCGTTGTTCTCGATGTCGACGACGATCTGCCGGTAGCGCGCGACGTCGGCGCGGGCGTCCGCGAGCGCGGCGAAGAGCGCACGGCGCTCCTCGGCGAAGGCGCGCAGCTGGATCAGCTCCGCGTCGTGCGCCGCGGGCTTCGGCGGCTCGGCCGCGTCCGGCGCCGTCGCCGCGTGCGCCGGCGTCGCAGGCTCGCTCGCGGGCAGCGGTGCCGGACGCGCTGCGGCCGGTTGCGCGACCTCGGCCGGCAGCGCGGGCGACGTCGACGAAGCGAACGGCGGCGCGTAGCCGCGCCCCTCGCGGCGACCGGCCAAGATGCCGGCACGGTAGGCGACGTAGGCCACGATCGCGAGCGCGATCAGCGCGAGCAGCGTGAGTCCGTTCACGTTCGGGGAGGCGTGGCCGAGGCGGAGGCCGACCCGGCGGACATGGCGTGCCCGCGCGTCGTCGGTGCGCCATTCTAGCAACGGCGGCACGTGCGCACCGGCCCCATCGCGTACCTTGCTAGAATCGAACGATCGTTTCCCCGCCTGCGATGACCGATCCCGACCGCTCCGTCGTGAACCCTGCGCCTGCGCCGGCCGCGCACGTGCCGGTGGCGGCGCGGCCTGGCGTGTCGGGCCGTGTCGTCGCGGCCGTCGCGCTGGCGCTGGCCGTCGCCGGCGGCGCGGCCTGGCTCGACGTCCGGCGCGATTCGGCCGCGCTGCGCGAGGAAGCCGCGCGGCGCCTGACCGCGGCCGAGGCCGCGGTCGCGCTCGCGCGTACCCGCGAGGACCGCCTCGACGGCGAGCTGCGCGACGCGCAGGCCAAGCTGGCGCTGCTCGAGGCGCGTCTCGCGGAGTGGCAGTCCCAGCAGGCCTCGATCGAGGCGCTGTACCGCGATCTCGCTCCTTCGCGCGACGACCTGGCGCTGGCCGAGGTCGAGCAGATCCTGCTGATCGCCAACCAGCAGATCGCCCTCGGCGGCAACGTCCCGGCGGCGCTCGCCGCGCTGCAGCTCGCGGAGGGCAAGCTAGGCCGGCTCGACCGCCCGCAGATCGCGCCGGTGCGCCGGGCGATCGCGCGGGACGTGGAACGCCTGAAGGCGGTGCCGTTCACCGACATCGCGTCGATCACGCAGAAGCTCGATGCCGCGATCGCCCAGGTCGACGCCCTGCCGCTCGCCCGCGACGAGCGGCTGCCGCCGCCGCGCGTCGAGCCGCCTGCCGTGCCCCCGCCGGCGTGGCGCCGCCTCCTCGACGACGCCTGGCAGGAGATTCGCTCGCTCGTCCGGCTGGAAGTGAGCGATCGGCCGATGGCGCCGCTGGTCGCGCCGGAGCAGGCCTATTTCCTGCGGGAGAACCTGCGCCTGCGGCTCCTGTCCGCACGCGTCGCGATCCTCGGCCGCCAGGAGGCGAGCTTCAAGGCCGACCTGCGCGCCGCGCAGGCCTGGGTCCGCCAGCACTTCGACGTGCGCGCGCGGCCGGTGCAGCAGCTCGCCGACGCCCTCGGGCAGATGCTCGCCGCGCCGCTGCCGGACGACCTGCCCGACCTCGCGGCAAGCCTCGATGCGGTGCGCGCGCTCAAGGCGACGCAGGAGCGGCGGGCGGCGACCCCACCGTCGCTGCCGCGTGCGAACCGCTAGCGCCGGCCGGTAGCGCGGACCATCCATGCGCGGGCTGCTGCTGTTCCTGCTGCTCGGCGCGATCGCGGTCGCGGTCGCGCTGTTCGCGCGCATCAACGTCGGCTACGTGCTCTTCGTCGCGCCGCCCTATCGCCTCGAGCTGTCGCTGAACGCGTTCCTCCTGCTCGCCGCAGCCGCGCTCGCGCTGGGCTATGCGCTGGTGCGTTTCGCGGCCCGCCTCGCGCGCCTGCCCGCCGAGGTTCGCGCCCACCGCAAGGCGCAGCACCTCGAGCGCGCGCGGGCGAAGCAGGACGCCGCCCTCGTCGGCCTGCTCGAGGGTCGTTTCGGGCGTGCCCGGGCCGCGGCCGAGGAGGCGCTCGCGATCCCGCACTCGTCGGGGCTGGCGGCGCTGATCGCCGCGCGGGCGGCGATGGAGACGCGCGAGTTCGACGCCGCCGAGGCATTGCTGGCGCGGCCGGACGCGAACGTGCCGTCGCTCGCGGTGCCGCGGATGATGCTCGAGGCGGAGATCGCGCTCGAGCGGGGGCGGGGCGGCGACGCGCTGGCGCGGCTCGCCGCATTGAAGCGGGAGGCCGGCGCGCACACGGCCGCGCTGCGCCTCGAGCTCCGCGCGCTCGCGCTGGTGGGCCGGCACGACCAGGTGCCGGCCGTCGTCGATCAGCTCGAGAAGCGCAAGGTGTACGACCGGGCGCAGGCGGCGCTGCTGCGCGCCGTCGCGCACGCGGAAGCGCTGCGAGACCTCGCCAGCGACCCCGCCGGGCTGCGCGCCTACTGGAGCCGACTGCCCGACGCCGAGCGCACGAATCCGCGGGTCGCGCTGGCGGCGGCGCGGAGCTTCCTCGCGCTGGGCGGCGATCGCGAGGCGGCCGAGATCGCCACGAAGAGCCTCGAGCGCGACTGGGATCCCGAGCTCGTCGCCCTCTACGCGCGGTGTCGGCTGCCCGACGCGAAACCCCAGCTCGAGCAGGCCGAGCGCTGGCTGCCGCAGCACAGCCGCGACGCGACGCTGCTCGACGCGCTGGGTCGCCTCTGCGAGCGGGAGCAACTGTGGGGCAAGGCCGAGACCTACTACGAGGCGAGCCTGGCGCTGGAGGACGGCTGGCGCACGCGCGTGGCGCTGGGCGAGATGCTCGCGCGCCTCGGCCGCACCGGCGCCGCCAACGCGCACCTCGCGGCGGCCCTCCGGCTCGCGCTCGGCGAGCTCGAGCAGCGCGCCGGGCGCGGCGCCGGGTCGCCGCCGACGAGTGGGCGATAGTCCAGGGTTATCGACACCAGAAATTAGTTTGATTTGAAAACATAACGAGAATCATTATCATTGCGACCATCGACGCGGACGAATCGAACGCCCGGTCCCCGATCCGGGGACGGCCGGTGCGTCCCGCCGGGAGAGCGCAATGACCAAGACCCTGTCGTTTGCCGCAGTGCACTTCACCGTCGCATTCACCGTCGGCTACCTGCTGACGGGCAGCGTGCTGGTCGGCAGCCTGCTCGCGCTGGTCGAGCCGGCCGTCAACACCGTGGCCTACCACTTCCACGAGAAGGTCTGGCAGCGCATCGAGGCGCGCCGCGCCGCGGCGCAGCGCTACGGCGCGGGCGCTTCCGCTGCGGCGGCGTAGGTGAAGCTGTCGGAGAAGAACTCGTCCGGCGGCAGGCCGCGCGTCCCGACGAAGGTGCTGCGCGCGACGTCGATCATCGCCGGCGCGCCGCAGGCGTAGACCTGGTAGCCGGAGAGGTCCCGGAAGTCGTCGAGCACCGCCTGGTGCACGAAGCCCGTGCGCCCCGGCCAGCGGTCGTCGGGCTTCGGCTCCGACAGCACGGGGATGAACGTGAAGTTCTCGTGCTCCTGCTGCCAGCGTCCCGGCACGTCGGCCATGTAGAGGTCCGCGAGCGAGCGCGCGCCCCAGTAGAGAACGATCGGGCGGTCGACCTCGTGGTGGAAGCAGTGCGCGAGCATGGCCTTGATCGGCGCGAAGCCGGTGCCGCCCGCGACGAAGATCATCGGCTTGTCCGACTCCTCGCGCAGGCAGAACGTGCCGAGCGGGCCCTCGATGCGCATGATCTCGCGGCCCTTCCAGCTGCGGAACACCTGGTCGGTGAACAGCCCGCCGGGCACGTGGCGCATGTGCAGCTCGATCAGCGCGTCGTCGTGCGGGGGCGTCGCGATCGAGAAGCTGCGCCGCTTGCCGTCCTTCAGCAGGAAGTCGACGTACTGGCCCGCGAGGTACTGCAGCCGCTCGGTCGCCGGCAGCTTGAGCTTCACGACGGCGACGTCCGGCGCCGGCTTGTCGATCGACTCGACGCGCACCGGCAGGCGCTTGACGGGGATGTCGCCGGCGCGCCGGACCTCGCGCACCTTGATCGCGAGGTCGGTCCGCGGCTTCGCGCAGCAGAAGAGCGCGAGCCCGGCGCGCTTCTCGTCGTCGGTGAGCGTCGTGGCCTGGTGCGGCCCGTAGTCGACCTCGCCCGCGAGGATCTCGCCCTTGCAGCTGCCGCAGGCGCCGTTGCGGCACCCGTAGGGCAGGATCAGGTCGGCCTTCATCGCCGCCTCGAGCACGGTTTCGTCGGAGGCGCACGCGAACGCGTGGTCGCTGGGCTTTATAATGATTTGCGGCATGGCGCGGGTAGTCGGGAGCGCGTCGCCGGAATCGACCCCACGGCTCGCGTCCTCACGTCGAAGTGCTTCGCGTTCTCCTGATCGGCTGCGGCGACGTCGCGATGCGTGCGGCGGGGCACCTCGCGGGCCGCGCACGGCTGTGCGGGCTCGTCCGTCGCGTCGAGGAGGTGCCGCGACTGCGTGCGCACGGCGTTGCGCCGATCGTCGGGGATCTCGACGACTTCCGCACGCTGCGCAGGCTGCCCGCCGCGCCGTTCGGCGTGATGGACTTCGCACCGCCTCCCGGCGAAGGGCGCGACGACCCGCGCACGAAGAAGCTGCTGGCCGCGCTGACGATCTCGGGCAGGATACCACAGCGCTTCGTGTACATCTCGACGACGGGCGTCTACGGCGATTGCGCCGGCGCGCACGTCACGGAGACGCGCGCGCGACGTGCGCAGACGCCGCGCGCGCGTCGCCGCGTCGCTGCCGAGGATCGCCTGCGCGCGTGGGCGGCGGCGCACGGCGTTGCCGCGACGATCCTGCGCGCGCCGGGCATCTACGCCGGAACGCGGCTGCCGATCGACCGCATTCGCCAGGGCACGCCGGTGCTCGCCGCCGAGGACGACGTCTACACCAACCACATCCACGCCGACGACCTTGCGCGCGCCGCGATCGCGGCGCTGTTTCGCGGCCGCGCGAACCGCGCCTACAACGTCACCGACGACGCCGAGCTCAAGATGGGCGACTGGTTCGACGCGGTCGCCGACGCGTTCAAGCTCGCGCGCCCGCCGCGCGTGTCGTGGGACGAGGCCGAGGCGCGCATCGCGCCGCTGATGCTGTCGTTCATGAGCGAATCGCGGCGCCTGTCGAACGCGCGCCTGAAGCGCGAGCTGCGCCTGCGCCTGCGCTACCCCGTGCCGCAGGTGCTGCTCGACGAAGTCGCCCCGCGCGACCTGCGCAAGCAGCTCGCGCTGCCGCTGTAGCCATGGCGGCGCCGGCCGCCGCGCTGTCGCGCTGGCAGCGCGTGCGCGCGCGCATCGACGCCTACGAGCGGCTGCTGCGCCTCGACAAGCCGATCGGCACCGCGCTGCTGCTGTGGCCCACGCTGTCGGCGCTGTGGCTTGCGACCGAGGGCGCGCCGTCGTGGCTCCTCGTGGTCGTGTTCGTCACCGGCACCGTGCTCATGCGTTCGGCCGGGTGCGCGGTCAACGACTGGGCGGACCGGCGCTTCGACGCCCACGTCGCGCGCACGGCGACGCGGCCGGTCGCCACCGGCGAGGTCGCGCCCTGGGAGGCGCTGCTGCTCGCCGCCGTGCTCGCGTTCTGCGC
>Ga0079037_100001795_pt1 | contig 11420 bp, 11 predicted proteins | sample Mud3Dept4metaG_FD_71479 | JGI IMG/M metagenome (GOLD analysis project Ga0079037, IMG submission 71479) | Freshwater wetland microbial communities from Ohio, USA, analyzing the effect of biotic and abiotic controls - Mud 3 Core 4 Depth 4 metaG | ecosystem: Environmental > Aquatic > Freshwater >... | reverse complement strand
CCGGCGCGCGAAAAGGTCGGGCTGCGCGGGCCGTATTGGCTGGGGTAATGGTAGGCGCTCAACTGGCGCGGGTTTTCGATGCCGGTCACGTCCGCACGCGTTGCCAGAAACGCGATGTGCAGGCCGCCGCTGGCGGTACCCAGCGCGCAGGCGGCCGGCACATTGCCGATCACCGTGCGGCCATGGGCGAGGAAGGCATCCTGACGGCCGATGTTGAACTGGCGGTAGCGCTCGATGTCGTGGCATGCCTGATTGATCGCCGGGAAATAATTCCAGAAGCGCAGCACTGCGCTAAAGCCGCGCGCTTCGAGCAGTTCGAAAATCGACTGGTAGGCGGCTTCGGTGGTGATTTGCAGCGGCGGGCGCGCGTCCGCGCTGGTCTCGTCCAGGCTCAGGCAGCCGAACAGCAGGGTGTCGCTCTCGCGATAGCGGATCGCACCCTGCCGGCCGGATTGCAGGGGCCCCGGGCTCTGCCAGACTTCGCAGATTGCCGCTTCGCCGGTCAACAAGCGCATGTCCACGGCGAGCAGCGGCAGGTCTCCGGTTTCAGTCGAACCGGCAGGATGCGAAAAACACGCGCCACCCAGCAGGCTGTCCTGCCGCGGCAAGCGGGACAATTCGGACGCAGGCAGAATGCTCAGGCCGAGCATCGCTTCCAGCGGGATCAAGCTGTGCCCTCCGGCTCTTCCACGTAGCGGATATTGAACTTGCGGCGTTTCCAGGCCATCAGCGTGCGCTTCAGGTTGGCGAGCGAGGCGAGGTAATAGATGAGCTTCAGCATCCGCAGCGAGCCCCAGATCGGCGTCTTGCCATAAATGTCGCCCGCCAGCACCGACAGCAAGGCCTCCTGCACCCGGAACACATTGCTCGGCGCCATGAACAGGTCGCGCATGGTGGGGTTGGTGACACGGTAGATGAACCAGGAAAACTCCTTCGGCCCGTGTTTCATCACCTTGTCGAACTGCTTGAGCGCGCTGGCCGTCTGCTCGGGATGACGCAGGCTGGTGTCGATTGCCTCTGCGCCGACAAACGCGCTTTTCATCGCCAGCATCACCCCGGACGAAAACACCGGGTCAACGAAGGCGTAGGCATCGCCCAGCAGCAGGTAGCTGTCGCCGTGGCTGCGGTCGCAGCTGTAGGAAAAATTGCCGGTGGCCTCCACTTCGGACACCAGTTGGGCATGCTTCAGACGCATCGCCAGTGCAGGGCACAGCGCAATCTGGTCGAGGAAGAAATCTTTCACTGAATTCTTGCGGGTCTTCAGGTAATGCGGCCAGGTCACCACGCCGATGCTGGTGGTGCCGTCGGCCAGAGGAATGAACCAGAACCAGCCCTGCTCGAACCAGAAGATGCTGATGTGGCCTTCCTTCTTGCCTTCGTGCCGCTGCGCACCGGTGAAGTGGCCATACAGCGCCGAGCTGTTGTGTTTGGGGTTGCGCTGCTTGGCCTTGAGGCGGTTACCGAGAAAGGTGTCGCGCCCGGAGGCGTCGACCAGATACCGGCAGCGCCAGGTCTCGCTGCTGCCGTCGTCGTGTTCCGCCTGAACAATCGCGCCTGCGTTGTCAGGCAGGAACTCCACTTCGCGCACGCGGCAGCCTTCGATGACTTCAGCGCCTTTTCGAGCGGCATTGCGAATCAGGATTTCGTCGAACTCGGAACGTCGCACCTGGAAGGCGCTCGGCATGGTTTTGTCCCAGGCGTTGGCGAATTCGAAAGACTGCTGGTGAGCGTGCCAGGGCGAGATGAATTCCGCGCCCCACTTCTGCATGCCGATGGCTTCCACCTCGGCGCGCACGCCAAGCTGATCCAACAGCGCCAGATTGGCCGGCAGCAGTGATTCCCCGATGTGAAAGCGCGGGTGATGCGCTTTTTCCAGCAGGGTGACCCGGTGTCCTTTTTCGGCCAGCAGCGTGGCGGCAGTCGAGCCCGCCGGGCCACCGCCGATGACCAGCACATCACAGTCGTGATCGGAGCGGTGATGAGCGGTTGGGGGAGTGGGCAGGTGATGGTTTGACATGGGGCTTTCTTGGGTAGAAGACAGCACCGCGAAAGGCTATGTCTGCATAAATGGGGAAACAGGGCAAATTTTACCCAAGCTTTCAACTTTTCAGCATTCAGGGCGTACGCCTGCCCTAAATGTTTTACATAAATTGCCGATACCCCTATGCGAAGTCGTCTTCGCGTTGCCCCTCATAATCACGCCGAACCGCGGCGTAACTGTACCCAGGAGAGTATGAATGATGTTTAAACGCACCAGTGCCATGGTATTGGCATTAGGTGGCATGACAGGCCACGCCTTTGCTACCAATGGAATGAATGTGGAAGGGTTTGGCCCGATCGCAACCAGCATGGGCGGTGCCTCAATGGCCTATGACAATGGTGCTTCAGCCATGATGAACAATCCTGCCACCCTCGGTCTGGGGGCAGAGGGCGACACCATGTCGCTGATGATTGGTTACCTCGGGCCTGACGTGGAAGTGGTCGGTGGACAACCCTCCGGTGGCGATGCCTATTACATGCCGGCAGCAGGCTGGACCCGCAAGAGCGGCGGCCTGACCTACGGCGTGGGCATGTTCGCTCAGGGCGGGATGGGAACCGAATACGCAATGGGGCTGGATGGCCTGCCCGAACGTTCCGAACTGGGCGTGGGGCGACTGATTGCGCCGCTGGTTTATAACGTGGATTCCAAACTAACGATTGGCGGTTCGGTGGACTTTGTCTGGGCCATGCTGGATTTAAAAATGGCGATGCCTATTGGGAGCATGATGGGCTTGATCACGGTGCCGCCCACGGGTGCGCTCGGTGGTGCGCTGGGCTCACTGGGGTCGGGCGACATTGTCCGCATCAGTTACAGCGATGACAGCGATTACAGCGGCAAGGCCAAGGGCTATGGTTTGGCGGGAAAAATTGGCTTTACCTACAAGATCAACGATATGGTGAACGTAGGCGGTACCTATCATTCCAAAACCAGTTTGGGCGATCTGGAAACGGGATCGGCTGGCGCGCAGTTCATCGTGAATGGCGGCGCGCAAACGATCGACGGCAAAATCACCGTGCATGATTTCCAGTGGCCGGAAACCTTTGGCCTCGGCGTGGCGGTTCAGGCCAGCCCGGAATTGATGGTGGTGGCCGACTGGAAACGCATCAACTGGCGCGACGTGATGAAGAGCTTCACCATGACGTATGCTGCGATGGGCGACAGCGTGACGTTTGCCTTGCCGCAAAACTGGGAGAACCAGGACGTGCTGCAGCTTGGCCTGGCCTACAAGGCGATGGCGGCACTGACGCTGCGGATGGGCGCCAGCTTTTCGGACAACCCCGTCCCGGACAGCACCATGCATTACCTGTTCCCTGCGATCGAAAAGAACCACTATATGGCGGGTTTTGGTTATGCGATCAACGACAGTTCCAGCATCGATTTCTCGCTGCAGCACGCGCCGAAAGTGGAACAGACCAATTCAACGTTCGGGTATACCGTCTCCCATTCGCAGACCAGTTGGCAACTGCTGTATAGCAAGGGCTTCTAAGTCTTGATGGTTTAAGGTACGGTGAACATGGCGCGGACTTCCGCGCCATTTCTTTTTATCTAGGGGGCGTTTTTATATGCTGGTGCTGGGCGTCGAATCTTCCTGTGATGAAACCGGCGTTGCGCTGTATGACAGCGCGCGCGGCCTGCTGGCGCACGCCCTGTATTCGCAGATCGCCATGCACAATGATTATGGCGGCGTGGTGCCGGAACTGGCGTCGCGCGACCATATCCGGCGCGTATTGCCGTTGACCCGCCAGATTTTGAGCGAGAGTGGCTGCTCACTTTCTGACCTCGACGGCATTGCCTACACCCAGGGGCCGGGGCTGGCCGGCGCCTTGCTGGTGGGTGCGGGCATGGCGCGCGCGCTGGCGTATGCGCTGAACATTCCGGCGGTCGGCGTGCATCACCTCGAAGGCCACATGCTGTCGCCGCTGATTTCCGACACGCCGCCGGCCTTCCCGTTCGTCGCGCTCTTGGTGTCGGGCGGCCATACGCAATTGATGCTGGTGGAAGGCGTCGGCCGCTACACCCTGCTGGGCGAAACGCTGGACGATGCGGCGGGCGAGGCGTTCGACAAGACCGCGCAACTGCTCGGGCTGGGCTATCCGGGCGGCCCTGCGCTGTCGAAGCTGGCGGATAGCGGTGACGCGGCCCGCTTCACCCTGCCGCGCCCGATGCTGCATTCCGGCGATTTTGATTTCAGTTTCAGTGGGCTGAAAACTGCCGTGCTGACCCTGGTGCGCAAAGTGGGGCTGGGCGAAGCGGCGGATATTGCGGCCGCATTTCAGGTGGCGGCGGTGGACGTGCTGGTGGTGAAAAGTCTCGCCGCCTGTGCACACGGCGGCGCTAAAAGATTGGTGGTCGCAGGTGGCGTCGGCGCGAATACGCATCTACGTGAACGGCTCACGCGTGAAGCGGCGGCACGCGGCATCAGCGTGTTTTACCCGCGCATGGAATTCTGTACCGACAACGGCGCGATGATTGCGTTTGCGGGCGCACAGCGGATGACGCACGCGACGCTCGACCTGGCGTTTGCGGTCAAGCCGCGCTGGGATCTGGCGACGCTTGGGGCGGTGTAGGTTTCGCTGGACTGGGTGCGATTACCGCAGCCAGGCCGCTATGGTGGCGATTGCCAACACGCCTGTTGCAGCAGTGAGCCAGAGCACCCGAACCCGATTGGCTTCAATGCGTTTGACGAGCTGGGTATTCTGCTCGGCAAGCGCCTTGATCAATTCTGACGAGGCGAACATCTGGCCGTGCAGGTCAGACACGGCGGCCTCAAGGGCTGCGGCGCGTGCTTCGAGTGCGGCCAGGGCCGGGCTGGTCGGTGATACGGCTGCTTGCCCATCCGAAGCCGGCTGTTCCGGCAGCGCGGGCTTGCCGGCGACAGCGTCCCACAGTTTCTTTGCGCCATCCGCCAGCTTGGGGGCGGTCGCGATGACTTCCGACCAGGGAACGCTCTGCAAAACCATCAGCCAACCCAATGCCATGAATGCTCCTTTCCTGAGTGTGTTGTTCGCTGCCAGATAGTCAAACCGTGATGATGATTCACTGCCGCAGCATCGGATAAGCCTCGCGCAGTGCCTTCAACCATTTTTCGCTGCCGGTGACTTGCGCGATTTGATCGGGGAACAACAAAAATCCCACCAGCACCGTAATCAGGCACACCAGCACCAGGGTGCCGAATACGCTTTCCGGGCGAAGCACGCCCCAGTAGCGGCTGACCAGAAACAGCGTGTCTTTCTTGTGTTCCGACATCGACAGCCAGCGGCGCACCACCCGCACCGCGAGATACGCGCCCCAGCCGCCGACGAGCGAGGCGAACACGATGCGGAACATGGCGAACAGGTCGAGTCCGCCGCCCATGTACTGGTGATACAGCCAGGACACGAAGCCGAGCGACACCGAGGCGAGGATCGCGATGGCGACGTTGATGAACAGGCGCCGCCGTTCGCGCGCCAGATCGCGCTGGCGCTCGATGAAAAAGCCGTCGATTTCGCGCTTGAAGTATTCGACCTTGTCCTGCACCAGTGAGGAAATCTCGGCCTTGGCTACCGCCATGCGCTGGTCCAGCATCGCGCCGAATTTGTCACCGGCGTAGTCGACCAGTTCGCGCACGTCGTCCTTGGTGAACTGGCGCTGTGCGTGCAGCTCGTCGGAAATCTTGTCGAGCTTGGCGTCGATTTCCTGGCTGGCCCGCCAGATGACGTCTTTCAGTTCACTGCCGGCTTGCGTGACGCCTTCCTTCACCACCCCGGACAGCCGGTCGCCGGCGCGATCGATCGCTTCGCGCGAGACTTCGGCGAGGCTGTCTTTGGCGTGATCGATGGATTTTCCGAAAAAGGCCATGTCAGCTGGGTTTTCCGATACGGCCTTCTTCGCCGTTGGCTAGTTTGATCAGGTTGCTCTTGTGACGATAGACCAGCAACAGCGCAATCACCAGCACGGAGATTGTTGTGTTGCCCCAGCCCATCAGCAGCCAGGAATAGAGCGGCGCAAGGATGGCGGTGGTCAGTGCAGACAGCGAAGAAATCCTGAACACCTTGGCCATGAACAGCCAGGTGGCGAGACATGCCAGCCCGAGCCATGGGTTGAGGGCAACCAGCACGCCGAGCGCGGTGGCGACGCCCTTGCCGCCCTGGAAGCGGAAAAACACGGGGAATAAATGGCCGATGAAGACGGCCAGCGCGCACAGCAGTGCGATGTCTTCGCTCAAGCCGAATTGCGGCGCCAGCATGCGCGCCAGCACTACAGCGACCCAGCCTTTCAATGCGTCGCCCAACAGGGTCAGCGCCGCAGCCGCCTTGCGCCCGGTGCGTAGCACATTGGTGGCGCCGGGGTTGCCGGAGCCGAAGCTGCGCGGGTCGGGCAGGCCCATGAGTTTGCTGACGATGACGGCAAATGAAAGGGAGCCGATCAGATAGGCGGCAGTGATAAACAACAGCGTGGTCATATGTCAGTAAAATGGCGGGTTTTGGATGAGCCCCAAGCGGGCGCGGCGTGATGGATATCTTGTTTTTGCGGGACTTTCGTCTCGAACTGATTATCGGCGTATACGAATGGGAACGCAAAGTGCCGCAGCCGGTACGGCTCGATCTGGAAATCGGCCTGCCAAACAGCAAAGCCGGCGGCACCGACAACGTCGCCGACACCATCGACTATGGTGCGGTGGCGATGCGGGTGAAGGATTATCTGCACAACGCGCCGCAGCCGATCACGCTGGTGGAGTCGGTGGCCGAGCATGTTGCCGCCATCGTGCGCACTGAATTCGGTTCGCCCTGGGTGAAGGTCTCTGTGACCAAGTTCGCCATCGTGCCGGGCATCAAGGAACTCGGCATCACCATCGAGCGCGGCAGCCGCGCGTGAGCCTGGAACTGGTCGCCGCGGGTCAGGTTGCCATGGCTGAAATGGCCATGGGCCAGATTGCTGGCGCGGCGGCCATCCTGCTGGCGGCGTATTTCATCCGTGGCATCACCGGCTTTGGCTCGGGGCTGGTTTCGGTGCCTTTGCTGGCGCTGTTTTTGCCGTTGCAGTTTGTGGTGCCGCTGATTCTGCTGCTGGATTTCACCGCGTCGATCGTGATCGGCGGCCTGCATTTCAAGCGGGTGAAGTGGGATGAAATCGGCATCCTGATTCCGTTTGGCGTGATCGGCGTGATCGTGGGCACCACGCTGCTGGTCAAGCTGCCGCCCGGGCCGATGCTGTTTGCACTGGCCGGGTTCGTCTTCATCTTCGCGCTGCGCAGTGTGCTGAACATCCGGGGCGACAAGCTGATCTCGCGCGGCTGGGCGGTGCCCGCCGCGTTGACTGGCGGCACCGTGGGCGCGTTGTTTGGCACCGGTGGGCCGCCATACGTGATTTACCTGACCCACCGCGTTCACGACAAAAGCGATTTGCGCGCGACATTTTCGGCGCTTTTTTTCACTGAAGGCCTGACGCGTATCGCCAGCTTTTTGATTGTCGGCCTGTTGTTGTCGAGCCAGGTGTGGATCGCGTATTTTGCGGCCTTGCCCCTCATGCTGGGCGCGCTCTATCTGGGCGGGCGCGTGCATGTCGGCTTGAGCCAGGCGCAGATGACGCGGCTGGTCGGCGTGTTGCTGCTGGTGTCGAGTGTGTCGTTGTTATTCAAGGCTATGAACGTATGAACCAACCCGTTACCAATCAAACCGAGATGAATCCAACGGAGTCGCTGCATTTCCAGTCCGTGTCGTTCACCGGCCTCGCACCCGGCGCACGCCTCATCGTGCTGGGCGCGGTGCATGGCAATGAAACCTGCGGCACCCAGGCGATCCGTCGCGTGATCAGTGAGCTTGAGTCCGGACAGTTGGGCATTGCGGCGGGCCACGTCACGTTTGTGCCGGTCACCAACCCGCTCGCCTATGCGCACCATCGGCGCATGGGCGACCGCAACCTCAACCGCAATCTGGTGCCGACCGATACGCCGACCGAATTTGAGGATCGCATCGCCAACTGGCTGTGCCCGTTGCTGGCGCAGCACGATGCGCTGCTCGACCTGCATTCGTTTCATACCGCCGGCCAGCCCTTCGTCATGCTGGGGCCGCTGGACAACAGCGGCACGCTGGAGCCGTTCGCGCGCTCGGCCGAGGAAACCGCGCTGGCGCTGCGGCTGGGGGCGCATCGCTTCGTCGATGGCTGGCTCGATACCTATGCCGCAGGCGTCGCGCGGCGGGTGGCAGCCGGGGTGAGCGCGCGCGAAGCCGATGCGCGCTACGGCGTCGGCACCACCGAATTCATGCGCGCGCACGGAGGCATCGCGCTCACCCTCGAATGTGGCCAGCACGACGACCCCGCCGCGCCCGAGGTGGCCTACCGCGCCATTTGCAACTCGCTGGCGCATCTGGGGCTGACTGCGACACCCGCGCCAGACGCGGTGACCGATACCGAAGCGCTGAGCCTGTATCAGGTCATCGACCGGGTTCACGCAGATGATGCGTTCAGCCGTCACTGGTCGAGCTTCGACCGCCTGCACGCAGGCGACGTGATTGGTACGCGCCACGACGGCACGCCGGTGGTGGCGGACAACGATGGCTATATCGTTTTCCCCAATCCCAACGCACAACCCGGCCAGGAGTGGTTTTACCTGGCGAAATCCAGCACGCGAGTGTAAAGCAGCCACTTCATCACGATGGGATTGGGTAGTCTATAAATAGATAAGCAAGTATTGTTATTGTGTAACTATTTATTGAAAAGGAAGACGATGTTGCATGAAGTCAGTGGCGATATTCTTTTGTCCCGGGCGCAAGCCATTGCCCACGGCGTGGCGCCGAATGATGGACACAATCAGGGGCTGGCGCACGCGCTGCGCGAGAACTGGCCGGCGATGTACAAGGATTTCCGGCACTTCTGCCAGACCACCCACCCCAAGGCCGGCGAAATGTGGACGTGGGGCGGTGCCGAAGGCAAGCGTGTCGCGGCGTTGTTCACCCAGGATGCGGCGTATGACCACGGCACAAAACCGGGTCGCGCGTCAGCCGAAAACCTCAATCACGCCTTGAAGGCCCTGCGCAAATGGGTTGAAGCGGAAGGCGTGACCAGTTTGGCATTGCCGCGTCTGGCCACCGGGGTGGGCGGCATGAATTGGGATGAGGTGCGCCCGTTGATTGAAAAGCACTTGGGCGACCTGCCCATTCCGGTTTATCTGTATGTGACGTATCACCAGGGCGAGCAGGCCAGCGAGGCGGCCTGAAGCATTCGGGCATGGGTCAGGAAATCAATCGCACCCGCTTTTCGGAAGCGGATTTTCAGCAATTTTCCGGCAAGCTGGCTGCGGAGACGGCTGCGTTGCAGTCGTTTGCCAGGGCCGGCGGATTTGCGGATACGCGCTACGTCGCCGGATTCGAGCTTGAGGCCTGGCTGCTCGATCATGCCGGACGACCCAACCCGGTCAATGCGGCCTATTTGCGCGCGCTCAACGATCCGCTGGTCGTGCCCGAGCTGTCCCGCTTCAACGTCGAGCTGAACGCGCCGCCGGTGGAGATGGGCGCGGGCGTGCTGGCAGCGATGGAGGAATCCCTGCTGACCACGTGGGACAACTGTCAGCAGGTGGCACACGGCATGGACACGGTGCTGGCGATGATCGGCATCCTGCCGACCATCCGTGACGAAGATCTGTGCCTCGCCAACATGTCGGCGATGAATCGCTTCGACGTGCTCAACGCCCAGGTGTTGCAGCAGCGCGGGGGCGCACCCATCCGCATCGACATCGAGGGCGCGGATCAGTTGCATCTGAGCCGCCCCGACGTGATGCTGGAAGCCGCGACCACCTCATTCCAGTTGCATCTGCAGGTGCCGTTCGAACAGGCGGGGCGCTACTACAACGCCTCGCTGATCAGTTGCGCACCGCTGCTGGCGGCAGCAGTCAATTCGCCGCTGCTGTTCGGCAAGCGCCTGTGGCAGGAAACGCGCGTACCCCTGTTCGAACAATCGGTTGAACTGGGGGGCTACGCGGGGCTGGCGGATCCGACGCTGCGGCGGGTGACGTTCGGGCGCGGCTATGTGGCGAACAGTCCGCTCGAACTGTTCGCGGAAAATCTCGAGCACTATTCCGTGCTGTTGCCGATGCCGCAGGAAGAAGCGCCAACCCGCTATCCGCATCTGCGTCTGCACAACGGCGCCATCTGGCGCTGGGTGCGGCCGCTGATTGGTTTTGATGACGCCGGGCAGGCGCACATGCGGCTGGAACAGCGGGTGCTTCCGAGCGGCCCGACGGTGCTGGACATGGTGGCCAATGCAGCGCTGTATTTTGGTCTGGTGCACGCGCTGGCGCGGCAGCCGCGTGCAGCCGAAGCGGATCTGCCATTTAGCGACGCGCGCGCCAATTTCTACGCGACTGCCCGCCACGGGCTGCAGGCCGGGCTGACCTGGCTGGATGGCCGGCGTTATCCCGCGCGCGAATTGATCCTTGAGACCGCGCTGCCGCTGGCGCGCCAGGGCCTGCATGATTTCGGGCTGCCGGATGCCGAGATCGAACATTATCTGGGCGTGGTCGAAGCCCGGGTGCGCAGCGGCCAGACCGGCTCTGTGTGGCAGTTGCAACGGCTCGCAAAGGTAGGCGGCGATGTACATCGCATGATGGACGATTACCTGGATAACCAGCGCTCCGGTTCGCCGGTACATGAGTGGGGGCTGTGATGCTGACGCAATATGAGTCCCTGCCTGCGGGCTTGCTGGAGGCGACGGCTGCGCAACTGAGTGAAGTGTTGCCCGGTCCGGCGCTGATCCATCTGCCGGGCCGGCGCACGCCACCGCTGTTTGTCTCGGTGCTGCTGCACGGCAATGAAGACACCGGCTGGCTGGCCGCGCAATCGGTGCTGAAGAAGTTTGCCGGAGCTGAACTACCGCGTGCGCTGTCGCTGTTTATCGGCAACGTCGAGGCGGCGCGCTCGGGATTGCGCCGGCTCGATGGCCAGCCGGATTACAACCGGGTGTGGCCGGGCAGCGAGGAAGCCCACCCGGCCGAACTGGCGATGATGCAGCAGGTAGTCGATGCCATGCGCGCCCGCGGCGTGTTTGCCAGCATCGACATTCATAACAACACCGGCCTCAATCCGCACTATGCCTGCGTGAACCGGATGGATCACGCGTTCCTGCATCTCGCCACGCTGTTCTCGCGCATCGTGGTGTATTTCATCCGCCCGCGCGGCGTGCAGTCGGCCGCTTTCGCCGAGCTGTGCCCGGCGGTGACGGTGGAATGCGGCAAGCCCGGCACGCCCGGCAGCGTCGAGCATGCCGCTGCGTTCATGGAAGCCTGCCTGCATCTGTCCGAATTCCCGCAGCATCGGGTTGCGCCGCATGACGTCGATCTGTTTCATACCGTGGCCACGGTCAAGGTGCCGGAGCAGGTCAGCTTCGGCTTCGCTACGCCGGATGC
>Ga0079037_100001794_pt1 | contig 11421 bp, 6 predicted proteins | sample Mud3Dept4metaG_FD_71479 | JGI IMG/M metagenome (GOLD analysis project Ga0079037, IMG submission 71479) | Freshwater wetland microbial communities from Ohio, USA, analyzing the effect of biotic and abiotic controls - Mud 3 Core 4 Depth 4 metaG | ecosystem: Environmental > Aquatic > Freshwater >... | reverse complement strand
ACGGCCACACTCACCGCGCCCTCGTCGAGTGGGTCGGGCGCCAGCTGGTGGTGAACCCCGGGGCCGCCGGTCCGGCCCGGTTCCATCTCGTGCCGAGCGTCGCGTGGCTGCGCATCGCGGGAGGCGAGGCCGAGGTGGAGCTGCGCGCGCTCGTGTGAGGCCGCGGCGCCGCTGTAGAATCTACCGGCGCGCCGGCCTGCCGGTCCCGCGTGCCCGCCCCCGGTTGCCACCATGCTCACCCGCCCGCCGTCGGCCGCCGCCCCCTCATCGTCGGTGACACGAGTGCGCGCCGACGTTCCCGTGGCGCACACGTGGAACCTCGGCGACATCTACCCGGATCTCAGCGCTTGGGAGGTGGGGTGTACCGACCTCGCGGCCCGCATCGCGGAGTTCCGCGGGCTGCAGGGCACGCTCGGCCGCGGGCCCGAGCGGCTGCTGGCGGCGCTCGAGGCCACCGATCAGCTGGGCCAGCTGGCTTACAAGGTCTACTACTATGCGGCACTCGCGCACGACGAGGACCAGCGCGACAACGAAGCGAACGCCCGGCGGCAGCGTGTCCAGCTGTTGCTCGCCGAGTGGGCGCAGGCCACCTCGTGGTTCAACCCCGAACTGCTGAAGGTGCCCCTCGACACGGTTCGCAGCTGGATGGCCGACCATCCGCCGCTCGCCATGTATCGCTTCGCGATCGACGAGCTGTTCCGGCAGCAGGAGCATGTTCTCGACGAGGAAGGCGAGCGCCTGCTGTCGCTGGCCAGCCGCCTGCAGGAGGCGCCCGACGAGGCGTACGAGGCGCTCTCCACCGCCGACGCGCGCTGGCCGACGATCACGCTGAGCACCGGCGAGCCCGTCACGGTGACCTACGGGCAGTACCGCGCCATCCTCGCCACGAGCCGGATCCAGGCGGACCGCGCGCAGGCGTTCACCGCGCTGCACGAGCTGTTCGACGCGAACCGGAACACGTACGCGGCGCGCTACGGGGGCGTGTTGCAGCGCGACTGGTTCGCCACGCGGGCTCGCCGGTATTCGACAGCGCTCGCGGCGGCGCTCTTCGGCAACGACATCCCGGTGTCGGTTGTCGAGAACCTGGTCGAGACGACGCGGGCCGGCACGGCCCCGCTCCAGCGATACCATCGGCTCCGCAAACGCGCCTTGGGGCTCGAGACGTACCACGCCTACGACACCTCGGTCCCGCTCGTCGAGAGCGACGCACGCTACGAGTACGAGCCGGTGCTCGAGTGGATCGCCGCGTCGGTCGCGCCGCTCGGCTCCGAGTACCAGCAGCGGCTGCGGCACGGATTCGCCAACCGCTGGATCGACGTGTACGAGACGCCAGGCAAGCGCAGTGGCGCCTACTCGGCACCGGTGTACGGAGTACATCCGTACATGTTGCTGAACTGGAACCACACGCTCGACGCGGTGTTCACGCTGGCCCACGAGATGGGCCACTCGATGCACACCCTGTACTCGCACGAGCGGCAGCCGTTCGTGTACTCCGGCTACACCATCTTCGTGGCGGAGGTGCCATCGACGCTCAGCGAAGCACTGCTGCTCGAGTACCTCCTCGCGCGCTCCACGAGCCCCCGGGAGCGGGCACTGCTGCTGACTCACGCGATCGACGAGGTCGTGGGTACGTTCTACACGCAGGTGATGTTCGCCGATTTCGAGCTGCGCACGCACCGGCTCGTCGAACAGGGTCAGCCGATCACGGCCGATGGCCTCGGCGCGCTCTATTTCGAACTGTTGAAGGAGTACAACGGCGACGCCATCGACTACGACGAGCTGTCGCGAGTGACCTGGGCGCGCATCCCGCACTTCTTCAACTCGCCCTACTACGTCTACCAGTACGCGACGTGCTACGCGTCCACGGCGCGGATCGTGGGCGATCTCCTGCAGCCAGCCGGGCCGGCACAGGATGCGGCCGTCACCCGCTACCTCGATCTGCTGGGTGCCGGCGGCAGCGATCACCCGATGGCGCTGCTGCACCGCGCCGGCGTGGACCTGCGGGACCCCGCCACGGTCGGCGCCGTGGTTCATCAGCTCGACGGCATGGTGACGCGGCTCGAAGCCGAGTTGCGGACGCTCGGCCTCGTCGCGTAGGCGCCGGCTCACCGGCGCGGAGGCGGTTCAATGATCCGGAAACCGGTGGTCGTGATCACGGGCGCTGGAGGCGAGATCGGCCACGGGCTGATCACCAAGCTGGCCGAGGACGGACGTCGCATCATCACCCTCGACGTCAACCCGCTCGAGCCGGCGCTCGGCCGGATGGTCCAGCGCGAGTTCACCGGGTCCATCCTCGACGGGTCACTGCTCGAGCGGATCCTCGCGGAGTTCGAGGTGGAGCTCGTCTTCCACCTCGCCGCGCTCCTGTCCACCCGCTCGGAGTTCACCCCCGTGTCCGCGCACCACGTCAACGTCGAGGGCACGCTGAACCTCCTCGAGTTCGCCCAGCACGAAGGCGAGTCGCACGGCCGCCCGGTGGTGTTCGTCTATCCCTCATCGATTGCCGCCTACGGCCTGCCGGACCTGCAGACGCGCGCCGCCGCGGGGAAGGTGCGCGAGGAGGAGTACAACCAGCCGAGCACGATGTACGGCTGCAACAAGCTGTACTGTGAGCAACTCGGCCGCTACTACGCGCGGCACTACAAGCAGCTGGCCGCCGAGCCGGTGTCCGGGCGCGTTGACTTCCGTGCGGTGCGGTTCCCCGGGCTGATCTCGGCCGTCACCGTCCCGTCGGGGGGCACCTCCGACTACGCGCCGGAGATGATCCACGCGGCGGCACGCGGCGAGCCCTACGCCTGCTTCGTCCGGCCCGACACCCGGATCCCGTTCATGGCAATGCCGGACGGGATCGACGCGCTACTGGCTCTTGCGGCTGCCCCAAAAGAGCGCCTGACCCGGACCGCCTACAACGTCGCCGCGTTCAATCCCTCGGCCGAGGAGATTCGGGAAGTGGTGCTCCGCGCCTTCCCCGACGCGGCTCTGACCTGGCGCACCGACGTGAAGCGGCAGGGCATCGTGGACTCCTGGCCGGAGGACGTCGACGATGGGGCGGCTCGCCGCGACTGGGGCTTCCTGCCGCGCTACGACTTCGACCGCGCTTTCGAGGAGTACCTCATCCCGACGATTCGCGCGCGGTACCAGCGGCACGCGACCACCCACGCCGGGTGAGGCGGCCCCGCAGGTGGAGGCCCGTGCTCCGCCAGGCCGTTTCGGGGACAATGGAGGGATGACCGCCCGTCAACGACTGGAGCAGATCCTCGCCCGGCGTGTGTTCGTGCTCGACGGGGCGATGGGCACGATGGTGCAGCGCTACGCACTGGGGGAGGCGGATTTCCGCGGTCAGCGCTTCGCCGGGCACGCGCGCGACCTGCAGGGCAACGCGGACGTCCTCTCCCTCACGCGTCCCGACGTCGTCGGGGCGATCCACGAGGCGTACCTCGAGGCGGGCGCGGACCTCGTCGAGACCAACACATTCACGGCCACGGCGGTCGCGCAGGCCGACTACGGGCTCGAGGCGGCCGTCTACGACATGAACGTGGCGGCGGCCCGCCTGGCCCGCGCAGCGGCCGACGCGTGGTCGGCCCGCACGCCGGACCGACCCCGGTTCGTCGCCGGCGCCATCGGCCCGACCAACCGGACGCTGTCCATCTCCCCGGACGTGAACAACCCGGCGTTCCGGGCGGTCACCTTCGACGAGATGCGGGCCGCCTACGCGGAACAGGTCCGCGGCCTGCTCGACGGCGGGGCCGACCTGCTGCTCGTCGAGACCATCTTCGACACCCTCAACGCCAAGGCGGCCCTCGTGGCGATTGCCGAGGTGCTCGCGACCCACGGGCACGACGTGCCGCTGATGCTCTCGGTGACGATCACCGATCGGAGCGGCCGCACGCTCTCGGGGCAGACGATCGACGCGTTCTGGACGTCGGTGGCACACGCGCGCCCGTTCAGCGTGGGCCTGAACTGCGCGCTCGGCGCACGCGAGATGCGGCCCTACCTGGCGGAACTGGCCAGCCTGGCCACGTGCTTCACCTCCTGCTATCCGAATGCGGGCCTGCCGAATGCCTTCGGGCAGTACGACGAGGCGCCACGGGACACGGCGGCCTGCCTCGGCGAGTTCGCGCGCGAGGGGCTGGTGAACCTGGTGGGCGGCTGCTGCGGCACGACGCCGGACCACGTGCGCGCGATCGCGGCGGCCGTGCACGCCGTGACGCCCCGGATGGTCCCGCGCGAGGCCCCGCCGTTCACGCGCCTGAGCGGCCTCGAGACGCTCACCATGCGCCCGGACAGCAATTTCCAGATGATCGGCGAGCGCACCAACGTGACGGGCTCGGCCCGGTTCGCGCGGCTCGTCAAGTCCGGGGACTACGCCACGGCGCTCGAGGTGGCGCTCGACCAGGTGCGCGGCGGGGCGAACCTCCTCGACGTGAACATGGACGAGGCCCTGCTCGACTCCGAGCGGGCCATGACCACCTTCCTCAACCTCGTGGCCACCGAGCCCGAGATCGCGCGGCTGCCCATCATGGTGGACAGCTCGAAATGGTCGGTGATCGAGGCTGGGCTGAAGTGCCTGCAGGGCAAGGGCGTCGTCAACTCGATCAGTCTCAAGGACGGTGAGGAGGAGTTCCTGCACCGCGCGCGCCTCGTTTCGCAGTACGGGGCGGCGATGGTGGTGATGGCCTTCGACGAGCAGGGTCAGGCCGACACGGTGGACCGGAAGGTGGCCATCTGCGAGCGAGCCTACCGGCTGCTCACGGCAACGGCGGGGGTGGACCCCCACGACATCGTCTTCGATCCGAACGTGCTCGCGGTCGCCACGGGGATCGCCGAGCACAACCAGTACGCGATCGCCTTCATCGAGGCGACGCGCCGCATCAAGGCGTCCTGCCCGGGGGCCCGAGTCAGCGGCGGCATCAGCAACCTGTCGTTCGCCTTCCGGGGCAACGACGTGGTGCGCGAGGCCATCCACTCGGCGTTCCTCTACCACGCGATCCGCGCCGGCCTGGACATGGGCATCGTCAACGCCGGGCAGCTCGTCGTCTACGAGGACATCCCGGCCGACCTGCTCGAGCGGGTGGAGGACGTGCTGTTCGATCGCCGAGCGGATGCCACCGAGCGGCTCGTGGAGTTCGCCAGTGCAGTGAAGGGGCCGGGCGCTCGCCGCGCGGCGGACGCGTCGTGGCGCGAGGCGGATGTCGAGGCACGCCTGGCGCACGCCCTCATTCACGGCATCACCGACCACGTCGAGGCCGACGTCGAGGAGGCGCGGCACAAGTACCGTCGCTCACTCGCCATCATCGAGGGCCCGCTGATGGACGGCATGCGGGTCGTCGGCGACCTCTTCGGCGCCGGCAAGATGTTCCTGCCGCAGGTGGTGAAGAGCGCGCGCGTGATGAAGCGGGCCGTGGCCTACCTCGAGCCGTTCATGGCGCAGGAGCAGGAGGCCGGGGAACGGTCCACGCAGGGACGGATCCTCCTCGCCACCGTCAAGGGCGACGTCCACGACATCGGCAAGAACATCGTCGGCGTGGTGCTGGCGTGCAACGGGTACGCGGTCGAGGATCTCGGGGTCATGTGCCACGTGGACACGATCCTCGAGGCGGCGCGGACACGGAAAGCCGACGCCGTTGGCCTGAGCGGGCTCATCACCCCGTCACTCGACGAGATGGTCGTTGTCGCGCGCGAGATGCAGCGGCGGGAGTTCACCTGCCCGCTCCTGATTGGCGGGGCCACCACCAGCCCCCAACACACCGCCGTGAAGATCGCGCCGGAGTACGGCGGACCCACAGTCCACGTGCTCGACGCCTCGCGCGCCGTGGGCGTTGTCGCTTCGCTGCTCGATCGGTCGCAGGTCGGGGCCTTCGATGCGGAGAACCGCGCGGTGCAAGCGCGGCTCCGCGCGCAGTACGCCCTGCGGCAGGACCGTCCGCTGCTGCCGTACGCCGCCGCACGGGCCAACCGCCTCGCACTGGCGTGGCACACCGACGACCTGCCGGTGCCCGTGCGGCTGGGCCGCCAAGTGATCGACCCGATCCCGCTCGGCGACCTCGTGCCGCTCATCGACTGGACGTTCTTCTTCCATGCGTGGGAGCTGAAGGGGCGCGTACCGCAGATCTTCGATCACCCGGATTACGGCGCCGCGGCGCGGGATCTGTACGACCAGGCCACACGGCTCCTCGAGGACATCGTCGCGCGCGGACGCCTGCAGGCCCGCGCAGCGTACGGCTTCTGGCCGGCGGCCAGCGCGGATGACGACGTCGTGCTCTACGACGCCGACGGGGGCCGCTCGGAGGCGGCGCGGTTCCCGATGCTGCGGCAACAGGGCCAGATGCACGACGACCAGCCGAACCGCTCGCTGGCCGACTTCGTGGCGCCGGCCGGGAGCGGCCTGCGCGACCACGTCGGCGCGTTTGCGGTGACGGCGGGCCTCGGCGCCGACGCGCTCGTGGCGGAGTACGAGGCCGCCCATGACGACTACGCCGCCATCATGGTGAAGGCCCTGGCCGATCGTCTGGCCGAGGCCGCCGCGGAGTGGCTGCACGCCCGCGTCCGCCGCGAGTGGGGCTACGGAGAAGAGGAGGCGCTCTCGCCCGACGACCTCGTGGCGGAACGCTACCGCGGCATCCGCCCGGCCTTCGGGTATCCCGCCTGTCCGGATCACTCCGAGAAGTTCCGCCTGTTCGACCTGCTCGACGCGCGAGCGATCGGGATGGACCTGACGGAGGCCGCCGCGATGACGCCCGCGGCGAGCGTGAGCGGCCTCTATTTCGCCCATCCGCAAGCGCGCTACTTCATGGTGGGTCGCCTCGGCGAGGATCAGGTCCGCGACTACGCCCGCCGCAAGGGCCTTTCCGTGGCGGAGGTGGAGCGCTGGCTGGCGCCCAACCTCGCCTACGAGCCTGCGGCGCGGCGCCAGGGCTGACGGGGAGTCGGGATGCGCACGTGGATCGTCACAGGCGGCGCGGGATTCATCGGCGCCAACTTCGTCAGGCATGCGCTCGATCTGGGCGTCCGCACGGTCGTGGTGGACAAGCTGACCTACGCGGGGTCATTGCGCAACCTCGACGGCGTGATCGACCACGCCGCGCTGGTGTTCCTCGAGGCCGACATCACCGATCGCCCTGCCATGGACGCCGTGATGGCGCGCTACGCGCCCGAGGCGGTCCTGAACTTCGCCGCGGAGTCGCACGTGGACCGCTCCATCGACGGTCCGCGCGCCTTCGTCCACACGAACGTCACCGGGACCTTCGAGCTGCTCGAGGCCTCACGTCACTACTGGGAACGGCTGGAGGGTCCTGCGCAGGACGCGTTTCGGTTCCTGCACGTCTCGACCGACGAGGTGTTCGGATCGCTCGGTCCCGACGGCGCGTTCCGTGAGGACTCGCCCTACGCCCCGAACTCACCTTACGCTGCCACGAAGGCCGCCGCCGACCACCTCGTGCGCGCGTGGCACCATACCTACGGCCTGCCCACCCTGATCACCAACTGCTCGAACAACTACGGCCCGTACCAGTTCCCGGAGAAACTCGTCCCGCTCGTGATCCTCAATGCCCTCGACGGCCGCACGCTCCCGATTTACGGCGACGGGGGCAACGTGCGCGACTGGCTCTTCGTCGCCGATCACTGCACAGGCATCACCGCGGCGCTCGAGCGCGGAACGCCCGGCCGCAGCTACAACCTGGGTGGCCGTGCCGAGCGGACGAACCTCGAGATGGTGGACGCGATCTGCGACCGGTTGGAGGCCCTGCAGCCGGCCCACGCCAACCCAGCCGTGTCGGCAGCGGGGAAGTCGTCCTACCGGGATCTCAGGAGCTTCGTTCCCGATCGCCCGGGTCACGATCGCCGCTACGCGATCGACCCTGGGCGCGCCGAGTGCGAGCTCGGCTGGCGTCCGGCCTGCTCGTTCGAGGACGGCATCGGCCGCACCGTGCGGTGGTACGCAGAGCACCGTGACTGGTGCACGTTGGTGCTGCGGGGCCGCTACGGCCGCGAGCGGCTTGGGCTCGGGGACCGTTCCCGGTAGCCGGGGCACTTGATCGGGCGCCGGCATCGGTGTATCCTTTCATCCGGCTAGACGGATGAACATGGCGGCCCTTGCCCATGTGGCCCACACCGAACCCGCCGTGCACGACCAGTTGAGCGTGCTCGCCGACGGCGTCCGCACGCGGATGCTCGCCGTGCTCGAGGGGCAGGAAGCCACGGTGTCGGAACTCTGCGACGTGCTGCAGCTCCCGCAGTCCACGGTGAGCCGTCACCTCAAGACCTTGTCTGACGCCGGCTGGGTGTCCTCGCGGCGGGACGGTACGAGCCGCCTCTACGAACTGTCGCCCGAAGACCTCCCGCCAGTGGCGCGCAAGCTCTGGGTCGTCGTGCGAGACGCGATGGCCGGGACGCCGCGCGCGCGGCAGGATCAGCAGCGTCTGGCACGCGTGCTCGCCCTGCGGCCGACGGCCTCGCAGGAGTTCTTCGCCTCTGCGGCCGGGCAGTGGGACCGCCTGCGCGAGGACCTGTTTGGGCCCGCGAGCCTTGCGCGCCCGCTGGCCGCCCTGGTGGATGAGCGCTGGGTGGTCGGCGATCTCGGCTGCGGCACCGGTCAGGTGTCGGAACTGCTGGCACCGTTCGTCCACCGCGTCATCGCCGTGGACGCTTCGCGGGAGATGCTCCAGGCGGCGCGTGCCCGGCTCCGGCCGTGGCCGGGTGTCGAGCTGCGGCGTGGCTCGCTCGAGCGCGTGCCGATTGACGACGGAACGCTCGATCTCGCGCTGCTCGTGCTCGTACTGCACCACGTCGCCGATCCTGGTACGGTCCTCAGTGCGGCCGCGCGCACCCTCAAGCCAGGGGGGCACGTCATGGTCGTGGACATGCTGCCGCACGACCGCGAGGACTACCGGCAGACAATGGGGCACGTCTGGCTCGGGTTCGACGAGCGTCAGCTGGCCCGCGCGCTCGCCGAAGCGGGGTTCGGCGTGCCGCGCTGGCAGGCGCTGCCGCCCGACCCGCGCGCCAAGGGCCCCACCTTGTTTGTGGCTCGCGCCGAGCGACTCGCGCTCGGCGAACGACGAAGAGCCGGGGATCGCCGCACGACCGTCCCCTCCTCCCCGGCGACCGGCGAGGGCCCGCTGCCGGGGGACCCGGCGCACACGTCTGAGCCCGCGGAGAGCGGCGTTCCGTCGGCACCATCACCGCATCCGTTGGAGGGCGCCGTGCCGTCGGCGCCATCACCGCATCCGTTGGAGGGCGCCGCGCCGTCGGCGCCGGAAGGAGCAGGAGCATGAGCGTGGCCGTCGAACCGATTCACAGCTACGAGGCTGCCGCCCGCGCGGGCCGCGAGCCGTTCAAGGTGAAGGATCTTGCACTCGCGGAGTTCGGGCGCAAGGAAATCCGCTTGGCCGAGCAGGAGATGCCGGGCCTGATGGCGCTGCGCGCCCGCCACGCGGGGCAGCGGCCGCTCGCCGGCGCGCGCATCGTGGGCAGCCTACACATGACCGTTCAGACCGCCGTGCTCATCGAGACGCTGGTCGATCTCGGCGCGGACGTGCGTTGGGTGTCGTGCAACATCTTCTCGACGCAGGACCACGCCGCGGCCGCCGTCGTCGTGGGCCGGCCCGAGACGGGCGGCACGCCCGCCACGCCGCGTGGAACCGCCGTGTTCGCCTGGAAGGGCGAGACGCTCGAGGAGTACTGGTGGTGCACCAAGGAAGCCCTGGTGTGGCCAGACGGCCAGGGGCCGACGCTCATCGTGGATGATGGCGGCGACGCGACGCTGTTCGTGCACAAGGCGCGCGAGTTCGAACTGGCTGGGTCGGTCCCGGCCTTCGATCCCGCCAACGACCCGGAGGAGTGGGGCGTGATTCTGGACACGCTGCGGGCCGAGCTCGCCGCGCACCCGGGCCGCTGGACGCGCCTGGCCGAGGGGATCCGCGGGGTGAGCGAGGAGACGACGACCGGCGTGCATCGCCTCTACCAGATGATGGAGGCCGGCACGCTCTTGTTCCCGGCGATCAACGTCAACGACTCGGTCACGAAGAGCAAGTTCGACAACATCTACGGCTGCCGGCACTCCTTGCCCGACGGGCTGATGCGCGCGAGCGACGTGATGCTCGGCGGCAAGCTCGCGGTGGTGTGCGGGTTCGGCGAAGTGGGGAAGGGGTCGGCCCAGGCGCTTCGAGGACAGGGCTGCCGCGTCGTGATCACCGAGATCGATCCGATCTGCGCCCTGCAGGCCGCGATGGAAGGCTACCAGGTGGTGCGCCTCGAGGACGTGCTCGAGCAGGCCGACGTCTTCGTCACCGCCACCGGCAACAAGAACGTGATCACCGCGGACCACATGGCGCGCATGAAGGACAAGGCCATCGTGGGCAACATCGGCCACTTCGACAACGAGATCGACATGGCCGGCCTCAAGCGAGTCGTGGGGATCGAGCGCATCAACATCAAGCCGCAGTACGACGAGTGGCGGTTCCCCGACGGCCACAGCGTGATGGTGCTCGCCGAAGGGCGCCTGCTGAACCTGGGCTGCGCCACCGGCCATCCGAGCTTCGTCATGTCGGCGTCGTTCACCAACCAGGTGCTCGCACAACTCGACCTGCACCGCAATGCCGGCACCTACGAGAAGGCGGTGTTCATGCTGCCGAAGAAGCTCGACGAGGAGGTGGCCCGGCTCCACCTCGAGCACCTCGGTGTCCGGCTCACCCAGTTGACGCCGGAGCAGGCGTCCTACATCGGCGTGCCGGCCGAGGGCCCCTACAAGCCAGAGCACTACCGGTACTAGCGGCACGGCCGGGACGGGCGGGTACGGGGCCCGCCCTCCCGCAACCGCGCACCGCGCCCGGGCCGGCCCGGCCGGTGATGTCGCGAAGGTCGACTCTACTTCCCGTTCAGGTAGTCCACCGCGAGGCTGGTGAGCAGCCGCACGCCCACCGGCAGCGCACCTTCATCGGCGAAGAACATCGGGGAATGGTTCGAGGCGGCCGTCTTCCAGTCCTGATCGGCGGGCGTCACCCCGAGAAACACGAAGAGGCCCGGGATCCTCTTCTGGTACAGGCTGAAATCCTCTGCAACGGTTTGCGGCGGACGCTCCATCACCTTGCCCGGTGCCACGCGCTCGAGCGTGGGCAGCATGCGGCGCGTGAGGTCCGGGTCGTTGAAGGTCACCGGGTTGCCCGGTTCGATCTCCACCTCGGCGGCGGCGCCGCTCGCCGCGGCAATCGACTCGGCGGTCTGGCGCACGCGCCGGTGGATGTCCTCGCGAATGGCCTCGTCGAACACCCGGATCGTCCCCTCGAGATAGGCGTCGTCGGGGATGATGTTGCTGCGGACGCCGCTCCTGAAGATACCCGCTGAGATCACGGCCGGCGTCGCGGGGAGTTCGACCTGACGGCTCACGATGGTCTGGAGGCCGAGCACGATCTGCGAGCCCACCAC
>Ga0079037_100001789_pt1 | contig 11440 bp, 6 predicted proteins | sample Mud3Dept4metaG_FD_71479 | JGI IMG/M metagenome (GOLD analysis project Ga0079037, IMG submission 71479) | Freshwater wetland microbial communities from Ohio, USA, analyzing the effect of biotic and abiotic controls - Mud 3 Core 4 Depth 4 metaG | ecosystem: Environmental > Aquatic > Freshwater >... | reverse complement strand
GCCACGAGCCAGCGCTCCGCGTTCACGCCGAAGGCAATCTCCAGCCGCGGCCGCTTGTCGCGCGGGTCGTGCGGCGGGTCGAGATACCCGAGCGTCGGGCTCGCCGCGTTGAGCGGCACGATGAGTTCGTCCTCGCCCGTCTTGCCGCCCACCTTGTGCAGATCACCCGCCGCGTCCCAGATGAACGACCGCGCGCCGCCGTCCGCCCGCGCCACCTCGCAGATCACCAGCTTGAAGATCGTCTCGGGCTCCCCCATCGCGCAGGTGGGCACCACCTGCCGCTTCCAGTGATCGGGCGGCGTCGGAAACCGCGTCCCGCTCGGGACGACGACGGTGTGCTGTTCCTTGCCGGTCTCGGCGTCGTGCGTGACGAAGGCGTAGTCGTGGACGATGAAGTCGGCGGCGTTGACGGCGCCGGCGGCGTAGCAGGCGGCGCCGAGCGCCACTGCCTCGAACGGCTGCCACCCGCGGAGCCGGCGGCGGTCGAACCGGCGCTCGAGCAGCGCGAACACGTTCGGCAGCAGCGTGGAGCCGCCGACGAGGAGCACCTCCTCGACGGCAGCCGCCGACACGTGCGCGGATTCGAGCACCGCGTCGAGCGACGACTCGAGGCCGGCGTAGAACCCCTGCCGCTCGAGCACCTCGACGAGCTGCGCGCGCGTCATCTCCACGAGCGAGGTGCCGGGCCGCCGCGGGTCGTCCAAACGCAGCATGCCTGGCGGCACGAGCAGGAACGTCGCCTTCTCCTCCAGGAACAGCGCTTCCTTCACCCGGCACGACTCGGCCAGCATCAGCCGCCGCCAGAATCGCGTTTCGTCGTCCTTGGCGCTCTCGTCGAGCGGAAAGCGCAGGCGCGCGCACACCTCGCGCAGCACCCAGCTGTCGACGGCGTTCCCGCCGAGCGGCAGCGCCTGCTTGGCCACGACGTGCGCCTGGCCGCCCTTCGCGCCGTGCGGCGACAGCCGCACCAGCTCGACGTGCATCGTCCCGCCGCCAATGTCCACCACGCACACGAGCGACTCGCGCGCGAGGCCGAGCCCGTAGCCGAGCGCGGCGGCGAGCGGTTCGTCGATGAAGCGCACGCGCAGCACGCCGATCGCGTGGAAGATGCGCTGCAGCTCGGCGCGGTAGGTCTCGAAGGCGGAGACGGGCGCGGCCACGACGAGGTCGCGGATGCGGTGGCCGGTGGCGCGCTTCACCTCGGCGAGCAGTTCGCGGAGGTAGGCCTGGGCCACGCCGCGCGCCGTCACCGAGTGGTGGTCGACGCGGGCGAGCGTGCGCGTCGCCTCGGCGGCGAGCGCGAGCTTGAACCCCGGCGCGAAGGCCGCGTGCACGCTGGCGCGGTTGCGCTCGAGCGCCTGGCGGCCGATCCAGGCCTGGCGGCCGATGAAGGCGCTGCGCGCGACGAGCGGCAGCGCGCCGAGCCGATCCTGCCAGCGCGGCCGCTCGACCATGTGCACGGCCGAGGGCACGAGCCGCGGCGCCTCGAGGACGTCGTCGCCTTCCGGGACGCGGCAGACGGTTGGGAGCTCGACGAGCACCGGCTGCCCGGCTGATGGGTCCCACCGGGCGATCCCGGAGTTGGTGGTACCCAAATCGAGGGCCCATCCCGTCATGCCGACACTCTAGACCTGCGGGAAGGACGCGGCAACTGCGCGGCCGGCGGCACCCGGCCACAGGCGCCCGGCATCGGCCGTCCGGACCGAGGCGCTTGCCCCGACCTGCGTTCAGCGGCGAGAATGCCCGCGTTCTCGAAGGGAGCTCGGCATGAACCTCGGTGCGTTCTCGGTCAGCCTGGCGGTCAAGGACCTGGAGGCCTCGAGGGCCTTCTACGAGAAGTTCGGCTTCACGGTCTTCGCCGGGGATGCGTCGCAGAACTGGCTAATCGTCAAGAACGGCGACCACGTCATCGGGCTGTTCCAGGGGATGTTCGAGAAGAACATCCTGACATTCAACCCCGGCTGGGATCAGAACGCGCAGAAGCTGGCCACCTTCACCGATGTCCGTGAGCTGCAGCGCCAGCTCAAGGCGCAGGGCGTGGTGCTGGCCCAGGAGGCCGACGAGGCCACGACGGGGCCGGCCAGCCTCGTCGCCGTCGATCCCGACGGCAACACGATCCTCGTCGATCAGCACGTGTGAGGCGGATGGCGCGATCGCCTTGCTTGTCACTAACCTCAATCCGACAGCATCACGTCGGTTCGTGGTCCATGGTGCGTGGTTCGTGGTCCGTTCAGCGCGCGTGGTGCTCAGTTCGTGCGTCACGCCGCCGGACCACACGGTCCTGTCACCGCCAGTGGCGTGACGTGAGGGTGTGGCCGTCGGAACTCGGCACCACGAACGAGGCCCCAGGAACGGACCAGGCACGAAGAACCATGCACCAGGAACTGGCCGCGTTCTGACGGATCAGGGTTCACTCCAGGGTGCCGAGCGCGATCGTGGCAACAGGCAAGCCTCCGGGCCGCCGCGGCGGCCCATCGGGCCGATGCGCCAGGCCGTGTCGCCGTCCGTCATCACTGGACGGCCACGACCCGCCCTCGCTGCGCGTCGGCGAGGCCGACGGAGCGAGGCCCGCCCGGCATCACCTCGTTCGTGCCTTCGGGCCGCGCGGCTTCCCGTCGTACTTCTCGAACAGCCGCGTGTGCCGGGTCTCCATCGGCACCGCACGCCCCGCGATCCACACCTGCTCGACCTTCGTCGTCAGCTCGAGCGGGTCGCCGTCGGTGACGACGAAGTCGGCCGCCTTGCCGGGCTCGATGGATCCGACGAGGTCGGCGACACCGAGGATCTGCGCGGGGTAGAGCGTGATCGCCTTGAGCGCCTCCTCGCGCGGGAGACCGAACGCCACGGCCATGGCCGCCACGTACGGCAGGTTGCGCGCGTTGCTCGCGTTGCCGTCGTCGCCAATCGCGTAGCGGACACCGGCCTTGGCGAGCCGAGCAGGTAAGGTGAAGGCCTCGTCGTACGGCTCGTGGTCGCGGGCCGGTGTGCCCAGCGTGCTGCCGGCGATCACGCTGATGTCCCGCCGCTTCAGCTCGTCGGCGACGCGCCACGCGTCGGCACCGTCCACCAGCACCGCGTTCTTCACGCCCTGCTCGTCGAGGAACGTCAACGCGGCGCGGATCTGCGCGAGCGAGCTGGCGTGAACGAAGACCGGCACCTCGCCGTCGATTGCCCGCGTCATGGCCTCCCACTGCAGGTCGCGGTCGTGCCGCGGCACGCCGGCCTGCCCCTTCACGCGTTGCGCCGCGCGGAAGGCCCGAGCGTCCCCGAAGGCGCGGCCGATCGCCTTGATGGCCTCCTCGCGCTCCTTCTTCTGGTCCTCCTCGCTGCGCGTCTCCCACCACGCTCGCGACACGGTCATGCGAGGCCAGTAGACGTGCAGGCCGAGCGGCGTGCGGCGTGTCATGTCCTCCCACGTCCACCCGTCGAGCCGCAACAAACCGGAGGTGCCGGCAATCGCCCCGCCGCGCGGCACCACCTGCGCGGAGGTGACACCGTTCACCCGCGCCACGGGAATCAGCTCGCTGTCGGGGTTCACCGCCACCTCCGCCCGGATGTTGGCGTTGAGGCGGCCGGTCTCGGCGTAATCGTTCGTCATGTCCACGGCGGCGATCTCGGTGAGGCCGAGGATCGAGTTCGCCAGGACGTAGCCGGGGTAGACGTGCTTGCCGGCGAGGTTCACGACGCGCGCGCCGGCAGGCGGTGCGCCCCTGCCCACCGACGCGACGCGACCGTCGCGCACGACGATCGTGGCGCCCGCCACGGCCGGGGCGCTCATCGGGTGCACCGTGGCCCCGACCAACGCGACGGTCTCGCCGGCGGCCGCCGGCGTCGCAGACGGCGCAGACGGCGCGGCTGACCTCGGGCCCGAAGAGCCCGCGGCTCCGGTGAGCGCGGGGCCCGGGGCTCCGCCCGGCTGCGCCATGGCCGAGAACGTGAAGAGCGTGACGGCCGCGAACACGGCAGCGCCCCTGCGGATCGACGTCACATGCCGCGTCACTGCGCACCTCCCTGCCGGAACCGGCGCTCGGCTTCGCCCACGAACCCGTGGCCGGCGTGCTCCGCGTCGCCCGCGCCATGGCCGCAATCGTTCCCGGACATGTCGGTCGCCTCGAGGTAGCGGAACGTCGGTACGCCGCCGGGTCGTTCGCCGCCTCCCCCGCCCTTCTTGGCCACCTTTGCCCTCGAGATGAGCTCGGCCCGCTCCTGCTCGAGCGCCGCGCGCCCGGCCAGATCTGCGGCGCGGTCGAAGTAGCGCCGCCCCTCGATCCAGGTTTGCTCGCAGAGGGCTGTGGTCGAGAGCGGGCTGCCGTTCCAGATCGAGAAGTCCGCGTCCTTGCCCACCTCGAGCGACCCCACGCGATCCGCGATGCGCAGCTGGATCGCCGGGTTCAGCGTCACGAACGTGATCGCCTCCTCCGGCGGCACGCCGCCGTACTTCACCGCCTTGGCCGCCTCCGTGTTGAGGCGCCGCGCGAGCTCGCCGCTGTCGGAGTTGAACGACACGGTGACGCCGCGGTCCCACATCAGGTAGCCCGCGTACGGGATGGCGTCGTACACCTCGAACTTGTAGCCCCACCAGTCGGAGAACGCGCTCGCCGTGGCGCCGTGCGCCGCCATCTCGTCGGCCACCTTGTAGCCTTCCAGCACGTGCTGGAACGTCTGGACCGTGAACCCGAACTCCTCGGCCACCCGCATCAGCATCAGGATCTCGTCGGCGCGGTACGAGTGCGAGTGGATGAGCCGCTTCCCGTCGAGGATCTCGAGCACCGCCTCGGCCTGCAGGTCGCGGCGCGGCGGCAGTGGCCGGGTGCCCGCGCGGTACTCCCTCCAGGCGGCCTCGTAGTCGCGCGCGCCCGCGAACGCCTGCCGGATCGTCTGCTCCACGCCCGCGCGCGTCCGGGGATAGCGGTCGGTGCCGCCTGCGCGCTTCGGGTTCTCACCGAGCGCGAACTTGATCGTCGGCGGCGCGGGGAACAGCAACTGCTCGGGCGCGGCGCCCCACTTGTTCTTGATGACCGCCGCTTGGCCGCCGATTGCGTTGCACGACCCATGCAGCAGGTGCATCATCGTCGTCCCGCCGGCCAGTTGCTGGTACATGTTGACGTTCTCGGAGTTGACGACGTCGGCGATGCGCACCTCGGCGGTCACCGAGTTGGTGCACTCGTTGAGGTTGCCGAGAATCGCGGCGTGCGAGTGCGCGTCGATGATGCCCGGCGCGACGTGCTTGCCGGTACCGTCGACGATCACGGCCTCCGCGGGGGCCGCGATCCCGCGCCCCACGGCGGCCACCTTGCCGTCGCGCACCAGCAGGTCGGCGTTCTGCAGCGTCCCCTGCGGGCCGGCGGTCCAGATGGTGGCGTTGCGGACGAGCACGGCGGCGGGCTGCGCGGGCGTGGCCGCCCGGAACGGCTCGGCATCGCCCGAGACGATTGGCGTAACAACGAGTGCAGCGGGAGCCGCGGCGGCGGCCTGGCCGGCCGGCTGGGTGGCCGCGCCCGCCGGTGGCGCGGTTGCTCCCCTGGAGACCCGGAGGGAGCGCCCTGCGGAGGGTGGCGCGGCTGCCGACGCGGCCGACGTCGTGGCGCCGGGGGCGCCCGCCGGCGTCCCCTCGCCCGGCTTCCTCGGCGCCTCGTACCGCTGGCCGTCCACCCACACCTCGGTCACCGTGCTGTTTCTCGCGAACAGATCGCCGCCGCGCACCACGGTGAGGTTCGCGATCCGGCCCGTCTCGATGGTCCCGAGCCGATCCCCCACGCCCAGCAGGCGCGCCGGGACCGTCGTCACCGCGGCCAGCGCCGTGTCGGCTGGCAGCCCGCGCTCGACGGCGAGGGCCACCTGCTCGCGGAACCGGCCGACGTCCTTCAGGCCGTTGGCCGTGAGCGCAAAGGTGACGCCGGCCCGCGCGAGCGCTGCCGGGTTGCCCGGTGCGTTCTGCCAGTGCCGCAGTGCCTGCGTCGTCACTTCCACGGCGTCGCCCTCGTCGGCCACCTCGGGAGCCTCGGGGAAGTTCACCGGCACGATCAGGTCGACCTTCGCCGTGGCGATCTCGCCTGCCCGCTTGTACTCGTCACCGGCCGTGGCGATGATGGGCCGCACCTCGGCCTCGCGCGCGAGGCCGGCCGCGCGGAGCACCATGAGCATGTCGTCGGCCACGAACAGCACGGGCTGACGGCCGCTCACCGCGGGCTGCAGCGCGTCCCACGCCACGTTGACGCCGGGGCGGGCGGCGGCGCCCGGTGCCTTCGCGTACGCGGCGAGCGCGTCTCGGTGCCACCGCGCGTCGAGGAAGCCCTGGCGCACGACCGCAACAGCTCCCATCAGGGATCCGGGGTAGCCACTCCGCTGCGGCTGCAGTGCCACGACCTGCGCGGCATCCGGTACTACCAGGTTCTGGTTGAAACGGCCGTCGCCGAGCGCCACGATCGCGCTCGCGCCGCGGAAGATGCCCTCGCGGGCGGCCAGGTGCACCGACGTGAACCCTGCGCCACGGAACCCCTCGACCTGCTTGCTCTCGGGCGGGGCACACTCGGCAACGCGGCGCTCCGGGCGCACGGAGGGCAGCTCGTGCACGGCGCCGGCCACCGCGGGGGCCGGACCGCGTGGCGGGGCACCCGGGCCACCCGCCCCTGCAGCAGCGTGACGGGGCGGCTCGGGCGGCAGCACGAGCGCGTCGATCAGCCCCGCATACACCGTGAGGTCGTCGCCCTTCCACACGCGCGCGTCGGGCGGCGGCTGGACATCGGCACCAACGGCCGCAATCAAACCATCGCGCACGACGATGGTGCCCCGCGCGATCACTTGGCCGGGCGAGACGACAATCCGGGCGCCGGTGATGGCGTGCACGGCGTGAGGAGCGCCGGACTGGGCCGACAGGACGGCGCCGGCCGCAAGCAGCGTGGCCAGAGCGCAGGCGAACGTGGCTCTCTTCGTCATGGTCTGAACACGCATCATTCGAAGCTCTCGGCTTTCAGCTTTCAGCTCTCGGCTCTGCCGCCTGACCGGCTCCCCGCGCCGTGCCCTCGGAGGGCACTGCTCCCCGTCCAGGCGGGCCGGAAGGCCCACCCTCCGAATCTCGTGCCCCAACGGGGAGCCGACCACTGCAACGATGGCTTCGCCGGTCTGCGAAGCCAAGAAGGATATCAGGAGCGGCTCCCTGCCGCGCAGGCCCTGGGATTCGCGCTTGCCTTCCCCAGACGGCTGTCCTGTAATAGCCGGCGATGTTCCCGCTCAGCGACGCGCCCAATCCGCCCCGCCTGCCGATCGTCACCTACCTGCTGATCCTGGTGAACTGCCTCGTGTTCGGCCTGGTGACGCTGCCGCAGTCCGGTGTGCGCCCCGCGCCGGGCGATCCGCGGGTGGCGGAGTACGTCAACACGCTGCGCGAGTCGCTGCCGCCTGGCGTATCGGTGCAGCAAGCGTTCGGGAGCGTGAGCGGCTACGACCTGACGGTGTTCGAGCACGGCTACAAGCCGGGCGCGCCGCAAGCCACCGACCTGTTCTCGGCAATGTTCCTGCACGGCGGCTTCATGCACCTGTTCGGGAACATGCTGTTCCTCTGGATCTACGGCGACAACGTCGAGTACCGGCTCGGCCGCTGGCGGTACTTGCTCTGGTACCTCCTGACGGGCGTGGCCGCGACGCTCTTCTTCTCGGTGCTCTCGCCGCGGTCGATGGTGCCGATGGTCGGCGCCTCGGGCGCCATCTCGGGCGTGCTCGGCTTCTACTTCTGGTGGTTCCCCCGCAACGTCGTCCGTGTCCTCCTCCTCTTCTTCCCCTTCCTCGTCCGCATCGTCCAGATCCCGGCGCGCATCGTGCTCGGCATGTACCTGTTCATCGACAACGTGCTGCCCATGCTCGTCTCGGGGAGTTCGGGCGGCGGGGTGGCGCACGGCGCGCACATCGGCGGCTTCATCGCGGGTGTCGCCGCCGCGTGGTTCATGGGCGAGCGGGAGGCGAAGGCGGCCCCGCCGGAGTTCAAGGCCGCGCCGAAGGAGGTGGCGCTGCCCGCGGCCATGCTGCGGAACGCCTTCGTCGCGGGCGACATGCCGGCGGCGGCCAAGGCCTATTTTGCGATGACCCCGCACGACACGGCGGGCGTGCTCGACGCGGGACAGTCGATCGTGCTCGGCGAGTGGCTCGCGGAACAGGGCCACGCCAAGGCCGCGCTCACCGTGTTCCAGCGCCACCTCAAGAGCTTCCCGCGCGGCCCGGGCCTCGCCGAGGCGCACGTGGGCGCCGGCCTCGTGCAGCTGCAGCAGCTCGATCAGCCCACCTCGGCCTATCAGCACTTCATGGACGCGCTGCAATTCGATCCGCGGCCGGAGGTGGAGGCCCAGGCGCGGGCCGGACTGGCCGCAATTTCGCGCATGCAGAAGTACCCGGCGCGGCGGTTCAGCTGAACCGCGAACCTGGAACCCGGGGTTCATGGTTCCTGGTTCATGGTTCATGGTCCGTTCGTGGTTCGTGGTTCCTGGTTCCTGGTTCATGGTCCGTCCGTGGTTCGCGGTTCGTTCCGGATCGCGGCTCCGGTCACCACACCATGAACCATGAACCCTTGAACGGACCACGAACCCTGAACCAGGAACCACGAACGAGCAACAGGAACCGACGAGTGGATTCCAGCAGTATGCTGGAGTGATGTCCGAGTGGCAGACCCGCGCCACTGACCACTACGACGCGGCACGCCGTCGCTTCTTCAATCCCTGGAAGGACACCGACAAGGCGCTGGCGGACCTGCTGCGGTGGTGGGTCACCGCCGATCGTAAACCGTGGCCTGCGTCGGTGGAGAACCGCCCCCATCCTGCGCCGCGCGGCCGGGTGCCGGCCGGGCGTGCCGCCCTCACGTTGGTCGGCCACGCCACGTGGCTGGTGCGGATGGACGGGCTCACGATCCTCACCGACCCGCACTTCTCGCCGTCGGCGGGGCCGCGCGGGCGGTTCGGGCCACGCCGGGTACGTCCGCCCGGGATCGACCTCCACCAGTTGCCGCCGCTCGACGCCATCTTCGTGAGCCACGCGCACTACGACCATCTCGACGTCCCCTCGCTGCAGCGCCTCGCCGCCACGCCGACATCACCGCGTGTGGTCGTGCCGCTCGGCCTCGGAAGCTTCCTCGAGGAGCATGGGATCCCGCGTGTGACCGAGCACGACTGGTGGGACGAGGTCGACCTCGGCGCCGCCACCCTCACCCTCACGCCCGCCCAGCACTGGTCGAACCGTACGACGCTCGCGCGAAACGCCACCCTCTGGAGCGGCGCGCACATCAGGCACCGCGGCGGCGGAACGGTGTACTTTGCCGGCGACACGGGTTACTCGCCGTGCTTCGCCGACATCCGGGCGCGGCTGGGAGCACCCGGCGTGGCCCTGCTGCCGATTGGCGCCTACGAGCCGCGCTGGTTCATGCGCGACCACCACATGAATCCGGACGATGCCGTGCGGGCCCACATCGATCTCGGCGCGCGGCACTCCTTCGCGATGCACCTCTGGTGCTTCCGCCTGACCGACGAAGGGTACGACGAGCCGGTCCAAGCCCTCGAGGTCGCGCGCGCCGCACACGGCGTGCAGGTCGGTGCCTTCCGCGTGATCGATGTCGGGGAGACCGCGGTGGTCGGCGCGGTTTGACCCCGATCCGGCCCCGGCGTATGGTGTGCGCCAACTGGCCCGCGCCGCGCGACGTCGTCGGTCGGTTCCCAGACTGACGGCGGCGTGGCGGGCGCGGACCCTGGAGGGCGCCGCATGTCGGCGCCGGAGGGAGTGACAATGCAGCGAATGCCGGCGGCTCGTGGTGCACTCGGAGGCGGACGGTCGCGGCATCACGCGCTTCTGGCCGCCGCTGTCGTGGCGGCAGCCATCGTGGCGGTGCCGCATGCCCAGGAGGGGTACCGCCCCGCGCCGGAGAACGAGAAGGCGCGTGAGGCCTTCCGCCAGGCGCGCTTCGGGCTCTTCATCCACTGGGGCGTCTACTCGCTGCTCGCCGACGGCGAGTGGGTGATGAACAACCGCTCCATTCCCGCGGCGACATACGAGACGCTGCCCGGGTCCTTCAACCCGACGCAGTTCGACGCGGCCGAGTGGGTGGCGCTCGCCAAGGCGGCTGGCATGCGCTACATCACGATCACGTCGAAGCACCACGACGGCTTCGCGATGTACGACTCGGCCTCCTCCCCGTACGACATCGTCGACGCAACCCCGTATGGCAAGGACGTGCTGAAGGCACTCGCCGAGGAGTGCCGCAAGCAGGGCCTGCCGCTCTTCTTCTACTACTCGCAGCTCGACTGGCACCACCCCGACTACTTCCCGCGGGGCCGCACGGGGCGCAACGCGGGGCGGCCGGAGTCGGGTTCGTTCCCGGCCTACATCGACTACATGAACGGGCAGCTCACCGAGTTGCTCACCAACTACGGCCCGATTGGCGGCATCTGGTTCGACGGCATGTGGGATCAGCCCGAGGCCAACTGGCGGCTGCCCGAGACCTACGCGCTGATCCACCGGCTCCAGCCGGCGGCCCTCGTCGGCTCCAACCACCACCACGCGCCCTACCCGGGCGAGGACTTCCAGATGTTCGAGAAGGATCTGCCGGGCGCCAACACGGCCGGGTTCAACCAGACGAGCATCAGCGACCTGCCCCTCGAGACCTGCGAGACGATGAACGACTCGTGGGGGTTCCGCCTGCAGGACGACAAGTACAAGAGCACGCGCGAGCTCGTCGCTTATCTCGCGCGCGCCGCCGGGCACGATGCCAACTTCCTGCTCAACGTCGGGCCGATGGCCAACGGCCGCATCCAGCCGGAGTTCGTCACGCGGCTGCGCGAGATGGGCGCGTGGCTCGCGAGGTACGGCGAGTCGATCTACGGCACGCGCGGCGGGCCGGTGTCGCCGCGGCCGTGGGGGGCAACGACGCAGCGGGGTGACACGGTGTACGTGCACGTGCTCGACTGGCCGGCCAGCGACGCGCTCTGGGTGCCGCTCGCGCGCGGCGTGCGCGCGGCGCGGTATCTCGCCGACGGGTCGGCGGCACGCTTCACGGCCGCGGAGGGCGGCGTGCTGCTGGCACCGATTCCCGATCGCGTGCGCGACGCGTTCGACACGGTGGTGGCACTCGAACTGGCGAATTGAAAAGGCCGCCTTGCGCGATGCGGCTTACGCCTTACGACGCCTGACGCTCACGCCTGTGGGGCCGAAGAACAACCGCGTCGGCCCGTCCGCCCACGCCGCGGCAGCCACCGGCGCCGCGAGCAGCGCGACCAGGACCCACTCGCACGCCCGCCAGCCACGCGGGCGGATCCCGACGAGTTCAGCTGTGACATGCGCGCCCTCACCGTGAGCAAACAGGGGACACGGAGAGATGTGACACGGCGGCGTGCACGCGGGGCGGCCCTTCTGCGCGCCGTATGGTTCCATTTCGGATCTAGAATGGAAACATGCGGACCGTGACCCT
>Ga0079037_100001788_pt1 | contig 11445 bp, 10 predicted proteins | sample Mud3Dept4metaG_FD_71479 | JGI IMG/M metagenome (GOLD analysis project Ga0079037, IMG submission 71479) | Freshwater wetland microbial communities from Ohio, USA, analyzing the effect of biotic and abiotic controls - Mud 3 Core 4 Depth 4 metaG | ecosystem: Environmental > Aquatic > Freshwater >... | reverse complement strand
CCGAGCGGTAGTTGGCGTCGACGCCCTCGATGCGAAGCCTGCCCGCGTACTCCTGGACGATGACGCCTTCGCCGCACCCGGCGTCGAGGACCCTCGCTTCGCGGGGCAGCGCGTCGAGATGCCGGCGCACCGCTGCCAGCTTCGCAAGATACGTCGGCCGGTAGTCCCACGTGTCGTCGAGGAGGCGGTGGTAGTCGCCCCGGGCCTCGTATTCGCCTCGCCGTTCCGGTGCCGTCCTGTCGCTCATGGCCTGCCTATTCTACGTGCCCGGACGTACGGTGGCGGCGGTGGTGTCCGCCCCCACGAGCTCCACCTCGCACGGCTACGTCGTGGGTCCGACGATGGCGCGGTAGATCGCCGTGAAACGCGCCGCGGTGGCCTGCCGGCTGAATTCGCGCGCGAGCACCTGGTCGGAAGACGCCCGAGTCCGCCGGCGATGCGACAGGAAGTCCACGATGGCGCCGCCGAACGCCCCCGGTTGCGCCCTGGGAACCACGCGCACATCGTCGCCGAACAGGCGCCCGAGCTCGATCCCGCCGGGGCTGTCGGTCGAGACGACGGGCGTGCCCGAGGCGAGCGCCTCGACGGCCACGGTGGGCAGCGCCTCGAGTTCGGACGGCAGCACGAACAGGTCGGCCGCGTCCTGGTACCGGGCCACCGCGCGGTTGTCGACCAGGCCGGTCAGGGTGAGCCGGTCGGCCACGCCGAGCTCCGTTGCCCGCTCGAGCAGTTCGTCGCGAAGCGGGCCGGTGCCGCAGATCACGACGCGCGTGTCGGGGTGGGCGCGGAGCACGTCCGGCATGGCGTCGACCAGCCGCCGCTGGCCGGCGAGCGGATGGAGCCGCTTCACGTTGAGCAGGATGTTCGCCTCGCGCAGGCCCAGCTCCGCGCGGGCCGCGCGGCGCGCATCCTCGTCGCGGCGGGCGAAGTAGCTGGCGACCGGCGGATAGACCACGCTCAGGCCGGCGCGCGTCAGGCCGAGTTCAATGGCGCGGTCGCGAAGGAAGCCGCTGTAGAAGGTCACGTGCGCGGCCGACCGGTACGCCCGCGTGAAGAGATCGACGCCACGACGAGGCACGTAGTGCCAGATCTCCGTGCCGTAGAGCGTCAGAACAACCGGCTTGCGAAGGCGCGAGGCGAGCCAGGCCGACGCCTCGGGCAGCATACCGTTGCTGTGAACGTGCACGACGTCCGCTGCGGCCAGGGCGCCGGCGGTCCGTCGGCGGATGCGCGCCAGTTCGAGCAGCGACAGGAGTTGGGCGAGGGCCGGCACGCGCGTCCGCCTCCGGCGCGGTTCGATCCACGTGACCGGGCCCGGGAGCTCCCGTTCGACCCTCCGCCGCGCCTCCACCGAGGCCCCATGTAGTGCCCGAGGCGGATGGGCGATGTACGACGGCGCACCGCCGGCCTCGACCGCCCACTGGCCCAGATGCAGCGGCAGCAGGGCATTGGCGGCCTGGTCGGGTGGAAGGTGGGATGTGACGTGGCAGATGCGCATGGGCGTCGGGGCCTCAGGCGTCTGGATCACGCTGCGTGCCGAGATAGAGCGCCCTGAACTCCGAGAACGTCACCGGAATGGCGCCCAGATCGTTCACCGCGTAGGCCAGCACCTGCTCCAGCCGCGCGAAGAACTGCTCGAGCTCCTGCGCCGTCCGGTTGTACGGGCTGCCCCCGACGATCGCCTCGCTGGAGTGAAAGATCAGGTTCAGCAGCGGCACGCCGTCGGCCTTCATGCGGCGCGCCAGGGCGCACATGTCCTCGATCGACGAATAGGATGGTCGCAGCCACTGAACGCGTGCGATGCCGAGCTTCTTCAGCACGCGCTTGGTCGTGTACGGCCGCGGCGCGCGCGCATACAGCCGCTCCACCAACGCCGGCACGCGCCGGTTGAGGGCGGCGGACACCGGAAGCTCGAGCACATTGCTGGTGCCGGGGACGGTCGGGTCGTCGTACGCAAGAAAGTACGGCGCCGGCGGAGCGCCGACGAAGTCAGGACCACCCTTGTGGCCTTCGTAGAAGAGCGGGGCGATGCTCGACTCGACCGTGTAGCCGGCCCGCTCGAGGTCGGTGACATGAGCGGCGGAGAAGCCGAACCGCCCGGACCGATACGACAGTGGCCGCTCGCGGACCGCGTCGCCGATCGCCTCGGTCAGCGACGCGACCTGCGCCGCGAACTGCTCGGCCGGCAACTGCAGCGCATAGGGATGCCGCCGCACATCGTCTTCGGTGCACGGCGGCGTTTCCCAGGCATGGTGATGGGCGCCGATCTCGCAGTCCCGGCCCGACAACAGGTCCCTCAAGACCGCGGCGGAGCGCGCGTCCTTGGCCACAGGCCAGGTGATCAAGTACGTCGGCCTGACGCGGTGCTTCTGGAAGACCGCGTGCAGCCGTGGCAGGGCGTAGATGTTCTCGAAGCGCTGGTTCAGCCGGGCGTCGGCGGACCACTGGTTGTCGCCCTCGGTATCGATGCCCACCAGCAGCGACAGCATGCTCAGCGGTCCTGATCGGAGTCGCCGAGAGTGACGTGCCACCCCGAGGTGTCCTGGTAGAAAGCCGGCGGCACCTCGACGGCATTGATCTTCGCCGTGAACTCCATGGTCGATTTCACCTGGAAATAGCCGGCGTGCTTCAGCGCGCGCCCGAACGCCCCGTGCAGGCAGAAGCTGCGGATCTTGTCCGAGTTGGCGGCCTTGGCCTCCCGGTCCACCCAGCCGAGCAGCGTCTCGATGCCGGCGGCATCGTCGGGGTCGGCGAGGAAATCCACGAGCAGGGTGACTCGCCCGCGCGCCTCCTGGAGGTGGCGGTAGAGCGCGTAGCCATGGACCTGGCCGCCGCGCATGAGGGCCGCCGCGTTGTAGCGCACGTGCGGCGCCTCGCAGTATTTCCAGTTGAGGTAGCGGGCGTCGCGCCGCACCGCCAGCGTGAACTTCGGTGCCAGGCGCTCCCAGAGGGCCGTGTACTCGTCCCCGAAGCGGCCCACGCGCTCGATGCCAGCCCGCAGCGGGCGCGCGCGCGCCACGATGCGGACAAGCGGCAGCGTGGCCCACGACACGAAACGGTTGACCGGCATCGGCCAACTGGGACGCCGCAGCGCGCGGCGCGTCAGCGGCTTCACGTAGCAGGGCACCGGACCCACGTTCGGCCAGCGGAGCTTCTGGAACAGCCGGTACGACGATTCGGACAGGCCGAGGCCGAGGGCCGCCCCGACGTGCTGCTCCCACGTGCGGAACAGCAACTCCCCGAGGCCCTGCCGCTGCCGTTCCGGCGCGACCATGACGTCCATCCCCCACGACCCGGCGATCTCCTGGCCCTGCACCTGCACGCGCACCGGCATGGCCGCGTACTGGCCGATGATGGTCGGGCCCTCCCGCGCGACCCAGATCGTCGGGCCCCCGGGCGGGCAGTTCGGGTTGCGGCGGTACTGCCAGTCCCACCGCAGCCGGTTGCCCTCCGTGGCGTCGGCGCCGAACACGCGCCGGTACAGCGCCGTGATCTGGCGTTCGTCTTCGGGGCGGTAGGTGTCAATGGTGGCCATGGCGCGCGCAGCTATCCTTTGCGATCACGGACGAGCACGTACTCGACGTTGCCGACGACGATGTCCTGCACGAGCGGCGCCTCGCGGATCCAGCGGGCAACGGCCGCCCGTGCCCGGCGGAGCGTGCCCGTCACTTGCTCCGCTTCACTGACGACCGTCAGGCCGGCCTGCCGGATGTGCCCGCGGAGCGTGGGAATACGCACCTTCTCGAGCAGGTCATCGTGTTTCGGCCGGCCCTGCCGCGCGGGCGTGATGCACGAGTTCTCGTGCTCCGGCTCCTGGAGCGCCCACGGCGCGCGCCGCGCCAGCCAGACGAAGATGCCGAACAAGAGGCGCCGTCCCAGCAGCAGGTGCAGGGGGATCGGGGCCACGAGCGTCTGCAGGTGCGCCCCGGCGAACGAGAGGTGCGGCGCCGTGGACCGGTCCATCGTCCCGTCTGGTTTCAGCACCCTGGCCAATTCGCGCATGTCGCGCGCGGCATCGGCCACGTGCTCGATGACGGCATGCGACAGCGCCATGTCGAAACACGCGTCGGAAACGGACAGCGCCTGACCGTCGGCGCGGGCGACGTGCAGGTTCGTCACGCTGCCCTCGGCCGCGAGCGCGTGGCCGACGTCGCCGAACCGCGGCGCCAGGTCGGTGCCGACCACCTGGCGTGCCTCCTCGGCAAACGACGGCGGCATGTCACAGCCGCCGCACCCCCCGTCGAGGACCGACCCACGTGCCGACACGCCGACCTGCTCGTGAAACGTGAGCACCTTGGCGCTGCGGGGGTACTCGAACAACGCGTAGTCCTATTCGGATCGGACGCGATGGCTGGCGTGCGACGCCATGGCATCGGGGTCAATTCGGCGCACTCGTACCTCGATCTGATTCTACCGTAGGGGAAAGGCCGCCGCGAATCCTCGAGCCTCACTGGCTGGGGGGAGATTGACCGCTGCCGGGACCTGCCGGGTTTTCACCTACCGCCGGACGTACCAATCTTCGACCACCTGCCGACGAACGAACCGGTAGCCCTTGGATTCGAGCAACGAACGGATGAGCGACCGACGGGGCTCTTCCCCGTTGTGTTCGATGGTAAATGCCCCGACCTCATGAGTCGCGAAGGGAAACGCCTGAAGGACATCGTACTCCGCGCCTTCCACGTCGAGACTGACGTAGTGGATGTACCTCGGTGCCCGAGCGCGCTCCAGCACGTCCGCGATCGTCGTGGTGGTGAGCCGGACCGCCGAGTCGTTCTCGGTCATGGCCCGGTATCGCCCCAGCGTCTCGACGATGCCGCCCAGCGCCCCCGACACGCGAAACTCAACGGTGTCGCCCTTGCGTTTGCTGACCACCTCCTGGAACAGGAGGCACTTGCGCATGGACCAGTTGGTAGGGAACGGGTCAATCGCGACACCCGTCCACCCCAGGTCCTCGAGCGCCTTGGTGTTCGAGAAGAGGATGCCATCGGCCGACCCGGCATCGACGAAATAGCCGTTCCTTACACCGGGGAAGACGACGCCCACGATCCACTTGTCCTGTCCGAACTGCCCGTGGAACTGCGCCCACCCGAGCCGCTGGGCCACCTCCAGCCGGAGTGATGGCGACGGCGCGTCCGGGAAGTCGCCGAACCGGTACATGGTACGGCGCTGGAGGTACTCGTGCGCCGCTCCCGCTGCCACAATCAGGGCGAGGCACGAAACGACGGCGATGGTCTTCTTCACACCCATCCTCTAATTATCTTCGCGATTTGCGCTGCTCCATCACAGGAACAGCCGCGGCGCCGTGTCGGCGCCTGCTCACAGGTCCTCCCGCGGCCGTCGTCTCATGTTCCAGCCCCAGCGCTCACTTCCGGTGAGTACGCGCCGGGATGGAGCCCGCGCGCTTCCGCCGTCGCGTGTCGCTTCGGCGGACTCGCCGTAGCCTTGGCGGAGGCGGTCAGCCTGCGTGAGCCGGAGCGAATGTCCTCAACCGACGTGAGCTCCGGGGCTGGTCGGGCGAACCGCCCGAGGGCCGCCGCTGACAGAGGCGGAATCCAGCCTTCTCCCCGGCGAACTCGCAGTACGCGAGGATACGCGAAATCAGGGGTCAGCCGAAGTCGATGTTCGTGTACTGGATGCGAGCCGTCATGACCCCAACGTCCGTCCCCCACGGCCCGGCGGTCTCCTGGCCCTGCACCTGCATGCGCACCGGTATGGCCGCGCACTGGCCGATGGTCGTCGGGCCCGCCCGCGCGACCGGGATCGTCGGGCCTTCGGGCGGTCAGTTGGGGTTGCGGCGTTACTGCCAGTTCCACCGCAGCCGGTTGCCCTCCGTGGCGTCGGCGCCGAACACGCGCCGGTACATCGCCGTGATCTGGCATTCGTCTTCGGGGCGGCAGGTGTCGATGGTGGCCAGGGCGCGCACAGCGGTCCTTCCCCGTCGACCGGCCTCGACACTCCAGCTTGGGTGTGAAGCACGCTCAATCCTGACATCCTGGCCCATGGACGTCCCCGGAGCCTCCCGAGGACGTGGCCTCACGTTCGACTCCGCACGCATGGCTGACTGGCGCGAAACCCGGCGCCGGGATGAGCGTGCCGCGCCCGGGGGCCGCTCAGAGCAGGGTCGCGTGTCTCGGCACCGACGGAGTCAGAATAGCGAGACCAGCAGCCTCACCGGTGTCAGGAAGCGCTCGACCCACAGCGTGCGCCAGGTGTCCGGATAGGCCGCGAGCGCGCGATACCCGAGCATGAACAGCTCGTAGTGGAACAGCAGGAGCAAATTGGCGAACACCAAGCCCGCGACGGCCACGCGGGAAGCCTTGTGGAGACTCCCAGCCCCGTCAATCAGCATGCTGACGCCCAGCGCCATCATCGGAAAGCAGCTCAGAAACCGGCGTGCGCCGAATGCTTCTCCGGCCCACCAGTCAACGACCGCGGCATTGACGTAGACGCTGGCCAGGAAGAAGAACCCGACCGTGAGGGCGAGGCGCCGCGAACGGCGCCACGCCAAGGGAAGCCCCAACAGCGCCGCCGAGGCGATCGGTGTCCACGAGAAGAGCCCCCGTAAGGGCGACACGAGCACCGATCCGATGGCGGGCGCAGACCATCTCATGAAGTCGCCGCCCTGAGGAATCGTGAACGGCTGACCGTAGAGGATGCACCACGCCGCGATCTGAGGGGTGAAGACGGCCAGCGAGGACGCGCCAGCCAATGCCAGGCGGGAGCACGCGAACACAGCCCGTCGAGCCCGCGTCGGCAGGTGGCGTCCTTGGGCGACAACGTCGAGGACGGCTACCGACAGCGCGATTCCGTCTTGCCATCGCACCAATGCGAGCACGCCTCCGATGACGCCGAGCCAGACGTATCGCCCTGGCCGGGTCTCGTGTCGGGTCTTCCACCAGAAGAGGAAGAACCCCGATGACACGCATGCCGACACGGCATGGGAGTAGGAAGGAGCCACGAGCATGTAGTACAGATAGCTCGTACCGGCAAACGCGCTGAGCGTGGCCGCGAGAGCCGTCCGGGCCGGCGTGAACTGCCTGCAGAAAAGGAATGCGAACCAGAGGCCGAGTCCTCCGGTGACGAGCCCGCTGAGGGCCGGTACGGCCTGGAACACCAGGCCCAGCCCGTCGAGCGGATACCCGCCGCCGGCGAGGTTCCACGCGCCCACGACGCCCGAGACACCCAGATACGCCGGCAGCCAGACCAGCGGCGTTCCGATCGCCATGTAATTCCGCACGCGGCCCGTCGGAGTACGACCGAACTCGAAGGAGAACCCCGCCGGCACGGGGTCCACAGAGAAGTCCAGGCTGTAGAGATCTCTGTAGTCGTTCTCGAAATCCAGGTCCCGGTCGAACACGAGGGAGCGCGTGTAGACGTAGTAGTGGACGGCGTCTCCCCGCACAATCCTGGGCCGCACGCCGCGGACCACGTTGCCGGCAAGATGCAGGCACCCCAGGATCAGCGTGACCGCAACGATGATCCGTCCCGGATGTTCACGGACCCAGGCCGCAGCCGCTGACGCTAGGCCCGGCCACGCGCGACCCACTCTAGACGACACCAGACACCTGCCGTTCTCGACCATGCCTCGAGTGACGCCGAACGCCTCGGCGGGCCGACGCTGGAGAGGCAGCGGAACACGCGCCGCTATCGCACCGGCGCCGAGCCAGGTAGAAACTCCACGAGGGCAGCTTCATCATTCCCGCTGGTGGTCTCGGACACCCGGAACGTCCGGACGATGCGCCACGGACGATGCGCCAGCACGTCGAGGATGACTCGACCCTCGTATCCCAGGCGCGGCTTCGTGTAGGTCAGTGCGTACCGCACGTCCTCGCGCCGCAGGCGGTCATCGAAGTTGCCAAACCCATTCCCCACGAAGATAGGGCGGACCCGGCTCTCGAGGCTGAGGCCGTTGGCGAGCTTCCCCTGGACCAGGGTTCCGGGCGGGAGGTACCGGCCCACTTCCACCATGGCCGCATGGTTCGCGGACGAGCGGTGCAGCGCCCACTGCCCGAACTGGGCGAGGTCCCCGGTCACCATGACGGCCACAAGCGCCGCGGCTGCGGCGGGCGTCCACCATCCCCGCGCACACCAGGCGACCGCCCGGGGCCACGTGGCGTAGAGCGCGACCGCGGCCGCAACTGCCAGCGCCGCGCCCAGCCTGACGGAGGGACGGACCTCGTAGAGGAATCCCAAGCGCACGGCCGATCCCAGCAGGAGGTACAGAGAGGCCAGCACGAGCGGTGCGAGCACAAGCGCGCGCCGTCGGCTGAGGTTGACGAAGCCAGGGTCGAGCAGCCGGCCGTCCCGCCCGAGCACCAGCGCGGCCATTGCCGCCATCGGCGGAATGAGGAAGACGAGGCGGCGCTCATTCCCGACGTCGTGGGCGACCAGTTCCAGGCATCCCAGCGTGATCCACAGGACACACAGCCGCTCGAGCGGGGTCGTGGTCCTCCAGCGAAGCGCCGCTCCCCAGAGCCCGCCGAGGGCGAGGAGCAGGAGCACCCACATTCGCGTGAAGAAATCGTGAACGACCGGCAGCCACGACGCCCGGTCCGCGATCGCGCGCAGCGTGTACTCCGGCTTGCGCGTGACCGACATCTGCCAGTTGTAGAAGCGGAATTCCTGCCAGTTCGGAATCACGAACAACACGGCGGCCAGCGCCGCCGCGATCAGGAGGCCGGACAGCGTCGCCATGCCGGCGGCACCGAGTCGGAATCCGGTCGGCCGGCGGGGCCATTCCCGCACGACGGCTAACAGGGCCTCCAGCGCGAGCGCCACGAGGAAGAACGCCGCCGCCGCCTTCGCGAAGAACGCCGAGACCGCGAAGGCCCCTGCGGCCAGGCCCCAGGGCCAGGCCCTCGCGCGGTGGGCCCTCACGTAGGCGGCGGCGGACAGCACCATGAGGCTGACCATCGACGTCTCGAGGAGGGCGACCCGGTTCCACATGACCCAGACATAGTTCGTGGCGAGCAGCGTCCCGGCCATCAGGCCGGCGCGCCTGTTCGATGTCTCCCGGACCGCGCCGGCGACGCACAGGACGGAAACGGTCCCGAGCAGCTCCGAGACGAGTCTCGCCTGCCAGAGCCCCACGCCGAAGAGCCGAAACGACAGGTACTCGAGCGCGGTGAACACCGGGGAGAGATACATCGGGTTCCACTGGTCGAGATGCCACTCGCCGAACAGGGCCCTGTTCCGGGCGTTGTGCAGCCACGCGCCTTCGTCATGCCACACGATCCCGACCGGCGCATGCCACGGGGGGTCCGCCAGTGCCAGACTGCACCGGAGGGCCAGGGCGACCAGCGCCGTCAGCGCGAGGCCAATCGCGTATTGCCGCTCAGTGAGATCGCGGTCGGCGACCCCGTACGCCGCAGGGTGCTCGGCTGCTTGCGCTGCCATCCGGGTGATTCTAACCCTGGAGCTCGCCCTCATCGCGCGGGGATTGGCGCGCAGTCCCTCCCAGGCACCCGCCGGGAGACGGGCTACGTCGCGGGAGGCCCTGGGACGGCGGTCCCGTCTCTGAACAGCACATACTGCATCACACTGATGGCGATGTCCTGGGTCCACGCGCTCTCGCGGATCCACTCCGGCAGCGGGCGAGGCAGGCGCTGGAACGTGGTCGTCAGTGTCAGTTCCTCGTGCTGTACCCGGAACCCTGCCTGCGCGATCTGACCGCGCAAGCGCCGGACGCGCACCAGCTCGAGCAGATCGTCGTGCTTGCGTCTGCCGTGCAGGGCGTCCTTGACGAACGTGTTCTCATCGGCCTTCTCGCGCAGCGTCCAGCTCGCGTGGCGGGCGAGCCAGACGTACAGCGCGAACGACGCGCGCCGGCCGAGCAGCAGGTGAAGCGGGACGGGAACGACGAGCCGCGGCAGGTGCGCGCCGGCGAACGAGAGGTACGGCGACGTCGACAGGTACATCCAGCCGCCCGGCTCCAGGACCCGCGCGCATTCGCCCAGGTAGCGGTCGGCGTCGGCCACATGCTCGATCACGGCGTGGGACAATACACCGGCGAAGGCCCCAGACGCGAACGGGAGCGACAGCCCGTCAGCCTGGGCAAACCGCAGCCCCTTGATGCCGAGTTCGTCCCTCAGGCGTTCGCCGGCCTGCACGAACCGGTCCTTGAGATCGATTGCCGTCACATCGGCGCCCTCTTCGGCCAGCGACACGGGCATGCCGCCGCCGCCGCAGCCGGCGTCGAGGATGCGGCCCCTCACGGTCACGCCATGCTGCTCGAGGAACGCCAGCACCTTCGCGCTCCGATAGTACTCGAACACCGCGTAGTGGTACTCGGAGCGGAAGCGCTCGCGCGCGTGCTGCTTGATGCGGTCGGCGTCGATCACTCGCACCGCGCCAGGTCCTTTCAGTGGCCGCGCCCGGCGGGTTTGACGAGGTAGTGCCCGTTGACGAGAGACCCACGAAGACCTCGGGCGGAGAGGAACTCGTCCACCGCGCTCGTGCACCCTTCCCAGCGACCGTAATCGTCGAAGGCGATGGCGCCGCCGGGGGAGACCCGATCGTAGAACGTCTCGAGGCACAACCGCACGGAGTCGTACCAGTCAGCGTCGATGTGCAGCAATGCGACCGGGGCGCCTGCGAACGCGGGCAGCGTGTCCTGAAACCACCCTTCCACCAGATGCACCCGGCCGTCGGGGATGCCCACTCGACGGCATACGTCCCTCACGTCCTGGGTGGTTCCTCGGCACCAGCCGTTCCGGTACAGCGAACGTGCCTGCTGCCCGTCCTTCTCGCCTGGCGCGGGAAGACCCTGGAACGAGTCGAAGAGGTAGACGTGCCTGGATGGCGCCGTCGCGGCCGCGAGCAGCGCCGCGGAGCCGCCCCGGAACACCCCGCACTCGACGACGATGCCCTGGATGCCCGCCGCTTCGATGTGCCGTCCGAGGCTGTACAGCGCGTTCAACTTCGACCGGGACACCACCGTGTTGGCCCTGACGGCCGACAGCAGACGGACCCGCCGAACCGAGCCCCTGACACCCGCCCACGAAGACAGGTCAATGTAGTCGCGCCACACGATCTACGCTCGCACGCGGGTGGCAAGCCCACCGGGTTCTCGCCGACATCGAGATCGTGGGCGGCGCGGGCCGCATGACAACCATGCGGCCCGCGTGGCGAGGGCAAGGCAGCGCACGCCCTTCCCGCGGCTCAGCGGCACACCTGGACGCTCACGCTGCCGGCGTTGTCCCACAGCGTGTACCAGTTGTCCTGCGGCGCCAGGTACAGCACGCCCGTCGCCGCCGGCGTGAACGACATGGTGGTCCCGACGAGGAACGGTGCGCCGGCGGGGCCGATGCGACCGATCAACGACAGGAGCGGCGCTCCCGGCTGGTATGGGCTGTTCGTGCCGGCCACCGTCACGCTCGGATGGCCGGCCGCCGTCAGCACGACGCCGGCATCCGACCAGGTCCCCGACGCCGTGATGGTGACGGG
>Ga0079037_100001787_pt1 | contig 11452 bp, 8 predicted proteins | sample Mud3Dept4metaG_FD_71479 | JGI IMG/M metagenome (GOLD analysis project Ga0079037, IMG submission 71479) | Freshwater wetland microbial communities from Ohio, USA, analyzing the effect of biotic and abiotic controls - Mud 3 Core 4 Depth 4 metaG | ecosystem: Environmental > Aquatic > Freshwater >... | reverse complement strand
CGGCCATGAAGCCGGGATCGTGAAAGGCCCGCCAGGCATCCACCGGATTGCGGGCAAAAGACCCAACCGCCGGGATCAGGGCCTTGAGCTTTTCCCGGGTTTTCCCCTCGAGCGCAGGGACGTAGAGGCCGAGGCGGTTGCAGATGTCGGCATAATAGACGCTGTTTCCGCCCCCCCCTCCCAAGATGAAGAGCCGGCGGCCCCGCGCCGGAGGAAGGTTGAGAAAAGCCAGCGCCGTCCCGGCAAGCTCTTCCAGCGATCGAACCCGCGTGATCCCCGCCTGCCGCAGCGCGGCCTCCCAGATCCGGTCTTCCCCGGAGAGATTCCCGGTGTGCGAGGAAACGGCTCCGGCGCCGGAAACTGTCTCCCCGCCTTTCCAGACAATCAACGGTTTTGCGCGATTCACGCGGCGGGCCAGGTTCAGGAATCGTTTTCCATCCTTTACGCCTTCCAGGTAAAACCCGACAACTTTCGTCTCCGCGTCTCCCTCCAGGAAGTCCAGGTAGTCCGTGCTGTCCAGGACCGCGGCATTCCCGAAGCTGACGGCCTTGCTTAGCCCCAGGCCCATGAAATGAGCATGTTCGCTCATCCTCTGGGTCAGGGTCCCGCTCTGGGACAGGAAGGCCAGGGATCCCGGAGCAGCGGGGATCTGCCCCCAGAGCATCAGCCGGGAGGCGGGAGCATAGGGACCCATGCAGTTGGGTCCGATCAGATTCAGACGGTTCTGCTCGGCGATCCGGCGGATCTCGTCTTCCAGACGGCGCCCCTCCGGGGTTCCCAGCTCCTGAAAACCGGAAGTCAGGACATGGATGTTGCGGATCCCCTTGCCGGCGCACTCCTCCAGGACCGCGGGGACGGCCTGGGCCGGGGTGCAGACGATGGCCAGATCAACCGGCTCCGGGAGGGCCCGGATGCTCGGGAATGCGGGGAGCCCCCCGATTTCTCGGGCCGTGGGGTTGATCAGAAAAATCCGCCCGGCATAACCCGCCCGCTGCAGGTTCTTAAGAAAAAACTGTCCCCCCAGGCCGCTGTAGGTCCGCGAGATTCCGACAATGGCGAGGCTGCGGGGAGAAAAGACGCGCTGAAAGAGTTTTCTCTGCTCTTCATCCATGCCGATTTTACCGTTTTCGGGGGATTCAGGAATCGCCCCCGCAAGCGAATCCCTTCTTGCCCTTCCTTTTGCCGAGCTCATCAGGTCTGGAAATATTATATTTCAAGAATTGCGAAAACAGGAAAAAAATGAAAAGGTGACGATTCGGTCCTCGGAATTTCACGAAGCAAAATTCCCAGCGCCGGGTGAAACCCGGAAAGGGTTGACTTGGCCCTCTATTTTCAATAAGATTGGAGCGTCTTGGGTTCGAGATCACAGCCCGGGCCGAGGCCCGGGAAAGGAGCGGCTCATGAGAGAAGTGGTGATTGTCGGGGGGGTGCGCACCGCGATCGGCCGCATGGGCGGGACGATCGCCCGCTTTCGTCCGGAAGAACTGGGGGCCTTTGTCCTCCGCGGGATTGTGGACCGCACGGGTACCGATCCGGCCCTGGTGGAAGACGTGGTCATGGGCCTTTCCAACTCCTGGCATGCCGCCTACAACCCGGCGCGCTGGGCCGTGCTGAAAGCCGGCCTGCCTTACAGCCTTCCGGGCGTCACGGTCGAACGGCAGTGCTCCTCGGGGCTCCAGGCGATGAATTTCGCCGCTACCCAGATTCTTGCCGGACTGGGCGACATTTACATCGCCGGGGGCATGGAGAGCTGGAGCCAGTGCCCCTGGATGATTCCGCGTCCGGACGAAGCCTATTCCTTCACCCCGCCCCAAATCCTTCGCCGGGAAACCGCGCCCACGCCGGAAGACAGCCTGGTCATGGGGGTGACGGCGGAAAACCTGGTGATGAAATATAAGATCTCCAGAGAGGAACAGGACGCCTTCGGCCTGGCGAGCCAGGAACGGGCCTTCCGGGCGATCCGGGCCGGTTATTTCAAGCAGGAGATCATCCCCATCATCCTGGCCCAGAAAAAAGTCCAGGTCATTTTCGATACGGACGAGCACCCGCGGGAGACGACCCTGGAGAAATTGGCCGCCCTAACGCCGGTTTTCAAGAAGGACGGCACCGTCACCGCCGGGACCTCATCCGGGCGAAACGACGGGGCGGCGGCCGTCCTGATGATGACGGCCGAAAAGGCGGGGGAGCTCGGATTCAAACCCTCGGCCCGGTGGGTTACCTGCGCAGCGGTGGGCGTGGATCCCAAGATCATGGGCATCGGCCCGGCTTATGCCATCCCCAAGGCCCTGAAGCGCGCCGGCTTGAAGATGGCGGATATCGATATCGTCGAGATCAACGAGGCTTTTGCCGCGCAGGTCCTGGCGTGCGCGAAGGAACTGGAAGCCCAGGGCCATCCGGTCGATTCTGAGAAGTTGAATCCCTTGGGCGGGGCCATCGCCTTCGGCCACCCCAACGGCATGAGCGGGACGCGCATCTCCATGTTCGCCATCCAGGAGCTGCAGCGCCGAAAAGGAAGATACGCAGTCGCTTCCCTGTGCATCGGGGGAGGGCAGGGGCTGGCGACGATTTTTGAACGACTATAAATTTTCACCACAGAGAACAGAGCGCACAGAGAGCAATTTTTCGAAAGACAAAAACCGAAGACGAGTATTTTGCTTCCCCTTTTTGGTCCTTAATCCACCTTTTTGACTTATTTATCTCCGTGATCTCTGTGTTCTCTGTGGTGAGTGATTAGGGTTTTACTTCGTTGATGAGACGGCCTTCCAGGAACGCGACCACGTTTTCCGCCACCATTTCGTTTCCCCGCTTGATGGCCTCCGGCGTCATGCCCGAGGTGTGGGGCGAAAGAACGACATTCGGCAGAGTTAAGAGGACGTCTTCCGGGGGCAGAGGCTCCTGATCAAAAACATCCAACCCTGCCGCGGCAAGTTTCCCGCTTTTCAAGGCGGCAATCATCGCCTCCGTGTCCACGATGCCGGCCCGGGCCGTGTTCACCAGGATGGCCGCCGGCTTCATCTTCTGAAAAGCCTCGCGGTTCAGAAGATGCCGGGTTTTTTCGGAGGCGCGAATATGGATCGAGACGACATCGGCCCGGGAGACCAGGTCATCGAGAGGCAGGAACCGGATGCCCGGCCGGGTGGGCGGCCCGGCCTCGGGATGGAAGGTCCAGACGATCACTTCCATGCCGATCCCTTTGGCCAGAGAGGCCATCTGCCGACCGATGCTGCCGAAACCGATGATTCCCAGGGTCTTGCCGTGAAGCTGAACCATGGGGATCCGGGTCCAGCGCCCCGCCTGCAGTTCCTGCTGGTGCTGGGGAATCTTGCGGCCGGCGGCCAGCATCAGGGCGAGGGCGTGCTCCGCCACGGCCACGGCCGAGTATCCGGGGGTGTTCGTCACCTTGATGCCCAGGCGCGAAGCGGCCTTAAGATCGACATTATCGGTTCCGATGCCGAGAACGGCGATCATTTTCAAATCCCGACAGGAAGCAAGGAGTTCGGGGGTGAACTTGGAATAAGCGCGGATGTTGACCGCCACCACGGCTCCCCTGAGCCTTTCCTGCAGCTCTTCCGGGGAGGCGGCTTTTTCGGTGTAAACTTTGACTTCCGCTTTGCTTTTCAAAGTTTCGTGGGCTTCGGTTCCGAAGAAGATGGAAGGAAAATCATCGGGGACTACGACTTCAGGCATTTTTCAAATCCTTTCCTGACGGCTTTGTAAAAAACCTCCCGCACCTTTTCTTGACTCTGGGATTTTTGGGCTTAGCCGTCGCCTGCCCCCTTATGACCAAGGGGCCTCAGATTTTCGCTTTTTATATTCTCTATCCCTGCGTTCTCGGGGCTCTCGGCGGTAAAAATCCGGAAGGTGAAGGAATCCGTTCCTAACGGATTTGATCTTTTAAAACCTGCAGCCGGGCCTCATAGGAAGACCGAAACGCCTTCAGGGCGGCCGCATACTCAGAGCTTTCCGCAACCTTCGGGACCACCGCCGATCCGGAAATGCCCAGATTTGCCCACTTTGCCCGCAAGACCTCCGCCGTCGTCCGCCGAGCCTCCGCGCTCTGTTCCTGATATTCTTTCGCCAACTCTTTGATCTTGGGAATCGCCCCGGTCTTGTCCGGCGCCAGGATTTGAATCCCCTGGAAGACCAGCCCGTTGTCGCGGTCCAGATCAAGGGCTTCGGCGAGATCCCGCACCATGATCTTTTCCAATTGACGGCGCAGCTCGGCCGGGCATTTGCCCAGTTCTTTTTCCACTTCCCGGAAATGAAGGTCCACCTCCAAAAAACGGTTGACCAGGGCATGGGCCCGGGTATGGACCTCCTCTTCTTTGAGCCTTTCTTTTTCCGCCGACGACAGGCGAAGCCCCTGGGTTCTTTCCATCGCGATTTCGATCGCGCTCTTGATCTCGGCCATAAAACAACCTCCTGCCGGCCCGGGTCCGGCTGTTTCAACCTGGCAGGCAATAGAAAAGATGATTATAATAGTTAGGTGCCAGTTTATCAAAAAGCCCGCCGATCTTCAAGGAAAGTCCTTTTCGCGGCGCGGAAGGCGGCCGGGCTTTTTCAAAACGGGGAAAGAGGGAAAAAATCCATGCCGAAAAAGGGAATGGACGTAATGCGTGACCAGATTCAAAGACTGATGGGCGACCTTTTGAAGGACGTGAAGCCTTTGGGATACCAGCCCGACCCGTCTTTCCATCCGCCCATGGACGTCTACGAGACGGAAAACGAATTAGTGGTCGTCATGGAAATCGCCGGCATGCGGGCCGAAGGGATCCGCGTGGTTTTTGAAAAGGACACCCTGGCGATCAGCGGGGAGAGGGTGGAAACCTGCTCTTCGCCCAAAACCCGGCTTCACCAAATGGAAATCGATTACGGAGATTTCTATCGCACTCTTTATATCCCGTTTCCCCTCAAGGCGGACGAGATCCGGGCGGTTTACCGTCAGGGGTTCCTGACCGTAACCATTCCGAAGCGCAAGGAAACCGCGCCCAAAGTCGTGGAGGTAAATATTCGATGAAGATAAACCCGGAAAAGCTTGAAGAAGAGATCGAGTTGATCCTGCCCGAGGAAGGGATCGCCGCGAAAGAGGAGAAAATGGAGGGCGGCAAGGAGAACGATCTTCCGGAAGAGCTGCCCATCCTCCCCATTCGCGAATCCGTTCTTTACCCGAAGATGCTTCTTCCGCTCATCGTCACCCAGGAGCGGCTGATCAAGCTGATCGAAGCGGCCCTGCTGGCTAACAAAAAGATCGGGATCGTGGCCCTGAAACGGAAAGAGGCGGAAGAGGTTCAACCGGAGGATCTGTTCTCCATCGGATGCGGGGCGACGATCCTGAAAATGGTGAAGATGCCGGACAGCAGCCTCCGCCTTTTGATCCAGGGGAGGGCGCGTATCCGCCTCGCCGAGATCACCCAGCGCGAGCCGTTTATCCGCGCCAAAATCGTTCCCCTGGAAGACGAAGGGGAAAAGACCGACCTGCAGGGCCTCATGGCGGCGGTCAAAGGGATATTTCAAAAAGTGGTGGAAATGGCGCCCAATCTTCCCGGCGAGCTGGCCATCATGGCCATGAACATCGAGGAACCGGGGGCCCTGGCGGACCTCATCGCTTCCACCCTGAATTTCCCCTTTGCCGACAAGCAGGACATTCTCGAGACGCTGAACATAAAGGAGCGGCTCGAAAAAGCCAACCTCTCTTTACACAAAGAGCTTGCCGTCCTGGAAATCGGGTCCAAGATCCAGACCCAGGTGCGGGAGGGGATCGATAAGTCCCAGCGGGAATTCTACCTGCGGGAGCAGCTGAAAGCCATCCAGAAGGAACTGGGCGAAAAAGACGAAAGGACCGCGGAGATTGAAGAGCTGCGTAGGCGGCTGAATGAGGCCAAGCTTCCGCCGGAAGCGCAAAAGGAAGGCGAGCGGGAATTGGACCGTCTATCCAAGATGTCCCCGGCGGCGCCGGAATACACCGTGGCCCGAACCTACCTGGATTGGCTCCTCGAGCTTCCCTGGAGCGCGGCCACGCCGGACATCCTCGATATCCAGCAGGCCCAGCGGATCCTCGATCAGGACCACTTCGACCTCGAAAAGGTTAAGAAGCGGATTCTCGAATACCTGGCGGTGCGGAAGCTGAAGCCCGACATGAAGGGGCCGATTCTCTGTTTCGTCGGCCCCCCGGGGACCGGGAAAACCTCGGTGGGGAAATCGATCGCCAAGGCGCTGGGAAGGAAGTTCATCCGCATGTCTCTCGGCGGGGTTCGCGACGAAGCGGAAATCCGGGGCCACCGCCGCACCTACGTGGGGGCCCTCCCGGGGCGGATCATCCAGGGGATCCGCAAGGCCGGTTCAAACAACCCCGTCTTCATGCTCGATGAAATCGACAAATTAGGCATGGATTTCCGCGGCGACCCTTCCTCCGCGCTTCTGGAGGTTTTGGACCCCGAGCAGAACTATTCTTTTTCCGACCACTACCTCGAGGTCCCGTTTGACCTCAGCCAGGTGATGTTCATCACCACGGCCAATATCCTTGATCCCATTCCGCCCCCCTTGCGGGACCGGATGGAGGTCCTGGAGCTTCCCGGATATACCGAGGAGGAGAAGCTCAGGATCGCCAAAGATTTTCTGGTGCCCAAGCAGATCGCGGCCCACGGCTTGACGGATCAGAACCTGCGTTTCAGCAACGAGGCCCTGCGCCGGATCATCCTGGAATACACCCGCGAAGCCGGGGTCCGCAACCTGGAGCGGGAGATCGCCAATGTGTGCCGAGGCCTGGCCAGGCGCGTGGCCGAGGGGCCGCAGGGTTTGGTGGAGATTTCCCCGGAGGCCATCCCGGGGTACCTGGGCGTGCAGAAATTTTTCTCCGAAGTGGCCGAGCGGACGTCGGTTCCGGGAGTGGCCACGGGTTTGGCCTGGACTCCCACCGGCGGCGACATCCTCTTCGTGGAAGCGTCGCGCATGAAAGGCCGCAAGGGATTCACCCTCACCGGCCAGCTGGGGGACGTGATGAAAGAATCCGCCCAGGCCGCGCTCAGCTTTGTGCGGATGAAAGCCAGGGACCTGAAGATCCCCGAAAACTTTTTTGAGCGGAGCGACATCCACATCCATGTCCCGGCCGGCGCCATCCCCAAAGACGGGCCATCCGCCGGCGTGACCATGTTCACCGCCCTCACTTCGCTCTTGACCGGTCGCCCCGTCCGCAGCGACACGGCCATGACCGGCGAAATCACCCTCCGGGGACTGGTGCTGCCGGTGGGCGGGATTAAAGAAAAAGTGCTGGCCGCCAAACGGGCGGGGATTCGCACGGTGATCCTGCCCCAGAAGAACGCGAAGGACCTGGAAGAAATTCCCGAAGCGATTAAAAAGGAGATGGAATTTCATTTCGTCCAGAAGATGGACGAGATCATTCCGCTGGCCCTGCGGGAAAGAAATCCGAGGGCGTCCGCCCCAAAAAATTAGCCCCCGTTCCGTTTCCGGAACGAGGGCCCCGTTCGGGTGAAGGGAGGGTTGGGGTAAAGGAGGCTGCTTAACTGCGGGCTAGGAGTTCGTTCCCCGCGGTTCCTGATATTCGAAGACGCGGCCCTGGTAATTTCTTAAGATCATCTTTCCTTTGTCCTGAGAGATCAGGTAGGTGGGGCCGACCGGAATTTTCCCGCCGCCGCCGGGGGCGTCGATCACAAAACTGGGAACGGCGTAGCCGGTCGTATGTCCCCGCAGCTTTTCAATGATGTTGATTCCCACCGCGATCGGCGTGCGGAAGTGCTCCGTGCCCATGGCCAGGTCGCACTGGTAGATGTAATAGGGCCGCACGCGGGTCTTCAGAAGCTCGTGCATGAGCCGCTTCATGACCACGGGGCGGTCGTTGATTCCGCGGAGGAGAACGGTCTGGCTTCCCAGGGGGATACCGGCGTCGGACAGCATGCTGCAGGCGCGCCGGACTTCCTTGGTGATCTCCTTGGGATGGGTAAAGTGGATGCTCATCCAGAGGGGGTGGTATTTCTTGAGGATCGTCGTCAGGGTCGGCGTAATGCGCTGGGGCAGCGTAACCGGGACCCGGGTGCCGATCCGGATGATCTCCACATGGGGGATCTTGTAGATCTTCCCGAGGATCCCGTCCAGAATTTCGTCTTCGAGAAGGAGGGGATCCCCGCCGGAGATCAGAACGTCGCGGATTTTCTTGGTGGACTGGATGTAAGTCAGGGCCTGATCGAGCTCTTCGGCGGTGATACTCTTTTCGCTTTCCCCGACCATGCGGCGGCGGGTGCAGTACCGGCAGTAAACGGCGCACTTGTCCGTCACCAGCAGGAGGACGCGGTCCGGATACCGGTGGACCAGGTGGGGGACCGGAGAATTTTCATCCTCGGCGCAGGGATCGAGGAGATCGGCGGGGGAGAGGTGGAATTCGTTCAGGGTGGGGATGGCCTGGCGCCGGATCGGGCAGTTTGAGTCATGGCGGTCCATCAGCTTGGCGAAGTAGGGCGTGATCGCCGTGGCCAGCCTTCCTTTCGAGGCCTCGATCGCCTCGATTTCCTCCTGGCTCAGATTGAGGATGAGTTTGAGCTGCTCGGCCCGGGTCACCCGGTGTTTCAGCTGCCAACGCCAGTCGTCCCACTCTTCCGGCGTGGCCTCTTTCCACGGGTTAGGCTCGTACTCCTCTTCCCCAGCAAATTTCGGCTCCGCAATGTTTGAGGATTTGAAGGGCTCCTTGCGGAGCTCGATACTACCCGCGACGCTCATGTTTTCTCCTCCAGTTTTAATTCAGGACTTTGCAGCTCTTCCAGGGCCTTCTGATAAGCGATCTTGTGTTTAAACCCGTTTTGCAGGTATTTCCAGATCAATTCCAGCTTCTTGAATTCCTCTTCGCTGTATTCCCGTGATTCCAGCTCCCCCATGGGGATCCTTTTGGGCTTTATATACCCCTTTTGCTCCAGGTAATAAAGCTTGTGCCTCGGAATATTTAATTTTTTTAGAATATCGGAAGTCCTCATCAAAAACTCCAGAGGAACGTAAGCTTATTTTATGAATGATTCCCAGGAAAATAGAGATATAATTACATACCGGAACAAAACCAAATTTATAAATAAATCCAGATTTATTTTTCTACAGATTAGGGCAAATAAAAAAACCTGTCAAGAAAAAAATGAATTTTAAGAAAATTTTATCCCCTGGAGAGCTTTTATTTGAGAAATAGGGGCGGTTTGCGATCCGCCCCTACAAGCGGGTGATAACGACAACGCGGCGGATGGATTTACGAAACTATCAGAATTGATGAACTCGCAAAAAATCGGCAAACCGATGGTCTCGTAAAAAGCTCTCCCGCCATAGGCGGGAGAAGGCGCGCAAAAGCTGAAGAGTGAGGCGCACTTGTGCGCGGCAGCGACGAAGTTGCAGCGCAATCCCGCTCGGAGCGGGACAGATGGACTTTTTACGAGACCTTCAGAATTTGTCCTTGAATATGGCCCCGGTCCCGGCTGAGGTGACCATCTGCGCGTAGCGGGCTGCATATCCGGATTTGATCCGGGGAACGGGAGCCTTCCATTGCTTTTTGCGCTGCCGCAGTTCGTCTTTGCCGACGAGGAGACTCAGCCTTTTCTTGGGAATATCGATCCGGATCCGATCCCCGTTCTTCACCAGGGCAATCGGTCCGCCGTCGGCCGCTTCGGGAGAGACATGCCCGATCGCCGCCCCCCGCGAACCGCCGCTGAACCGGCCGTCGGTGATGAGGGCGACATCCTTGTCAAGGCCCATCCCCACGATGGCCGAAGTGGGAGAAAGCATTTCCCGCATGCCCGGGCCGCCCTTGGGCCCTTCGTATCGCACGACCACGATGTGCCCGGCCTTCACTTTTCCGTCGAGAATGGCTTTCATAGCGTCGTCTTCGGAGTTAAAGACGATGGCCTTCCCCTCGTTCACCATCATTTCCGGGGCCACTGCAGACTGCTTGACGACAGCCCCGTCGGGAGCAAGGTTTCCGCGGAGAACGGCAATCCCTCCCTCCCGGTGATACGGGTTGTCGAGGGAGCGGATGACGCCGTAATCCTTCACCTTCACGCCCTTCAGGTTCTCCCCCAGCGTCCTGCCGGTTGCGGTTTTCACTTTTTTGTCGATGACGCCCAGCTTGGCCAGTTCGGCGATCACGGCGGGCACACCGCCGGCGGCTTCCAGGTCTTCGAGATGATGCGGCCCGGCCGGGCTGAGAAAACAGAGATGCGGGGTGCGGGCGGAAATTTCATTGAAAAGATCCAGGTTCAAATTGACCCGGGCCTCGTGGGCGATGGCCGGCAGATGCAGAACCGTGTTGGTCGAGCAGCCGAGGGCCATGTCCACGGCCATGGCGTTTTTAAAGGCGGCAAGAGTGGCGATGTCCCGGGGACGAAGGTCCTTCTTCAGAAGCTCCATGACTTTCATCCCGGCGATCTTGGCCAGGCGGATGCGGGCGGACATGACCGCGGGGATCGTCCCGTTCCCCGGGAGAGCCAATCCCACGGCTTCGGAGAGGCAGTTCATGGAATTGGCCGTGAACATCCCGGCGCAGGATCCGCATCCCGGGCAGGCGCAGTCTTCCATTTCCTTGAGTTGGGCGTTCGTCCATTCGCCGCGGGCGACCCGGCCGACGCCTTCGAAGACCCCGATCAGGTCGGTCAGTTTGTCGCCGACCTTGCCGGCCAGCATGGGTCCGCCGCTGACCACGATGGAGGGAATGTTGAGGCGCAAGGCGGACATGAGCATTCCCGGGACCACCTTGTCGCAGTTGGGGACCAGAACCAGGGCGTCGAAGGGATGGGCCATGGCCATGATTTCGACCGAGTCCGCGATCAACTCCCGGCTGGCCAGGGAGTATTTCATCCCTTCGTGATTCATGGCGATGCCGTCGCAGACGCCGATCGTGCTGAACTCGATCGGCGTCCCGCCGGCTAAGCGGATGCCCGCCTTGACGGCCTCGACGATCTTATCGAGATGCATGTGTCCGGGAATGATTTCGTTCGCCGAGTTGGCGATCCCGATCAGGGGACGGCTGATTTCTTCGTCGGTCAAGCCCAGGGCTTTAAATAGAGACCGGTGAGGGGCTTTCTCCAAGCCTTTCTTCATCAGGTCGCTGCGCATGCTCTTACCTCCGGAAGAATAAAATAAAAAAGGGATCAGCGGTCAGCAGAAAATAAAAAGAAGGAAAATGCCGGATCTGCTCGGGGAAGAATCCGGCGAAGGGGGTGTCTCGCTTTGGCCGAACCCTGTTTTGAATATATCTTTGCGAATTCGCTCTGTCAATGAGAATTCCCCCCCTAATGTAACCCTTCAGTCACGGGTGGCCAGTCGCTATGAATGGAGGACCGGCGCAAAGGCCAAGAGGTGCCCTGGCCTGGGGGCCCGGCCGGTCCGCTGGAATCATAAGGCGCTGGGATCTTCGGGGAGAGGGCGGGGGCCAAGGCCTCCCGCCCCCCATTTCGGAGAAGCGGTGTTTTCT
>Ga0079037_100001786_pt1 | contig 11454 bp, 11 predicted proteins | sample Mud3Dept4metaG_FD_71479 | JGI IMG/M metagenome (GOLD analysis project Ga0079037, IMG submission 71479) | Freshwater wetland microbial communities from Ohio, USA, analyzing the effect of biotic and abiotic controls - Mud 3 Core 4 Depth 4 metaG | ecosystem: Environmental > Aquatic > Freshwater >... | reverse complement strand
TGCAGATTACAAATCAGCTGCTCTGGCCAACTGAGCTACATCGGCAATTTAAAGAACGTCCCGTAAAGGCATAATTTACCCCTGAAAAACGGTGTGCAAATGTAGGAATTTAAAATTTATTTATCAAAATATATTAAAATATTTTTGAATGACGGTTTTCTATATCCCTCTCTTCTTCTGTTTGTGCTTGGTAATCTGTTTCTTAAGAGCATTTATGGCATCATCAGTTGCTTCTTCAAAAGTCTTACTTTGTTTCTTTGCAAATAAAGGTCCACCCGATAGATCCAGTTTAATTTCGCTGATTTTGTTTTCCCGTTCCTGATCTTTGTCAAGCCTGAGATATACTTCGGCATTGACAATATCTTCACCAAACTGGGTAAGTTTACCCAGTTTCTGATGAACAAAATCGATTAGTTTCTGGTCGGCATCAAACCGTAGTGAATGAATCTGAATGTTCATAGCAGTACCTCCTGTTTTTTGTTTTACAATTTAAGCCCTTGGATGAGCCTGTTTATATATTTTCTTAAGCTTTTCAAATGTATTATGTGTATAAACTTGTGTAGCTGACAGATTTGCATGTCCCAGGAACTCTTTGATTGCATTAAGATCAGCTCCCCGGTTAAGCATATGTGTCGCAAATGTATGTCGCAATATATGAGGACTCTTCTTTTCAATTGTGGTTACCATCGACAGATATTCTTTAACTACATTATAAACAAATCTGTCATATAACTTGTTCCCTTTATCGGTAATAAAAAACCAGCCTTCATTTCCTGTTTCAGCAACTTCATTTCTTGATCTTATATATTCTTTGAGCCGGATAATAAACGGCTTTGTCAGAGGGATTATTCTTTGTTTGTTTCTTTTGCCTGTGACTTTAAGTGTTGCCCCCTGAAGGTCCACATCTTTATTCTGCAGACCCGTCAGTTCTGATCTCCTCATTCCGGTAAAGTATAGCATTTCAATGATAGTGCGATTTCTCAGGCCGCTGAAGTCATCTCCAAAATTGTTATTATCAAGCAGGGTATTCAAAGATTCTTCGGCGACAAAAACCGGTAAGGTTTTTTTCCGTTTTGGAAGAACTACTTTTTCAAGTGGATCATTTTTCACAATTCCTTCTTTACGAAGATAACGGAAAAACCCCCGCAGACAGGAAATTTTTCTATGCACGCTGACAGAACTAATGCCGCTTTCCATAAGACTTACAATCCATGCTCTGATTTGATGAGATGCAATTTCTCTCGGATTATCAGGAATACCATTTTCAGATAAATAGGAATGAAACTGATCGAGGTCGTTCTGGTATGACCGGATCGTATGCAGCGAGTACCGCTTTTCAACCTGCAGAAATTGTAAGAACGATTCCTTATGATTCATGAAGGAACCCCTTATGTTATGTTAAAAAATTGACGATAGAGAGGAGTGCGAACTATTCTTCGCTTTCCTGCATCTTTTGAACGTACATAGCCTTCTTGATTTCTTCCCTTCGGCGGATGGAAGGCTTAACAAAAGCCTGACGTGAACGTAACTCACGAATCACACCTGTCTTCTCAAATTTCCTTTTGAACTTCTTTAAAGCTCTTTCTATGTTTTCGCCTTCTTTTAATGGTACGATGATCATAATTAAAAATTCTTTTTTAAACGAGGCGCAAAGTTAGAAATAGAAATATTCTTTTCAAAACTTTTAGGGAGATAATTTATCCATATCGCTTAATTTTTGATAATTACCTGGTTAAAGCAGCACTTTTTGTTATGAATTAGGAATTATTAAAGATACGAAATTTTAAGGAAGGATCAAAATATGAGAAGTTAAATTTTTTTAAAATTTCCCCCTTTGAAGAGCTTGTCCCGTGTAGCTTTAGCGGAGCGGGAGGGTCAGGGAGATGTTTTTTCAATCTCAGATATGACTGCTTGTAATGCCCGTAATACATCATCTAAATGTTTTTTTACATCATCATCACTGAATCTTATAACACGTATTCCCAGACTATTTAATCTATTCTGTCTTTGTAAATCATTTTCGTAATTGTAATCATGTGTATATCCATCCACTTCTAATGCAAGATTCAATTCATGACAATAAAAATCAATAATATACTCATCGATAGGAAGTTGTCTATGGAATTTATATCCAGTAACCTTACCCATAATATGTTTCCATAAAATAATTTCAGTTTTTGTACTATTCATGCGTAATTGGCGCGCAAGCATTTTTATCCGTGGATTATACCAGATTATTTTATTTCGCATTACAAATCAATTTCACATCCCCCTAACCCTCTTCAAAGGGGGAATTATTTACCAAACTCCAGATACGGACTTACTTTCTTAGCTTTTTCAACAGTAATCAGCTTATTATCAATAAGATCTTTGATATCTGATATTTTTCCATTAAGCTCCCTGAATTTCAGAATTGCACTGACTTCATATTTTTCAAAATATGGCAGACGTATAAGCTGTTTATAATCAGCACTATTTATGATTATCTTCCTGACAACCGCAGAATCTGCCTTTAATCTTCCTGAAATCAGGTCAAAGGTTTCCTCAGTCAGTCCATATACCTCTCTGAGCTGACTGACCCTGGCATAACCTCCCAGCAGGTTCCTGTACTTTATGATCCTTGCAGAGAGTACCGGGCCGATTCCCGGAAGCTCCTCAAGAGACGAAGAATCGCAGACATTGATATCTAATATTGGTCTTGGCTGCCGGCTTGCATTTTCAGGACGATATACCTGATTGCTGACAACCGGTTTTTTATTCGGTAAAGAATCAGGAAATGTTTCCGGGTAAAAGGAAGAAATTACTTCAAGTGAGATATTTCGTTCCGGTATAATGAACCTTATTCCTGCTATTACCAGAATCAATAACAAAAGAATAAAAGATGATCTCCTTTCACGGCGTGTAAATCCAAACCAGTTTTTGACCTGTTCCAGATACCAGTGTTTCATATGAACCTGCAGTGAGACAACTGCAATTTACAAATTCTGCGGGAACTTTGTACAGACCGTGGCTGTTTTTTTGATATTAGTAATCAGAACGGATAACCGATAGCGATTACCAGTGATACGTCCTTCTTGCGGGAAAATGTTTCGTCTCTGTTTAAAAAGATCCATTTTGACCCTGACGATATCCAGGGATCGCGAAGCTTCAAGCCAACGTCTACCCTGATCAGAACGAAGTCAAGATCAAAACGGAGACCGGTACCTGTACCTACAGCTAAATCCTTATAAAATTTATTTATTCTGAACTGGGAGCCAAGTTGTTTAGTATCTCTGTTAAATGTCCAGATATTTCCAGCATCAATGAAGAGGGCACTCTGGAGAATCCAGAAAAGTTTGAACCTGTATTCGGCATTCGCTTCAATTTTGATATCGGCTGTCTGGTTAAGGAATTTGGTATCAACAGGTTTATAAGAACCCGGACCGAGAGTACGTACCTGCCATGCCCTGACCCCATTGGCGCCACCACCAAAATATTGTTTTTCAAATGGTATCGCTTTTGAATTTCCGTATGGAATACCCACCCCTACAAATCCCCTGTAAACAATAGTGCTTACATCATTCAGAATTACGTTATATCTTAAATCAATATCAGCTCTGAAATACTGTGCAAAAGGCTGATTAAAGATATTATATGTCCCCTCGGACTTCTTCATTCCTCCAAGTTTCCCGATGAGGCCAAGCATATTCCCTGATGTTTCAGCATTAAATCTGATGAACCAGTAATCTCTTGCTTTCTGAATTTTCTGGGTGTTAAAAATAAAAGAATAACTTCCTCCGAGGATCATCACATCCCTGTAGCTGTATGCGAGATAGGACGAAGATTCGATCTTCCTCTGAAATGCTGTATCAATTGATACCAGGTCAACCCAGTTCAGCTGAATAGGATTGACTATATGGGTTGTATATGCATTTCCGATCCAGGTATATCCAAAAGTTGCATTTGACATCCTCCTGGTATAAAAAGGCATGCTTTGGTAGTTGTATGCAGCAAGGAGTGTCGTTGTTGGATTGTATTTTTTTATGAAACCCTCTGTTTTAATGAAGGGAAGAAGGAACTTTGGAAACCTCAGACTTGTTTCAACTCCGTATTCCTGAATGCTTCCTGAGGTATCCTGCTGGGTTATTGCTTCATAAGCTCCTTTCAGCTTAAGATTGAAAAATTCTGCTCCGTGAAAAAGATTCTTATGCTGATAGATCAGGTTCAGTGCCCCTCCAAGGTTGCCTTCCGAGTTAGTTCCTTCAAGTTCAATCTTATATGATTGCTGACTGAGAAGTGTAAGTTGAATGTTACAATCAAGCCGAAGCTCAGATCCCTGTTTGGCATCCGGATCATTAATTTCGTTATAAAAAATATTTACAAGGCGGAAAGTCTTTAAAGATAAAAGATGGGATTGAGTTTGTTCAGTGTTTGTCACGTTGTAAACTGATCCTGGTTTGAGATAAAGAGACTGAACAATAAGTTCAGGTTTTAGTTCCGGTTTTTTATTGGGAGTGATGAAATAGTAACCATCATAAATTGTTGTATCGAGACTCTCACGGTATGCTTCGCCTCCTTCAAGAGCATCTTTCGGAACAAAATCAGGATAGACATAAACATTCCTTACCCTGTAAATGGAATGTGGTACAAGAGTGATTTTGTTATCGGCATCGAGCTTCATGAAATTCTTTACTCCATAGTAAATATTGACCTGTCTGATGCCCAGCGCACTGTCAATCCTGAAATATATATGATCTCCCGAAAATCCATAAAACCCTCTGTCTTTAATAAAACGCTCAAAACGCGATCGTTCTCTCTGAAGAACATCAACATCATAAGGTTTTCCTCTTTCTATAATACAATTTACCGAGTCGAAATAAAAAAGCTGTTCGATCGTGGTATCGGCAAACTCGTAATAAATGTTCCTGATAATATATGGTTTTTTAAGGTCGATATTGTAATATACTTTTGATTTGCGATCAGCTGTTTCAATAGTCTCCGAAACCTTGCTGTCAAAGTAACCTTTTGAAGAAATAAATGATTGGATCTGTTCTATTGATTTTGTTGTGGAATATTGATCAAATATGACTGGCTCCTCTCCTATTTCCCTTAACCATGAATGAGGCCATTTAGTTTTGTTTATATTCGAAAGATTGTATAGTCCCAGATAGAATTTTGTACCGAAGATTCTTTTGTTCGGTTTTTGCTTTATATATGGCAAAAGATCTGCCTTCTTTATACCATCTGAACTGATAGTGATATGATTTTTATCCAGAAGAGTTTCATCCTGAGGCACGTATTTTGTTGGATTACATGCTGATATGATTAGAATCAAAATAAAAAACGGGATAAAAAATCTCAGGGGAGAAATATTTTTATTTGATATATATTTTTCCAAATTTTGTATTAAAAGTGTTACACAAATATATCAATAATAAATTCGGTTATGAGCAGACCGGCAAGTGGAATTTGGCTTTTACATAATTTAAATCGAGTTAAAGAATCTTAAGATGTTAAGCAGGAATAAGATAAATTTCATAATATCTCTCCAGAAAAAGAAGGTAAGAGAAGAAGAAAAATTATATGTAATTGAAGGTGATAAGCTTGTCAAAGAGTTTCTTACAGCCAAAATTCCTTTCAGTATCCTGGTTGCTAAACCTGAATTTCTGAACTCTATACCTTTAGTCAGCAAACAGGGAATTGAAGAGATAATTCCGGCCAGCTATGATGATCTGAAAAAAATCAGTTCTCTTAAAACCCCGCATAATGCACTTGCTGTAGTTCATATGCCAGATACAGCAATTAATTATGCTGATATTGAAAATGGACTTACTTTAGCTCTTGACTTTATCCAGGATCCGGGCAACCTTGGAACAATTATACGAGCTACAGCCTGGTTCGGCATAAAGAATATCTTCTGTTCTGAGAACTGTGTTGATGTTTATAATCCGAAAGTCATCCAGGCCACGATGGGTGCGATTATTCACGTAAACATCTTTTATACTGACCTTCGAATACTTTTTAAAAAAGCTGAAGAGAAAAAAATTAAAATCTATGGCGCTTTGCTCGAGGGGGAATCGATCTATTCCCATAAACTGAGTAAAAATGGAATTATCTTCCTGGGAAACGAATCTAAAGGGATTTCAGAGGATCTTCTTCCTTTCATAACTGACCGGATCATGATACCCAAATTATCCGGTGAAGAACCAGGCATCGATTCATTGAATGTAAGCATGGCCGCTTCAGTGATCCTGTCCGAATTCACGAGGAGCAGGGGAAGACAGATGTGAGTGGTGAGAGGTGAGTGTTGAGAGGTGAGAGATGAGTCAATAGTTTAAACTAGCTATTCATTTTTTTTTCAACTGCTTCTGCTGCACGCATGCCATCAACAGCTGATGAAACAATTCCTCCTGCATATCCAGATCCTTCTCCGCAAGGGTAGAGGCCGGAAGTATGAATATGCTCCAGTGTATCAGAACGGCGTGGTATCCTGACAGGAGATGAAGTTCTTGATTCGACTCCCAGTACTACAGCTTCATTTGAAATATATCCTTTCATTGCGGATCCGAAAAGTCTGAGTCCGTCCCTCAGCTTTTTGCTTAATGAATTTGGCAACCATTCATGCAAGGGAGATGATGTCACACCGGGTAAATAAGAGACTGCAGGCAATGATGGTGATGATTTACCAGATACAAAATCGGCAAGACGCTGTGCGGGAGCTCTTTGTGTCTGTCCGCCGTTTATCCATGCTTCCCGCTCCAGTTCTTTCTGGTACTCAAGTCCGGACAGTTCTTCATATTTGCTATATTTCTGAAGATCCTCAGTTTTTATTTCCACCACAATCCCCGAATTGGCGTAAGGTGAATTACGGCCGGAAGGAGACATCCCATTGACTACAACTTCTTCCTGTGAAGTGGCTGAGGGTACAATAAATCCTCCGGGGCACATGCAAAATGAATAGACCCCTCTTCCTTCTATTTGTCTTACAATGTTATATGAAGCAGCCGGAAGATACTGACCTCTTACATTTCCATGATACTGTATCCTGTCTATCAATTCCTGGGGATGCTCTAATCTGACACCCATGGCGAAGGATTTCATTTCAAGAGCTATACCATGGTTTTTGCAAATATTGTATATATCTCTTGAGGAATGACCTGCAGCAAGTATTACACCTGAAGCAGAGTATTTTTCATTGCCTGATACAATTACTCCTTTAACCTGATGACTGTCAATTAAAATATCATTCACTCTTTTTTCAAACAAGAAGAGCCCTCCGGCTTCAAGGATTGAATTCCTGATGGCCAGGATCAATCCGGGAAGCTTATCGGATCCAAGGTGAGGATGAGCTTCATATAAAATGTTATTATTTGCACCGTGAATGCAGAAAAGCTCAAGCACTCTATCATTATCGCCTCTCTTTTTTGATCGTGTATAGAGCTTCCCGTCTGAAAAAGTTCCGGCACCACCTTCACCAAAACAATAATTGCTGTCGGGATTTACAATTTGTTCCCTGCTTATCCGGGCAATGTCCTTTTTACGTGCAGAGACATCCTTGCCTCTTTCGAATATTACAGGCCGGATACCAAGTTCAATAAGCCTCATCGCTGCAAAGAGTCCTGCAGGGCCTGCTCCGATAATTATGACCTCCCTGGCCAGTGAAACTTCTTTGGGTTCGAAAGGTTTAAGGACCTGATGAGAAGTTTCTCCTCCTGAAAAAATATCGACCGTCAGAATAACTTTGATATTCTTTTGTCTGGCATCTATTGACCGCCTGATAATTTTTACCTCATCGACTGATGAAGCATCGATTTTTGCAATTTTTGCTGCGTCTTTACGTACAATATTTATATCGGCTGCATCTTCCGGGGGAAGGATGATTTGTACCTGCCGGGGCATAATTATTCAAAATGAAATGCAATAATCCAAATCTGAGATTTCATCTTATCGATTGCGTTCCTCAGTTCCTGGTGACCTGCAGCTACATCATCAACGATGATATTACGAAAACCATTCGACATTTTCAGCTCCACCGATAACTTGAAAAAAGTGAGGTAAAAATCAAGTCCTGCACCCATTTCAAAATACAGGTCAGGTCTCTTAAGCCGAATATATACGGGTTTATCAACATCGAATTCTTTTTTGGCTGCCAGATCATACCTGAAATTCAATCCGCTGACAACATACGGTCTGACATTATTTAACCTGTCGCCTTTGTATTTAAGCAATAACGGGAATTCAAGGAAGGATGATTCAAGTCTCTGGCTTTCCGTATAAACTCTCTGGTTATTATCGTCCAATTTATAATATCTCACATTCCTTTGTCCGAACGATACTCCTGGAAGAAACCTGATATCCAGATATTTAGCAGGTCTAAGATCAGTTACTATCTGAATATTTATTCCGGGATTCAGGATACTGACTTCAGGATATGGATATTGAGTGGTGGAGTCGGGATTGAGACAATATGATGAAGGTGTTATATTAAAATCCATCGAATTAAATCCGATGCTAAATCCAAAATGAAGCAGCTTTTCGTCGTACCACGATTCATTTTTAGGCCTCTGCCTCTGTCCTGATAAATTAAAATGGAGTAACAGGAATATCAGAGCAAAGGTTATATGAAGTATTTTTTGTTTCAATCGTATCATTAATTTATTCAGGTCACAAGATAATAAACTGTATTGAATTATAATTATTGCATTCAAAATTTCAGACCGGTATAAATACTGGCGACTCCACATGTAAGCTTTTTTTGACTGATATTCGTAAATCCGGCGTTTTTCATTAGTTCTGTAAACTGTTCATTATCCGGAAATTGCATAACTGATTCAGGTAAATATCTATATGCTATATTATTTTTCGAAAACAATTTCCCGATAACCGGGATAATTTTCAGAAAATAAAAATTATATAATTGTTTAAAGGGAAATCCGGAAGGTTTAGAAAATTCCAGAACCATTATTAATCCACCTTTTCTGACAACTCTCCGCATTTCTGAAAGACCTTTGACCGGATCAGAAAAATTTCTTACTCCGAATGCTACCATTGCAACATCAAAACTGTCATCCTTAAAGGAGATTTTTTCAGAATCGCATTGAACCAGATCTATTTTGCCTGACAGTCCTTTTCTCCTGATTTTTTCTTTTCCCTTATCGAGCATCTTTTGGGAAATATCAATACCTATAATATGCACCGGTTCAAGCTTCATCGCAGCAATGGCCAGATCGGCCGTACCTGTTGCGATGTCAATGATCCTTGGATGATTATGCGTTTTTCCGATAATTTCAATTGCCTTTCTTCTCCAGATACGATCTATTCCGAATGATAGGAAATGGTTAAGAAAATCATAACGGAATGCTATGTTGTCAAACATGACACTTATTTTGTTCTTCACATCATGGTCAAGAATTTTCTTATCGTCTTTCATAAAAACCAAAAGGCAAAGATTTAAATTATTTCTATTTTTACAGGAATTATACAAAAGAAAAATCTATGAAAAGAATCATAATGATCACCGGTGCTACGGCAGGATTTGGCCGGGCAATAGCGATTAAGTTCGCACAGAACGGTTACAATATAATAATAACAGGCCGCAGGAAAGAGCGGCTGACTGATCTCGAAAAAAAGCTTTTATCTTATAAAATAAAAGTATTGTCGCTGAATTTCGACGTCAGAAACAGTAAAGAGGTTTTTTCAATAATCAATAGCCTTCCTGAAGAATGGAAGAATATCGATATCCTGGTAAATAATGCCGGATTAGCTGCGGGACTAGAACATATCGATGCCGGAAATATCGACGACTGGGACAGGATGATCGATACAAATGTGAAAGGCCTTCTCTATATGACAAGAGCTGTTGCGCCGCTGATGGTTTCCAGAAAGCATGGGCACATAATAAATATCTCATCCATTGCAGGGACACAAGCTTATGAAAACGGTAATGTATATTGTGCAACAAAATCGGCAGTCAATACTCTTTCCAAATCAATGAGAATTGATCTTCTCAAACACAATATCAAAGTCACAAACATCGCTCCCGGGATGGCTGAGACCGAATTCTCTCTTGTCAGGTTCAAAGGTGACAAGGAAAGAGCCACCGCTGTTTATAAGGGAATAGATGCTCTCAGAGCGGAGGATTTAGCTGAGGTAATTTATTATTGCACAACTCTTCCGGCTCATGTCTGCATCAATGACCTTGAAATAACCCCTACTGCGCAGGCAGCTGTGCTTTATAGAACTCAAGGGTTTAATTAAAAGAACATTATTTTTCAGATGTACTCCTACGAATACCTACACAGATTTTCAAAGAACGTATTCCTGAAGATGGGATGCAGTGAACATGATTCAGAAATAATTGCTGATGTTTTTATGGCTGCTGAAATGAGAGATCATGCATCTCACGGAATGATCAGAATAAAAGACTATTATGAGCTCGGGAAAGCCGGGAGAATAAATGTCAGACCGGATATAAGGATAGTGCATGAATCTCCAAGCACTGCTGTTGTTGACGGTGATAATGCCGTGGGTATGGTTGCTGCCAGAAAATCGATGGAAGTTGCAATTGAAAAGGCAGGTAAGGCAGGCACCGGCTGGGTTGCTACCCGCCACTCGAATCATTTCGGTATTGCAGGTTATTATGCAATGATGGCTCTGAAACACGATATGATCGGTATATGTCTTACCAATGCCAATCCACTTGTGGCACCCACATTTTCGATAAGCAGGATGATGGGTACAAATCCGATTGCCGTTGCCATACCCACATTCAGACAACCTCCGTTTGTAGCCGACTTTGCGACTACACCAGTGGCCAGGGGAAAATTGGTTGTTGCTGAAAAGAAAGGTGAAAAAGTTCCATTTGGATTAGTTCAGGATAAATCGGGGAATCCTTCCGACGATCCCGCAATTCTGAGATCCGGCGGCTCAATGCTCGCTTTGGGTGGTGACAGGATTCATGGCAGTCACAAAGGTTATTGTCTTTCATCGATAGTTGATATTTTCTCTGCTGTGTTCAGCGGTGCCAATTTCGGACCCTTTGTACCCCCAAGTGTAGCTTATCTTCCAGTCCTTGAAAAGAAAGTCGGTGAAGGTACCGGCCATTTCTTCGGAGCAATGAGAATAGACGCATTTCAACCGGCTGATAAGTTTAAAACAAAAATGGATGAATGGATAGAAACATTCCGTTCAGCCAAACCGGTTGAAGGACAGGAACGTGTGCTTATCCCCGGCGATCCGGAAAGAGAGGCTGAGGAAAGAATAAGGAGAGAAGGAATTAAACTGATACCATCAATAAAGACTGATCTGATTGAGATAGCCAGAGACCTTGGGATAGAATTCAAATAAAGCTATTGATTCATAAATCCCTGACTATTAAGCACCTGTAAAAGCATTTTTGAGAATTGAACATTATCTGACCTGGTGTACCTTACATCAGTAAATACCTGTGCGAGGGTCTCTTTATTATTCTCTTTT
>Ga0079037_100001785_pt1 | contig 11454 bp, 13 predicted proteins | sample Mud3Dept4metaG_FD_71479 | JGI IMG/M metagenome (GOLD analysis project Ga0079037, IMG submission 71479) | Freshwater wetland microbial communities from Ohio, USA, analyzing the effect of biotic and abiotic controls - Mud 3 Core 4 Depth 4 metaG | ecosystem: Environmental > Aquatic > Freshwater >... | reverse complement strand
CGCTAGGTTGTAGGTTCGAGTCCTACCCGGGGAGCCACTTGAAACACCACGACTTAGCCCACGTGACGCATAGTTACGTGGGCTTTCGTGCGTCTGGAGGCCGTTGCTACATTTTGCCGTTTTTTGAGCTTGTACCTATTTCAACCGGAGTTAGGCTGGTACGGTCGCGTACGATTGAAACGGGTTACGCAAACCTCTTGCCCTGCGCGGCCTTGGTCTTCGCTCGGTGGACCTTGCTGCGGGCGGTGCCCGATTGGAAGCAGGGCCCGCAGTACTCCCGCTTGCGCTCCCTCCAGAACCACGCCCCGCAGTGGCGACAGCGGCGGAGGCGGTGGCCGTTGGCCTCCAGCAGTTGTAGCAGGCCTTGGTCCTGCGCCGTCCTGCCGCGAACGCGTTCGACCGTCACCCCGCGGGCGGTAGGCGACGCGATGGCCACGACTGGGCAGCGGATCGCGAGCCCCGTGCGGAAGAGCCGTCGCACCCGTTGGTGGAAGGCCCGCGCCGCACGGTCCCGGGCCTCGCGGGGCAGCGCGGCCCATTCGGTGCCACTCAGGGGCTGGCTGACGCCCAGAGTCCGCGTGAGCCCCGCCAGGAGGTCGCCGCCCTCGCCGATGGGTTGTTGCAGCAGCCAGCAGAGGGCCAGCGCCTGCCCCTTGTGGATGGCCAGCTGCTGGGTCGCGATGGGCCTCATGACGATAAGATAGCATCAACCATCGTATCGTCGCAAGGCGCGACATGGAGCGGCGACGTAACTATCGAGAAAAATTGTGGTGTTAGATTGGCCTCGGATCTACCAGTGCGATTGTATATTGCACATGGGTGCGCGGGAAGCGGAGCCGGTAGCCGCCGCGAGTTCCGGCGTCCGAGGGCCAACCGGCACCGCACGTCGCGACAGGACGGGCGGCAACCCGGCGTCGGCGCCGTTCGGCTTCATGAAACCGAGGCGTGATCAGAGAGATGCGGTCGCGGCCGCAGCGCTCGCCTCCGCCAGGCAGTGCGGCGTTGCGGACGGTCGGAGGGCGAGTGGGGCGCGGTTACGATACATATATATCGGCGATGTTATCGTCGCGATGACGACACGACAACTACCCGGAACTACAAGCAGTTCCAATAGAAATGACGTCGCTTCTGTTGAAGCGTACGCTCGGGGATCCGTTGAGGCCGATGGTCAATTGACCCGCGTGGACTGCGTAGCGAACACAACCCTCTTGACGCGGCGGGCTCGATTCCTCGGGAGCACTCGGAAGCGCAAGGGTGGTGTTCATACCCGTCTACCCGGGAACATAGCGTCATCCCCCGTGGGCAGAGCGGGAGGCCGCTGCTTTCTTCGCGACCTACTTCTTCAGGAAATCCACGAGGCCGCGCCGCACGAGACTCACGCCGAAGGCTGCGAGGAGGAGGTTGGCCACCTTGGCAATCACCTCCGAGCCGGCCTGTCCGAACACCCGACCAACTTTGTCCGCGTGCGATAAGACAAGAAACGCCAGCGCCATGTTCGCGCCGAGCGCGAGAAGGGTAATCTTGTATCCGTAATTCTGCACCAAGAGCGCAAGCGTTGCGAGTGCGGCCGGCCCGACGATGAGGGGCGTGCCGAGGGGGACAGCGCCGACCGTCAGCAGGGCCGTCGGATCGGCGCGTCGCGAGGACAGGAGGTCGTGGATGGAGAGCACCAAGAGCAAGATGCCGCCGGCGACCTGGAAATCCGCCTCGGTGATCCCCAGGAGCCGGAACACCGCGTCCCCCACCAGAAGAAAGCCGAGGCCGACGGCCGTGGCCGTCAGGGTGGACTGGCGCGGCAGACGCCTTCGCGCCTCCCCCGACAAACCGCCGGTCAGGCTGAGGTAGAGGGGAATGACCCCCAGGATGTCCACCGCCACAAAGAGCGCCACGAAGGCCAACGCGAAGTCCCACACGGCCGCACATCCTTTGCGTCGTTTCGATGCCGAAAACCCAGCCGCGCCGGAGGGAAGGCCGGCCCCACGGCCTCCAGGCAGCCGCAACCGCGACGGCCTTCCCCCGCCTCTACTGCATCGGAGAATACGGGGTGGGACGGAGAATGTGCGCCGTCAGTCGGCGGACGAGCGGGCCGTTCTTCTCGGTCTCGGCGAACTTGGCGACGCGGTCTTTGTCTGCCAGGAAGGCGCCCCACTTCTTCTCGCGGTCCGCGAGGCTCTCGTATCCCAGGATGTACAAGAGTTGATCGTTGGGCCCGCCGATCTCGTTGGTCCAGAAGCCCACGACCTGGATGCCGTGCTTCTTGAAAAACCCCATGGTGATCTCGGAAAAACGCTTGTGCAGATCGGGGAGCCGTCCGGGCATGGCGGAATAGGTGCGGAGTTCGTAGAGCATGGCAGTCCTCCCGCGACACGGTTCGATGCGCCTAACGGTTCTGTGGGGTATCGACGCGGGGCGTATGCTAGCACATTCCTGGGACCGGACTCCAGAAGAAGGCGGGGAGGCGGCGTCCCGGCTCGGGCGCCTGATGCTTTCGGAACATGTGAATATGTTCTGCATAGCTTCCGATTATGTATTGACACGTCATGGAAGGCGGACTATAGTTACTTCCCGAGAGAGGGGAGTAGATCACACGACACTCGGTGGACCCGTCAGCACGATCGCGAAGCAAGCGATCCGGCCCACCGGCGGACGATGTAAGGCCCGCGATCGAGACCTCTTGCGCGTTCTCTGCGCAAGGGGTTTTTTGTTTGCGGCACCCGGAAAGGAGCGACGGCCATGTCCGGCAAGAAGCGCACCCCGGCGGAGGCAATGCCGGCCGCCACCCCGATCGAAATGGATGCCCGCCGCACCCGCGAGCGGCTCCGGACTCTGGAGCGACACAACCCGCTCCGAGAGCGAGCGACATCGGGAGACAACACCCCCTGGGCGGACAGCCTGGAAGAGTTGCACGACGACATGGCAAAGAAGGAGTACCTGGCGGTCCGAGAGGTCCTTTCCTCCCGCTTGAAAACCTTCACGCGGGCGCAGGAGAAGCTCCGGGGCGGCACGTACGGGTTCTGCGACCGCTGCGAGGACAAGATTCCGCCCGCCCGCCTGCGAGCCGTCCCGGAGGCCGTCCACTGTGTCCGCTGCGCCGAGCTGGCCGAGCGGGAACAGGCGACGCGGCGGGAGCCGCCTTGGGTTGCCGAGTATCAACTGGCTGCTGCGTGACTGACCATTCGTGACAACTGACCGACAACGACGGTCGAGAGGAATGACCACCATGGGAACACCGGACAACGTCTTGAAGCGAGCCCTCGAGTGGATCGCCGCCGAGTCGAAAGCCAATCCCGCGGCGGACCGGTTGACGCTGATCGACCAGGCCAGCAACCGGTTCCACCTGAGCCCGCTCCAGGCGGAACACCTCTACCGGCATCTTGCGGCTCCGGCCTCGTGACGTCGGCCTCGGCAAAGACCTCTCAGGGAGAGCAGGCCGCCCCATTGGTCCGGAGCAGCCGTTAGTACGACCCTGAGCTTGTCGAAGAGTCCGGAAGTAAGCCGTCCGGACCGCGGGACGGACCCAGTCTATTCGTGGTCTCGGCGCGAGGGGTTATTCTGTCCAGAGGAGGACAACATGAAGACTGCGGCGACGGTTGGTGCAATCTACGGCGGACTTCTCCTGGTAGGCGGCATCATCGGGTACGCCGCTCAGGGGAGCATCGCATCCATTGTGATGGGCGGTCTCGCAGGGCTGGCCGCTCTCGCCTCCGCGTGGGGAATGTTCCATGGCAGTCGGTGGGGCTGGTACGGCGCGCTGGGCATCGCCACCGCCCTGACGGTCTACTTCGGCAACACGTTCTGGCAGAGCCGGGACTGGATGCCTGCGGGGTCGATCGGAGCCTTGAGCTTGACGGCGGCCGCGCTCCTCGCGTACTTGGGCCGCAGAGACCGTAAGCAATAGTCCTCCCCTCCGCTGAACGACGAGCCTCTCTACCATCTCTTCCCGGAAGGGGATCGTAACGAGGTTCCAGCTGGTGAGCAGGCTGTGATTCGGCGGAGGGGGACGTCGAGCCCGGGTAGGCGGCGCCGGACGTGAAACTTCGGTGCCCACCGGTCGATTGGTAAGCTAATCAACAAGCGTCACATGTCCACGGAGTGAAACATGCGGATCCTGCCTTTGGCGTTATTGATCACGATGTCCGTGCTCGTGGGTTCCGCGAACGCCGACCCGCTGCCCAAGCGGGTGTTGATCGTCCTGACGAACACCGCGCAGGTACCCGGCAGCGACCGGCCGACGGGTGTCTGGGCGTCCGAATACACCGATCCCTATCAAGTGTTCAGCAAGGCCGGGTTCGAAGTGCACGTCGGCTCGCCAAACGGAGGAAAGTCACCAGTGGACCCCCGGTCCGGATCGGACGCTAACGTCAAGCGGATCCCCTCCGCATGGGACAAGATGCAAAACACCAACGCCCTGGCGTCCGTGAAGCTGCAGGACTATGCCGCGATCTTCCTGGCAGGCGGCCACGGCACAATGTGGGACTTTCCGAATCACCCTGTGCTGGGCGCGTTGGTCAGCCAGGCAATCGCGACCAACCGACCAGTCGGTGCTGTCTGTCAGGGACCGGCGGGTCTGCTCGGCGCGACGGCCCCTGACGGCAAGCCGCTCGTGGCGGGTCGAAAGGTGAACAGCTTCACCAATGCCGAAGAGCGGGCAGCAGGCATGACGACCGTGGTCCCGTTTCTGCTCGAAGACCGGCTGCGTCAGGCCGGCGGGCAGTTCGAGTCCGGCGGCGTGTTCCAGCGATTCATGGTTGAAGACCGCGGGTTGATCACGGGTCAGAATCCCGCCTCGGCCGACGCGGTCGCGCAGCGCATGGTGGATCTGCTCAAGGACCGAGTCGCGCATTAGTCTCTGGCGAGTTCAACCGGCGCGAGGGGAGTGGCCTGTGATGCAAGACCAGGAACGACGGGGGATTCTGACGCTCTGCCTCATGGCGGCGTTCGCCGACGGTGAGCGGAGCGAGGAGGAACGCGAACACCTCGGCCAGGTAGCGCGTCACTTGGGGGAGACGGCCGGCCCGGACCTGCTCCAGCGCGTGCTGCAGCGTCAGGTGACCGTACGGGAGGCAACGCGCGTCCTGACCACGACCGAGGCTCGCTCCCTGGCGTACGAAATGGCGGTCTGCGTGTGCGACGCCGACGGCCGGCTGAACGCCCAGGAGCGGTCCTTCCTCCGCGAGGCGCAGCAGGCCCTCAACATCGGCGAGGCGCCTGCAGCGACGGTGCAACATGAGGCCGAAGCGCTGATGGTTGATGGCCTGGAAGACTTGCCCGACCCGGCCGGGGAGGCGAGACCGACCGGGGACACTCCGACTGGAATCTCGGCCCCCGCGCCCGGCGCCGCGAGGGCGGAGCCGGGAGGCGCACCGGCATCGGCTGCGGCGGCCGGCGGCGTGATCGACAGCATGGTGTTAAAATATGCGATCCTCAACGGCGCGCTGGAGCTACTGCCGCAAACAATCGCGACCATGGCGATCATTCCATTACAGATGAAAATGGTCTACCGGATCGGTGGGGTGTACGGCTACGCGCTCGATCGCGGCCACGTCAAGGAGTTCCTGGGTGTGGTAGGCGTGGGCATGACGTCGCAGGTCGTCGAGAACTTCGCGCGCAGACTCCTGACCGGTTTTGCCAAGAAGGTCCTCGGGAAAACCGGTGGTCGTGTGGCGGACGTGGCGGCGGGCTCAGCCTTCTCGTTCGCCTCGACGTATGCGCTGGGGCACGTGGCCAAGCAGTATTACGCAAGCGGACGGACGCTCGGGGCGGTGGACCTGAAATCCCTGTTCTCCGAGGCGATGCCGCAGGCCCAGTCAGCGTATCCGCAGTACGCGGACCAGGTACATTCGCAGGCAGCGAGCCTGGACATCAGCCGGTTGCTGCCGCTGATTCGCGGGCAGCTGTAAAATCATTTTCCCCTCCCGCAGCCAGATGAAATTCCACTGCATCGTGCGGTCCCACAGGAAACTCGGCCTCCGGTGCACAGGATGCGCGTGTCCACCTGATGGCACTTCCGCGGGAGGTTCTTGGATTTGGACACCTTAGACTGAAGAGGCCCGATCCCCCGTCTCGGACGGTCGATTCAGAGTAGCCAGCTCTGGAGGCGGGGCGAACGGGCGGTGATGAGCTGCCAGAGTTCGGTGAAGCCGCGCCCTCGTCCCCGCATCACCCTGACCCACTCCACGGGGTTCTCCCGGCCGTCGGTATGGAAGCGCACTCCCCACAGCGGCTCAAATCCGCCCGGATCGTGGGAGTAGCGCATGTCGGCGAGCACCGTGGGGTCGGCGGGATCGCGGGCGACGAATCCGTCGGCAAACCACGCAAACCGCGCGAAGTCGCGAACGAATCGCCCCCCGAGCGCTCCGCCCCCGGCCGCGTCCCGCTGCACGGCAGGGTACAACGGGACGCGTTTCCCTTCGACCACGGCCGGGACGCCGAACGGCACGACCCGGATCGCGTCGGCGTGGATCTCCCCCCCGGCGACGTAGACCGATCGCCATACGAGCACGTTCCCGAGCGTCGGCATCACCCGGCTGTGCTCCACCCGGTGCCCCCGGGATGCCGCAAGCCCGCCCTGCACGGTCGCAGCCCAATGGTGGAGCGCCCCCCCGAGCGCGACGTAGGCGAGCGCGAAGGCCGCCGCGAGCAGTGCGGGACCCCGCTTCGACCACGCCCGCCCCATCAGCGTCAGGATCAGCAAGGGAACGGTGAAGAGCGGGTCCACGATTGACATCCAGTCGAGCTCGAGACGCGCCCGGCTGAACGGCCACAGCCACAGCGTTCCGTAGGAGGTGAGCACGTCCAGCGGCGCATGGGAGGCGTAGCCGAGCGTACAGGCGCGATGATCGCTCGCCAGCGCCGGCGGTTATCCCGCATGCCCAGGAACGGCAGCGCCGCGATTAGCCCGCCGATCGGCACCAGCGCCAATGCGTGCGTGAAGTGGCGGTGCATCTCGACCGCCAGCAGCGGGTCGGCGGTGGAGCGGATGAGTACGTCCGAATCCAGCAGCAGCCCACCCACCGCGCCGCACGCGAACGCCTGCTTGCCCAACCGATCGGTCAGAAAGACCTGGGCGGCCGCGGCGCCGACGACTGCCTGACTCACCGGGTCCACGCTCACCTCCAGGGCCCCTGGCCCGGGCCGTCTTGATGCGGCTCAAAGCCTCTCCGTTCGCGACAGCCCTGCCCTTTGGGCGGGGACGGTCACGTTCTGAGCCGCTCCAGTTCAAATTGATAGATTGATAGGGATTTGCTTTTGGGGGCCGCGCCGCGATTTCCGTCGGCCACCCCCCATGCCACGGGTGACGCCGGTCCGCGTCCCGCAGGAGCGCCCCCGCCGCCGGGTGGGAGCCTAGAGCGCACGGGACAGGGGTGTCAGGCGAAACTGGACCAGCATGGGTGATCCAGCTCGTGCCCCGCGTGGGGGCCGAGCCGACCCGGAGACCTAGACCGGCACCAGGGGCACGGCCAAACACGCGGAAGCAACTTGATTAACTCCCCGGGGACCATCCGCTGGCTCGACTGGCAAGAAGCTGCCGGGCTCGATGCCTCCACGCGCGCGCTCCCCGCCTCGATGCTGGCCCGCTACCTTGTCGCCGAGCTCGCCTGCGACGTTGCCCTGATCGGGATCCAGGTCCAGGACACGACGCTCGGTTCCCCCCCTCTCCGCCCGTGCGCCGGGCGATTGGGTCGGTCTGCCGGGGCCTGACCACGCTCCTGCTGGCGCCGAGCAATGCGAGCCCCCCAGCCGCGGCCTGACGGCGGCAGCGGCAGAGCCGCCTCGACTTCGGGCAGACGCCGCCCCACTGCAACGTCGCGATCTCGACGAACACCGGAAGCATTCAATGGGCCGACGTGGCGGAGGCCAAGGCGATCGCGCGGGATCGCTCGACGCAGCGGGTCGACCCTTCGAAACATCTGCCGATTGCCTTTCACCCATCCAATGGGATACGCTTGACCCGCGGATCCGTCCCGCCGCGCCTGCGTGTGCGGCCTAGGAGCTCTCCGGGTGCCCAGGCCCGACGCGCGAAACGCATCCATTCACCGCTGTGTCTCGGGATCGAGGGGAGACGCCATGGAGTCCATAGGCACCTGGTACTGGTACGCAGGATTCGCGCTCCTGGTGAGCCTGGCGGTCGTCGTGGACTTGCTGGTCTTGGGCGGCAAGAAGGACGAGCAGGTCTCGTTTCGCCAGGCGCTGGTCTGGTCGATCCTGTGGGTCGCGCTGGCGCTGATCTTCAATGCCCTGCTCTGGTGGTACCTCGACGGCAAGTTTGGGCGAGAGGTGGCCAACGAAACCGCAGCAGAGTTCTTCACCGGCTACCTGCTGGAAAAGGCGCTTGCCGTCGACAACCTCTTCGTGTTCCTGATGCTGTTCACGTTCTTTGGCGTGGCCCCGTCGATGCAGCGGCGCGTCCTCATCATCGGCGTGATCGGGGCGATCATCTTGCGCGGCATCATGATCTTCATCGGCGCCATCCTGATCGCCAAGTTCCACTGGATTCTCTATCTGTTCGGCGCGTTCCTCCTGTTCACCGGCGTGAAGATGCTGATGTTCGCCGAGGCCGAAACGGATTTAAACTCCAATCCACTCCTCAAGTGGATACGCGGGCATCTGCGCATCACGACCGAGTATCACGGCGAGCGATTCTCGATCATCCGGGATGGCCAGCGCTGGTTCACGCCGCTCTTCGTGGTGGTGGCGATGATCGGTATCACCGACGTGATCTTCGCCGTGGACAGCATTCCGGCGATCTTCGCGGTGACCCTCGATCCTTTCGTCGTACTGACCTCGAACGTATTTGCGGTGCTGGGTTTGCGCGCGCTCTACTTCATGCTCGCGGATCTCGCGGACCGCTTCCACCTCTTGAAGTACGGCATCGCCTTCATCCTGGTGTTCATCGGCGTCAAGATGCTGCTGATCGACGTCTACAAGATCCCCGTGGGCTTCGCGCTCTCGGTGGTGGGCATTGTTCTTGTGCTGTCGATGGTCGCCAGTCTCTGGATCACCCGAAAAACGCCCGGCCCCGTGTCCCCATCCTCGGATACCTGACCGCCCCACGACACCCGACCGTGTCGCGCGAATGCTGGCGTGGAGCGCCCCCCCGAACGCGACGTAGGCGAGCGTGAATGCCGCCGCGAGCAGCACGTGACCTCGCTTCGACCACGCCCGCCCCATCAGCGCTCACCTCCAGGGCCCCCGGCCCGGGTGGTCTTGATGCGGCCCAAAGACTCGCCGTTCGCGACAGCCCTGCCCTTTGGGCGGGGACGGTCACGTTCTGAGCCGCTCCAGCTCAATATCGGCTGCCCGCTAGTGCCGTCCGTAGATGTACTCGGTCAGATAGTGCACCATCTGCTTATTCTCCGCCGCGTGGCAGGACAGAACATCGCCGATGGAGATCAAGCCGAGCAGGGTCTCATTGCCTGCGACCGGCAAGTGGCGGACCCTGTTCTGCTTCATGACCGCTTCAATCTCATCCAGAGAGCGCTCCGGCTCCACGACGATCACTTCGCGGGTCATCACATCGCCGACTCTTGTGTCCGATGCATCTTTGTCCTCGGCCACGAGCCGGTTTACGACATCGCGTTCCGTGAAAACACCCTCGATCCGTCCGGCGTCATCGGTAACCAGGAGGCATCCAATGTGATAAGCGCGCAAGAGCTTGCAGGCTTCCTGAGCGCTTATGTCCGCACGCACGGTCACGATGTCCTTCAGTTCCTTCTTGGCCAAAAGGTCTTTCGCTGTCAATGTGCTTCCAATCATAGTTCTGGTCCCTTTCTTTGGTCGGCACAACGCCTGCTTGCCCAACCGGTCGGTCAGAAAGACCTGTGCGGCCGTGGCGCCGCCGACTGCCTGACTCACCGAGTCCAAGTTCACCTCCAGGGCCCCCGGCCCGGGCGGTCTTGATGCGGCCCAAAGCCTCACCGTTCCCGACAGCCCCGCCCTTTGGGCAGAACGGTCACGTTCGCAGGCGCACCAGATCTATGGCCTTGTGCAGCGCCCTTCCCTGAGATGCATCATCGTCCAAGATGTCCAGGCAGCGGTTGAGGACATCCGCGAACCGGGGGTCGCGAAGAGCGTAGAAAATCCGCGCCCCCTGGCGACGCATCGTCACGACGTGGTGGGAGCGAAGCAGCGCCAGGTGTTGCGACACGTTGGCTCCGGGTACACCCAGAGCGTCCCGAAGGCTCGACACATCCTGCTCTCCCCGGTGCAGCAGAGTCAAGATGCGCAGCCGGGTCGGATGGGCGAGGACCCCGAAAAGTCGCGCCGCGTCATCGAAAACGCGCTGGCGGAGCGGCATGGCTTACCTCCTCTTGCGGTTGAGCGCCGCGTCGGCAGATTCTGCAGTGCCCCGACCATAGCCGGTCGACAGCGGCCGGTCAAGATATATTTTCGCATATGCGAATATTCGATTTTTATCTTGACTCTTCCGGCGGGGTCCGGTATAGTCGCGCCTCGAAGGGGGAGTAGATCGCCCCTCCGGTCCGGTGAAGTCGACACGACGAACGCCCGCACCTGGGTGTTCCGGCTTCCCGGCGACGGCCTCACGGCCAGCGGATCAAGACCCTTCGCGCTGTCGGCGCGCGGGGTTTTTTTGTCCCGTGCCAGGGAGCCTCCTCGAGGAGTCGCCCGGCCGGGTAGAAGAGAAGGAGGGTAAACTATGAACCGCATGAAGGCCGCGATGTTGCTTGCAGCGCTCACCGCGTTGTTTCTTTGGATCGGACAGTCCCTGGGAGGACAGCAGGGATTCATCCTGGCCTTGCTTCTGGCCGGTGGGATGAACTTCGCATCCTACTGGTGGTCCGATCGCATCGTCCTCCGAATGCACGGCGCACAAGAGGTCAACGAACGCGAAGCGCCGGAACTTTACGGGCTGGTCCGCCGGCTGTCCCAGCGGGCCGGACTGCCGATGCCGCGCGTGTACGTGATGCCCGAGGAGGCCCCCAACGCATTCGCCACCGGGCGCGATCCGAATCACGGAGCCGTCGCCGTGACCCACGGCTTGCTCCGCCTTCTCGACCGCAACGAATTGGCCGGGGTGATTGCCCACGAATTGGCGCACATCAAGAATCGTGATACGCTGATCATGACCGTCGCCGCGACCTTGGCAGGCGCGATCGGCATGCTCGCCAACATGGCGCAATGGACCCTGTTGTTTGGCCGCTCCTCCGAGGACGAGGAGGGCGGCAACCCTCTGGCGGGGCTGGTCGGGATCATCGTGGCGCCCATCGCCGCCATGCTGATCCAGATGGCCATCTCCCGGGCGCGCGAGTTTGTTGCGGATGAGGGGGGAGCGCAGATCTGTGCCGATCCGATGGCGCTGGCGAGCGCTCTCCGGAAGATCGAGGGCTGGAGCCGCGAGGTGCCCATGGAGGCCGGGACACCGGCGACAGCTCACCTCTTCATCGTGAATCCGTTCGCCGGAGGCGGGATGCTAAAGCTCTTCAGTACGCACCC
>Ga0079037_100001784_pt1 | contig 11460 bp, 10 predicted proteins | sample Mud3Dept4metaG_FD_71479 | JGI IMG/M metagenome (GOLD analysis project Ga0079037, IMG submission 71479) | Freshwater wetland microbial communities from Ohio, USA, analyzing the effect of biotic and abiotic controls - Mud 3 Core 4 Depth 4 metaG | ecosystem: Environmental > Aquatic > Freshwater >... | reverse complement strand
GTCGAGCAGGTCCTGGGCCACCCGCCAGATCGTGGACGGCTGCAGGAAGAGCGCGTGCGGGTTGAGGTACAGGCGCCCGTGGTAGCCGTTCCCGTAGTCGAAGTGCCCGTTGGTCATCAGCACCTCGGAGGCCTCGAGGGCCTGCCGGGCGCGCTGCCGCACGTCGTCCTGGCGCGGTGTCATCACGTCGAGGTCCCCCTCACCGTGCGGCGATGCCGGCGGGCGGCGGCTCGGCGAGCGCCGCGGCTCCCGCCACCTCGTCGTTCACGTACACGACCCGCCCGCCCACGATCGTCGCCGCGACGCCGCCGCGCAGCCGCCAGCCACCGAACGGCGTATTGCGCGACAGGCTGCGCGATCGGGCCGGGTCGATGGTCACCTCGAGGTCGGGCACGAGGATCGTGATGTCGGCGGGTGTCCCCGGCGCGAGCGTGCCCCCGGGCACGTTGAGGACCCGCGCGGGGTTCGTCGAGAGCAGCGCGATCGCCCGGGTCGTCGAGAGGTGGCCGCGGTGGACGAGCCGGTCGAAGGTGAGCGCCACGGCCGTCTCGAGCCCCAGGATGCCGAACGGCGCCTTGTCGAACTCCACGAACTTCTCGTCGTGATGGTGCGGCGCGTGGTCGGTGGCGATGACGTCCACCGACCCGTCCGCCAGGCCGCCGATCAGCGCCTCGACGTCGGCCGCCTCACGCAACGGCGGGTTCATCTTCACGTTGGTGTCGTAGCCCTCGAGCACCTCGTCGGTGAGCGTGAAGTGGTGCGGCGTGACCTCGCAGGTGACCGCGATGCCGCGTGCCTTGCCCGCGCGGACCGCGCGCAGCGAGCCCGCCGTGCTCAGGTGGGCGATGTGCACCCGCCCGGTCGTGATCCCGGCGATCGTGATGTCGCGCTCCACCATGAGCTCCTCGGCAATGCCGGGGATGCCGCGCAGGCCGAGGCGCGAGGCGGCAGGCCCTTCGTGGGCCACGCCGTCCCCCTTGAGCGAGGGGTCCTCGCAGTGATCGATCACGGGCATGCCGAACATGCTCGTGTACTCGAGCACGCGCCGCATCAGCAGCGCGCTCGCCACCGGCCGACCATCGTCGGAGACGGCCACGCAGCCCGCCTCGCGCAACTCCGCGATCTCGGCGAGCTGCTCGCCCTTCGAGCCGCGCGACACCGCGCCGATCGGGTACACGCGAGCGAGGCCAGCCGCCCGCGCTCGGTCGATGATCAGCCGGGTCACGCTCGCCGAGTCGTTCACCGGGTCGGTGTTGGGCATGCAGGCCACGCTGGTGAAGCCGCCGGCCACGGCCGCCGCGGTGCCGGTGGCCACCGTCTCCTTGTGCTCCTGGCCCGGCTCGCGGAGGTGCACGTGCATGTCGATGAGGCCCGGGCACACGATCGCGCCGCGCGGCACCTCGCGCACGACCGCGTCGCCGGCCGGCAGGTCGCGGCCCACCTCGGCGATGCGGTCCCCGTCGATCAGCACGTCGGCGGGACCGTCCACGCCACGTGCCGGGTCCACGACGCGTCCACCCTTGAGCAGCAGTTTCATGGTCTCCCCGCGACTCTCCCGCCCGGCTCGCGCTCAGGCGCGCTCGTCCTCGCCGCCAGCGAGGAGGTACAACACCGCCATGCGGACGGCCACCCCGTTGGTGACCTGTTCCAGGATCACCGACGCGGGGCCGTCGGCCACGTCGGAGGCGATCTCCACCCCACGGTTCATCGGGCCGGGGTGCATGATGATCGCGCCCGGCTTGGCGAGCCGCACCCGCTCGCGCGTCATGCCGAACACGTTGAAGTACTCGCGCAGCGACGGGAAGAAGTTCCCCTGCATCCGCTCGAGCTGGATGCGGAGCATCATCACGACGTCGGCGTCGCGCACCGCCTCCTCCACCGAGGTCGTGACCCGAACCCCGAGCGCGTCGAGGCCCGGCGGGATCAGCGTCGGCGGGGCGCAGGCCCACACCTCGGCGCCGAGCTTCCCCAGCAGCAGCACGTCGGAGCGCAGCACCCGGCTGTGCAACAGATCGCCGACGATCGCCACCTTGAGGCCACCGATGCGGCCGGTCTTCTCGCGGATGGTGTAGGCGTCGAGCAGCGCCTGCGTCGGGTGCTCGTGCATGCCGTCGCCGGCGTTGATCACGTGCGACTTGCACACCCGCGTGAGCAGGTGGTGTGCGCCGGAGGAGGCATGCCGCATCACGATCATGTCGGGCTGCATCGCCTCGAGGTTGAGGGCGGTGTCGACGAGCGTCTCGCCCTTCACCACGCTGGAGGTGGCGACACTGATGCTGAGCGTATCGGCCGAGAGCCGCTTCTCGGCGATCTCGAAGGAGGTGCGGGTGCGCGTGCTCGGCTCGTAGAAGAGGTTGACGATCGTCCTGCCCCGCAGCGTGGGCACCTTCTTGATCGGGCGCGCGGCGATCTCCTTCATCGCGTCGGCGGTGTCGAGCAGGAGGACGATCTCCTCGGCGCTGAGGTCCGCGATGCTCAGCAGGTGCCGGGAGCGCAGCGTCGTGACGGCCGTCGTCGTGCTCATGCCTCCCCTCCTTCCACCACCACCTCGTCGATCCCGTCGATCTCCTGCAGCCGCACCTGCACGCTCTCGCGCTCCGAGGTGGGCAGGTTCTTGCCGACGTAGTCGGCGCGGATGGGCAGCTCGCGATGCCCGCGGTCGACGAGCACTACGAGGTGGATGGAGCGGGGCCGCCCGAAGTCGATGAGCGCGTCGAGCGCGGCCCGCACGGTCCGCCCCGTGTAGAGCACGTCGTCGACCAGCAGCAGCCGCCGGTCGTCGATCGAGAACGGGATGTCGGTGCGCCGCACCACGGGCTGCGGGCCCACCGGGTACCGCATCAGGTCGTCGCGGTAGAGCGTGATGTCGAGGCTGCCAACGGGCAGCTGCACCCCCGCGATCTGGTGGACGGCGGCGGCGATGCGGCGGGCGATCGGCACGCCGCGGCTGCGAACGCCCACCAAGGCGTACTCGTCGAGCGGCCGGCCGCGCTCCACGATCTCGTGCGCGATGCGCGTGATCGTGCGGCTGATGCGATCGGCGTCCATTACGACAGGCATCGCACGCTCCGGGAAGCGGGCGGGCACACGGGTGCCGCCGGGAACACGGACGGTGTCTTGAGCTGGTGCGCGAAGGGAGGTGTCGAGGAGGTCTTCACTGGCATCCTCTTCGCGGTCTCGCGGGACCGCGTTAAAGAGTCGGCGCAGTCTAGTCGAGGGCGTGGTGCGTGTCAAACCGCTGCCCGCAGCCGTGTCAACGCTCGTGAGAAATGTCCCCGCTGCCTATAGCTGCTCGCAGCCGCTGCCCGCAGGGGGTTCGGGCGGCCACGGGGGGTCGCCCCCGTGCCGGCACGAGGGGATCGGCGCGTCGGCGCGGCTAGGGCGCCGACGTGAGGCGGCGTCGCGACGCGCGGGCCCGCGCCGTGGCCGCGAGCGCGGCGCGGTCACGCGGCGGCGACGCGGTCACGAGGCCCTCGAGCAACCGGCACACGGCCGCGCTCACCTCGTCAACCGCGCGGTCGAACACCGCAGCGTTGGCCCTGGACGGTGCGGAGAACCCGCTGACCTTGCGCACGAACTGCAGCGCTGCCGCACGGACCTCGGCCTCCGGGCTCGGCGGGGACAGGTTGAACAGGGGCTTGATGCTGCGGCACATGGGGCCTCCCCGCTTACCATAGCGTCGTGCGATTCCTGCGCATGTTCACCAACGCGGCGGTGGGGGGCGCGCTCGGCGCCGCCTTTGCCGGCGTGCTGGTGCTGCAACTCAACCCGCAGGTCCCGCTCGACCCGCGCGTGCTGGCGCCGCTCTATCTGCGTCTGCTGGCATTCTACGGCACCCACCTCACGGCCGGCTTCTACCTGCTCATCGTGGTCCGGCAACTCTTCTCGCGGGAGCTGCTGTCGCCCGGCTGGCTCAGCGTCCGGCTCCTGGCGTGGATGGGCACGGCGGTTGCCGGCGGCGCGGCCGGGCTGATGTGGTCGAACCTGCGCGGCCTCCGCCTCGTGCTCACCCAGGAGACCGCGCAGCGCATGGCCGCGGGGGCCGCGGCGACGACGCTGTGCGCGTTCCTGCTGCTCCTGATCGCGGCGGTGCACTACTCCTTCGGGCGGCGCGGCAGCCGCACCACGGGCGCGCTGCTCGCGCTCACGGTGGGGTGCGCGGTGGCCCTCCCCGTCGTGGCACGCGGCTGGGGCGAGCCGCGGCCCGCGGGCCCGCCCGGACCGCCGGTCCCGGTGCTGCGGGCGCACCCGCCCTCACCGGGCCGGCTCGTGCTCGTGCTGCTCGACGGCGCCTCGCTCGAGTACATCGCGCCGGCCACCGCCTCGGGTCGGCTCCCCCACTTCGGCCGGCTGCTCGACGCCGGCGCCTCGATGCACCTCTCCGTCTTCCATCCCACCCAGCCAGCCACGGTGTGGACCGCGGTCGCCACGGGCAAGTACCCGGCGCACAATGGCATCCGGTCGGCCGCGGAGTTCGGGTTCGGCCGCGACCCGGTGCGGCTCGATCTGCTGCCCGACGGCGGCTTCGCGTACGCGATGGTGCGCTTCGGCGTGCTCGATCAACGCGAGCAGGACGCAACGGCCCTGCGGGCGCGCCCCATCTGGAGCATCCTGAGCACGCTCGGCATTCGCGTGGGCATCGTCGGCTGGCCGCTGAGCGACCCGGTACTCCCCGTCGAGGGCTATCTCGTCTCGCACCGCGCGCACCGGGCGGGCGGCCTGCCCCTCACGCTCGAGGACCCGCACGTGATCTACCCGCCCGACGCATTCGCGTACACGCGGGTGCCCACCATGCCCGCCGCCGCGCTCGACGGCTGGGTGGCCGACGCCACCGACGAGGCGTCGGCGGCCTCGGGCGCCTCCGTCGCGTCCACCGAGCGCGGCCTGCTCGCGCGCGACGTCTGGTACCGGCGGATGGCCGGTGCCCTCGAGGCGCGCTACCCGTCGCAGGTGACCGCGCTCCGCTACCAGGGCATCGACGTGGCGGGCCACCATTACCTCCGCTACGCGATGCCGCGCGCCTTCGGCGACGTGTCGGAGGCCGAGCGGCGCGAGCTGGGCCAGGTGCTCGACCGCCAGTACGCCCACGTGGACGAGGAGATCGGCACCATTCTCGATGGTTTGAGCGCCGATGATGTGCTGATGGTGGTGTCGGGCTTCGGGATGGAGCCCGTGGGGTTCGCGAAGCGGTGGCTGGCCCGGGCGCTCGGCGAGCGCGACCTCACCGGCACCCACGAGCGGGCCCCCGACGGGTTCCTGCTGGCCTACGGCGGCCCCGTGAAGGGGGGCCGGCTGCCGGTGGGATCGGTGGTGGACGTCACGCCCACCATCCTCTACCTGCTCGGCCTGCCCGTCGGACGCGACATGGACGGCTATGCCCGCACGGACCTGTTCGTGAAGGCGTTCACGGCCGAGCGGCCGATCACGTTTATTCCGTCTTACGATTGACGCCTTACGCCTTACGCCTTACGCCTTACGCCTTACGCCTTGCGCCTTGCGCCCGGGTCTGGCGCGCGACGCCCCGCGTCCGGGCCTGCCTGACGCGGCACGCCCGAACTCGGAGGGCGCGCCTCCTGGCCCGCCTGGACCGAATTGGTTGGGTCGTGTGATGCGGAAGCCGGCCCCGGGCCTGAACGGCCCGGGGCCTCGGAGTCTACGAGCGTGGCGCGCCTACCGCCGTCCGAACCGCCACGCTGCGCCGGCGGCCGGGGGCGGCACGTAGCCGTCCGACAGCGTGCGCATGAAGGCGACGAGATCGGCCTCCTGGGCGGGGGTGAGGTGCAGGCTGCCCAGCTCCGCCGTGTTGACGTTCTCCGCCACTTCGGGGGCGGGCCAACAGTTGGCGGCGAGCGCCTGGGCCTCGGTGTAGTCGCCGGGGCACGCGGGCTTCAGGTCGCGCGTGTTGTAGAAGTGCACGATCCCCTCGAGCGACTTGAAGTAGCCGTTGTGGCCGTAGGCCTTGATCTCCGTGCCGAGTGCGGGGTCCCACTTGCCCACGTTGCGCAGCGTGGGGACCTTGTGCTTGCCCATGTTCTCCTCGGCATAGCCGGCGTAGTCCGCCCGAGAGGCGAGGTAGGCCCCCAGACCCCCGTCGACGAATCCCGGGTCGTGGTCGTAGACCGGGTTCTCGGGGTTCTTCGGTAGACCGAGGTTGTCGAACGTGAAGTCGGTGAGGAGGGCCGGCGGGTCGCCCCGCTTCCGGCTGAGGACGTGGCACTTGGCGCACTTGCCCTTGCTCTTGAACAGGTTGAGCCCTCGCTGCTCGGCCTTGGTGAGGTCCGCGACCCCCGCCAGGTACGCGTCGTACTTGGACGTGAAGGCGTTGGACTCCGGCGAGCCCTCGTAGGCCGCGATCGCGTACCCGATGCAGTCGTACGCCGCGTGGACGTTCGCGGCAGCGCAGGCGTCGGTTCCGCACACCGTCCTGAAGAGATCCCCGTAGGTGGACGCACAGACTCCCGCCACCACGTCTGCCGGCGAGGGCAGCGCCTGCTCCACCGGATTGAGGAACGGGCCCAGCGCCTGCTCGGCCGCGGGGCTGCCCAGCCTCTCGCCCGTGGCCCGGCCGTCCCAGAAGTTGCCGCCTACAAACAGGCCATCCTCATCGAGGTGCAGCACCGGCGCGAAGGTGGCGTAGGCCGAACTCGGCGGCTTGCGATCGCCGAATGCGCCGGGGATGGAGCCCTCGTACACCGAGCCGTGCGCGTTGATCGCGGTGTCGGGTCCGGTCCAACCCGCTTCGGGCCCGTGGCAGGTGGCACACGACTGGTTGGCGTTCAGTGAGAGGTTCTCGTCGAAGAAGATGGCCTTGCCCAGCTCCTCTTGTGGGGTCAGCGCGGGGCCGTCGGCGACAACCGCCACGGTGGCGCCCAGGACCACCAGCCCGCCGAAGACGAGCAGCGCCCCGAGAATTGCAGGTTTGCCCTTCATGAGGTCCCCTCCTCCGGGCGCTCGGTGCGCCCGATGGGTGGCGTGCACCGCCGGGTATCCCGTGCGAGCGGTTGGCGCTCACATGACGTCGGGATCGGGGCACGCCACGTACGCGTGTGAACGTGCGCGCCTGGGGGCACGAAGACCGCTGACGGAAACCCGTCGGGCGTCTCCGGACATTGCACGTGCTCGCACGAATCGCACCAAGGGTGCACGCGCGGGTTTGAGGCCGAACGCCGCGCGGGCGGTGTGGCGACCCAGCGGGAACACTGCCGCTGCCGTTTCGCCGTCGGCCCCGGCCCGCGGTCCCGGCGACCGTGTGCGATATGTGCGGCACCGCAACGTCAATCAGGCCGTCAGTGGCCAGTTGCCCCTCGACCGCGCTCTGGCGCACTCAGCCACGGCAAGGCCGTTCGCCGCCAGCCGAATGTCGGGTCGGGCACGAGGCAGCGGCCGTGAGGCGTGAGCCAGACCCGGCGCCAGGCGTACGGCGCAGGGCGTACGGCGTACGCCGGTTCGATATACTGCGCCCATGCCGGTGGACGTGCTCGCCACGGTGCTCGACAACACCCAACTGGCCGACGACTACAACGTCCTGCGCCTCGCCGCCCCGGAGATCGCCGTCGAGGCCGCCCCCGGGCAGTTCGTCATGGTGAAGCCCGCGGCCGGCGTCGACCCCCTGCTGCGGCGCCCGTTCTCGGTGTTCGAGGTGATCCGCGACGAGCACGGCCGCCCGGCTGCCATCTCGCTCCTGAACAAGAAGGTCGGCGTCGGCACCCGTCTGCTCTTCGAGGCCCGCGCGGGCGACCGCCTCGCCTGTCTCGGGCCCCTCGGCCAACCGTTCGAACCCGTCTCGCCGCCCGCGCAGGCCTGGCTGGTGGCCGGCGGCGTCGGCCTCGCCCCCTTCGCCACGCTCGCCGAGGCGCTGCGCGCCCGCGGCACCGAGACGACCCTGTTCTACGGCGCGCGCCGTGCGTCCGATCTGCACCGGTGCGACATCTTCGAACGGCTCCGCGTCCGGCTCGATGTCGCGACCGAGGACGGCAGCCGCGGCATGCGCGGCCTCGTCACCGGGCCGCTCGAGCGCGCGCTGGCCGCTCTGCCGGCCGGCGCTGCCCTGCGCCTCTACGCCTGCGGGCCCACCCCGATGATGCGCGCCGTCTCGGCACTCGCCACCCGGGCGGGACACCGCTGCGACGTGTCGCTCGAGCAGACGATGGGGTGTGGACTCGGCGGGTGCTACAGCTGCGTGGTGCGCGTGCGCGGTGAGGACGGCGTGCCGCACTTCGTTCGGTCGTGCATCGCCGGCCCCGTCTTCGACGGCCGGAGCGTCGTCTGGGAGGAGCTCGGAGGACACTGACCCGTTCAGCTCCCGGCCCGCAGCCTGCCGAGGAAGACCGGTTGGAGCAGGTCCTCAGGTCGCTGTTCGGGCGGAGATCAACGGTTGGAGCAGGTCTCGAGCCCTGCTCTTCACGGCGAAAGGCCCATGGACCTCTCGACGAACATCGGCCCGCTGCGTCTCTCGAACCCCTTCATCGCGGCCAGCGGGTGCTTCGGCTACGGCGTCGAGTACGCCGGGCTCCTGGACCTCTCCTCGCTCGGCGCCATCGTCGTGAAGGGGCTGTTCCTGAAGGAGCGCGAGGGGCACGCCCCGCCGCGCATCGTCGAGACGCCGGCCGGGATGATCAACGCAATCGGTCTACAGGGAATCGGTGTGCGCCGCTTCGTCGCGGAGCGGCTGCCCGAGCTGCGCGCGCGGCGCGCGGTGGTGATCGTGAACGTCTGCGGCAGCGACGTGGACGAGTACACGGAGCTCGCGCGCATCCTGTCGGACTGCGAAGGCGTCGCCGCCCTCGAGCTGAACATCTCGTGCCCGAACATCAAGGAAGGCGGGATCCAGTTCGGGTGCAGCCTGCTCGGCACCCAGCAGGTGGTGAGTGCGGTGCGCAAGGTGACGCGGCTGCCGGTGATCCCGAAGCTCACGCCGAACGTCACCGACGTGGCCTCCTTCGCCCGGGCGGCCGAGGAGGCCGGCGCCGACGCCGTGTCCCTCGTCAACACGTTCCTCGCGATGGCCATCGACGTGGAGCGCCGCGTGCCGAGGCTCTCGAACGTGATGGGCGGCCTGAGCGGTCCCGCGATCCGGCCGATCGCGGTGCGCATGGTGTACGAGTGCGCGCGGCTGGTGACGATCCCGGTCATCGGCATGGGCGGCATCATGACCGCCGCCGACGCGCTCGAGTTCGTGCTCGCCGGCGCCACGGCCGTCCAGGTGGGGACGGCCAACTTCATCGACCCGTTCGTGTGGGGCAAGCTCGATGCCGGCGTGCGCGACTACATGCAGCGCCATGGCGTCGAGCGCTTCGCGGATCTGATCGGCGCGCTCCGCGTCCCCGGGAAGGCAGACGCATGAATCCGGTCCTGGTCGCGCTCGATGTGGACACCACCGCCCGTGCCCTGGAGATCGCGGGCCTCGTGCGCGGCGAGGTGGGCGGATTCAAGATCGGCAGCCACCTGTTCACCGCCGACGGCCCCGCTGCCGTGACGCCGCTCGTGGAGCGGGGCGATCGCGTGTTCCTCGACCTCAAGTTCCACGACATCCCGAACACGGTGGCCGGCGCGGTGCGGTCGGCGACGCGCCTCGGCGTGTGGATGCTCACCCTGCACGCAGGCGGCGGCGCACAGATGCTCCGGGCCGCACGCGAGAGCGCCGAGCAGGAGGCCGCGCGACTCGGCCGCCCGCGTCCGTTGCTCGTGGCGGTCACCGTGCTCACGAGTTTCGACGAGGCCGCACTCGCGCAGGTCGGTGTCGCGCGGCCGCTGCCAGCGCAGGTGGAGGCGCTCGCGCTGCTCGCCCGCCGCGCCGGCGTCGACGGCGTGGTGGCCTCACCGCAGGAAGTGATGGCGCTCCGGCGCGCGTGCGGCGACGACTTCCTGATCGTCACGCCCGGCATCCGTCCGGCGCCGCGCGCCGGCGAGACCGCCGCGCGCGACGACCAGGCCCGCACGCTCACCGCGGCCGAGGCGGTCGCGGCCGGCAGCAGTTACCTGGTGGTTGGGAGGCCCATCATCGCCGCGCCGGACCCGCGCGCCGCGGCGCACGCGATCGCGCTCGAGGTGGCGAAGCCGCGGACCGTGTAGGGGCGGGCCCCCGTGGGCGCCCGTGCACGACGCCCCGGCACCGCCGAGCCGCGTTGACCCGCCTCCGTGGTCTCGATAAGCTCAGGGCGGTCTGACTGGTCGCCAGCCGCTGGCCGCGAGTCGCGCGCCGCCGCGACGCTCGACACCGGTGAGCGGGGGGTCAATCCCGGGATTCACTCGTGTTGGAATGAATCCCGGTGTGGTTCTCGGTTCTCACTCCTCGGTTCTCGGTCGCTCCCAGCCGATGACCGAAGACCGACAACCGATGACGACAGCCAACACACGTGAGAACCGGTGTTCAGAGGAGAGCCGTGATGTCGCTTTCACGTTCCGCGTTCGTCGTCACCGCGCTGGCCCTGGCTGTCACGGCCGGCGCCTGCGCGAAGAAGCAGCCGCCCGTGGCGGCTCCGCCGCCCCCGCCGCCTGCCGTGGAGACCACGCCCGCGCCGCCGCCGCCCCCGCCGCCGCCCCCGCCGCGGCAGGAGCCGATGCCGCAGGCGCCCACTGAAGACGAGGCATTCGCCCGCAAGACGCTCGAGCAACTGAACGCCGAGCAGCCGCTCGATGACGTGTTCTTCGCCTTCGACAGCTTCGAACTGAGCGACATGGCGCGCGACACGTTGACGGCCAACGCCGCGTGGATGAAACGGTGGCCGAGCGCGCGGATCACGATCGAGGGGCACTGCGACAATCGCGGCACGCCGGAGTACAACATTGCCCTCGGCGATCGGCGCGCGCGCACCGTGGCGAGCTACCTGCAGGGCCTTGGCATCCCAGCCGACCGCGTGCTGACCGTGAGCAAGGGCGAGGAGCAGCCGTTCTGCCAGGAGGATACGGAGGGCTGCTGGTCGCAGAACCGCCGCGGCCATTTCCTGATCACGGGGAAGTGACAGGCGGCTCGCGGTAGGCGTCCATCGCCCCGGGCCTGAAGGCCCGGGGCTCCACGCCGCACGCGCAGACGGACCCGGGGCTCGGCGCAGGGTCGGGCATCAGTTCTGCTCGATTGTGACCCGGTAGACCCGCATCGCGAGTTGGCGCGCGTCGGTGCCCTCACCGCGTTCGGCGGGCACGAACGTGCGCGAGGTGGTGAGGGTGAGCCGGCCGCCGGAGGCGTCGACGAGCGCGGCTGGCACGACACCGGCGAGCGTGAAGTTCCCCTGCGGGGTGGCCCGCAGCACGGGTTGCCCTCCGGCCTCGAGCGTCACCTCCACCGATCCGCCGCCGTAGCGGGCCGGGTCCTCGGCGTCGATCGCGACCCGGAGGTCGCGCCCCGCCGCGCGCAGGACGCGCAGCACGGCGCGGCCGCTCGCCCAGCGCCAGGCGCGGCCGGTGGCGGGGTCGTACTCGGGCTCGTACCACCCCTCGTCGTATCCCGCCACGAGCCCCGTG
>Ga0079037_100001783_pt1 | contig 11464 bp, 8 predicted proteins | sample Mud3Dept4metaG_FD_71479 | JGI IMG/M metagenome (GOLD analysis project Ga0079037, IMG submission 71479) | Freshwater wetland microbial communities from Ohio, USA, analyzing the effect of biotic and abiotic controls - Mud 3 Core 4 Depth 4 metaG | ecosystem: Environmental > Aquatic > Freshwater >... | reverse complement strand
GCGCGCGCATCAGGGCGCCGGGATCGGCGCCGTCGGCCCGTTCGGCGTAGAGGACCTCGCTGTACGTCGCGAAGCCCTCGTTCAGCCAGACGTCGTCCCAGGTCCGCATCGTCACGAGGTCCCCCCACCACTGGTGGGCGAGCTCGTGGACGAGGAGGTTCGTCAGGTTGCGGCCGGAGCTGGCGAGGAGGCTCGCGCCGATCGAGGTCAGCGTGGGGTGTTCCATCCCGCCGGGGAAATGCGAGGCGACGATGCCGTACTTCGTGTCGACCCAGGGGTACTCGCCGAAGAGGGAGGCGAGCGTGGCGAGGTGGCTCTTCATCGCGGCGAGGCGGGAGACGTTCGAATCCCGGATCTGCGGCAGGAGGTACGACACGATCGGCATCGTCCCCCCGTCGAGGCGCGTGTAGGTGTCCTCGACCGTCGCGTAGTTGGCGACGTTGAGGGCGAGCAGATACGTCGAGACGGGCTGCGGAAGCCGCCACCGGTAGGTCCGGCGCCCGTCGCTCTCGTCGGTGACGCGGACGGAGCCGTTCGAGGCGAAGACGTATCCGGAGGGGACGGTGGCGGAGACGGTGATCACCGCCTTGTCGTGCGGGTCGTCGACGCAGGGCCAGAAGTCCCGTGCGCCGAACGGCTCGGCCACCGTCGTCGCGGCCCAGCCGGTGTCGTGCGACCAGAAGGCGAGGGCGCCGCCGAGCGGCGGCGAGCCGCGCCAGGCGACCGTGAAGGAGGCCCGTCCCTCCGCCCGGAGCGGCGGGTCGATCGGGAGGACGAGCTTTCCACTCCCCCGGCGCAGGGGGGCGATCTCTTCGCCGTCGCGCTGTGTCGACGTGACGGTATACCCGTCGTCGAGGTCGAGGGGAAGCTCGCGGACTCCCTTCGTCACGCCGACGATCCGCATCGTCACCCGCCCCTCCAGCGTCCGGACCGCGGGGTCGATCCCGAACCAGACGTCGTACGTCAGGACGTCGATCCCCCGGCCGGCTCCCTCGACGGAGGGGGGGAGCGTGCCGGAGGAGGCGCGCGCGACGGCGCTCGCGAGGGAGGCGAGCCGCTTGGCTCGCCCCTCCTCGTGCTCGGCGGGAACCGCGTGGCGGCGGAGGAACTCGTCGAAGAGGGGCGGCTGCCGGCGGGCGGCCGCTCCCGCCGCGCCGAGGAGGACGCAGGCGAGAAGAGGGGCAGCCGCGCGGGAGGTCACAGCGTCCTGCCGATCGCCTCTCCGCGGTCGATCCGCGCTCCGAGGGCGATCCCGTCCCGCCAGCCGCCGGTCAGGACGAGAGTGCCGGGCTCTCCTGCAGCCCGATCGACGTCGGAGAGGTCCTCCTCGAGCGCGGACATCGTCCGGAAGTGGCCGAGGGGGAGCTGCGGAATCGCCTTCGGCCAGCGCGTGAGCCAGGTCCGCTCGGGGAGGGATCGCCGGAGCCCGGGATGAAGCCGTCGGACCTCCGAGAGGGCGAGGTCGGTCAGCGTCGCGTCGTCGGCCGACGCGATTCCGGGATCGAGCGCCCCCCCCAGGAACGACGTCGTCAGGGAGATCCCGGCCGGAGCCCGACCGGCGAAGAGCGAGGCGGGGTAAAGGACCCCCAGCGTCCGGATCCCCTCGACACGCGGCACGAGGACGCCGAAACCCTTCGGCGCGTCTTCGGGGGTCGGGGGCCGGAACGCGAAGACGACGGTCGCGACGGGAGAGACGGGAATCCGGGCGAGCAGATCGCGGGAGCGGGGGAGCCGGTCGCCCAGAAGGAGGGCGGCGGCCTCGGCATCGACCGTCAGGAGGACCGTGTCGGCTTCGAAGGCGCGGCCGTCCTTCGTCCGGACGGTCCAACGGCGGCCCGGGGCGTCCCGCCGCGGCCCCTCGAGGGCGACGGCTGGCGCGTTCGTCTCGATCCGTGTGCCCCGGCCGGCGAGCGCCGCAGCGAGCGTCTCGACCAGCTGGAACAGGCCGCGCGTGAAGTTGACGGTCCGGGCCCGGTGCTTACGGACCTTCGCGCCGTCGGCCCCCCGCTCGAACGAGCCTCCGCCCCGGACGAAGTCGCGGATGACGGAGCCGGAGCGGGCCTCCGCGTCCCAGAGGTGGGGAAAGGCGCTCCGGACCGAGAGGCTCGCCGCGTCGCCGGCGTAGACGCCCGAGACCATCGGCCCGGCGCCGTACGTCGCGGCGTCGCGCCCGAAGCGGCGGACGAAGAAGTCGTGGACGCTCTCGTCCTCGAGCGACGCCGGGCGCCGCGACACCCGGAACTCGCCGAGGAGGCGGAGTTTGCCTCCGGTCGAGAGGGCCGTGTTGAAGAGCCCCTTCGGCCCGGGGACGATGGCGCGGGGGCGCCCGCCGCGGACGATCCAGCGCGGAGCGCGCCCGTCTGCGAGGACGAGGTCCGGAGTGAGACCAAGGTCGTCGACGAGGCGGTCGGCCGCGGCGCTCGTCCGGAGCGTGTTCGGCCCCGCCTCGAGGACGAAGCCCTCCTCGCGAACGGTCCGGATCGAGCCCCCCGGCCGCCCGTCGGCCTCGAGGAGGACGGTCTCGCCCGTCGAGGCCCGTCGGAAGGTCGCGACGAGCCCGGCGATCCCGCCGCCGACGATCACGACCTTCTTCGTCATCCGCCCCCCGCGAGCCGGCCGGCGACCAGGGCGGCGAGCGAGCGGATGAACTCGGGGTGGTCGTTCAGCCCCTCGGTGACGACGTAGTGGGTGATCCCGGCCTTCAAGGCGTCGTCGCGGAAGAGGATCCGGCATTCGTAGAGCGTCTCCACGTGGTCGGAGACGAAGGCGACGGGGACGACGACGACCTGCTTGACCCCTTCGGCGGCGAGTTCCCTGAGGACGTCGCCGGTCGACGGCGCGAGCCACGGCATCGGCCCCACCTTCGACTGGTAGCCGAGCCGTGAGCGGTAACGGCGGCCGAGCGCCGCCTCGAGGGCGGCGATCGTCCCTTCGACGTGCTTCGGGTAGGGGTCCTTCTTCTTTTCGACGGTCGAGACCGGAAGGGAATGGGCCGAGTAGAGGAGGACCGTCCTCGACGGGTCGGGATCGGGGAGCGTCGCGGCGGCGGCCCGGATCCGGTCCGCGTGCGCCACGATGAAGTGCGGCTCGTCGTACCAGGCGTCGGGAGCGTCGAGCCTCTCCGGGCTCCAGGCCATCCGGGAGAGGGCCCGCGTCACGCGGTCGAAGGAGCTGCGCGTCGTCGTGACGGAGTACTGCGGATAGAGGGGGAGGACGACGAGGCGGGTGACGCCGGCCTCGCGGAGCTCCCGCAGGGCCTCCTCGACGGTCGGATCCGAGCAGGTCATCCCGACGCGGACGAAGGCGGGCGTGCCTCCGGCCAGAAGCTCGCGCTCGAGGAGCTCCGCCTGCGTCCGCGACCAGCGCCGGATGGGGGACCAGCCGATCTGTTCGTACGTGAGGGCGGACGTCGGCGCGCGGAAGGCCGCGATCAGGAAGGCGACGACCTGCCGGAGGGGGGACGGCAGGCCGATGATCTCCGGGTCGGCGAAGAGCTCGTAGAGGAAGGGGCGCAGCTCCTCGCGCCTCTCCGGTCCGCCGAGCTGGACGAGGAGGACGCCGACCCGTCCCGTCATCTAGAGCGTCCGGGAGAAGATCTTGGGCGCGTCGTCGGCCTTCTTCTCGAGGTAGGCGTCGAAGAGCATCGCGACGTTCCGGATGAAGATCCGCCCCATCGCCGTCACCCGGATCTCGTCGGGCGTGTGGACGACCATGCCGTCCGCGACGAACTCCGGGAGCCTTGCGACGGCGGAGGCGAAGGTCCCGTCGAACGAGGCGAGGCCGAACTCCCTCTCGATCTCCCGCTTCTTCACGACGCAGTGGCAGAGGAGCCGCGTGATGACCTCGCGGCGGAGGATGTCGTCTTCCGTCAGCCGGTGGCCCCGGATGGTCGAGAACCGGCCCGCCGCCGCGGCCTCGTGGTAGTCGGCGTAGTCCTTCGTGTTCTGCACGTACGTGTCGTCGACGGATCCGATGGAGGAGATGCCGAGGCCGTAGAGGTCGCACCCGGCGCGCGTCGTGTAGCCCTGGAAGTTGCGGTGGAGCGTCCGGTCGTCCTGGGCCTTCACGATCTCGTCGTGCGGCAGGGCGAAGTGGTCCATACCGATGTAGACGTAGCCCGCCGAAACGAAGCGCTCGATCCCGGAGACGAAGATGGCGAACTTCTCGGTCCCCTCGGGGAGGTGGGCGGCCAGGACGCGTTGCGGCCTCTTCAGCCACGGGACGTGGGCGTAGGAGTACATCGCGACCCGGTCAGGACGGAGGGTCAGGACCTGCTCGACGCTCTCCTCGAAGCCCGCCCGCCGCTGGCCGGGAAGGCCGTAGATCATGTCGATGTTGACCGACTGGTATCCGAGCGAGCGCGCGGCGTCGACGAGCTCCTTTGTCATCTCGAAGGGCTGGACCCGGTTGACCAGCTCCTGCACCTCGGGGTCGAAGTCCTGCACGCCCATCGACACCCGGTTGAAGCCCCGCGCCCGGAGGACGGCGAGGTGCTCCGGAGTCGTCACCCGCGGGTCGATCTCCACCGAGACCTCCGCGTCCGGCGCCGGCGGGAAAGCCGCGAGGAGGTGCTCCGCGAGGCCGCCGGACTGCGCGGGCGTCAGGTAGGTCGGGGTGCCGCCTCCCCAGTGGACCTGCTCGATCTTCCGGCCGCGGGCGATCTTCGTCGCGAGGTGGTCGATCTCGCGGTGGAGGTCGGCGAGGTACCCCTCGATCTCCTCCCGCCCCTCCCCCTTCCGGTCGGGCTTCGGGACGATCTTCATGAAGCAGCCGCAGAACCAGCACTGCTCGTCGCAAAAGGGGAGGTGGACGTAGAGCGACACCGGGCGCCCGGCCTCGTTCGCGCGCGCGCAGGCCGCCTCGTACTCGACGGCGCCGACCGAGTCGTTCCACTCCGGGGCGGTCGGGTACGACGTGTAGCGGGGCCCCTGGATGTTGTACTTGTCGAGAAGCTCCGTCGTCATCGGGATCGTCTCGCCCCGAAGGCGGATCGGGATGGACGTCACAGCGGGAGTCTCGCGGCGGCGACGAACGCGGCGACGTTCTCGGGGGGGGTCGGCGGGAGGATCCCGTGGCCGAGGTTGACGATATGGCCGGCCGGGCCAGCCGCGCGGCGCGCGGCGAGGACCGCCTCGGTCACCCCTTCGGGGGTCCCGAGGAGGACGCCGGGGTCGACGTTCCCCTGCAGGGCCTTGCCGGGGGCGCGGCGGCGGGCCTCGTCGAGCGGGAGCTTCCAGTCGACCGACACGACGTCGACCGGCATCTGCGCGAAGGAGTCGATCAGGTGGGAGGAGCCGGAGGCGAAGAGGACGACCGGCACCTCGCCCCGCCGCGGGAGCTTCGCGAGCAGGCGCTCGGTCGCCGGCCTCGCGAACCGTTCGTAGTCGGCTCGCGACAGCTCGCCCGCCCACGTGTCGAAGATCTGGACGACGTCGGCCCCCGCGTGGATCTGCGCGGCCAGGTAGTCGCCGCAGGCGTCGGCCAGCTTCGCGAGGAGCGTCTCGAGGACTTTCGGCTCGCGGTGCCTCATCGTCTTCACCGCCGGGAACGATTTCGACCCGCCCCCCTCGACCGCGTACGTCGCGAGGGTCCACGGGGCGCCGCAGAAGCCGATGACGGCCGCCTCGTCGTGGATCTCCCGCTTCAGCCCCCGGTGGATCTCGAGGACGAAGGAGGTCTCCTGCTCCGGGTCGAAGCCGTGCAGTTTCTCGACGTCGGCCGCCGTCCGGACGGGCTCGGGCAGCTGGGGCCCCCCTTCGTCGAGGCGGATCGGGATCCCCATCGGGGGGAGCGGGATCAGGATGTCGGAGAAGATGACGATCCCGTCCATCGCGAAGCGGCGGAAGGGCTGGAGCGTCACCTCGATGGCGGCCGGGACGTCCGCGCAGAGGTCGAGGAACTTCAGCCTCTTGCGGACCTCCCGGTATTCCGGCAGGTACCGCCCCGCCTGCCGCATCAGCCAGACGGGCGGACGCTCGACGCTTCGGCCGAAGGCCGCGTCGACGAACCGTCTCCGCGACGGGAGATTCCGGGAATCAGCCCCCACCGGGCGGAGGTTATCAGGAGACGGGGGGCGTTTCAGTCGCGAGCGGAGGCCCGCTTTTCGAGCGAGGCGAAGTAGCCCGAGAGCCACGCCCGGGCCTTCTCCCGGAGCGCCGTGAGGACGCCGGGCTCCCGTGTCGCGAGGTCGGTCGTGCCCGCACCGTCTCCGGCCGCGAAGAGCGCCTCCTCCGCGAAACGGAGAGGGGGCCCCTCGTCGACCGTCGCGTGCCAGACGAAGCGGGAGGTCGCGGCCGTGACGACGCGGCCGTCGTCGTTCCAGACGAAGACCGGCTCGTCGGCGGTCCCGCCCGGGTCGAGGAGGTCCCGTCCCGGCATCCCGGGCGGGACCGGAAGCCCCGACAGGGCGAGGAGCGTCGGCGCCACGTCGTAGAGCGACGCGGGGCCGGGAACGGCCTCGCCCGGCGGGAGGAGCCGCGAGAAGAGGAGGAGCGGCACGCGGTGGCGCAGCTCGTGGAACTCGTGAGGCGTGGGGGAGCCCGTGAGGGGTGCGATCGGGAGGCCGTGGTCGCCCGCGACGACGAAGAGCGTCCGCCCGTACCAGTCCCGCTCCCGCGCCGCGGCGAAGAAGTCTCCGACGGCCTCGTCGGTGTAGTGGATCGTCCTGAGCATTCCCCCGGTGTGGAGGCCGAGAAGCTGCGGGAGGCCCGCGATCTTCAGGAATCCCGCCCGCGCGGGGACGGGAGGGTCGAAGGAGGTCGCGGCGTCCGAGGGGACCTGGAAGGGATGATGGTTCGAGACGGTGAGGATCATGGCGGCGAACGGCTCGGTGAGCGACTCCAGGGCCTTCAGGCTCCGGCGCATCAGCGCCTTGTCCGAATAACCCCAGTTCGTCCGCGGGTCGCCCGGCGAGAAGTCGCGCCCGTCGATCAGGGTGAAGCCGCGCGGCGAGTAGAAGCGGTCGCGCCGGTAGAACGTCTCGTCTCCGTTGTGGATCCAGAGGAACGACCGCCACCCGGCGGCGCGGAGGATCTCGGGGAGCCCGTCCCGCGGAAGATCGGGCCGGTCGGTCATGATGAGCGCCTGCGGCGTCGCCATCATCCCGTACCAGAATGCCAGTTCCCCCTCCGGCGTGTGCGTCCCCGGGCTGTAGGCGCGGTCGACGCGCCGCCCTTCTTTCGCGAGGGCGTCGAGGTTCGGCGAGAGGCCGGGAATCCCTCCGCCCCAGGCCCCGAGCTCGCGGGAGCGGACCCCTTCCAGGAGGATGAAGACGATGTTGGGCTTCAACCCGGCCGGGAGGCGGGGGGCCTCCGGGGAGCGGACGGCGGCGGGGCGCGGCGGCGGGAAGGGAAGCGTCGCGCCCCCCCGGGGGTCGAGGGCGCGGAAGCCGGCGAGCTTTCCGTCGTCGTCCGGGACGAGAGCCGTACCGCGGACGTTCAGGGCGAGGAGAAGCGGGTGGACGGCCGTCCTCCGCAGGTGGACCGGGAGAGGAGCGAGGGCGAGGGTGAGGAGGATCGCCGTCGCGACAGCCAGCGGAAACGGGCGGAGCGTCCCGAATCGTCCCCGGGCGGCGCCGCGCGAGACGAGAAGGGCGAGAGAGCCGAGGAGGAGGAGGGCGAGAGCGAAGCGGAGGATCGCACCGGGATCGAGAGAGGCCGCCGCGAAGCGCCCGAGCGAGGCGGGGGCGAAGTCGCCGCGCCGCGGCGGGTGGCCGAAGTAGACGAGCAGCTCCGAGAACGTGAAGACGGCGAGCCCCGACAGGAGGAAGGCAGCGGCCAGGAAGACTCTCGCGAGCCTGGGGGAGAGGGTCCCGAGGAGCGAGGCGGCGAGACCGGCGCCGCCGATGACGGCGAGGTCCCCCGCGAGGCCGACGGCGAGCCAGCGGAGCGGCTGATCGGAGGGAAGGGGCGAGACGAGGAGGACGCGGAGCCTCGCGAGGAGGCCGAAGAGGGCCGCGGCGGCGAGCAGGGCCGGTGCGAGGGCCGCGATCGGGGTCTTCTCTTTCGGCATGGAGCGCGCGTCCGATTCTCCCCCGGCCGGCTCCGGCCCGGTCCCTATAATCGCGCCTCGTGACCGCTGCTCCGGAGTCCGCCGCCCAGTTCGCCTCCCTCTTCGGGGGCGGAGCCCTCTTCCTCTACGTCGTGGCGACGGGGCTCTACGTCCTGAACCTCGTCCGGCCGTCCCCCGTGGCGGGCCGCGCGGCGACCGCGGCGGCCGCCCTCGGGGCCGTCCTGAACTTCGCCGCCCTCTATGCCCGGGCGGTCGCCCTCGAGAGCGTCCCCTACCGCGACCTGCTCGGTTCGATGAAGCTGTTCGGCTTCTTCCTCGCGGCGCTGAACGTCGTCCTCGAGCTCCGTCACCGCGACCGGTCGCTCGGCCCCTTCCTCATGCCGGCGGCCCTCGTCTTCATGCTCGTCGCTCTCCTGGAGACGCCGGTCGCGAAGGCCCCCTCCCCCCAGTTCAAGGGCTCGATCTTCGCCCTCCACGTCACGCTGAACATGCTCTCGTACGCCGCCTTCGCGGTCGCCTGCGCCCTGTCGCTCCTCTACCTCCTCGCGGGGCGGTCCCTGAAGAGCCGGGGCCGGGCCCTGGCCGGGCCGGCGTCGCGCCTTCCGACGCTCGGCTACCTCGAGCGGGCGACCCGCACCTCGCTGAAGGTCGGCGTCGTGACCCTGCTCGTCGGGCTCTCCTGCGGCTTCGTCTGGGCCTCCCGCGTCTGGGGAGGGCAGCAGCTGAGGTGGGGGCTCGACCCGAAGGTCTGGGTCGCCGTCGCGACGCTCCTCTTCTACGTCGTCATCCTCGTCCGCGCGCGGCGCGGGGCGGCGCCCGTGACGACGGCCCGGCTCTGCGTTGCCGGATTCGTCCTGATTCTTCTCTCCTACACCGCGGTGAACCTGCTGGTCACCCGGCTGCACTCGTTCACATGATGGAGCGGCGCGCACCTCGATGAACCTCGTCTTCGTGGGGTGGAACCACCGGGCCACGCCGCTCGAGGTGCGCGAGCGGCTCGCCTTCACGCCCGACACGGCGCGCGAGGCGATGAAGCAGCTCTTCTCGGAGAGGATCCTGACGGAAGGGGCGATCGTCGCCACCTGCAACCGGTCCGAGATCTACGGTCTCACCGAGCGCGAGGACGGTGAGGAAGCCGTCGCCTCGTTCCTTTCCGACTTCCACCACGTCGATGGGACGGTCCTCCGGCAGACTGCCCACACCGGGCGCGGGGACGAGACGGCACGGCACCTCTTCCGCGTGGCGGCGGGCCTCGACTCGATGGTCCTCGGCGAGGCGCAGATTCTCGGCCAGCTTCGGGACGCCTACCGCCTCGCCAGCGAGGCCGGCGCCGCCCGCACGGTCACGAACCGCCTCTTCCAGTCCGCCCTCGAGTGCGGAAAGAGGGTCCGGACCGAAACGGCGCTCGGCGCCCGCCCGACGTCCATCCCGGGCATCGCCCTCCTCCTCGTCGGGCGCGTCTTCGAGGAGCTGGCCGGGCGCCGGGTCCTGATCCTCGGGGCGGGCGAGACCGCCGAGCTGACGGCCGAGCTTCTCGTCGAGAACGGCGCCACGGACATCCGCGTGTGCAACCGGTCGGCCGAGCGCGCCGCGACTCTCGCCGCGCGCGTCTCCGGCCGGACGGTCGCCTGGGAGTCGCGGGTCCTCGCGGCCGGAGAGACGGACCTTCTCATTACGGCGACGGGCGCGCCCGATCCGGTGATCCCCGCGGCCGAGCTCGGCGCGGCGCGCCACCGGGCGCGGCGCCGGGGAGCGCTCCTGATCCTCGACCTCGCCGTCCCGCGCGACGTGGATCCCGCGGTGGACGAGCTTTCCGACGTCTACCGCTACGACATCGACGCCTTGAACGAGATCTCGGCGGAGAACGCGGCCGCGCGGCGCGCCGAGGTCCCGAAGGCCGAGATGATCGTCGAGGAGTCCGTGGCCCGTTTTCGCGACTGGTACGGCAGCTTGCTCCACGTCGACGTCGTGAAGGCTCTTCGCGGCCGGGTCGAGGCGATCCGGCAGCAGGAGCTCGCCGCGTACCGCGCGAAGATCGCGGGGCTCGGCCCCGATGCGGAGAAGGTCGTCGACCGGCTGACCGACTCCATCGTCTCGAAGATCCTCCACCACCCCACGGTCGGCCTGAAGGAGGGGAACGCCTCCGAGCGCCTCGAGCGCGCCGAGGCGGTCCGCTCCCTCTTCCGGCTCGACCGGAAGGAAGGGGAATGACGGCGCCCCTCCGGATGGGGACGCGCGGGAGCGCCCTCGCGCGGGCCCAGTCGGGCGCCTTTGCCGAGGCGCTGACCCGTGCCACCGGGCGCGCCGTCGAGACCGTGATCGTCCGGACCCAGGGGGACCAGCTCTCGACGGAGGGAAAGGCCCCGCCGGGCGGCGACGCGGCCGGCGTCTTCGTGAAAGCCCTCGACGACGCGCTCCGCCGCGGCGAGATCGACTTCGCCGTCCACTCGCTGAAGGACGTCCCGACCGCGGAGGCCGAGGGGCTCGTCCTCGCGGCCGTGCCGAAGCGGGCCGACGCGCGGGACGCGCTCGTCGTCGCCTCCCGGCATGCCGGGGTCTCGACGGTCGCGGGGCTTCCGCGGAACGCGATCGTGGCCACCTCGTCCCCGCGCCGGGTGTCGCAGCTCCTTCGGGTCCGTCCGGATCTCTCGACGGTCGCAATGGCGGGAAACGTCGACACCCGCCTCCAGCGCCTCGAGGAGGGGCGCGCCGACGCGCTCATCCTGGCTTCGGCGGGGCTCGACCGGCTCGGGCGGGCTCACGTCATCACGCGCCGGCTCGAGGCGGACGAGATGCTCGGGGCCCCGGCGCAGGGGGCGCTCGGGATCGGGTGCCGGGCCGACGACGCGGAGACGAACGCGGCGCTCGCGGTCATGGACGACTTCGAAACGAGGGTCGCGGCCGAAGTCGAAAGGGATCTCCTGCATTTCCTGAGAGGCGGTTGCCGGGCGCCCGTCGGCGCCCGGGGATTCTTCGAAGGCGCAGGAGGGAGCCGCACGCTGAAGCTCGCCGGGCGTGTCCTTTCTCTCGACGGGCGCGAGTGCCTCGAAGACGAGATGAGCGAGCCCGCCCCGGAGCCCTCTTTCTCTTCCCCTCTCGGACGATCGTCTCTCGGCCGGACCCTCGCGGAGCGGCTCCTCGCGCGCGGCGCCGCGAGCCTCATCGACGCCTCGCGCGCCGCGGGGCACTGACCCGAACAGGATGCGCCGGATTCTCGTCCTCCGCTCGGGCGGGGCCGGCCTTCCGGCGGAGGCGGCCGCGCCCGACGTGACTCTCCTCTCGACGCACGAGATCGTCCCGGTGGAAGCCGGCATCGCGGACGCTCTCGCCTTCGACCCCCGGGACGCGCGACTCGTCGTCTCGTCGAAGGTGACCGTGGAGATCCTGAGCGCCGCCTTCTTCGGGGGAGAGTTCACGGAGGTCGTCGCAGTCGGCGAGGAAACGGCGCGCGAGC
>Ga0079037_100001782_pt1 | contig 11468 bp, 8 predicted proteins | sample Mud3Dept4metaG_FD_71479 | JGI IMG/M metagenome (GOLD analysis project Ga0079037, IMG submission 71479) | Freshwater wetland microbial communities from Ohio, USA, analyzing the effect of biotic and abiotic controls - Mud 3 Core 4 Depth 4 metaG | ecosystem: Environmental > Aquatic > Freshwater >... | reverse complement strand
GAAGGCCTTGAAGCCCTCGGGCAGAATTTTCTTGAGCAGATCTTGGTCGGCCGGAGCCACCTGACGTAAATCGAGATAGAGAGGCGCTCTCCCTGCCTTGGCCTCTTTGGCCATGGCCACCGTCAGCTTGGTGAGTCGCGCGCGGTTTCCAACCTGAGGTTCGTATTCCCACATGAACTCCTTGTCGTCTTTGTTCAAGAACCTTCCGCCGAGCCCCACCATCAGGCTCAGGCCGTGGATGTCCAATGCCTTGGCCGTGGTATTGGACATCGCCTGGTCGAGGTTACGAAAGATCGCCCCGTTCTCGTAGGCCATGGCCTGGCCTTCACCGGTGAGGTTCTTGTGCCCCAGGAAAAAGGACTTGAACCCGCATCCGCCGGCGGCCATGATCACGGTCTTGGCCAGAAAGGTGTAGAAGATATTCTCCCGGTAGGCAAGGCCCACGCAACCACAGACCCGATCTCCCTCCATCAGGAGGTCGACAGCCATCACGCGTTCATAGAGCGGTATCCCGAGTTCCTTCAGCCGCAGTACCAGGGTATCCATCATGGGCAGGGCATTGATGACCGTGGTAAACGTGTTGATATTTCCTCGGGCCCTCTTCCTGACCGGCTCTCCGTCTTCACCCCGTTCCAGCACTTTCAGTCCGTATCTCTTGCCGAGGGCATCCAGTTCCATGACATTGGGGTAAGTCTGGTTCAACTGCAGCAGGACCCATTCCTGGTCATTCAAATACTCCCCTCTTTCCACGATCTCGTTGAGCCACACCTCTTTATCATCTTGAGGGAAGCAGATGTTGAGAGATCCGGCCGCAAAGACACTCGACCCGCTGCGACCGATCTTCCCCTTATCGACCAGAACAACCTCTCTTCCGGCTTCCTTGGCCTTGATGGCCGCCCACGCTCCGGCCAACCCGCCACCGATGACCAGAACATCTACCGTCACTGTCTTCATTCAATAATTCTCCTTTTCTGTTTCTGCCAACGGCAAATCAACCGAGGACCTTCTTGATCAGGGGCGCCTTTTCCTTGTAGAACTCGAGAAGCCCTTTCACCATTTTGTCGAGGTCATCTCGATAGACCGGGGTGAACTCAAAACCTGTCTTCTTGCACCAGGCTGCGAATTGTTCGTCTGCATTGGCTTGCAGGAAAGCGTCGACGATGGCGTTGCCCAACGCCTTGGGAAGGCCGGGAGGGGCGACCAGGAAACGGTGCCCCTTGGTCGGAAGGACCACCTCCGGGTGCCCGAGGTCTTGAATACTGGGTGCGCCGGGGTAACTGCTCTTCTTCTCGAAGGAGAGCAAGGGGCGGATTTCTCCGGCATCAAGGAGGGCCTTGGCTGAATCGTCAGAGATTATGGAGATATGGATGTCGCCTCGAAGGAGGGCATTCAGGTTCTCAGCCGTGCCCCCAAAAGGGACGTACCTGACGGGAAGGCCCAATGCCTCGTTGGCAATGATGGATGTGACATGCAAGTCACGACCGTAGGCGGCCACGCCCCACTTGATCGGGCCGCTCTTGGACAGAGCAACGACTTCGCTCCAGTTCTTCGGCCCCGATTTCCTCGTCACGAGGAGGCGGGCCATTTCATCCAAACGGATCAGGTAGGTCAGGTTGGCAACGTCGTAGTCTTTCTTCTCCAAATACTTCTCGGCCAGAAAGGCTCCGGTCAAGGACCCAAGGGTGTACCCGTCAGCCGAAGCATTCATGAGGATGTTAATCATTCTCTCGCCGGCGCCTGCTGCTTCATTCTTGATCAGGATCGCTCCACCTTTCGCCTTGGGCGAAAGCTTCTTGAAACTCCTTTCCAGGTAGGGCGAGACGGCCCTTGCCGTAAGATCATGGCCTCCCCCGGGTTTGAACGGGATGATCCACATGATGTTTTTTGAAGGATAGTTGTCCTGGGCCCATGACAGATCGAAGAAGCACAATGCAAGCAGTCCCACGAGGCCGATCCATGCGAGCGCCCTTCTCCGGTTTAGACGTCTTCCAAACCCCTTTTCCATGAGAACCTCCTTTCTCCCACCGTCGATTTAGACTCCCGTCTCTCACCGTACAACAACGCATTCGCTTTTTCAATGGAGGATGAAGAGCGTTGACATTGTTTGACTTTTTTTTGTAAAATTGTATAATGGTTTCCTCAAAATTGACTTATGAAAGGAGGGGGAAGATGGATGCCTGGCATTAAGATCAAGGAGAACGAATCTTTCGAAAACGCTCTCAAGCGGTTCAAGAAACAGTGTGAAAAAACAGGAATATTGTCGGAGATCAGAAAACGGGAGCATTTTGAAAAGCCCAGTTTGAAAAAGAAGAGAAAGGCCCTGGCTGCCAAGAAAAGGGCGATGAAACGAATGAGAAAAGTAATGGATCGAGGGTGACGGATGAGTCTGGAAGAACGGTTGGTTGAGGAAATGAAGCAGGCGATGAAAGCCAACGATAAAACGCGGCTTTCTACCATTCGGATGATCCGTACCGCCGTAAAGAACAAGGAGATCGATCTCAGGAACAAGCTGGACGACGACGAAATCCTGAGGGTGATCCAGGGGATGGTCAGGAAGAGCGAAGAATCCGTTGAGCAGTTCAAGGCGGGCGGAAGAATGGATCTGGTGGAGAAAGAAACAAAAGAAATAGAGATTCTCAGGTCCTACCTGCCCCAGGCCCTGAGTCAAGAAGACGTTATCCGAATTATTGATGAAAGTATTCAAGAGACACAAGCCTCATCCCTGAAAGATCTCGGGAAAGTGATGAAGTCCGTGATGCCCAAATTAACGGGGAAGGCCGACGGAAAACTGATCAACCAGCTGGTGAAAGAACGGCTTTCCCCGTAGCGTTTCCCCCTCGTTGATAAACCTTTTTCCCTTTTGACATCTTTGTTTAATGATGGATGATCGCTCCCTCAACGTTTTAGACTTCCATAATCTGCTCCATTTGCTCAAAGAGTTCTCCTGTTCCCCTCTGGGGAGAAGGCGGTGCGAGGCCTTGAGGCCGTCCAGCGACCTTTCATGGATCCGGTCGCGATTGGCCGAAGTTGTTGAACTCAAGAAAGTGCTGGAAACGGAAGGGCCTCCCCCTCTGAGCGATCTTAAAGACATCGAGGAGATTCTGAAGAGGCTGAATGTGGAGGAATCCGTCCTGACGGTGCCGGAGTTGATGGACCTGTGCGACCAGATCGCCCTGACCGGCCGAGTGAGACGGTACGTTGACGGACTGGACGGGAGTCGAAGTCCGCTCCTTCGGGAGAAGACGGCCGGGCTGTCTCACCTGAAATCGTTGGAAAAGGCAATCCTTCGCGCGGTCAATGCGAGGGGCGAAATCCTTGACGGGGCGAGCGCAAGTCTCCTGGAGATCAGGGATCAGCTGAAAACGACCCGGGAGAAGGCCAAGGGGGTGCTGGAACACCTTCTGCGCAGGGAGGACCTCCAGTCCATGTTCCAGGAGCAACTGGTGACGCTGCGAAACGGGAGATATGTTGTCCTCGTCAAGGCGGATCATGAACACCGGCTGCAAGGGATCGTCCACGATCAGTCTCAAAGTCGGATGACTTTTTTTTTCGAACCGCTTCAGGTGGTCTCCCACAACAACGAGATCAGTATCCTCATGGGAGAAGAGAAGGAAGAAGAGTACCGGATCCTGTCAGAGCTTTCCAAAAAAGCGAGGGCGGAGAGCGCAGCCCTCTGGAACAATTTTGAGATTCTGGGAGAACTGGATTTCCTCTGCGCCGCGGCCCAATTCTCCATCCTCTTGAAGGCCGTTGACCCGGGGGTGAGAGAGGATGGTCGGATCGAGATGAAGGAGGCGAGGCATCCCCTCTTGGTCCTTCAGAAAAAGGAACGTGTTATTCCCATCCAGATTCGTGTGGGGGATGGGCGCCGGGTGCTCATCCTCAGCGGAGCAAACGCGGGCGGCAAAACAGTAGCGCTGAAGACGTTGGGGCTGTTGACCCTGATGGTGCAGTGCGGTCTTCCCATCCCTGTCGCCGAGGGGAGCCAGGTGACCGTCTTCGAAAATATTCATGCAATGATCGGGGATGAACAGAATATCGGGGAGAACCTGAGCACATTTTCCAGTCACCTCCTCCACTTGAATGACATTCTTGAAAAAGCGGGGCCTCGATCTCTCGTTCTTCTGGATGAACTGGGTGTGGGAACCCACGCCTCGGAGGGATGCGCGCTGGCGATGGGGTACTTGGATCAACTCAGGGAGCGCGGGAGCACGGCGGTTGTCACGACGCACTTCGATCGTCTCAAGATTTATGGATACCTTCATCCGGATTGTGAGAACGTGGCCGTTGAATTCGACGAGAAGACCCTCGAACCAAGATACAGCCTGGCCTACGGGTCGTCCGGCCTGAGCAATGCCTTTTTGATTGCGGAAAAATTGGGTTTTTCAGAGGAGGTGCTGAGAAGGGCACGGGAGCACCAGACCGGGGGTGAGCAGGAGATCACAGAGGCCTTGGCCGAACTGGAGAGACTGAAGGCTGATGCGAGGAAAGACCAGCAGGAACTCCTTGAGATCAAGGAGGAGGTCCGGTTGGAGCGTCAGAAACTGCGGCGACTCCTTGACGGGATAAAAGAAAGAAGACAGTCTATCCTTGCCCAGGCAGAGGAAAAGGCACGGAAGAGCGCGCAGAAGTTCGAAGAGGAGCTGAAAGAGTGGATTCATCGTCAGAAGGAGGAGCGGAAAGCGTCCCTGCATCTCCTACCTTCACGCGGCCATCGAAAAGAGATTCAGGAGATCAAGGAAAAGGCTTTTCCGACCCTCAGGAGAAAGGGGCCTTCTGCAATGCCAACGGGCCTGAAGGTGGGAGACCGGGTGAGAATTGAAGGTTTCCGGACCCACGGCATTCTGACGAAAGTGGAAGGGTCCTCAAAACGTGTTGAGGTGATGATGGGCAGCAGGAGAGTGAAGACCTCCCTTTCCGAGCTTGAAAAAGTTGCGGGTGAAGAGAAGAAACAGGAGGACGGCCGTCCGGAGATGTTTTCAGTGCCGAAGACAGAGACGGAAGAGGTTCCTTCTGAGATCAATATCATCGGTCTGACCGTGGACGAAGCCCTTCCTGTCGTCGACAAGTTCATCGACCAGGCTCTCGTTCAGGGGCTGGAAAAGGTCCGGATCATTCACGGGATGGGTTCGGGCAGGTTACGAAACGCTGTCAGCACGTACCTCCGGGCCCACCCAAGGGTCAGGCACCATGCCCTGGGTGATCCGATGAAGAGGGGCGGAGGTGTGACCTTCGTCGATCTGTCATAAAGACTTCCTGCAGAGGTATCTCTTTGGCCAACGAGTTCTTTTCAGACGAGACGGTTTCGGAGGTCCGCGAACGAGCCAACATCCTGGAAGTGGTGTCGGACTACGTGAGCATAAAAAAGACCGGGAGGAACTACAAAGGCCTCTGTCCTTTCCATTCAGAGAAGACCCCATCCTTCATGGTCAACGAGGAGAAACAGATCTTTCACTGTTTTGGCTGCGGGGAAGGAGGCGACGTCTTCACGTTCCTGATGAAGGTGGGCCAGTTTTCCTTCCCGGAGGCGGTGGAGGCGCTTGCAAAGCGATACGGGATCAGGATCGTCTCCCGGGAAATCTCTCCGGCGAGAAAGAAAGAGGTGGCTAAGAAGGAGCTCCTCTTCCAGATCAACCAGGTCGCCTCGGACTATTATCACGACCGCCTGCTTCGGCATCGAGAAGGAGAGGCGGGAAGAGCCTACTTTGCTCAACGAGGCATGAGCAAAGAATTTCTGGAAGGCTACCGCCTGGGATATGCCCCTGACCGATGGGATGGCCTTGTCCAGCATCTTCAGGACAAAAAATTTTCTCTCGAAATGGCCCGGGAGGTGGGGCTGCTCTTTCCCAAGAAGAGAGAGGGTTGGTACGATGTTTTTCGGGCGAGAATCATCTTCCCCATCCTGGACATCCATCAACGGGTTGTCGGATTTGGCGGAAGGGTGATCAAAGAGGGACAGCCCAAGTATATCAACTCTTCGGAGTCGATGATCTATCACAAGGGGGAGGTTCTTTACGGTCTGCCGGTGGCCAAGCAGTTCATTGCCGAGAAGGACTGCGTCATTATCGCCGAGGGCTACTTCGACCTCTTAACCCTTCACCAGTACGGATTCACGAACAGTGTCGCGACCCTGGGAACGGCCCTGACCACGCAGCATATTCGCACCCTGAAAAGGTATACGAGGAACGTGATCACTCTGTTTGACGGAGACGAAGCGGGTATTCACGCCACGCTCCGGACGCTACCCCTCTTTCTTGAAGAAGAGGTGTGGCCGAAGACCGTCGCATTGCCGAAGGGCGAAGATCCTGATGGGTTCTTGAGGAAAGGGAACCGGGATGAATTGGAACGAAGGGTTGCTGAAGCGGAACCCCTTTTTGATTTTTTTCTCGAATCCCTGAGGAAAAAGTTCGACGTAAAATCGGTGGACGGGAAGGTGAAGATGGCGGAAGAGGCGTTGGCCCTGATCCGCGGGATACCGGAGGGGATCCGGAGGAATTTCTATGTGAAGAGATTGGCCGAGAGAGTGGATATTCAGGAATCCATGGTGTACGATATGCTTCAGCCGTCTCCCAAGGATCGCATCAAGGTGAGAGAAGAAGGCAAAAAGCCGGCCGAAAAGAAGACGTTTCCGAGATCCGAGGAGATGGTCGTTCGTCTCATGGTTCAGCATCCCCACCTGATCCCGAAGATCTCGAAAGAAGGGATCACGGGAGACTTTGAAAGCCCTTTTCTGAAGAAGATGGCCGAAGCCCTGGTGGCATTCTATCAGAGAAAAGGAGAACTCGACCTGGGTGAGGCCTTGGAAAAGGTGGGAGAGGACCTCAAGGAAGGCGTTTGCTCCTTTGTCTTTCAGGAGAACGGCCTGGAAGGGGGCGATCTCGAAAAAGTCGTGGAGGACTGTTTTCAGAAGATTCGCGAGGGGAGGCTGAAAAAAGAGAAGCAGGAGCTGCTGAAACGCATCAGGGAGGCTGAAAAGCGGAAGGGGGAAAAAGGTCTGGAGGCCCTGCTCCTGGAGTGGCAGGAACTGGTCAAGAGGGAGGGCTCTTTGAGGAAGGTGAATCCTCAGAACGGACGGGGAGTGAAGTAATGGGTAAGACGGAAAAGATCCAGGAAATGGAGGAATGGTCCTCCATGGAGGGAGAGAAAAGTCTGATGCCCTTCGATGAAGGGAATGATCTCTCTTCACAGGATATTGTTTCCTCCGATCAGATTGATGATGTCCTGATGATGTTTGACGAGATGGACATCGATGTCATGGAGGACCTCCATGGAATGAAGGGAGGGGAGGAGAAGACCCTCGACAAGGAAGGGGGAGAAGGTGAAGGGTTCGAAATAGAGGGTTTCGGAAGAGCAGCGGATCCCGTGCGGATGTATCTCAGGGAAATGGGTTCGGTTTCTCTTCTCACCCGTGAAGGAGAGGTAGAGATCGCAAAGAGGATCGAACGCGGGAAGAAGGAGATTCTCAGTGTTGTTTTGAGCTGCCCCATGGCATTGAGAGAGATCATTGATCTGGGGAATGCGATCAAGACGGGCAAGGTGGCGGTCCGGGATGTGACCCATGAACTCGACGAGGAAGAGCCGAGTGTTGAGAAGGAACAGGCCCAGCAGAAGAAGATTCTGGATCGGGTTGACAGAATTCAGAGGATTGATGAAGGGATCCGGAAGGTATTGAAGGACAAGAGCATCTCGCAGAGTAAGATTCAGGAGCAGATCAGAAAGAAGCAAGGAGAACTTTTGAACTGTTTCAGCGAGATGAATGTGAGGGAATCCCAGGTCGACAGGCTTGTTCAAAAGATGAAACAGGTACTGGTTCGAATCGAGAAGGCGGAAAACGAGATCAGGAAGATTGAAAACAAGTGGAGGATGTCCGTGCATGAGGCGCGGGCCTTTCTGAAGAGATTAGGAGCCAGGAGCCTGAGCGAGAAAACACTTATCCAGAACGACAAAGTGAGCAAGGCCGATCTCCTGGAGATCGATCAGTCGGTGAAGACGGCAGAACGGAAGATGGCGCGCTTGGAATCGGAGTGTGGTCTTTCTACGGATCGGCTCAGGGCGGCTTTGAAGGCGATTGTGGAGGGGGAGGTTCAGGCCAAGGGGGCCAAGAGTGAGCTGGTGAAGGCGAACCTGAGACTGGTCGTTTCGATTGCAAAGAAGTACACCAACCGGGGGCTTCAGTTTCTGGATCTTATCCAGGAAGGAAACATCGGCCTGATGAAGGCGGTCGACAAATTTGAATATCAGAGGGGGTACAAGTTCAGCACGTACGCAACGTGGTGGATCCGTCAAGCCATTACCCGCGCGATTGCCGATCAGGCCAGGACCATTCGGATTCCCGTTCACATGATCGAGACCATCAACAAGCTGGTCCGGACATCCCGCACCCTTGTCCAGGAGATTGGCCGGGAGCCCAGTCCCGAGGAGATTGCTCAGAAGATGGAGATGCCGCTGGATAACGTGCGGAAGGTGTTGAAGATCGCCAAAGAACCCATTTCTCTTGAGACGACGGTCGGCGAGGAAGAAGACAGCCATTTAGGGGATTTTATCGAGGACAAGGCCGTTCTTTCTCCGCACGAAGCCGTCGTCAGCATGAATTTGACAGAGACCACACGAAAGGTTCTCGGCAGCCTTACCCCGCGGGAGGAAAAGGTGTTGAGGATGCGTTTTGGTATCGGCGAGAAATACGATCACACGTTGGAAGAAGTCGGGGAGGATTTCGAGGTCACCCGGGAGAGAGTCCGGCAGATCGAGGTGAAGGCGTTGAGGAAGCTGAGACATCCCAGCCGGGCCAAAAAACTGAAGAGTTTCATCGAAGCGTGACCCCCCTTGAAGAAGTAACTGCGTTCGGAGCAATTGCGTTAGGCGAGGATACTTGAAGACATGAAACGCCGAACTCCGAACGCGTAACGCCGAACGGACCTGCAGGGATTGACACCAGGGGCAAAAGAGGGATACACTGTAAAGATAGGTAAAGGGCCCATAGCTCAGCTGGAAGAGCTACCGGCTCATAACCGGTAGGTCCCTGGTTCGAACCCAGGTGGGCCCATCAATATCGGACGGTGTGTGTCATGAAACCGGGAGGAAAACAAAAAAAGATACCGTTGAGTAAAGGATAAAAAGAGTGCACCCAATGGGTGCACTCTTTTTATTTCAACTCGGGACACAGGAGGGTGCGTTGAGGAAACAATTAGAGTTGCTGTGGGAGCTTCAAAGGATCGATCTTGCTCTGAGAGACCTGATGGAGGAGCGGGAACGATATCCGAAAGAGATGAAGCGGATGGACGAAAGATGTAGAATTGAGAAGGAGCGGATTCAGAAAGAAAGAGAGAAGGTCGAGTTGCTGGAGAAGGATCGACGGCAGAAAGAGCATCACCTGACGGCGGAGCAGGACAAGATCAAAAAGACAGAGGGCAGGATGTTCGAAGTCAAGACCAACAAGGAATATCAGGCTGTTCTTACTGAGATCGAGGGGATCAAAGAGGGAAGCAGCCGGGAGGAAGAGGAGATCCTGCGGCTTTTGGACGAAATCGACGAAACGAAGAAGAGCCTGGCCCGCTGGGAAAAAGAAACGGCTGTCAGCCTGGAAAAGATCGAGGCGGAACGGAAGGTCCTCGAGGGGAAGATCACCCGTGATGACGCAGGCTGCAAAAAACAGATAGAGCGCAGAGAGGTGCTGGCGAAACAGATCGAGTCGCGCCTGTTCAAACTGTATGATACGCTGAAAGAGAAGAGGCGGGGCGTAGGCGTGGTCAATGTGAAGAATGAGACCTGCCAGGGCTGTTTCTTGAACATCCCGCCCCAGATGTACATCGAGGTGCAGAAGAACAACACCCTCATTCAGTGCCCTCACTGCAATCGGATCCTCTATTGGGATGGAAACGGGAAATGAGAGGCCTGGTTCTGATGCTCCATATTGATGGAGCGAGCAAAGGAAATCCGGGCAGGGCCGGTGTCGGGATCTGCATCACGAATGAAGAGGGAAAGACGGTGAGCGCCCTGAGCCGATATCTCGGTCATAAGACGAATAACGAAGCCGAATACTGGGCGCTTCTCCTGGGGTTACGGGAGGCAAAACGGCTGGGAGGAGATGTCCTCCGAATCTTCACGGATTCAGAGCTTATTGAAAGGCAGATCAACGGGATCTACCGTGTAAAAGATTCGAAATTGAAATCGCTTCATCGTGCAGCGATCCAGGATCTGCAGGGCTTCTCGTCCTTCAGGATTGAATCCGTTCCGAGGGAAGAGAACAAGGAAGCAGATCGTTTAGCCAATGAAGCGATCCGGAGGAGAATCGAACAGGAAAAAGAGAAAGGGGGCGGAGAAGGGGAAGAGAGGGTCGCTCCCCGCTGAGTTCCCGGAGACGGGGGCAGGGGGAGAGGAAAGTCCGAGCTCCACAGGACAGGGTGGTCCGTAACGCGGACTGCTCTGTGAAGTGGCGGTAACGCGACTTCACAGGGTAAGGAAAGTGCCACAGAAAAGATACCGCCCTGTGGAATAGGTGCAGTGAAGCGAATTGATGTCGAGGGCTAGTCGAGCTGAAAACGTCCCTGGGCAACGTTGGCAATGCTCTTATTCCACGGGGTAAGGGTGAAAAGGCGAGGTAAGAGCTCACCAGTATCCCGAGTGATCGGGATAGCTTGGTAAACCCCACCCGGAGCAAGACCAAATAGGCCCTGTTCCTCTGAAAAGAGGGAAGAAGCGTCCATTCAGATTGCCTGATGTATGTCGGGCAAGACGGGGCGGGTTGGGTCGCTTGAGACCCTGAGCAATCAGGGCCCTAGATAAATGACCTTCATTCTGACCGGTTTCGCCTTAAGGCGGGGGCGGTTGGAAAACAGAACTCGGCTTACGGTCCCTTTCGAGTCCTCCTTTTTCTTATCCATGGTGCAGGCTGCCGAGGCGTTTCCATTTCACATCTCGAAATGATCTGTTGCGGGTCAGGTCAGACGTATGAAAAAGCAACTATCCCCGGAGGCGAGAAGGCGCCGCAACGAGCTGATCATCATCGGGGTGACCTCCATCCTGATTGTTATCCTCACAGCCATCGAGATGAAAATTCCGCAGGTGGCAGGAGGAACGATCCCGTTTGCCAACAACATCCTTATCTTCAGTCTGATCAATATCAACATCATCCTCATCCTCCTCCTGATCTTTCTGGTGATCCGAAATCTGGTGAAGCTGATTTTTGAACGGAAGCGCAAGGTCCTCGGGGCAAGACTCAGGACCCGGCTGGTGGTCGCTTTTGTCAGCCTTTCCCTCGTTCCTACGATCCTTCTCTTCTTTGTGGCTGCGGGATTTATCACCAACAGCGTGGAATACTGGTTCAAAGCCCAGGTGGAGCAGTCCCTCCAGGGCTCCGTGGAGGTGGTCCAGTCCTATCATCGCGATTTGTCCACCCGGATGGTATCGTCAGCCCAACAGATCAGTAAACTCATTTCCAGACAAGGGCCCTTCAAGGCCGGGGACGGGAT
>Ga0079037_100001781_pt1 | contig 11468 bp, 10 predicted proteins | sample Mud3Dept4metaG_FD_71479 | JGI IMG/M metagenome (GOLD analysis project Ga0079037, IMG submission 71479) | Freshwater wetland microbial communities from Ohio, USA, analyzing the effect of biotic and abiotic controls - Mud 3 Core 4 Depth 4 metaG | ecosystem: Environmental > Aquatic > Freshwater >... | reverse complement strand
TCATTGGGAGCGGCCCTGCGGCCCCCGGAATGTGGATGGAGGTGAAGAGCAGGTTCATCATGGCCTTGCCCTTGAACCGGCCGGGCCGAAGAACCCGGGACACACTGCCGGAAACGGTGCTCCCCTTTGGAATTGCCAGGCGCTCCTTGATATAAACGGCTTCCGTTACGGTGGCTGTGAAGGCATCCCCCTCGTTGTTCAGCTTCGTGCTGAGATAGTCATTCAACTGGAGCTTTAGCTGCGTGCCCTCGGCGAGTACCCATTCCCCACCGGATTGCGCCACCGCTGCTGCGGGCGCCAGCAGCAGAGCCATCGATATCAGAAGTTTCGCCGAGATTACCACTTCCGGCCTCCTGCGTACATTCACGCTGCACACTCCCAAGGGTAATAGATGCCCAATCATGCGTCAGGGTTCAGCATGCCGCAGCCCCACGATCGGACGCGGCATTATACCTGCCAGTACTGTGACTTACAACTATCTGAATATAAAAGAGATTTATCTGCCTTTCACTTGACTCCTGCAGGGATCTGCTGTTACGGTCTTGGGAATGGAACCAGCGGATGCTCCGGACGTGGTGGTGGAACAGCCTCCCGGCAAGACCTGGATGGATCGGTTCCAGGCGCTTTTTGAAGTGATCCTGCTGGCCGGACTGATTTCCAGCTTGTTGGCTTCCCTGCCTTTTACGATGAACGAGGCAGGTCGGGAGAGCCTGTTTGCGAATGTCCGCGTGCTTTCGGGATACATCCTGCTCGAGTCCGGGATCACCTTCCTGCTGTTGTTCTTCATCTTGAAAGCGCATCGGGAAGCCCTGCGGGACTTCGGGCTTTCCTGGCGACGCTGGCGATCCAACGTGATCTGGGGGCTGGCGATCGTGCCCGTTTTGTTCAGCCTCAATCTCGTCATCGCCTTGCTGTTTCAGATCTTTTTTCCCACCCATTTCATGGACCGGAATCCGCTCATTGACCTCATCCGAACCCCGCAGGATCTCGGCATCTTTGTAGGCACCGCATTGATCGCCGGCGGCATCAAGGAGGAACTCCAGCGCGCTTTCATACTCCGGCGTTTCCAGTCCCATCTGGGGGGGGCAGGTCTTGGGCTGGTCCTTTGGAGCACGGTTTTCGGGCTGGGCCACTATGTTCAGGGCGCACAGGGAGTGATCGCCGCAGCCTTGTTCGGACTGATATTCGGCATCGCCTACCTGGCCCGTGGCAGCCTGATCGTACCTGTGGTCGCACACGGCGCCTATGACACCGCCGCCCTGCTTGGCTCATGGTTTTTCTCGTCTCCCCGGTAGACGATGATGTTTCCGTGCGAAGAAAAGCCTTCGAAGTTATTCTCTGCAACATTGCGCCGATAAGCTAATGGTGCATTGGTTTGCCTGTGCGAGGAGTCTCTGATGCCCGCAGCTCCGGGATCCTCCGGTCCGAGACTGACCGGGACCCTGCTCGAATTCCACAGAACGCAGAAAAGCGGGATCATGCGCTTCGAGCGCGGCACCTCGAAAAAGCAGCTCGTCATCGCGCGCGGATCTCTTGCCTTCGCCGAGAGCAACGTGCCCGGGGAGCATCTTGCCCGCGTTCTGATCCAGTTGGGCCTGTTGACGCGCAAGGACCTCCAGCACGTCGCGGACTTGATGAAGGGCGGCAAGAGCTCCCATGAGGCTGTTGTGCTTGGCGCGGGCCTCGACGGCGAAAGACTGCTACAGGGAGTACGCGAGCAGGCATTGGCCATCCTGGCGTCTCTCTTCTCCTGGCCTGACGCCTCGATGAAGCTTTTCAACGCCGAGGGATCGCTGCGCCGCTCTTGCAGCGCCGCCATTCCCATTCCCCTGGCATTGGTGGAATCTGCACGCCGGGCCGTCAGAGACCGCAATATCCACCCTCAGTTCCTGCAGCTCAAGGGGGGGCTCCGTGCCGACCCTGCCATCGGTGCTGGCGCGAGCTTTCCATTGAACGCCGTGGAGGCCTATGCTTTCTCCCGGGTACACGGATCGACCGCTGTGCCCGAGCTCATTGCCTCGTTGCCCAGGGAGGAGAGCCGGCCGGAAGAAATCCTCCAGCGCTTGCTTGTCCTCGGACTCCTGCGGCTGGAGTCGCCGGGGGATCACGCCGCGCCGGGGGCGGGCGCGACCGGAGCCAATCTCGCGGAACACCTGGATGAGCTTCTGCAACGCTTCGAGGTTGCAAACCTGTACGAGATCCTTGCAATACCTGCCGACTCCCGGGAGGAAGGCGTCAAGAGGGCCTATCACGAGATGGCGAAGATGTATCATCCGGATCGCTTCGAGTCAAAGGACTACAGCGAGGGAATTCGCACACGCGCGGAACGGGTTTTTACCTACATCACCGGCGCGTATGCAACGCTCGGTGATCCGGCTGCGCGCGCACGCTATGACGAAACCCGCCTGTTGAAGGAAAGCCAGGTAGAGGCAACCCTTCAGGCGCGAGCCTCCGTGGATCTCGAAAAGGAAAAAATGGCAGAGACTCTTTTCCGCGCCGGACGAAACGCCCTCATGAAGAGGGATTTTGAAACAGCTGTGAGCCAGCTGAAAGAGTGTGTATGGCTTATCCCCGACGTTTCGCGGTATCACCACTATCTCGGAGTGGCCCAGGCCGAGATCGCTTCGCATCGCAAGGAGGCCGAGCAGCATTTCCTCAAGGCGATCGCGCTCGATTCCCTGAGCGCCGAAAGCTATCTCGAACTCGGGAAGCTCTACCTGCGGGTGAAACTCCATTCGAGAGCAGAAGCTCAATTCGAGCTGGCACTGCGCTGGGACCCGGAAAACCAGGAGGCAGCCCGCCTGCTGGAAGAGGTCAAGAGCGGCGGGCAGTAGTCCGTGGGCGGCTGGAAGCAGGCGGGTTGCGCAATGCACCCGGGGATAGGAAGTGGCGAGAGGCGATGGCGAGTGTGGGGAGGCCGGAGGCAGCACCAGGCACGGGCTGCACCCCAGTGGCTGGAGTCACTATCCTGGTCTCACAGCTGGCCGCTCCGCAGTGACACATCGAGATAATGCCGATTCCGCAATCTTGTAACGTGACATCGGCAGGCTGCAAACTTCGCCGGCCATCCCTTTCATCCCACTGCCCGCTGCCTACTGTTTCTTCAGATTTTCAAGAGCCATTCGAGCGGCCGCGAGCTGCGCTTCCTTCTTGCTGCGGCCAGAGGACTGTGACAGCACGCGGTCTTGGACGCGCACTTCGACTACGAAAACCTTCTTGTGGTCCGGGCCGATTTCGTCCACGATCTCATACATCGGCTCAGGGCTTCCCATGCTGCGAAGCCGTTCCTGCAAAGCGGATTTAAAGTCTCCGCTGGTCGGCCGTTGAGCGTCGTAAGACGCTAGCAGCGATTCAATCTGGCGCGCCAGCACAGACTCGGCGGCGCCGATGCCCCCGTCCAGATAGACGGCGGCGAGCACCGCTTCAAATGCGTCCGCCAGGATTGCCCGTTTTTTGCGGCCCCCGGCTTTGTCCTCCCCTTTGCTGAGAAACAGAAAATCGCCCAGGTGTATCTTGTCGGCGAGGTGCAGCAGGTTTGCCGCGCTGACCAGATAAGCCTTGATTTTGCTGAGCTCCCCCTCATTGAAGTCGGGAAACCGTGCGAATATCCTGGCGCTGACCAGAAAGCCCAGAACGGCATCGCCCAGGAATTCCATCGATTCGTTGTTCTGCAAACCCTGATCTTCCTGCTCGTTTATGTAGGATCGGTGTGTGAGGGCTCTGAGCAGTAAAGCCCGGTTCTGAAACTGATACCCGAGGAGGGTTTCCAGGGCTGTGAGAGCCTCGGTTTCGGTTGCCGCATCACGGGTCGCTTCGCTCATTCAAACCTCGGATGGCGGCCGCGATCCAATCTCCGCCCTGGCGTGGGCGATCACCTGATCGAGACCTTCCGTCGACTGGTTATGGCGGCTCTTATATATCTCCTCCAGCAGGCTGCGTGCGCTTGCCATGACGACTCCGCCGACGGCGACGGCTTTCGCGAGATTGGATTCGGCATTCGGATAATCATTCAAGATGGCATAGGAAAAGCCGAGGCCGTAGTAGACATAATCATCGACGGGAGTGATCTCGAGTGCGCGGCGGAAAGCTTCGATGGCACTGTCCGCTTCGTCCTTCCTGGCCTGGGGATCCAGCCTGGTCTGGGCGCGGCGCAGGTGGACGAATCCGAGCGTGGTGAGATTTGTCGATCGGAGTGTCCGAGTGAACTCGGCCCACTGCTGTTCGGTCATGTGTGAAGGCCTGTCCGCGGCGCCTGCCAGCTCGAGCGCCTTCGCCGCATGGACTTCAGCCAGGTACACGCGGTCGCGCTGCACATATGCACTCCCCAGCTCGGTGAGCAGCGAATAGTTGTCAGGCCAGAGATCGAGAGATTTCTCGCCATACTCTTCCATCGTCTCTACGTTGTGGACCTGTCGTCCAAGGTAGACTCCGTCCTGGTACGCATAGGCGAGGAGGCCGGACTGCGGATATTTTTCAGCAAATTCCTCGATGAGAACTTTCTTGACTGCGGGATCGACTTCCGCGTGCAGCCGATTGTAATCGTCCAGTTCCTTTTGGGATCCGGCCTGCCCCAATTTCAGTCTGGCGGAAGAGGCAATCACTGAACTTTGAGGGTCCGGCACTTGAGCCGGGAACGCAAAAAGAGCGCTCAAGAGCAGAATGACCGGCAACCACGCACAAACACGTTTCAACATGGGTCACATTCTACTAGCCCGGGGTTGTGATGAAAAGCCGCAAGCGATTTTACCCCGGGTGCCGCAACGCGGGGAAAGTTGCGGTAACCACCTGGCGACGGAAGTGATCGAAACCCGATGGGTCCAAGCGCTCCATTCGGGCTCCCGGATGCGGCGTCCAATTGACCCCCGATCCCCTGCGCAGACGGCCGATCCGGGTGATTCGGGGATAACGCGCGGGATAGGAAGCTTCCAGGAGCGCCGCTCTCCGGACGGGGACTGCAAAGAGAAGCTCGAAGTCCTCGCCCCCGTGGACAGCATGCCGCAGTGGGTCGCAGCCCCACGCTCGGGAAGCGGGAAAGAGGGGAAGGAGCGGGCCCGAGATCTCCGCTCCGGTGCCTGAGGCTTCGCAAAGGCGCGGCAGGTCCATAGACAGGCCGTCGCTCAGATCCACCATGCAGCTGGCGAAGCGGTGCCGGGCGAGCCAGGCGCCGACCTCACACCGGGGTTCAGGGGTCCTGTGGGACCGGAGGGCCGATTGCTCCCGGGAATTCCTGCCCTTCGTGCTTCCCTGCTGCAGGAGAGCGAGGCCGGCAGCAGCTTTGCCGAGAGTCCCGGTCACATAGAGCAGGTCGCCGGGGCGGCCGCCCGCGCGGCGGATGACCCTTCTGTCGAAGGTTTCGCCAAGGGCGGTGATGCTGATCTGGACTCCTAAGGGAGAACGCGACAGATCCCCACCAATCAGGACCGCGTTGTGGCGCCGGGCGAGTGCTGACAGGCCGCGGTAGAATCTCAGGATCCACTCCTTCGGCTCGATGTCCTCGGGGAGTGCGATTGCGACCGTGAAGTAGCGCGGTTCGGCCCCCATTGCAGCCAGGTCGCTCAGGTTTACTGCAAGCGATTTGTGCCCCAACTGCGCGGGAGTCATCCAGGTCTTTCGAAAATCAACATCTTCCAGAAGCATGTCGGTGGTGATCACCCAGTATTCGCGTGAACCTGCAGGATGCACAACCGCAGCATCATCACCGATTCCCTGGATGACGGAACTGTTCCGGGCACCAAAACGACCCGCAAGCATCCGGACAATCTTGTTTTCGTCTACGTATCGCATTACCTTCAGGCAGAGGGAGGCAGGCGATAGGCAGTGAACGGTCGTTAACACCCCGGACCCACTGCCGACTGCCCACTGTCTAGGCAAAGGCGCGAAGGAGAACTTCCTCCAGGCGGTCCACCAGGATCACCTGGATCTTCTGCCGCAGCTCTCTGGGGATCTCTTCGAGGTCCTTCCTGTTGGAGCGCGGCAGCATTACGGTATTGACCTGCTCCCGGTGGGCCGCCAACACCTTTTCACGGATTCCGCCGACGGGAAGGACGTTCCCGCTCAGTGTGATCTCTCCGGTCATGGCGATGGACTTGCTAAGCGGCCGGCCGGTGCATGCCGAAACCAGGGAGGAAGTCAGCGCCACTCCCGCGGACGGCCCGTCTTTGGGGATTGACCCTTCCGGAATGTGGATGTGGAAATCATGGGCGGCAAAAAAGTCCTGGGAGATCCCGTATTCCGCCGCGTGCGACCGAGTGTAACTCAGGGCGGCTTGAGCCGATTCCTTCATCACATCGCCCATCTGGCCGGTCAGGATCAACGCGCCCTTTCCTGCCATCGCCTGGGCCTCCACGTACAGGACCTCACCCCCCACCGGGGTCCATGCCAGACCGGTGGCTACGCCCACCTGATCGCGCTTCGGGTGTTCCCCGGGCAGGATGCGCCGCGTACCCAGGTACCGGTGCAGATTCGCCCGGGTCAAAACCACGCGCTTGCGGGTGCCCATCGCGTATTTCTTCGCCACCTTCCGGCAGACGGCCGCTATTTCACGCTCCAGATTGCGAAGTCCGGCTTCGCGGGTATACCCGCGGATGATCTCGAGCATGGCCTCGTCGGGAAACTCGATATTTTCATCCGTCAGGCCATGAGCCTCGCGCTGTTTGGGGATCAGATGCCGTTTCGCAATCTGGAGTTTTTCGAGCTCCGTATAGCCTGAGAGGGAAATGACTTCCATGCGGTCGCGGAACGCGGGCTGAATGGTATCCAGCATGTTCGCGGTGGTGATAAACAGGACGTCCGAGAGATTGAAGGCAACACCCAGGTAATTGTCGCGGAACGAATCGTTTTGCTCCGGATCCAGCACCTCGAGTAGCGCAGAGGAAGGATCTCCGCGGAAGTCTGCCCCGATCTTGTCCACCTCATCCATCATAAACACCGGATTCCTGGTTCCGGCCTGATGCAGGCTTTGAATGATCCGCCCGGGCATGGCGCCCACGTAGGTCCGCCTGTGCCCGCGGATTTCCGCTTCATCATGCATGCCGCCCAGGCTGGCGCGCACGAACTTCCTGCCTAGTGCCCGCGCGATCGATTTGCCCAGAGATGTCTTTCCGGTACCCGGAGGCCCGACGAAACAGAGAATCGGGCCCTTAGTGTCCTGCTTCAGCTTTCGTACAGCCAGGTGCTCCAGTATCCGCTCCTTGATTTTGTCCAGGCCATAGTGGTCTTCGTCCAGGATCTTGCGTGCTTTGCGCAGATTCAGGTTGTCTTCCGTCCGGAAGCTCCAGGGAAGCCCGACCATCCAGTCCAGGTAGGTCCGCAGGGTCGCCGTCTCGGCCGATTCGGGATTCATGCGTTCGAGCCTGTTCACCTGCAGATCGAACTCTTTGCGTGCCTCCTCCGGCATCTGGATCTCATCCGCCTTTTTCTGATAGCGCGCGATTTCCTCCGCCAGTGCGTTGCCCTCTCCCAGCTCGCTCTGGATCGCCTTGAGTTGCTGCCGCAGGTAGTATTCGCGCTGGCCCTTCTCGATCTCATCTTTCGCCTGGAGGTTGATCTGCTGCTGTACGGTCAGGACTTCCAGCTCGCGCGTGAGAAGCTCGTTCAGCCGCCGCAGCCGCTTGGAGGGATCGAGCAGGGACAGGATCGCTTGAGCATCTTCGAGCTTGAGCGCGAGGTTGGACGCCGCAAGGTCCGCCAGTCTGCCGGGATCAGTCATGTTCGAGGCGATCACCATGATTTCCGGCGCAATGCTCTTCCCGAGCGAAGCTGCCTTCTCCAGGGCAGCTTTCACGTTGCGCATCAGAGCTTCTATCTCGAGACCCTCCGCTGCGGGAGGCTCCTCCTCCAGCACGCGGATTTTCGCCAGAAGGAAAGACGGCTCCTCGGCCCAGCTTTCCACCCGCGCGCGAGCAATTCCCTGCACGAGGACGCGCACCCCCTGATCCGGCATCTTGAGCATGCGGATTACCATTCCCACAGTGCCAATATCGTACAATTCGTCCGGAGCGGGATTCTCCGTCTCCGGATTCCTCTGAGTCAGGAGAAGGATCATCCGATTCTGTGTCAGCGCCTGATCTACCGCATGAATGCCTTTGTCCTGGGTTATCAGGAGCGGCAGGATCATGAACGGAAAAGCGACCACATCGCGCAACGGCAGGACCGGGAGCTTCTCCGGTATCTGGATACGCTCGTCCTGCCCGGCTTCCGCTTCCTTGTTCGTAGGGTCTTGGTTCGCATCCGCTGCTGGCATAACCGGTTCGTTTTCCTTTCACTCGAAGGGATCTTTCGCCTCGTCCAAAAGCGGATCAATCCTGCTTAGTTGCGATGGGGATCTCAAAGAGCACACCTCTCCGGTCCGCTATCCTCGGGACCTCCACCGTGAGTACTCCGTTGCACAACCGGGCGCACGACCGGCCGGCATCCACCACCTGGTCGAGACTGATTTGGCGGTCAAATCTGCCGTATCTTCTTTCAAGGCAATAATAAGAGAGACGTTCGCGCGCGGTCTCCGATTCCCGCTTGTTCCCGTGAACGCGGAGTACCCTGTCCTGAATCGTGAGCCGGATGTCTTGCGGATCAATTCCAGGAAGCTCCACGCGTATCGTAACCGCATCCCTGGTTTCACAGATATCGACGCTCGGGATCCAGTTGCCTACGGTAAGATGATCCACGATTTCTTCCATTTCCAGGGTCAGCCTGGAGTGAACCTGCTGGTGCGGATTTCGTTTACGCGGTTTCGACATGGTTTACCCGGGCGGCCGTTCAGGACGGCTTTTTCTCAAACATCTCGTTGATTTCGGTCAGGAATTCCGCGACGTCCTCGAACTCCATATAAACCGAGGCAAAACGCAGGTAGGCAACCTTGTCCAGATGCCGCAGCTCGGAGAGCAGAATCTTGCCGATCGTGACCGTCTCGAGTTCACGCTCGGGACTCTCCTGCACCTGTTGCTCGACCTGGTTCACGATTTTTTCGAGCTGCGTGAGGCTGACGGGGCGCTTTTCACAGGCTTTCAACAAACCCGTAAGGATTTTTGTTCGATCGAATTTTTCCCTGCCGCCGTCCTTTTTCACAACCATGTATGGGATTTCATCGATGCGCTCGTAGGAAGTAAAACGCCGCGAGCATTGCAGGCATTCGCGGCGTCGGCGAATGGAATCTCCGTCACGGCTTTCCCGTGAATCGACTACCCGGTCTTTGGTGTATCCGCAAAAAGGGCACTTCATCGGCATATACCCCTAGCAGCCCCGGTGAGGGCAGGCGATTGACGTCCCTCTTCGGTATGCTTCAAGTTCGCAGTTTCAAAGACCTTACAGTATAAATATCAAATCGGCTCAAAGGTCAAGAAGAAACCGCTTGCGCCGGTTCCGGCATAAACCCAGGGGCTGACAGCGCCCGGCTTCCCGTTTGGCCGGCCCCCCTATATCAATCCTACGCAAGATGTTGCAGAAATCAATGGAACGGTGGACAATGGGCTGGGCGGTCGCGCAGGGGTTTGCATTTCTCGTGCGAAGTGCACTCTCATGTGGTCACCGGCAGGCTCGCCTTCACGCCGGCGTCTGGAGCCGGGATCTGAATTATTGAACTTTGCAAGCGTCTGCTTCGTTAATCGGGGCAGGAGATAAGGAGTTCCGATTGCTCCCGGGCGATGAAAAAGTTGTGGAGCGCTGTCTCCAGGGAGATGACGCGGCCTGGGAGATGGTTGTGAATCAATACGCAAAACGGATTTACAACCTGAGCTACCGGTACACCTGTCGCCGGGATGACGCGGAAGATCTGACGCAGGAGATTTTCATTCGAGTGTATCAGAACCTGAAGAGCTTCCGCACCGAATCGGGCAGCTTTCAGAGTTGGATCATGAGGGTCGGACGCAATTTGATCATCGATCACTTCCGGAGGACGCGACGCTTTCAGCAGGTCGCAGGGACTGAGGAAATGGAAACCATGAACCTCAAGGACGACACGTTGCCCAGCCCCCATAGGTCCGTCGAGCAATCGGAAGCTTCCCGGTTTCTCAGCGATGGCCTGCAGGCGCTGCCTCCGGAGTTGAAGGAAGCCATCATTCTCCGGGACCTGGAGGGAATGGCATATATGGAGATCGCAGAGCTCCTGGCCATACCGGAGGGCACGGTCAAGAGCCGGATCAACCGGGCGCGACTGGAGCTGGCCAGGCTGCTTTCCAAACGGCGGCTGCAGCTGGGCATGCAGGCCTAGGGAGCATATATGGAGTGCGCACGCATTGAAGAACGGTTGAGCGGATATGTCGAGCGCAGCCTGCCGCACCAGGAAATGGTGGAGGTGGCAGAGCACCTTCAGGAATGTCCCGGCTGTTTGAATCTGATGGAAGAGATTCGATCGATCCTTGTCACCTGCCAGGCATTTCCTTCCCTGGAGGTTGACACGGCGCTGATCGACCGGATTCTGATCCGGACTTCCGGCAAACCCAGGACGCGCACACTGCGGGAACGCATCCGGACCTACTTCCTGCAGCCCATACTGACTCCCCGTTTCGCGGCGGGCGCAGGCCTGGTGCTGCTCTTCGTGGCTCTGGCCATCGACCTGATGGCGCCGCGGATCGGCGGGATCGCCGCCGTGCTGTCGCCGGGCGAAATGCTGCGACAGATGGACCGGGGGGTGCAGAAGATTTACAGCGAAGGGTTGAAGCTCAACGACACCAAGAACGATTGGCAGGCCCGGTTCACGTTTTATAAGAACGATGTCTTCAGAAGGCTCGGATTCATGATTGAGCAGTTGGATGTCCCGGTGGAAACGCAGAAGAAGCCTGCCGGGCCGAAGCAGCCGGAAAAAGGCCCCAAGCAGAAGAGCAGCGTATCGTTGTTCCCCGCCTGAATGCGTAAGGCGGAAAGCCCCGGAAGGAGATGACAGATGAAATGCGCATATCATCCATCGGCGGATTCCCAGGATTACTGCGGCACCTGCAGCAAGGCACTGTGCACGGAGTGCGCCCATCAGATCAAAGGGAAGGTTTACTGCCAGGATTGCCTCGTGCGTGGCGCCGAATGGGCTGCGGCAGTCAAGGACCTCCGCATTCCATCGGATGCGCCGAAGCGCGCGGCAGCGCTATCATTGATACCCGGCATGGGAGCCGTATACAACGGGGAATATCTGAAGGCGATCACCCAGTTCGCGGTCTTCGCCGCCCTGGTAATCATGGGGGATGAAATCAACGGTGTATTCGGATTTGGCGCCTTTGTCTTCCTGATCTCGACCCTGTTCGATTCCTATCGCACGGCGGAAGCCAACATGCGCGCCCGCCTGGAATCGAGGCCCCTGCAGCAACGCCCGGCCAAAGACAGGTCCGTTGCCGCCTGGGGGATTTTCCTGATCGGCCTCGGGATTCTCTTCCTGCTCAAAAACATCATTCCCTACCAGTTCATCAACCGGTTGTGGCCGCTGGCCTTCATCGTGCTGGGCGGGTACCTCGTCTATCGGGCCATCAGCGACCGGAACGAGGCGG
>Ga0079037_100001780_pt1 | contig 11469 bp, 9 predicted proteins | sample Mud3Dept4metaG_FD_71479 | JGI IMG/M metagenome (GOLD analysis project Ga0079037, IMG submission 71479) | Freshwater wetland microbial communities from Ohio, USA, analyzing the effect of biotic and abiotic controls - Mud 3 Core 4 Depth 4 metaG | ecosystem: Environmental > Aquatic > Freshwater >... | reverse complement strand
CGATGCGACGCAACGCTGGTCCAGGGTCGGGTAATCGGTGTAGCCCTTGGCGCCGCCACCGTAGAACGTGCTCGTGTCGAGTGCGTTCTGCGGCGCGTTCTCCCGCAGGCGGCGCACGAGGTCCGGGTTGCCAATGAAGGGGCGCCCGAACGAGACGAGATCGGCGGCGCCGGACGCCACGGCATCCAGGGCCATCTGCCGCTGGTAGCCGTTGTTGACCATCCACGCGCCATTGAACCTGGCGCGCAGTGCGGCGTAGTCGAAGGGCGCGAAGTCGCGTGCACCGGCCGTCTGACCCTCGACCACTTCGACGAAGGCGAGGCGCAGCGGCGCGAGCTCGCTTACCGCATGCTCGAACAGCGCCTGCGGGTCGCTGTCTTGCCCGGCGTCGTTGGATGGCGTCACCGGCGACAGGCGCAGCCCGGTACGGCCGCCGCCGATGGCGCCGGCCACCGCCTGCATCACTTCGAGCAGCAGACGCACCCGGTTCTCGATCGAGCCGCCGTAACGGTCGGGGCGGTCGTTGATGCTGTCGCGCAGGAACTGGTCGATCAGGTAACCGTTCGCGCCGTGCACCTCGACCCCGTCGAACCCGGCCTCCATGGCGCGCCGCGCCGCGTCGCGATAGCTCGCGACCACGGCCGGAATCTCGTCGGTCCGCAGCGCGCGCGGGGTCGACACGGGGACGAAACCGGTGCCCAGGAAGGTCTTGGCATCGGCCCGCCGCGCGGTCGACGACACTGGCGGCTGGCCGTCCGGCTGCAGCGAGACGTGCGAGATGCGCCCGACGTGCCATAACTGGATGACGATGCGGCCGCCCGCGGCGTGTACGGCATCGGTGACCCGCCGCCAGCCCGCAACCTGCGCTGCGTTGTGGATGCCGGGCGTATCGATGTAGCCCTGACCCTCCGGGCTGATCTGCGACGCCTCGGTGATGATGAGCCCCGCACTCGCGCGCTGCCGGTAGTACTCGACCGCGAGGTCTGACGATACTTGACCAGGTGCCGCGCGATTGCGCGTCAGTGGCGCCATGACGACACGGTTGGCAAGCTCGAGGTCGCCGATGCGAATGGGGTCGAACAGGGTCGTCATGACGGATCGCGCCAGGAAGTGGGTCACCAGTCTCGTCCGCGGCCGGGCCGCCAGTCCGTGCGCTGGCACACCCTGCTCGCCGGGGACTCCGCCAGGCGATTACGCGCCCTGCGCCAACGAGCCACATTGATGTCCGTCAACACGGGACGGCGCGTGCCTCCGACCAGCGCCGCACCGGTGGAGGGCAGGCTTTCGATCACGCCGCCATGGACTTGCGGGGAGCGGACCGGCCGAATCCCGAAAGCGCTTCCGAACCGGACATGCGGCGGTCGACTGATTGTAGACTTGTGCGTTCCGCGGGCCATTCCCGGTGCTGGCGCAATGTCGCAGCGATCGAAGGGAGGCGAATGAACAGGCGTGACACGGTTCTTGCGCTGGCTGCGCTGGGCGCGAACCCGGCCCTCTGCCACGCGCAGCAGCCGACGATGCCCGTGGTCGGAATGCTCGGCAGCGAATCGCCCGGGGTCTGGACGCGCCACCTGCGTGCGTTCCACGAGGGCCTGCGCGAACAGGGCTACATCGACGGCCGCAACGTGGCCATCGAGTACCGCTGGGCCGATGGCCACAATGATCGGCTGCCGGCGCTGGCCGCGGATCTGGCTCGTCGTCGGGTGACGGTGATTGCCGCACCCGGCAGTACGCCTTCGACCCTTGCCGCCAAGGCGGCCACCTCGACGATTCCGATCGTCTTCTGGATTGGCAGCGACCCGATCGAACTTGGCATCGTCGCCAACATGAACCGGCCGGAAGGCAACCTCACCGGCGTCACGACCTTGAATCACAAGTTGGTGGCCAAGCGCGTGGAACTGGTGCACGAAGTCGTGCTCGGGACGAGGTCCATCGCGTTGCTGGTCAATCCGACCAGTCCGAACCTCACCAGGACGGCCATCGAAGATGCGCAGGCGGCAGCCGGCAGGCTCTCGCTCGAGCTCCACGTGCTGAATGCCAGCACCGAAGCCGACTTCGATGCGGTCTTCGCCAAGCTCGTCCAGCTGCACGTGGGCGGGCTCGTGATCGGCACCGATGCATTCTTCACCAGTCGGCTGGAGAAGCTCGCGGCGCTGGCGCTTCGTCACGGGGTCCCCGCGGTCTACCACTTCCGCGAGTTTGCCGCCGCAGGCGGCCTGATCAGCTACGGAGGCAGCATTGCGGATGCGTTCCGTGAGACGGGCGTGTACACCGGCCGCATACTGAAGGGCGAGAAGCCTGCGAACCTGCCGATTCAGCAGGTGACCAAGGTCGATCTCTACGTCAACCTGAGGACGGCAAAGGTGCTCGGCATCAACGTCCCCAACACGCTGATCACGCGCGCCGACGAGGTGATCGAATGACCGTTCATTGGCGTGTCCAGCCGAGGCTGGCTGTCGACTCAATGCGGACGTCGCGACCTCGCGGCCTTGCGGTCGGTCGATCGCTCGGCACACACCGCGTAATGGCTACCGGGGTGCGCGCAGCGCCTCACGCAGGTCGAGCATGGCATCCTGGCTGACGTTGATCCAGCCCTCGCCGGGCCGGTCGAGGTCCACGATCAATAAGATCACCACGGAGAACGCGATCGTAACCGCGACCATTACGGGGCTGCGCATCGGGCCCGCGACGCCGCCGTGGTAGCCCATCGCGGCCAGCGAAAGCATCGCGACCAAGTACAGCATCAGCCAGAACTCACCCGGGATGCGACTGCGCTCACGCACCATCGTCCGCTCCACATTGAGCTTGATGACGTCGTTGGCGGAGTCGATGAAGAGAGACACCGTGTCGGACTCTGGCGCCTTGACCCCGGCCGTGGCCACCTGCACCCACAGCTGATTCAGCAGATCCTGTGCTGAAGGATCGGTCCGCCCAACGTGGCCACCCGCCCACTGCAGGCGCACATTCACGTAATCCCTCAGTATCCGGCGAACCTCGCTGCGTTCGGGCTCGATGATGAATGCCGTACGCAGGTACGTGGCCCGGATGGCATTCGCCTCGTGCAGCAGCGCGACCTTCCGCTCGTGAAAGCCGTCGGCCGCCATGCCGAACGTGAACGCCAACAGGAACGCGAGCAGACCAAGTGTAGCGCCGACCATCGCGCCCACGGGTGCTTCCTGCTCCCGCTCCGCTTTCTCCCCCCCGTGCTCCTGCTTGTGCCGGGCCCAGCGGTGACCAGCCTCCACCGAGACGACCGCGAGAAGCAATGTGCCCAAGAGGACTACCCAGATGGGCGGCGATGCGAACAAGTTAGCGAGCAGCATTCATGCCTCCCTGCGCGTAACGCCCGTGGCCAGTCTGTGAGTATTCGCGCCAAGCCATCTGCGGTTGCATCAGCGAATGCCTTCGGGCTGGCCGCACGCCGGAGGGCTGGTGCGCGCACGGAACGTACGTCGATTCACGCGCCTGCTGCATCGCTCGCACCACGCAAGCCATCTTGGCAGGGTGCGCTACTTCGGGAACATCAGTTGAACCTGCGCGCGTAGCTGCCAGTTCGCACCGTCGTCCGCGTGCACGACGTTGTAGTACGCGGAAAGCTGCGTGTTCACCGGCAACCTCCCCAGGTGGAAGATCTTGCCCACGCCGCCCCCGAGCGGCACGGTCCACTTCTGCCCGCTGTCGGCCTTCCAGTTCACCGTCATGATCGGCGCGCTGGTCAGGTAGAAGCCTTCCTTGAAGTTGTAATTGACGAACGGCTGGATCAGGCCGTTGTCGTAGGCGCCGCCACGCTCGTCGCTGGAGAGCGACCAGACGTTGTTGGCCAGCACGCCGTACACCCACGGGTCGCCGTGCTTGATGCGCAACACCACCGCCGTCGGACCCAGGCCCCAATTCTTGTTGCCCAGGCGCGCGTCGGTGTTCGTGGGCATCTGGACGATCGCGCCGGTTCCCCAGATGATGCCTTCCGCCGTCGGTTAGCTCGGCGAGAGAAACGCGGAGAGCGGAGGTCGCCCAGCCCGAACTCGATGCCCTGCCCTGTCGAGAATCCCGGATGCCAAATCAGCGGGATGATCGTCCGGGTGATGATGTTCCAGTCGGTGTTGACCTCGACCGGGTAGACCGGCTGGATGTTGAGGATGTTCCGGGTACCGTCGAGCGGACCGACGTTGAAGTTGGTGTTGTTCTGGAACGGCACGCTGATGAGGTTGCCGACCGGGTTCTGCGCGAGCTTCGCGAGTTCCTCGGCGTTCATTTCCGGGTGCGCGGGCGCCGCGGCGACCAGCGCGACACCAAAGGTCGCACTGGCCAGCCAGGTCGTCTTCATCCGTAACTTCATTTGCTTCTACATTCGGCGCATGCCAGCTCCGCGCAACGCTGGCACTCGTCCGTCGGACCGTATCGTGGTGACGCTGCTGCTGCCACCCTCATGCTCCGACAGGGTCTTGGTCAGCTCGTCGGACGTTGCCAGGACCCTCGGGCTTTGAGGGGCGCCGACCCGCGCTGCGCACCATGTCCGCGGTGAACAAGACCATTGAATTTGCGTTCTGCACGAACAGGAGATTGGCCTCCTTCACCGGATCCTTGGTGGCCTGACGCTTCGACGGCTGGCCATGATGAATCCTTCTCAATTGACGAGTTCATTGAGAATCTGCTGCGAAGCCTTGTCGTACTGGGCCTGGGTGATCAGGCCCTCGCTCCGCAACGTCTTGAGTTGCTCGAGCTTCTGCGTGGTGCTGGGGTGAGGCGCTGCGGCGGGCTTCGGCGGTGGCGGAGGGGCGGCCGTGGCTGCGCTGGCCTGCGCAGCGCTCGCGCTCGCGGCCGCCGCAGTCGTCGTCGCGACCGCCGCGGTCGTCACGGCCGCGGCCGTCCCGATCACCGCAACGCGCCGGATGTTGCGGCGCCAGAACCCAAGGACGTCGATGAACAGCACGGACGCATTCCCGGCCTTCGGCAGCGTGCCTTCGATGAGCTTGAAGTCGTAGACCAGGTCATTGCCCTGCATGCGGGGATTGCGAATGTTCACCACGACGTTCTGCAGATCAGCCTGCCCGGGCTCGACGATCGAGAGCGTGGCGTTGGGCGGGTTCTTGGCGAAGCTGTCGGGGCCCTCGTTCCACAGCTTCAGGAATTCCTCCCTGGTGTGGTAGTGCCCGGCGATGCGCACCGGGCGATCGGTGAAGAACAGCGTCGACGGGCTCACGTTCTTGAGCGTGAGCACGCCCTTCTCCGCGTCGATCGACACGCCGGCCGAGTTCTGCACGAACAGCAACTGGACCTTCTGCGCGGGGGCCGCGGGGGCCGCAGGCGCTGCAGCCGGCGCCTGTGCCAGGGCCACGCACGGCGCAGCGATCGATACCGCGAGCATGCCCGCGACCGCATACTTCGAAGCTCTGGAAAATCCGATCATGATTCTCTCCTTGCGAGTCCGGTCCTGCATGCGCGGGGGCCCTGTCCAAAAGTGACACACCAACGCAGGACGCGAATGTCCAGTCGTTGCGATTGAGCCGGGTCGGCCAGGCCGCGGCCGGCACCGTCTCCCCTATGTTCGAGCCTCCGCGCTGCCGGTCGGAGATCGCGCCAGCAGTGCGGTCAGTGCAGCGTGCAGCACGACCGCCGGCCAGAGCAATACCCCGCTCGAGCCAACCGCGAAACCAAGGTAGGCGAGATACAACGTCACCGCCCCGCTGTAGCTCATCATACCGATCCGCGGTGTGCCCGGCCAGCACGCGATTCCCAATGCGATCAGGGCGATGCCGGCGACGCGCGCGACCGCAATGGCGACGCCGGCGAGTTCCTCCCCCAACAACAACCGGCCAACCAACGACGGTAGAACAAGCAATGCCATCCCGGTAGCGGCCTCGGCGACGGCAGCAAGCATCAGCACCCGTTTCATCGCGTCTGCCTCAGTTCCACTTGGGCCGTCTCGTGCGCTTGGACGCGCGTCTAGTCACGCACCCTGGCGACCGTCTTGTTCATCTGCTCGCGCTCCTCTGCCGTCACCTGGTCCGGGCCGAGGTTGAAAGTGAGCTTGTTGATCGTGCCGGTGAACTTGAACGGAGAGTCGTAGCGATACTCCAGCAGCGCGACGCCAGTGCGCGTGTCGCTGCCGATGTCGAACGTCTCGTCCTCCGGGAACGTGATGGGGGTGCTGTGCTCCATGGAGTTCCTGGCCACCTCCTTGCCATCCACGGTGAGTACGCCGGTCCCGCCCTTGCCCAGGCCGGGTGCATCGGGCTTGTAGTCGAAGATGATGGTGTGCTTGCCGGCGCCCAGTTCAGGCCCGGCCCAGACCGTGCGCTTCAAGTTGAGCAGGTTGTAGAGGAACACCGGCTTGCTCCGCCGAACACCCGCCACACCCTTGCTCAGGAACAGTCCATAACCGCCGAAGCGCCCGCCATCGGTGACGATCATGCCTTCCGCGCCGCCTTTGGGTATCGTGATCTCAGCGGTAATCGTGTAGGCCTTGTTCAGGATGCTCGGAGCGCCACTGTTGGGTATACCGGACAGCGCGCCCGTATAGGTGAAGACCTTGCGTCCGCCGGTGAGGTTCGGGCGTGGCGTGTTCCAACGCGTCAGCGACGAGTTGTCCAGTGGCAGCACGTCATGCTTGGCCGCTTCGGCGTAAAAGAGTGCCTGCATCTGCTGGAGCTTGTCTGGCATCTGCGCCGCCAGATCGTTGGATTCGGTCGGATCCGCGGCGACGTTGTAGAGCTCCCACTGGTACCCCGTGATCACGTCCGGCGCGGGCTTGGTGCTCAGTTCCCATGGCAATGTCGCCGGCGTCGTGGCCGCCAGCCAGCCTTCGTGGTAGATCGCGCGATTGCCGAGCATTTCGAAGTACTGCGTGGTGCGCCTGGACGCGGCGTTGGCGTTCGTCTTGTCCCAGGTGTAGGCCATGCTGACGCCGTCCATCGGTCGCTGCTTGATGCCGTAGAGCGTTTCTGGCATCGAGAGGCCGGCCGCTTCGAGGATGGTCGGAACGATGTCGATGACGTGGTGAAACTGGCGGCGGATGCCACCCACGTCGTTGATGTGGCCCGGCCAAGACATGGCCATGCCCTGAGCCGTCCCGCCGAAGTGCGACGCCACCTGCTTCGTCCACTTGAACGGCGTGTCCATCGCCCAGGCCCAGGGTGCGGCATAGTGCGGGAAGGTCTTGTCCGACCCCCAGAACTCGTACCAGAGGAATTGGGCCTTGACCGGCACGGGAACGCCATTGAAGGTGGTGAACTCGTTGGGCGTGCCGTTGAGCATCCCTTCCGGGCTCGCCCCGTTGTCGCCGGCGATGTAGATGACGAGCGTGTTGTCGAGCTGCCCCATGTCCTCGACCGCCTGGATGACGCGGCCGATCTCGTGGTCTGTATAGGCGAGGTAGGCCCCGAACACGTCGGCCTGCTTGATGAACAGCTTCTTCTCGAAGAACCCGAGTGAATCCCACTCCGGCAGTTCCTTCGGCCAGGGCGTCAGTTGGGCATCTTCCGGCATGATGCCCAACCGCTTCTGGTTGGCGAAGATCGTTTCGCGAACCTTGTTCCAGCCTTGGTCGAACAGGTGCATGTCGCCGATCTTCTTGATCCACTCCGGCGTCGGATGATGCGGCGAGTGCGTGCCGCCGGGCACGTAATAGACGAAGAAGGGTTTCTCAGGCGCGACTGCCTTGACTTCCCTCATGTACTGGATCGCCTCGTCGGCCATGGCCGTGGTGAGGTTCCAGCCCGGTCTGCCTTCGAAGGGGAAGATGGCCGTCGTATTGCGGTACAGGTTCGGCTGCCACTGGCTGGCGTCACCGCCGACGAAGCCATAGAAGTACTCGAATCCCATGCCGACCGGCCACTGATCGAAAGGTCCGGCCTGGGTCGCCTGATAAAAGGGCGTGTTGTGGTTCTTGCCGAACCACGAAGTCGCGTACCCGTTCTGCTTGAGGACCTCCCCAATGGTTCCGTTCTCCTTTCGGATGACCGAGTCATAGCCCGGGTACCCCGTCGCGATCTCACCCACCACGCCGAAGCCAGCGACGTGGTGGTTGCGCCCGGTGATCAACGCCGCACGAGTAGGCGAGCACAGCGAGGTGGAGTGGAAGTTCGTGTAGCGCAAACCGCTGTTCGCGATGCGGTCCAGCGCAGGCGTCGGGACGACGCCACCAAAGGTGCTCGGTGCGCCGAAGCCGCTGTCGTCCGTCATGATCAGCAGCACGTTGGGCGCCTTGTTCGGCGGCACCACGCGCGGTGCCCACCACGGCTTCGACTCCGATGCCCTTTCCTTGATCACGCCGCCGAACTGCGGATCCGGCGGCGGCAGCTGCCTGCCGTCGAGGGTCGTGGTAGCACCCGGAGCGCCCAACGTACCGGTAACCTGTTGTGCCGAAGCGGAACCCAGGCATGAGGCAACCGCAATCGCCGAGGCCAACAGCCTGAATACGTGGCGTGCATTCATCGCGTCTCTCCCAATGCGGCTGTCATGGCGACCCCTCGACAAGTCCTGGCTCGGTCCTTGGACTGGCAGTGCAGCGCGGAACTCGGGTCGGTAGCCGATGCACTTGCTGACCGTAGTTCACGGCAATGCCTCACCGATGGCAGTACCGATCGCCGCGAGCAGCGCTTCGTCGTTGACGGGCTTGCAGAGATAGTCCTTAGCACCCAGTCGCATCGCACGCGCGCGCGACTCGGGGGTGTCGTGCCCCGTGATCACGACGACCGGAACAGCCGCGTGGCCGCCGGCGAGCGCGCTTTGTACGTCGAATCCGCTCATTTCCGGCATGTGCAGGTCGAGCACGACGCAATCCGGCTCGTGGTCCAGGACGGAGTGGAGGAACTCCGCTCCCGACGCGAACGTTTCGACGGCAAACCCGGCCGAGGACACCAGTCGCGTCAACGCCACGCGTACGTCCGCGTCGTCATCCACCACGGCCAGCAGCGGCGCACCCTTTGCCATCCTGACGCCACGGTATCAAGCTGTGGCGGCCGATCCAACTGGACCAAGGTCCAGGTATCGAATGCGGCGCTGCCGAGGCGCCGCTGCCTCAGGTGCCGGGCGTCGCGCCGACGCCGGCGCGTTGCGCCAGCTTCACCAGATCGGCAACGACGCGCACACCCATCTTGCGCATCAGATTGCCGCGATGGAACTTGATCGTCTTCTCGGTCGTGCCCAGTTCGGCGGCGATCTGCTTGTTCAGCCTTCCGGCGACAATCAGCTCGAGAACCTGCAACTCACGCTCGGTGAGCATCGCAAGGCGCTTGGCGATGCGCTCGCGCTCCAGCTGTGCGGGCCGCGACACCTGATCCCTGGCCAGCGCCTCGTGAATGGCAGCAATCAGCGCGGTGTCGTCTATCGGCTTGGTGAGGAAGTCGGCCGCGCCGTGCTTCATCGCCTGAACACTCGCCGCGATGTCGCCATGGCCGGTCAGAAAGACGATCGGCAGCACGCTCGCTTGTTGTTCCAGCACCCGCTGCACATCGAGACCGTTCAGGCCCGGCAGCGCGAGGTCGAGCACGAGACAACCCGGAGCGTTCCGGTCGTAGCTTTCGAGAAACCGGTGCGGCGACGAAAACGCCGCAACATTCAGTCCAATCGATTGGAGCAGTCGTTCGATCGCTTTCAGCACATCAGGATCATCGTCGACGACGTATACCGTGGGCGCCGGGGCTCGCATCGACGCTAGTCCCGTTTGGCCGGCAATTCGCAGTGCAGCGTTGCACCGCACTCCGGATTGTTGGTTGCCCACAGACGGCCGCCATGTGCCGCGACGATCGACCTGCAAATGGCCAGGCCCAAGCCCAGGCCGGTCGCCTTGGTGGTCACGAACGGCTCGAAAATGCGTTCCAGATTCGCCACGGGTATCCCCGCGCCCCGGTCAACGACGGAGACCTCGACATTGCCGTTGACGGTCGCGCGCGTTCGCACCAGGAGCCGGCGGTCCACCGCCTGGCCGTCCATGGCATCGCATCCGTTGATCACCAAGTTCAGCAATACCTGCTGCAGTTGATTCCGATCACCGCTCACCATCGGAAGCGTTTCGGCAAGGTCGGTGCTGACCAACACTTGCCGGCTCAAGAAGTCACTGCGCATCAGTCGCATCGACTCCTCGACCACCTCGTTGATGTCGAGCGCATGGCGCTGCGACTCTTCCTTCTTGAGCAGAGATCGCAGGCGCTGAATCACCGCTCCGGCACGGTGATCGCTCTTCACGATGTCGGCGAGGATTTCCACTAGCTTGTCGAAGCGCGGCGGGCTCTGGGCGAGAAACCGCTGCGCGGCCTGTGCATTGCTCAGGATGGCCGTCAGCGGCTGGTTGAGCTCGTGCGCGAGTGATCCGGACAGCTCGCCCAACATCGCGACCCGTGACAGGTGCGCGAGGTCGTCGCGCTGACGAGCAGTGGCCCGCTCCACGTTTCTGCGCTCGGTGACGTCGACGACCGACACCAGCACGAACAATCCATCCCTGGTCGGCATCGGACTGAGCGCCACTTCCACGGGGATCTCGGCGCCGTCCTTGCGTCGCGCGAACAACTCGCGGCCGGCCCCCATCGCTCGCGCACGCGGATCTCCAGCGTAGCCACTCCGCAGGCCGGCGTGTGGGGTGCGAAGGTGTTCCGGGATCAGCGTCTCGACCGGCTTCGCGACGAGCTCCGCTCTCTGGTAGCCGAACACGGTCTCGGCCTGCGCATTTGCCAGCGTGATCAGCCCCTTGTCGTTGACCAAGAGAATCGCGCTGGGCACCGCTTCGACGACCGCGCGGAAGCGATGCTCGCTGGCCCCGAGCTGCGCCGCAAGCTGCGCGGCAGAGGCGAGGTCCCAGACCAGCTCGTAGCCCATCGCAAGCACGACGAGGAAGAAGCCCGGCATGAGGACAGTGGGCGCGTGCACCACGCCGGTAACGACCAGCGCAGCGACGCTTCCAGCCGTCGTGATGCACAGGGAAAGACTGCCACCGACGAGAGCCGCACGGCGGCGCGCCACGGTTCCGCCCCTCCGCCACAGTGTGACGGAGGCATCGATGATGAAGACGACGAGCAGCAGGTTACTCAGTTGCGGTACGATCGCCCACGGATTCGGGATTCCGATGGGTCCGGCGACGACGGCGCCTCCCCAGAGTTGCAGATGATCCAGCGCCGTGATCTCCAGGAAGTTCACGTTGACGCCCGTCAGGAAATTCAGCGCAAGAGCAACCAGCCGAACCCCGATCACCGTGCAGGCGAGCCAGAGTCGGCCCGCATTGAAGTAGAGGCGCACGAACCCCACGATCGAGATCACGACCACCGCGAGCGGCACGTGGGACCAGCGCGCGTTGGTGGCGAGGTCGGCAGGTGTCTCGGCCTGCATTCTCGCGAGCTCGTAGGCACCGTAGGCCGCGGCCGATACCGCGAGCACGAAGAACATCAGATTGGCGTATCGCGATCGTTGCTTGTACCAGACGAACAGATGGACGACGCCGAGCATCAGGCTCGCCGCGATCATCATGGTCCATGCGGT
>Ga0079037_100001778_pt1 | contig 11471 bp, 8 predicted proteins | sample Mud3Dept4metaG_FD_71479 | JGI IMG/M metagenome (GOLD analysis project Ga0079037, IMG submission 71479) | Freshwater wetland microbial communities from Ohio, USA, analyzing the effect of biotic and abiotic controls - Mud 3 Core 4 Depth 4 metaG | ecosystem: Environmental > Aquatic > Freshwater >... | reverse complement strand
CCCACGATCCTCGCTGCCGCCGAACAGTTCGCGAAGGTGCAGGAGCTCCTCGCGGGCGAAGACCGGGCGCTCTGGCGGGCGTACGGGGACCTCCTGCCGCTCCGTGGGTTCGCGGACCAGGTTCGACAGTTCGTGCTCCGCGCCCAGGAGGCCCTCCTGCGCCCCGAGGACATCGAGCGCGAGGCCGAGCGCCGGCACCTCGGGGGATGGACCGAGCTCGCCGGGTTCCTCCGCCGCTACCTCGAGGTCCTCGACGCTCAGGACGCCGTGGATTTCGCCGGCCTCGTCGAGCAGGCGGCCGTGGCCGCGGAGCTCGATGAGCCCATGTTCGACCATGTGCTCGTCGACGACCATCAGGACTCCACGTTCGCGGCCGAGCGGCTCCTCGCCGGCCTCCGGCCTCCGAGCCTCGTCGTGGCCGGCAACGTGGACGCGCACGTCTTCTCGTTCCAGGGGACCACCGTCGCCCCGCTGCAACGGTTCACCGAACGGTTCCCGACCGCGTCCACCGTGGAGCTCGACACCGTCCATCGCGGTGAGGGCGTCGTGCGGGAGGCCCGGTTCGCCGCGCACACCTCCGAGGAGCACGTGGGCGTCGCCCGCGAGCTCCGGCGGATCCACGTGGAGGAGGGGGTCGCCTGGCGCGACCTGGCCGTCCTCGTGCGTCGGCAGAGCGCACACGTCGGTGGGCTCCTCCGGGCGCTCGACGACGGCGGCGTGCCGCGGCACGTACCAGAGAGCGGACTCGCGCTCGCCGCCGAGCCCGCCACCGTGCCCTACACCCTGGCCCTGCGTTGGATCGCCCGTCCCGCCGAGCGCGACGTGCTCGTGGAGCCGGTCCTCACCTCGGAGCTCGGTGGGCTCTCCCCCGCGGTCGCCCGAGGGCTGCTGCGCGAGGCACGAGGACGCGGTCTCCCGCCCGCCGGGGCGCTCGAGCTCGGCCACGGGCTGACGCAGGGCGAGGCCGGGCGGCTCGCGACGCTGCGCGAGGTGCTCGGCGAGGCGCAGACGAGATCCGCGTCGGTGATCGACGCCTTCCGCACCCTGTGGGAAGGGCTCCCCTACTCGCAACGCCTCGTCGCCGGTGCCGACGGCCCCGCTCTCGCGCGCCGAGACCTCGACGCGGTCGTCGCGTTCGCACAGGCCGTCGAACGGAGCGGAGGCTCGACCGATCCCTCGGTCGTCGCCTTCGTCGACCTCCTCGACGCCGGCGAGGGGGGCCCGGGCGTGTCCGGCACCGGAGACCCCGACGCCGACGCCGTGCAGGTCCGGACCGCTCACGGAGCGGCGGGCATGGAGTTCGACACCGTCGTGCTCGTCGGGGCGGTCGAGGGCGACTTCCCGAGCCTCGCGCGCCCCGAGCCGATGTTCGACCTCGCCGTGCTGGAGGGCGAGTCGACCCGCTCGGAGCTCATGCGTCATCGTCTCGCGGACGAGCGCCGCCTGTTCCGGTCCGTGCTCGGCCGGGCGCGCCGCCGGGTGCTCCTCACGGCGAGCGACCCGCGAGGCGGCGAGGACGGTGCCCGGTCGCGCTTCGTGGACGAGCTCGGCATCCCCTGGTCGCCGATGGTCCCGGCGCCGGCACAGCCGGTGTCGCTCGGGGAAGCCGCGGCGATGTGGCGGCGGACCCTCGCCGATCGCTCCGCCGCGGCGCCGCAACGCCTCGCGGCCATCGACGGGCTCCTGACTATGGGCGTCGATCCGCGCCGCTGGTGGTTCCAGCGCGACTGGACCGATACCGGACGGCCGCTCCACGAGACGCTCAGGCTGTCGTTCTCCCGCCTGGACACGCTGGAGAACTGCGAGCTGCAGTTCGTGCTCGGGGAGGAGCTCGGCCTCTCGAAGCGCGGCGGCTACCAGGCCTGGGTGGGGAGACTGGTGCACGAGCTCGTGGACCGGTGCGAGGCAGGGGACATCGAGCGGACCCTCGAGGCGCTGGTCGCGGAGCTCGACGCGGCGTGGGACGACGGGCAGTTCCCGTCGAGGGCGGTGAGCGCAGCGTTCAGGAGGATGGCCACCGAGAAGATGCTGCCGAACTGGCTCAAGGCGTTCGGCGACCTCCCCGCGGCGGCGACCGAGGTCTCCTTCACCTTCCCGTTCGACGACGCCACGATCAGCGGGAAGATCGACCGGATCGGGCCGCACGACCGGGGGTTCCGGATCACGGACTTCAAGACCGGCAACCCCGACAAGGCGCCCAAGCCTGCGGAGAGCCTCCAGCTCGGCATCTACTACCTCGCGGTGGTGCTCTCCGACGAGCTCGCCGCGTACCGACCGGTCCGCGCGGTCGACCTGTCGTTCCTCCGCGGCCACTGGAGGACCGGTGAGATCGTGTCGCCCGCGTGGCCGATCTCACCGACCGGTGAGGACGAGTATCAGGCCCGGATCAGGGAGCGCCTCTCGGCGCTCATCGAGCGGATCCGCGAGCTCGACGAGGCCGAGACGTACCGCCCCGACCCCGGGGCGGAGTGCTTCTTCTGCGACTTCAAGCCGCTCTGCTCGCTCTACCCGGAGGGTCAGCCGCTCTTCCCGGCAGAGGCGGTGCCGTGAGCGCCTTCCCGTCGCAGATCGTCGAGTTCCTCGGCGCCGAGCCGACGCCCGACCAGTGGCGCGCGATCTCGTGGCCGCTCGAACCGAGCGTGCTCGTGGCGGGGGCCGGCTCGGGGAAGACGTCCGTCATGGCGGCTCGGGTCATCTGGCTCGCGCTCCGCGCCGTCGAGACCGACGAGCGGGACGGTGCGCTGCCCGGGAACGTCCTGTGTCTGACGTTCACGAACAAGGCGACGGAGAACCTCGTGCTCCGGATCCGGCGCGCCCTCGCGGTCCTCGATCTCGACGAGGGGGAGGAGCCGGAGACCCTCAACTACCACGGCTTCGCGCAGCAGGTCCTCGACCGGTACGGGATGCTCGAGGGGATCGAGCCCGGACAGCGGGTGCTCACGCCCGCCCAGCGCGTCGAGCTGTGCGCTCGGGTGCTGGACCGGATGCCGTTCGAGCACCTGTCGACGACGTGGCAGCCCTCGATCGTCGGCAACATCCTCGACCTCGCCGACCAAGCACAGAACCACCTGGTCGAGCCGACCGCGATCGTCGCGTTCAACGAGGCGCGGCTCGAGGCGCTCGCTGGGCATCGATCGGACCGCGCCTACGCGGCCGCGCTCGAGCGGATCGAGCTCGCGAGAGCGGTCGAGCTGTTCCATGAGCTGAAGCGGGAGCTCGGGGTCATCGACTTCGGCGACCAGATCGGGCTGGCTGCTCGGATCGTCCGGCGTCATCCGGAGGTCGGCCACGAGTACCGGCAGCGCTTCGCCGTGGTGCTCCTGGACGAGTATCAGGACACCAACGTGGCGCAGGCGCGGCTGCTCGAGGGGGTGTTCGGCGGCGCCCACCCCGTGACGGCCGTCGGCGACCCGGACCAGAACATCTACGCCTGGCGAGGTGCCAGCCTCTACAACCTGCTCGAGTTCCCGACCCGCTTCCCGAAAGCCGACGGCACCCCGGCCACGAGGCTCCCTCTCTACACCAACTTCCGCTCCGGCGCGCGGATCCTCGCGGCGGCGGACGCGCTCATCTCACCGCTGCCGTCGGATCAGCGACCCGACCCGGACAAGCGGCTCGACCCGTGGCCGTCGAACGGAGACGGCCTGGTGCAGATCGCCCGCTTCCGCGACGAGGTGCTCGAGGCCGAGGCGATCGCCGACCGGATCCTCGAGCTCCACGCCCAGGGCGAGCCCTGGCGCGAGATCGCCGTGCTGTGCCGTTCGTCCCGTCTGTTCCCGACCATCCAGCGCGTGTTCGGCGAGCGCGGGATCCCCGTCGAGATCGTCGGGCTCGCCGGGCTCCTCAGGATGCCCGAGATCGCCGAGGTCGTCTCCTACGCGCGCGCGGTCGCGAGCCCGCTCGAGAGCGTCGCGCTCGGTCGGATCCTGCTCGGCCCCCGGTACCGCGTCGGGTTCAAGGACCTCGCCCGGGTCGCCGCGTGGGCGAAGGGCAAGACGTACGAGCTCCGTGACGAGGACGAAGACCTCGCCGAGGAGATCCCGTTCCTCGTCGCGGAGGCGCTCGAGCACCTCGACGAGGTCTCGAACCTGTCCGGCGAGGGTCGCGCGCGGCTCGAGGAGTTCCGAGCGGAGCTCGGCGAGCTCCGCGACGAGGCCCGCCGGCCGGTCCCCCAGTTCCTCGCGGAGGTGATCCGTCGGATCGGGCTGCTCACCGAGCTGGATGCGGCGCCCGACGTCGAGCTCGCACGTGCACGACGCCGGAACCTCGCAGCCTTCCTCGACGAGGTTCACGCGTTCTCGCCGCTCGAGGGCGAGCTCACGCTCCAGCGGTTCCTCGACTACGTCGAGACCGTGGAGGCCGGCGAGCGCGAGGAATGGTCCCCGGTGCAGCCCTCGGACGCGGATTCCGCCAAGGTCATGACGATCCACGTCGCGAAGGGCCTCGAGTTCGACACGGTGTTCGTGCCCGGTCTCGCGAAGGGGTTGCTCCCGAACGACCGGATCCAGCACAACCCGGCCGAACGGGCACGCTCGCTCGACTTCGAGCTCCGGGGCGACGCCGAGATCCTGCCGAGGTACGCGGGCAACCTGTCCGCCTTCAAGGAGGCGCTCAAGGCGCAAGAGCTCATCGAGGAGCGCCGGACGTGTTACGTGGCCCTCACGCGAGCGCGGAGGAACCTGTTCCTCTCGGGCGCCCACTGGTACGGGGAGACGCAGAAGCCGAAGCACCCTGGGGCGTTCCTCGAGGAGCTCTCGGCGTGGGGGCACGAGAGCGGGCTCGCCACCGTGGACCCCGGCCCCGAGGTCGACGAGGAGAACCCGCTGGCGGGCTACCGGCAGGCCTTCGTCCGCGACTGGCCCGGACCGGCACGCCCCGACGAGTCCGACGAGCTGTTCCCCGACGGGTGGCGCAGGGCGGCAGCCGAGGCCGTGGAGCTCGGGAGGCCGCCGACGGATCGGCTCGCTCCTGCGGACCGCGAGGTCTACCGGACCCTTGCCGCCGAGCGTCGTACGCTCGCGGAACACCTCGTCGAGCAGGAGCGGGCTGTGAGCGGAGGTCCTCCCACCCCGGCGACCGTGTCTGTCGGCGGTCTCGTCGACTACGGCCGGTGTCCGAAACGTTTCTACTGGAGCGCGATCCGGCCGCTCCCACGGTTCGCCGGACCGGCCGCCCGGATCGGGACGGACATCCACCGCTGGATCGAGCTGCACTCGCACGGGCAGGGCTCGCTCCTGGAGGCCGAAGAGGTCCCGGACCTCACCGTCGAGGAGCTCGCCGGTCGACCCGGACGCCTGGACGACCTCCGCACGGCGTTCCTCAGGAGCCGCTTCGCGGGGATGGTACCGAGGTTCGTCGAACGCTCGTTCCTCCTGCCGATCCGCGGCTTCGTGGTGAGCGGACGCATCGACGCGATCTTCGGCGCCGACGACACCGGTCGGTGGGAGGTCGTCGATTACAAGACCGGCAAACGTCCCTCCGACGACGACCCTCTCGCCCGGACGCAGCTCGACCTGTACGCGCTCGCGTGCATCGACGTGTGGGCGAAGCGACCGGAGGATCTCACCCTCACGTACCTCTACCTCGCGACGGGTGAGGAGGTCTCGCACACGGTGGACGATCCCGATGCGGTGCGCGCCCGGCTGGCGGCGTGGCTCGGCGGGATCTCGGCCGGGGCGTTCGATCCCACGCCAGGTGAGCACTGCCGCTGGTGCGACTTCCGGCCGTTCTGCGAGGCGGGGCAGGCCTGGGCGGAGGCCGGCTCGGGCTAGGCGTCCGACGCCCCCAGGCGCCCGACCTGCTCCTCGAACGTCCGGTACTGGGCCGCCGGGTCCCACCCTCCCTCACGCACGCCCGGAACGAAGCGCACCGCGAGGCCGAGGGCCTGACCCCGCGCGACCAGCGCCGAGCGGAACCACTCGAGCGTGCCGGGCTGCAGGAGGGTCTCGCCGTGCGTCCCGAGTCGGCGGAGCGAGGGGTCCTCGACGACGAGCGGGGTCGGACGCAGGATCTCCTGGATCCCTTCGGGAGCAGCCGCGGTCGCGTCGATCCGACCCTGGCGACCATCCCACGTCGCCACCGCGACCACGCTCTCGGGCTCTGCGGACTCGTAGAGCTCAGCGCGCATGCCGGGGGACGACCCGGACGTCGGGATGCTCGGTGCGCCGGAGCATGCCCGCCGAGTACTGCAGGAGCTTGACGGCCACGGCCGGCTCGGCGGCGAGGACGTCCTGGAACGCCGAGCGGCTGAGACCGAGCAGGAGCATCGGCGTCTCCGCGACGACCGTCGCCGACCTCGGCCCTCCGTCCAGGAGCGAGATCTCGCCGAAGAAATCCCCGGGGTAGACACGGTTGAGCACGCGCCCGTTGCGGTTCACGACCCGCGCCTGCCCTTCCAGCACCACGAAGAACGTGTCGCCCTTCTCGCCTTCGCGCACGATCGCTGCGTCCTCCATGTACCGGTGCTCCTCGCAACGATCTGCGAGCCGCCGCAGGTACCTCGGCGAGAGGCTCGCGAACAGCGGGACGCCCGCCAGGCTCTCTCGCGCTCGCTTGTTCACCCGAACCTCCTTCGCCACATCCGGTCAGAGGGAGCCTACCCGAGGGTGCCTCAGGTGTCGAAGCACCATCGCCGCGTGTCGGTGCCTCACGCTAGGGTCGCGCCGTGGGGGAGGGGGCGCTCGAAGCGGCCGGCGCGCCGAGGCGATACGAGCACGGCGACGTCGTCGTGAGACAGGGCGAGACGGTCACGTGCCTGCGGCTGGTGACCGGCGGCGCCGTCCGGCTGTCGGCGGTCGCCCAGAGCGGCCGCGAGGTCGTGGTCGGCCTCCTCGGTCCGGGCGACGTGTTCGGCGAGCTCGCCCTCCTCGGAGGTGGCGCGTCGCCCGTCGAGGCCCGAGCGGTCGGGGACGCCACCTCGGTCGTGGTCCTTTCGACCGGAGCGCTCCGGGCGGTCATGGAGCGCGCCCCTGCCACCGCGGAGGAGCTCCTGCGGCTGATCGCGGCGAGGCTGCATCACACCGCGGCCGCCCTCGAGGAGGCACTCGCTCACGACGTCCCGACGCGCGTGTCGCTCCGGCTCCGCGATCTCGCGCGGTCGCACGGCATCGTGGGAACGGGCGGCGTCCGACTCCCGGCCCGGCTCACGCAGGAGGAGCTGGCCAGGATGGTCGGGGCGACCAGGGAGTCCGTGAACCGCAGCCTCGCAGGGCTCAGCGCCCGTGGGCTGCTGCGTGTCGAGGACCGCCGCTACGTCCTGCCGGACCCCGAGGCGCTGGCGCCGGCGCTCAACGACGGGTGAGAAGGCCCCACGGCGACCAGCGCGGAGCTGTCGCAGGGATGGGCACCCTCGTCGAGGAGTATCGCGGCGATGCGTGGGGTGGCATCATCTCCGCATGGACGAGTTCGGACCCTCGACCTACGGCGACCGGATCGCCGACGTCTACGACACCTGGTACGGCGAGCTCCCCTACGGCGGGCCGGTCGAGACGACGGTCGCGTTCCTCGTGGAGCTCGCCGCCGGTCGGCCGGCGCTCGAGCTCGGGATCGGCACCGGCCGGGTCGCGGTCCCGCTCGCCGCGGCGGGCGTCGAGGTCCACGGGATCGACGCATCCGAGGCGATGGTCGACCGGCTGCGCTCGAAGCCCGGGGGCGACGGCATCCAGGTCACGATCGCGGACTTCCGTACGTTCACGCTCCCGCAGCGGTTCGGCCTCGTCTACGCCGTGTTCAACACGTTCTTCGCCCTCCTGACGCAGGACGACCAGGTGGCATGCTTCCGCGCGATCTCGCGACACCTCGAGCCCGAGGGTGCCTTCGTCATGGAGGCGTTCGTACCCGACCTCGCTCGCTTCGACCGGGGCCAGCGCGTCGCGGCGGTCCGCGTGGAGAGCGACGAGGTGGCGCTCGAGGTCACCAAGCACGACCCCGTCGCCCAGGTGAGCGGATCGCAGCAGGTGGTGATCCGCGAGGACGCGGTTCGGCTCTTCCCGATCCGGATCCGCTACGCCTTCCCGCCGGAGCTCGACCTCATGGCGCGGCTCGCCGGGATGCGTCTGCGCGGGAGATGGGCGGACTGGGACCGTTCGGCGTTCGGTCCGGGAGCTCAGAAGCACGTCTCCGTGTGGGAGGTCGATCCCGAGCCCGACGTGCGCGGCTCGTCGGGCGCCTAGGGAGGGGGTCGCCGCTACTCCCGTGCCGACCCGGCGGCGGGCACCCCGGCCTTCGCGGGTGCTCGGCCGCGCGACGGCTTCTCTCCTCGCTGCGAGAGCGCGGAGAGCAACGCCAGCACGATGCCGGCGACGAACAGCAGCGTGCCGAGGACGTTGACGGTCGGCGGCAGGCCGATCCGGGTGGCGCCGTACACCCAGATGGGGAAGGTCTGGAGCTGTCCGGACACGAAGTTCGTGATGACGAAGTCGTCCAGGGACAGGACGAACGCCAGCATGAGCCCCGCGATGATCCCGGGCAGGATGATCGGAAGGGTCACCTTGTAGAAGGCGACCGGAGGCGTCGCGAACAGGTCCTGCGCCGCGTCCTCGAGGGACCTGTCCATCCCTTGGACGCGCGCCCGCACGGTCACGGCGACGAACGGTGTGTTGAAGGCGACGTGCGACAGGAGGATCGTCATGAACCCGAGCGGCGCACGGGCCTGCACGAACATCGACAACAGCGAGGACCCGAGCACGATCTCCGGTATCGCGATCGCCATGAAGATCACGAAGCTCACCGCCGCCTTGCCCCGGAAGCCATAGCGGCCGAGGGCTAGCCCCAGCGTGGTCCCCAGCGGTGTCGCGATCGCCGCCGCCATGATCGCGATGACGACCGAGTTCCGGACGGCCTGCGTGAGCGACGGATCATCGAACATCGTCCGGTACCAGTCGAGCGTGAAGCCCCAGAAGCGCGGCGTCTGGCGCTCGCCAGGGATGTCGTTGAACCCGTAGAGGATCATCATCAGGATCGGAGTCGCCAGGTACAGCATCAGCAGGATCGTGTACGTCGGCAGGATCAGGCGGCTCCACTTCTTCTTCGGCTTGCGCAGCGGCGCCTCGGCGATGGGGACTGGACGAACGCCGGCGGCGGCGGTGGCGATGCTCATAGCCGCGCCGCCGTGAGGGTCTCGTCCTCGGTGCCGAGCGCCTTCGCATAGACGCTCGTGAGGAGGACCATGGTGAGCATCAGCACCATCGAGAGCGCAGCCGCGACCGGATACCGTGCACGGACGAGGAACTCGCTCTGGATGATGTTCCCGATCATCTTCGTCGAGGGCCCTCCGAGGATCTCCGCCTCCACGTAGTCACCCGTCGCCGGCACGAAGGTGAGCAAGGTGGCGGCGAACACGCCGGGCATCGACAGGGGCAACACGATCTTGCGGAACGCCTGTGACCGGTTCGCGTACAGGTCGTACGCGCCTTCGATCAGCGCCCGGTCGATCCGGTCGAGCGCCACGAAGAGCGGGAGCGCCGCGAACGGCAGGTAGTTGTAGATGAGCCCTCCGACGACCGCGATCGGAGTGGCGAGGACGTGGAACCCGTCCGGGACGATCCCGATGTCCTTCAACGTGCCGAGCAGCGGGCCGTTGTCGGCGAGGATGAACTTCCATTGCACGGTCCGGATCACGAACGAGACGAAGTACGGCAGGAGGATCATGAACAGCAGCGTGTTCTTCCATCGGCCCCCGTGGAACGCGATCCAGTAGGCGGCCGGATAGGCCAGGAGCACCGTCCCGGCGGTCGTCATCGCCGCGTAGGTCATCGACCGCAGGACGAACACCTGGCGCCCGGCGAGCGCGTCGGCGTAGTTGCCGAACTCCCAGGTGAAGCTGAACCCACCGGACAGGATGCCGCCGCTCTTCAGCGACGTGTAGGCCATCAACACGACCGGCACGAGGAAGAAGACCAGCAGCCAACCGCCGCCGGGAACGAGGAGCCCGTACGCGACGCGACGGCGGCGGCGTTCGATGCCGTGAGGCCTCGATCGGTGTCGCGCGTCGACGCCTGTCGCCATCAGCGGGACCTCACATCTCCGAGATCGGCTCGAAGATGGAGTCCCACTCGTCCTTCTCCTCGTCCGTCTCCAGCTGCCTGCCGAAGCTGCACCGCGCGAGGAGCTCGTCCGAGGGGAACAGGTACTCGTTCTGGGCAGTCTGGCGGAGCTTGTTCGCGTAGCCCTTGGCGCCCTCCTCCTCCGCCGCCGCAGCGTCCTCCTCGATCAGCTGCTGGGTGCCGGAACACGGCGACATGTAGAAGTTCCACTCCTGCACCATCGTGGCGATGTCGGGCCGGTAGAAGAAGTCCATCAGCGCGAGCGCGGAGACCGGGTGTTCGGCTCCGACGGGGACCATCATGTTGTCGGTCCACATGTAGCCCCCGCCCTCCGGGAACACGAACTCGAAGTTCGGGTAGCCGCCCCAGAGCTTGTAGTAGAAGACGTCGCCGGACCACCCCATCGAGGCCGCCAGGTTCCCGGCGGTGAGGTCGTCCACGTATCCCTGCTCGTAGTACTGGCGGACGACCCCGGTCTCTCGCTGCATGGTGAGCCAGTCCCCGGCCTCCCTCCATTCGTCGGGTCCCGAAGTGGCGGGATCGATGCCGAGGTTGATCATCACGAAGTCGGGCATGTCAGCCTTGAGCATGCCGACGCTGTCGGGCGGCAGCTTGCCCGGATCGGCGAGGTCGTCGAGCGTCGAGATCGGCTGATCCACCAGGTCCGTGTTGACGGCGATCCCGGTGATCCCGGACTGATAGGCCATCGAGTGCTTGGCTCCGGCGTCGAAGGGCGGGTCGGCGGCCCACCCGAGGGCGTGCTCGTCGAAGTACGGTCGCTTCGTGGTGTCCAGCGCATAAACCCAGCCGTTCATCACGAGCGCCGTGAACTCCCAGCCATTCGTCATCACGATGATGTCCCAGCCGGTCGGCTGGCCGGCCTGCAGCTGGGGCTGCAGCTTCCCGAAGAACGAGGCGTTCTCCTGGATGACCTCCGCGTAGGTGACGGAGGCACCCGACTCCTCCTCGAACAGTCGCAAGGACGGGATGTACCGCTCACCCGTCTGTGGGTCCTTCGCCTTGTCGATGTAGACCGGCCAGTTCGCGAACTCGACGCTGCCCTCGGGGGGCCCCCCGAAGACCTCCGCAGGGCTGGTGCCGGGACCGGCGGCCTCGCTCCCGCACGACGGGAGCAGCGACGCCACGCTGATCCCCGCCGCCCCCACTCCTGCCGCCCGGAGGAACCCACGCCGCGTGAACCTGCGACGCATCGCTTCCTGCAGACCCTGCACATCCGACGGTTCGCGCCGTTCGTTCATCGTCGTCATCCCTTCGGCTGGGTCGCGGGGAGTCGTGGAGCGCCCACCGGAGACACCCGTCTCCCGATCGTGGAGGGCCGCCGTGAGGCGTCCGGGCTCTGCGGTGAGGTACCGGCTATCGGCCGGCCGGTCCGCCCTGGCCCACGGCGAACCCGATCCGCTGGTCGGT
>Ga0079037_100001777_pt1 | contig 11473 bp, 9 predicted proteins | sample Mud3Dept4metaG_FD_71479 | JGI IMG/M metagenome (GOLD analysis project Ga0079037, IMG submission 71479) | Freshwater wetland microbial communities from Ohio, USA, analyzing the effect of biotic and abiotic controls - Mud 3 Core 4 Depth 4 metaG | ecosystem: Environmental > Aquatic > Freshwater >... | reverse complement strand
CTCGCCGCGGCCGATCACCTTCACCTGCTCGGGAGTGTCGGTGTCCTCGACGCGGATGGACACGTTGCCCACCAGTTCGCGCTGCAGCCGCTCGCGCAGCTGCCGCGAGGTGACGTACTGCCCATCGCGCCCCGAGAAGGGCGAGGTGTTGACGCCGAACACCATGGACACGGTCGGCTCGTCCACCGCGATGGGCGGGATCGCCCGCGGCTGCTCGGGATCCGACACCGTCTCGCCGATCGTGATGTCCTCGATGCCGGCGAGGCAGATGATGTCGCCGGCCGCCGCCTCGTCCACGTCCACGCGCTTGAGGCCGTCGAAGGCCATCAGCTTCGTGACCTTCGTCTGCTGCACGACGCCGTCGAGCTTGCAGATCGACACGAGGTCGCCCACGCACACGCGGCCGTTGAAGATCCGGCCCACGGCGATGCGCCCGAGGTAGTCGCTCGAGTCGAGGTTGGCCACGAGCATCTGCAGGGGCCCGGCCGTGTCGCCCTTCGGCGGCGGGATGTGATCCACGATCGCCTCGAAGAGCGGCCGCAGGTCCTCGCCGGGCGCGGCCGCCTCGGCGCTCGCCGTGCCCTCGCGCGCGTTGGTGTAGAGCACGGGGAAGTCGAGCTGCTCCTCGGTGGCGTCGAGATCGATGAAGAGGTCGTAGATCTCGTTCAGGACCTCCTGCGGCCGGGCGTCCGGCCGGTCGATCTTGTTGATCACGACGACCGGCGTGAGCCGCCGTTCGAGGGCCTTGCGCAGCACGAAGCGCGTTTGCGGGAGCGGTCCCTCCGAGGCGTCGACGAGCAGCATGACGCCGTCCACCATCGACAGGGTGCGCTCCACCTCGCCGCCGAAGTCGGCGTGACCCGGCGTGTCGACGATGTTGATCAACAGGTCGCGGAAGTGGACGGCCGTGTTCTTCGCCAGGATCGTGATGCCCCGCTCCCGCTCGAGGTCGGTGTTGTCCATCACGCGATCCACGACGCGCTCGTTGGCCCGGTAGACGCCGCTCTGGCGGAACATCGCGTCGACGAGCGTGGTCTTGCCGTGATCCACGTGTGCGACGATGGCGACATTGCGGCGGAGGGGATTGGCGACCTGACGGCGGGCCCTTTCGTGCGTGAGCATCCCACCAGTATACGGCCTGCGACTCGCGGCCCGCGGCCGGCGGATCACGCCCATCCCTGAAGGGCTGGGCCACGACTGACAGGGTGGGGGCTCAGAACTCCACGGCCGCGCCGACGGCCGGCAGGATCGGAAACAGCTTCTCCACGTCGCCCGGGCCGGCGGGGCCGAGGTTGCGGCGGGCGAGCGTGTTCACGACCTCCGCGAACAGCGTCAGGCGCCGTGACCCCCACGCGAACGCCCGGTCGGCGCGGATGTCCAACCGCGAGTAGACGGGGATGCGGGCGTCGTTCCGTGTGTCGGTGAGCAGGTAGGTCGGGAGGTCGTCCACCTCCGGGCCCTCGCGGTAGTAGCCAACGACGGGGAAGTTCGACCCGAAGCGATAGCGCAGGCTCGCGTTCACGCGATAGGAGAACCGCCGCGTGAGGTGAACGTTGAGCGTGTGACGCTGGTCGTAGTCACCCCAGAACGCGAGGTCGGTCCCGGTGATCTCTTCCCGCGTGCGGGCCCACGCGTACGACACCCACCCGGACACGCCGTCGGGCGCGCGCCGCTCGAGCAGCACCTCGAGCCCACGTGCCCGCACGCGGCCGCTGTCGTCCCAGTGCGTCGTCGTCGAGCCCGGGACGACCCAGCCGCCGACGAGCCTCGGCTCGCTGTCGGGCAGCCACGGGGTGTGTGTTTCGTCACGGAGGAAGCCCGTGATCGTGGCGCGCAGCGAACCGATGCGCCGTTCGACGCCCACGTCGACGTGCATGGCTCGTGCCGGGGCGAGGCCGGCCGAGCCCCGCAGGCCGGCGAGCTGCGCGGGCGTGGGCGGCTGTCGGTGGACACCGGCCGCGGTGCGCAACGTCCAGGGGCCAGCGGGCTGCCACAGCGCCTGGGCCCAGGGCGAGGCGTGCGCGGACGCGGTGGACGCCCACCAGTCGGCGCGAGCGCCGCCGCCGAGCGCGAACGCGGCAGCCGACCACTGCAGGTCGAGGAAGGCACCGGCCCGGCCGTGCTCGACGTCCACGCGCTCGGTAGGCACCGCAACCACGCCGCCGGGGCGCGTGACGTATCGCCAGAGATCCTGGCGCGACGACTGGCGCGCCAGTTCGAACCCGCCCCGCAGAACGGTCATCGGCCAGAGTGTCGCGGTGCCGTCGGCCGAGTACCCGAGCCACCCGTCACGGCCGGTGCCGAGTTCACGACCCTGGGGCGACAGGTTGCGGAACCGATTCCCCATCGCGTACGCACGCTGGCTCACGCGCGCCGTGTCCGACAACGTGGTGTGCACGGCGGTCATCACGAGCGCCGAATCGTCCCGCGCCTGGTCGAGCGAATTCAGACCCCGCAGCTCGGCCTGTTCGTCCACCACGAGGCGGCCACCCAGGCCCAGCACCTCCACGCGGCTCGCCCGCCCGAGGTCGTAGACGGCCTTGAGGAAGACGTCGCCGAACCCAATCGCGGTGTCGAGCTCGGGATCGACCTGCCGGGCGAGCCAGCCGACGTAGCTGCTGCGCACCGAGGCCAGCCAGGACCCGCGCCGTGCGCTCCCGATCGGGCCCTCGGCCGACACCATTGCGGTGGCGAGGCTCGCCGCGCCGCGCACCCGCAGGCGGTCCCGTGCGCCCTCGCGCGTGGCGAACTCCACCTGCGCGCCCGTGCGCCCGCCGACGCGCTGCGGGTACGCCCCGGCTCTGAGCGACGCGCCCGCGAGCACCTCGGTGTTGACGAGCGCGATGGAGGCGGAGTCGTCGCGGCCCCGGATGGCGCTGACGAGGACGGGCGCGTCGACGCCGTCGAGCAACACGCCGACCGCCTCCGGCGCGCTGCCACGGATGGTGAGTTCCGCCGTGAAATCGTCGCCGCCCGCCACCCCCGGCATCGCCTGCACCGCCCGCAGGGCATCGTCGGCCAGCACGCCGCGGAGGCGGGAGAGATCGGCCGCACCGATGGCGTGGGCGGAGGGGACGAGCGGCTCCGGCGTCGTGGCCGGGGTGCCCGACACGGTGATGCGTTCGGTGATGCCGAGTGGTGCTTCGGTGAGGGCGAAGTCGAGCGTCCAGGACGCGCCTGCCGTGAGCGAGATCGTGCGCTCGGCGCGCGCGTAACCGATCACCCAGACCTCGAGCGTGTGCCGGCCGGGCACGAGGGCGAGCCGGTACGTCCCGGTGTGATCCGTGGTGCTTTCGAGGTTCGCGGAGAGCGCGCGGACGAGGGCACCGGCGAGGGGGCTGCCGGTGGCGGCGTCGGTGACGCACCCGGTGACGGTGGCAGTGTCCGGGGGCGGCTGGGCCGCGCCGGGCTGAAGGCTCTGGTCGATCGCTGCATCCCGCAACCGGGCGGGCGTCGCGCCGCCGGGGGCGGGTGCGGCAAGCGCCAGACCCAGCACGACGCGAGCCAAGGCGGTGGTCACACGGGGGCCCGCGAGCGGACGAGCAGCACGGGCATGGCCGCCTCGTGACGCACGCGGTTCACCGTGGTGCCGCGGACGAGGTCCTCGATGCCACGGTGCCCGTGCGTGGCCATCGCGATCAAGTCCACGTGCTCGTCGCTCGCCAGCCGGACCAACTCGCGCGCGGGGTCGCCCATGCCGAGCCGCCAAGTGACCTGGAGCCCGGCGGCCTGCAGCTCGGCCGTCGTTCGTTCCAGGTAGGCGCGATCCTCGCGCATCTCCTCGGACTCGCGCAGCTGCAGCTCGTTGTAGTTCCGCGCCACCCAGCCGTCGGCCACGTGCACGAGCACGAGGTGGGCGTGACACAGGCGGGCGAGCTCGCGCACGTGCGCCAGGATGGCCGCATCGGCGGCCGAGTGCTCGATGGCGACGAGGATGCGTCGGTACATGGCGTCCCCCTGGCGTCCTCAGGACATCCAGCCCACGATGGTTTGATAGAGCAACCAGACGTTGAGGCCCGCGATCAGCACGGCCACCGGCCAGGCGAGAGCGAGCATCCACCGGGGCGCGACGAACGCGCCCATGCGGCGCCGGTCGGCGGTGAACCGCACGAGCGGGAACACGGCGAAGGGGAGCTGCAGGCTCAGGATCACCTGGCTCAGGATCAGCAGTGCGCCGGTGCCCTCCTCTCCGTAGATGACGATGACGGCGATCGCGGGGATCACCGCGATCAGCCGCGTGATCAGGCGGCGCAGCCAGGGGCGCAGCCGGATGCTCAGGAAGCCCTCCATCACGATCTGGCCCGCCAGCGTCCCCGTGATCGTCGCGTTCTGCCCGGAGAACAGCAGGGCGAGCGCGAACATCGTGCTCGCCAGCGAGGTGCCGAGCAGCGGGGCGAGCATCTTGTAGGCGTCGCCCAGGTCGGCCACGTCCTCGTAGGGCGTCCCATGGAACGTCGCGGCGGCGACGATCAGGATGGCGGCGTTGATGAAGAGCGCGCTCGACAGCGCGAGGGTCGAGTCGAAGGTGGCGAACCGGATGGCGCTGCGGCGACTCTCGTAGTCGTCGCCGTAGGCGCGCGTCTGCACGATCGAGGAGTGCAGGTAGAGGTTGTGGGGCATCACCGTCGCGCCGAGGATGCCCAGGGCGATGTAGAGCATCTCGGGGTCCTGGACGATGCGCGGCGAGGGGACGAACCCGGCGAGCACTCCCGGGAGGCTCGGCTTCGACAGCCACAGCTCGACGGCAAACGCGCCAGCGATGCCCAGGATCAGCACCAGCACGATCGCCTCGACGAAGCGGAACTGGTGCTGTTGCAGGTAGAGCACCAGCAGCACGTCGAGCACGGTGATGCACACGCCGATCAGCAACGGCAGCCCGAAGAGCAGGTTGAGCGCGATGGCGGCCCCGAGCACCTCCGCGAGGTCGGTGGCAGCGATGGCCAGCTCGGCGAGCACCCAGAGCGCCAGGGTGGCCGGGCGCGAGTAGTGGTCGCGGCACGCCTGGGCGAGGTCGCGGCCCGTGGCGATACCGAGGCGCAGGCTGAGCGCCTGCAGCAGGATCGCCATCAGGTTGGAGATCATCACCACGCTGAGCAGCGTGTAGCCGTAGCGCGCGCCGCCGGCGAGGTCGGTGGCCCAGTTGCCCGGGTCCATGTAGCCCACGGCGACGAGGTATCCCGGCCCGGCAAAGGCAAAGGCCTTGCGCCAGAAACTGGCCGTGACGGGGATGGGGACGCTGCCGTGGACCTCCGGCAGGCTCAGCGGGAGGGAGGGATCGCGCGTGGGGACGACGGGGGGCGACAGGTCCCCGCCGGGGGCATCTGGCGTCATGGCGACGGGACGATCTTACAGGCTGGGCGGCAAAACGGGGAGGCCTGTGGCAACCACACGGCGTTGACGCGCTGTGCCACGGGGGACGCGCCGCGGTCGGAGGGCAACGCGCCGTCGGTGCCGAGCGGTTCGGCGCGGGCAGCCGTACACGAAAGACGGGCCGACCGCCGCGGCGGCCGGCCCGTTTGGGTTGGGTGCGTCGACTTACGCCTGGGGTGTGAGGAACAGCCGCACCGCCTCGTCCCACTGCTCCGGTTCGAGGAGGGCGGGCGGCGGCAGGACGTACTCGCCGCCGTCGGCGGCCGCGAGGCCCAGGCGCGTCTCGAAGAACGCGGAGAGGCGCTGGTCCTCGTCGACGAGCCACTGCCGGGCGGCCGCCCCGGTGCGCAGGTCACGGTACTCGCCGCCGGAGGGTGCGACGAGCGCGAGCCACCCGCGGCGGTACGGCTCGGTGTGCACGAGTTCCGGGTTGGTCGCCACCTCGTCGTTGACGTCCATCACGGTGCCGTCCACCGGAGCAATGATGCGGGCCTTCCGGCCATCGAGGTTGACTTCGGCCAGCGTGTCGCCCCGCCGGAGCTCCGTGCCCGGCTCGGCCACCCGCACGGCGCGCGCGCCTGTCAGCAGCCGCTGCGCGAGGTCGTCGACGCCAACGCGCAGCGACGACGCGGAGGCCTCGGCCACCCACGTGTGCCCGGGCGCGTAGTAGAGCCGCCGCAGCCACTGCAGGTGGCCCGCCGGCTCCATCCCGCGCCGGCCGTCGTAGAACCGCTGCCCGAGCCGGACCAGCTCGAGCACCGCCACGATCGGCAGCACGAGCAGCACCAGCCCGACCAGCGCCACGAGGAAGCGCAGGGTCAACCCGGCAATCACGATAGCCGCGGTCTGCAGGAACGACATCAGCGGATCCATGGTGGCCTCACTTAACGCCTTACGCCTTACGCCTTACGCCTTACGCCTTAAGCCTTACGCCTTACGACGAACGCCTTACGCCTTACGCCTTACGCCTTACGACGAACGCCTTACGCCTAACGCCTGGCACCGAGCGAGTGTCCACGTCCTCACCCCGCCGTGTGGCACATCGTGCAGTCATCTGCCAGAGCGAACGCCTTCTTGCCGTCGTGGCAGGCGCCACAGAGTTCGCCCTTCTCCATGGCGGCGTGTGTGATCGTCACCTTGGGCTTGGGTGAGCCCTTCGGCAGAATCCGGAACAGCGACGGGTGACACGTGGTGCACGCCGGCTTCGCCTCGTCGACGTGCGTGACGTGGTTGAACGTGACCTTCCCGGGACTGTCGGCCGACTGCGTCAGCGGCAGGGCGTCGGGCAGCTTCGGGAGGCCCTGCGCCGCCAGCACGCCGCCGGCGAGGAGCGCCACGCTGGCCATCAGCCAAGCGCGCGAGCGGAGGATGCGACGGGTGTTCATGGTCGGTCCTCTCACGACAGCAGGAACTCGCGGGCGACGCGGTCCCAGTCCTCGGGGGCGAGCGCCTGGGCAATCCCGTCGACCGGCACGCCGCCGTCCTGCATCGCCAGTCCAAGGTCCGGCGACATGCGCAGGCGCAGCGCGTTGGTGGCGTCCTCGATCCACCGATGAGCCATGCGGCCCGAGAGCAGGCCCTTGCGCTGCGCGGCGAACCGCGGGCTCTGGACCTGCAGCAGCCAGCCGGCGCCGTACGGGTCGTCCCTGAGCAGGTCGGGGTTGTCGAGGACCTCGCGGTTCACCGCGGTGACGACGCCGTCGACCGGCGACAGCATGTCGAGGGCCTTGTCGCCCGCGTGCAGCCGCCAGGCGGGCTCGCCCTGCCGGACCGCCGTGCCGGGGGCCGGCAGCTCGATCGTGCGCAACGGGCCGACGAGTTTCTGCGCGAAGTCGTCGGCGCCCACCAGCACGGCCCCGGCGGCCTCCGCGGCGCGGGCCCACGCGTGGCCGGGGTGGTAGAACACGTCGCGCGCCACGCGGAACCACTCGACGAGGTCGCTGTGGGCAGGGGCGGCCTGCGCGGCCCGCACGAAGGCGGGCTCGGGCGCCGGACGCGTGCCCATTGCGTAGCGCCAGAAGGGCACGAACAGGACCAGGAACGCGATGGCGATGACGTACTCGAGGCCCTTGGCCCCGTAGAGCGTCAGGATGTCGTGTGGGATCATGGGTGTTCTCCGAGAGCCATCGCGGCCGGTCAGTGTCCGTTGGTGTCCTGCAGCACGGGCATCCGGTTGACGATCCACCGGAACACCAGGATGCCGGTCGTGACGAGCGTGAGCGACGTCCACACCTCCATCCAACTCGGGATGTACCGCTCGGCGGCTTCCCAGTTGTAGGCGACGACCGAGACGTTGAGGCGATAGACGACGATGCCGAGCACCGACCACCCGGCCGTCCAGCGGACGAGGGTGGCGTTGCGCGTGCGGGCGCCGTGGGCGAACAGCAGGCACGGCACCGCGGCGAACAAGACGATCTCCGCCAGGAACCAGAGGCCGAGCGGCGTGGCGAGCAGGTCGGTGCGCCCGCTGTCGGCGAGGCCCTGCAGGCGAAGGAACACGTAGGCGAAGAGGATGACGGAGGCGGCGCGAGCCAGGCCGAGCACCAGCTTGTCCATGTCCACGTGGTGGTTCACGCGCGACTGGAAGGCGCGGTGCGACAGGCTGCTCTCGACGATCACCATGCTCAGTCCCGCGACGATGCTCGACACGAAGAAGAAGATCGGGATGAACGGGGAGTACCAGAGCGGGTGCAGCTTGGTCGGGGCCATCAGGAAGAGCGCACCGAGCGAGGACTGGTGGAGCGTGGAGAGCATCACGGCCGCAACGGTGAGCCCGATGGTGGCGCGCAGCAGGTAGGTGCGCAGCTTCTGCCACCCGAGCCACTCGAAGAAGGCCGGGCTGAACTCGAGCGCGAGCACGATGGTGTAGAGCATCACGCACCAGCCCACCTCGAACATCACCGAGGTGGTGCCGAAGCTGTAGACCATCGGGATCGGCAGGTTCCAGGGCCGCCCGAGATCACACATGAGGCCGAGCACCGCGAAGACGTAGCCGAGGAAGCCGGTGAGCACCGCGGGCCGTACGACCGGGTGGTACTCGTCGAGGCCGAAGATGTAGACCGTGGTGGCGAGGGTGTAGCCGCCGGCGGCGAGCGCCACCCCGCAGAGCATGTCGAAGCCGATCCAGATGCCCCAGGGGTTGGTCTGCGAGAGGTTCGTCGTGGCGCCCAGGCCCGCGGCGAAGCGGTAGACGATGATCAGGATCCCGACCGCGAGAATGAGCGCGGCAACCACGTTGAACGGCGTGAACAGGTTGCGCCGATACTCGGCCCAGGGCTGACCCATCAGCACCTTCTCGGTGAACCAGGGCTGGGGTGAGGTGAGCGTGGCAGGGCGGCTACTCATGACGCACCTCGTGCGTGTCGGTCGTGGCCGCGGCGTCGACGCCCTTGCGGCGCTGGCTGAAGGTGTAGAGCCCCATGAGCAGGGGCGGCCACAGGGTCAAGACGAACGGGACGGCCGCGAGCGCCGGCTGGGTCAGGGAGCTGAAGGCGACGTTCGGCACCGACGCCGGCAGGCCCACCTTCTCGAGCGGGCGGTCGCCGATGTACATCCAGCTGGTGCCCCCGGCCTCGAGCTCGCCGTAAATCTCCTGCGCGTACTTCTCGGGTGAGCCGTACACGCGTTGCCGGGCCTCGAGCAGCAGGTCCGCCCGCGTGCCGAAGGTCAGCGCGCCGGTCGGACACACCGAGGTGCAGGCCGGCTCGAGCCCTTTTGCCTGGCGCTCGGGGCAGAACGTGCACTTGCGGATGAACGGCGTGGCGCTCTCGTACTCGAACTTCGGCACCTCGAAGGGACAGGCCACCATGCAGTAGCGGCAGCCCAGGCACCGCTCACCGTGATACACCACCGGGCCGTTCGGGGTCTTCTCGATGGCCCGGGCGAGGCAGGCCGACGCGCAGGCCGGCTCGACGCAGTGCATGCACTGGCGCTTCACGAACCGGTCGGGCGTGCCGCCGTGTCCCGGGTAGCGGTTCACCACGGTGAAGGCGCGCGTGCTGGTCGTCCGCGGCGTGGCGAACACGCGGTCGTCGCCGGCGAGCTCGGGCCCGCCGAGCCCGTTGGCCTCGGCACACGCCGCCTCGCAGGCGCGGCAGCCGACGCACTTCGTGGTGTCCACGAGCACGGCCTTCATCGAACCGCCCGGCACCTTGGAGGTGGCGGCCGCAGCGGGGGCCGGACCGGCCAGCGTGAGCGCGCCGGCCGCTCCACCCAGTTTGAAGAACGTTCGTCGTGTGAGCCTCATGAGTCTCTCCCGCCCCGCCGAACGGGGCGATGTGCCGAACCGGTGCCGGTCGGGCGCCGACGCGGCGCTAGCGCCGGGTGTGGGCGTGCCGCCGCTCAATGGCGAGCATGCCGAGCATGACGAGCGTCAGCGGCGTGAGCAGCAGTGCGAGCAACATGGCTGGCCTCCTTGGCCCCCCGGCACCCCTGGCAGTTCTCCTCCGCGGCCTCTGCACCCAGACGGGCCACGAGCTCGCGGAAGAGCGGACAGGTTTCGAAATCCGGGCCGAGGCACGGGTGCGCCGTCGCGATCCGATCGAGCGGCAGCATCTTCTTGACGGGGTAGGCGTCGCAGAACAGCATCACGACTTCCTTCAGGTGCGGGCAGGACATCACAACCCCCGTCGATGCGGCCGGTCGCGCGGCACGCGCGAGCCTCGCTGAGAGAGACAGCAAGACCGCCGCCAACGGGATGCCGTTGCGTCTGACGCTACAAACCTTTTTGAATAAACGACTTACGTGGAAGGCGTGATAGCAGGTAAAACGGGCGTCCCGGAAGGCGTTGAGAAGTTCAGCGGCCCGGCTCGGCGCAAGGGCCGCAAAGGCCCGGAAAACTCAACAACCGTGGAGAAAACTCGCATCGTTGCAAGATTCAACGGGTGGTTGCGGAAATCAACGGCCGTCAATCAGTCAACCGGTCGGCCTCCCACAAGCGCACCCCTTTGTCGCCTAGCCGGTCGGTCACTTGACCAGTTGGTAGGGAGACCGAGGGCCGACCGACCGAGCGTCCGACCGATCACGCGCTCTCGACTTCCCGCAGGTGGTACTTCTTGATCTTGTTGTAGAGGGTCACGCGGTCGATGTCGAGGATGCGCGCGGCCTGCGTGACGTTGCCGCCCGTGCTCTCGAGCACGCCGACGATGTGGCGCCGCTCCACCTCTTCGAGCGTCATGAGCACGTTGCCCGGTTGTACGCCCGTGCCCGGCTGGTGGAACCCGAGGTCGCCGGCCTGGATCGTGCTGCCGGAGGCGACGACGGCGGCCCGCTCGAGGACGTTGCGCAGTTCGCGGATGTTGCCCGGCCAGGCGTGGTTGACGAGCAGCGACATCGCGTCGTGGCTGACGCCCTCGATCGGCCTCGCCTGCTCGACCGACAGCTGCTCGATCAACGTGTCGACGAGCAGCGGGATGTCGTCGCGGCGATCGCGCAGCGGCGGCAGGTGCACGGGGATGACGTTGAGGCGGTAGAAGAGGTCTTCGCGGAACTGCCCCGCGGCCACCGCCTTGTTCAGATCGCGGTTGGTGGCCGCGATGATGCGCACGTCCACGGCGACGGTTTCGGTGCCGCCGACCCGCGTGAAGCTGCGCTCCTCGAGCACGCGCAGCAGGTCGAGCTGCAGCTTGGGGCTGATGTCGCCCACCTCGTCGAGGAAGAGCGTGCCGTGGTTGGCCGCCTCGAACTTGCCGCGCTGCCGCGCCACGGCGCCCGTGAACGAGCCCCGTTCGTGCCCGAACAGCTCCGACTCGAGCAGCGTCTCGGTGAGCGCCGCGCAGGAGACGCCGACAAACGGGCCCTCGCGCCGGGGGCTCTCGGCGTGGATGGCGCGCGCCAGCAGCTCCTTCCCGGTACCGCTCTCACCGAGGACGAGGATCGTCGAGTTGCTGCGCGCCGCGCTCTTGGCCAGCTCGAACACGCGCTGCATGTTCGCGTTCTTGCTGATGAGGTCGCGGAACTTGTACTCGCGGCGCAGCACCTTCCGCAGCAGCGCGTTCTCGCGCACGAGCGCCTGCTGGGCCACGATCTTCTCGATCATGATCGTCAGCTCCTCGGGGTCGAAGGGCTTGACGATGTAGTCGTAGGCGCCGAGCTTCATGGCGCG
>Ga0079037_100001776_pt1 | contig 11488 bp, 10 predicted proteins | sample Mud3Dept4metaG_FD_71479 | JGI IMG/M metagenome (GOLD analysis project Ga0079037, IMG submission 71479) | Freshwater wetland microbial communities from Ohio, USA, analyzing the effect of biotic and abiotic controls - Mud 3 Core 4 Depth 4 metaG | ecosystem: Environmental > Aquatic > Freshwater >... | reverse complement strand
CAGGTATGGCTCTCGACGTCCTCCGGCGCGAGCGGCCGGCCGAGGACCTCGGCGCGCATCTCCAGCCGCGCGGCGGTGTGGGCCGAGATGATGATCCGGTTGGCGTGACCGCGCGCCTCCTCGTCCCACTCCGGCCGCGCCTCCTCCACCTGGTGGCCGAGCGCCTCGCAGAGCCGGGCCGCGTCGACCGCGGCGGCGGCGCACTCCGGGTCCACCGGGTGGCCGTTCCAGGCCCGGGTGGCGAGCGCGATCCGGAGCCGGCCCGGGTCGGCCCCCACCTCCGACAGGAAGGACCGTCGCGGCGGCGGCGCCCAGTACGGGTCGCCGACGTCCGGTCCGCTGGTGGCGTCGAGCAGGGCCGCGCTGTCCCGCACGCTGCGGGTGACGGCGTGGTCGTTGCTGGCACCGCTCCAGCGCTCTCCCAGGTCGGGCCCGGCGGGAGTCCGGGCCCGGGTCACCTTGAGGCCGAACAGTCCGCAGGCCGAGGCCGGGATGCGGATCGAGCCGCCTCCGTCGGTGGCGTGGGCCATCGGGAGGATGCGGGCCGCCACCGCGGCCGCGGCGCCCCCGCTCGAGCCGCCGGCGCTGCGGTCGAGGGCCCAGGGGTTGCGCGTCGGGCCGAAGAGCCGCGGCTCGGTGGAGGTCGAGAGCCCGAACTCGGGGGTGTTGGTCTTGCCGAAGATGACCAGGCCGGCGCGCTTGAGGCGCACCACCATCTCGGCGTCGTGGGTGGCGACGTCGTCGCGGAACAGTCCGCAGCCGTTGGTGGTCGCGGTTCCGGCCAGCCCGGCGGCCAGGTCCTTGAGGAGGTAGGGCACGCCCGTGAAGGGGCCCCGGGGCAGGCCGGCCGCCACCGCCGCCAGCCCGTGATCGTAGAGGCGGGTCACCACCGCGTTGACGGCGGGGTTGCGCGCCTCGACGCGCGCGATGGCCGCCTCGAGCAGCTCGCCGGGCGTGACCTCCCGCTTCCGCACCAGCTCGGCCAGCCCGAGTCCGTCCCAGCGTTCGTATTCCAGAGGCATGCGACGCGGCTCCGCGGTCCCGTCCTTTTGCGAGAGACTAATCAGACTTCGGTGCGAGCGTCACGGGGCGCCCTGCACGGGTCGTTCCCGATGCAGGCCAGCGGATGCGAGACCGGGCAACGGGCGACCTCCTCGCCACGGCGCCGCCGCGGCCGGCGCAGGCAATCGGCGATCGCTGCGGCGATCTCCTCGAGGAGGAGCCGGAGCGCGTCCGGCGGGACGCGCCCGCTCCGGATGCTCGCCCGGGTGAGCCGCTCGAACCACCGCAGGGCGTCCTCGAGGATGGAGCCGCGCCGGGCCCGGAAGTAGGGATGCGATCCGAGGACCCAGTAGTTGCAGGGGCTCACGGCCAGGTGGATCCGCATCTCCTCCTCGGTCGGCCGCAGGCCGAGCCAGCGGAGCAGGCGGGCGCGGATGCGCGCGCCGTCCGAGGCGAGGTCGTCGGTCATCCCGGCGGTGAGCTGGCCGGGGTGGATGCGGTACCGCATGACCGCAGCGGGGAGGTTCGCGACCCGGCCGACCCGCATCGCCAGCACTGACATGGCCCAGTCGGCCCCCACCCGCAGTCGCTCGTCGAAGCGCAACCGGTGCTCCGCCAGCCGCTCGCGGTCGAAGGTCATCGCTCCCGAGATGAACTCCGACTTGAAGAGCGTCCGGGCGCGGATCGACGCGTCGTCCGGCGCGTAGCGCCAGGTCGGGCCCTCCTGCTGGAACCGGTCGCAGTAGGTCGAGACGGCCCCGCCCACCAGGATCAGGTCCGGATCCCGGTCGAAGGCGGCGAGCTGGCGCGCCAGGCGATCCGGCGTCGCCTCGTCGTCCGCGTCCAGGACGGCCAGGTAGCGCCCGCGCGCCTCGCGCATCCCGGCGTTGAGCGCGGCCGGCTGCCCGCGGTTGCGATCCATCCGCAGCAGGCGAATCCGCCCGTCCCGGCGCATGGCCCGGAGCACCTCCCCGCTGGTCCCATCCGCCGAGCCGTCGTCGACGACCAGCACCTCCAGGTCGTTCACCGTCTGGCGCTCCAGCGAGGCCAGGGCGGCGCCGACGTACTGCTCGGCATCGTGGGCGGCCATGAGGACGCTCACCAGCGGTCGGCGCGCGGCGCGCGGGGGTCTCGGCACGAGGAGCTCTCGGCCCTGACGCGGTGCGGCGTCGGGGAGCCTTCCCAAACGATACCGAAAAGTTCTAGTTTTTACCCGCGGGGAGGTGCTCGATGAAGGCGATGTCCTTGGAGGAGGCGGTCGCCACCGTCCGCTCGATGCCGGCGCATCAGCGAGCCGCGGCGCTCAGGGGATTCGCGAGGGCGGAGGGTGCCGGCTGGACGGTGCTCGACCCGCGCCAGTGCACGCCGTACATGGCCGAGCGCTGCGACTACCGAGGCGGGCCGGGGAACGGCCGCATCTGCCTGGTGGCGGTGGACCAGAGCACCGGCTGTCCGTACGCCGACTACGTCCCCTAGGGCGCGGCACGCTCCAGAAGGGTCGGCGACCCGAGATCCAGGCCTGGAACCGGCTGGGCGGCGTCCTAGACTGGCTCCATGGCCGGCCCGCACCACGTCGTCCTCGTCCCGGGCTTCTTCGGCTTCGCCAACCTGGGCGACTTCGCCTACTTCGGACACGTGCGGGACTTCCTCGCCGAGCACGGCCCCGGGCTCGGCCTGGACGGCCAGATCCGGGTGGTGCGCACCGAGCCCACCGCCTCGCTGACCCGCCGCGCCGCCCTCCTGGCCCAGGGCGTCGCCGGCCTCCTCGACGAGGCGCCCGGCGAGGTGAGCGTGGTGGGCCACTCGAGCGGCGGGCTCGACGCACGGCTCCTGGTCACGCCGGGAGTGGAGCTGCCCACCCCGGCCGACGTGAAGCGCTGCGCCGGCAGCGTCCGGGCGGTGGTCACCGTGGCGACGCCGCACCATGGAACGCCGCTCGCCCAGTTCTTCGGCGGCATGCTCGGCCAGCAGGTGCTGCGCCTGCTCTCGCTGGCCACCATCTACACCCTGCGCACCGGCCGGCTGCCCTTGTCGGTGGCGCTCCGGCTCGCCCGGGTGCTGCGGCGCCGCGGCAACCGCCCCTCCGGCGTGGTGGACCAGCTCTTCCTCCAGCTCCTCTCCGACTTCTCCGAGGACCGGCGGCGCGCGGTGGACCGCTTCTTCTCCGAGGTGGGCAGCGACCAGGGGCTGGTGGCGCAGATCTCTCCGTCGGGGATGGAGCTCTTCAACGCCTCGACCCAGGACCGGCCCGGGGTGCGCTACGGGTGCGTGGTCACCCGCGCCCGCCCGCCCGGGTTCCGCTCCCTGTGGCGGGCCGGCTTGAGCGGCTACGGCCAGGCGACGCACGCCCTCTTCGTCGCCCTCTACCGCATCGCCTCCGGGACCAGGCGCGGCTGGCTGCCGCGGCTCAACGAGGCACACGCCCGCATCCTGCGAAAGGCCTACGGCCGCATCCCGCCGGCCAGCGCCAACGACGGCATCGTCCCGACCCTGAGCCAGCTCCGGGGAGAGCTCATCGCCGCGGTCTGGGCCGACCACCACGACGTGATCGGGCACTTCCACGAGCCGAGGCACGTGCCGCCGCACTTCGACTGGGTGGCCTCCGGGACCGGCTTCGACCGCTCCCAGTTCGAGGCGGTGTGGCGGCAGGTGGCCGACTTCCTGGCGGCGCGGGCCTGACCCCTTCGGGTGAAGGCGGGCGGGAAGGCGCGCCCGGCCGGCCGGCGCCGCGGGCGATGTCCTGTGGACTCATGCGGTTGACGCGCCGCATTGCGGCCGCTGCAACTTCCGAGCGGGCCCCGTTGAAATCTCGGTCGCGACTCGGCCACGCTTCACCCTCTCGCAACGCGGCTCGCCTCGATTCACCGACCGTCAACACCGAACCCGAAAGGCAGGAGGAAACTCCATGCAGCCGAGAAGGGCCTTCGCCGGCATCGTCGCACTCGCCCTTGCAGCCAACCTGTCGACCGCTTGCAGCAGCAGCCCCGCAGCCAGCGACACCGACGCGAACGCCCTCTCCCTGGACGGACACGGCAGGCGGTCCGCGGCGGTCATCGTCCGCGACGAGTACGGCGTCCCGCACGTCCACGCCTCGAGCGTCGAGGCCCTGTTCTACGCGAACGGCTACGCCCAGGGCCAGGATCGGCTCTGGCAGGCCGAGACCCTCCGCCGGGCCGCCACCGGGACGCTGGCCGAGTGGTTCGGACCGGGCTCGCTGGCCAGCGACGTGCAGGCCCGGACCATGTTCGGACCCGCCAGCCGCCGCGCCGCCCTGCTCGGGGGCGCCAGCGCCGAGGTCCAGACCGTCTTTGCGTCCTACGCCGCCGGCATGAACGCCTGGATCGACGAGGCCAAGGCCTCGGGCAAGCTCCCGGCGGAGTACGCCGCCTTCAAGGTGGAGCCGCGGCCCTGGACCGTCGACGACTCGGTCGCCGTCTTCATGCTTCTCGGGAGCCAGTTCGGCTGGTTCGGCTCCGACGAGCTCGACAACGCGATGGCCTACCAGTCCCTGGTGACCCGGCTCGGTCCCACGGAGGGCGCTCGCGCCTTCGCCGACACCCACTGGCTCGAGGACCCGAGCGCGGTCGTCACCGATCCGGCCGGCGGCGGGAACGTGTGCCGCGACGGCAAGGAGCCGCACGGTCCGTTGCCACCCGGGGTCCGTGAGGCGGCGGAGGAGTTCCGCGCCCGGTCGGCGGCGCACCAGGAGGCCTGCACCCAGGCCGGCCTGCGCCGGGGCCCGATGTCCAACGCCACCCTCATCGGCCCGCGGATGTCGGCCGACGGGCACGCCCTCCTGCTCGGCGGCCCGCAGATGGGCTACGGGGCTCCCCAGATCAACCACGAGATGGGGCTGCACGGCGCCGGCTTCGAGGTCACCGGCATGCAGATCGCCGGCTGGCCGCTCATCCCCGTCGGCGTGGGTCGCGACTACGCCTGGTCGCTGACCTCCGGCGGCTCGGACAACTCCGACATCTTCGCCGAGGAGCTGAACCCGAATAACCCGCTCCAGTACCGCCACGACGGCGTCTGGGTCGACCTCGACTGCCGGCAGGAGGCCTTCCAGGTGGCCGGCGTAGGCCAGCAGGCGAAGGTCCTCTGCCGCTCCATCCACGGGCCGATCGTCGCCGTCAGCGGCGGCGTCGCCTACGCGTTCGCCAATACCTCCTTCGGAAGGGAGATGGAGACCTACGAGGCCTGGCTCAACCTGGGGCGGGTGCGTTCGTTCCAGGAGTTCCGCGATCGCGTGTCCGTCGTCGCCCTGAACTTCAACGTCTTCTATGCCGACGCCGGTGGCAACATCGCGCACTTCCACGCCGGGAAGATCCCGGTGCGGGCCCCGGGCGCCAACCCGCTCTTCCCGCAGCCCGGCGACGGCAGCTCGGAGTGGCAGGGGGTGGTCCCCTTCGAGCAGATGCCCCACTCGGTCAACCCGCGGCAGGGCTGGCTCACCAACTGGAACAACAAGCCGGGCCCGAACTGGCCGAACTCGTCCTACGGCTTCTGGGACTGGGGGCCGGTGCACCGGGTCAACACCCTCCGCGCCATGCTGGAGAAGATGCCGCGCCGCTCGGTGACCCTCCACACGCTGGAGGAGCTGAACCGCCGGGCCGGCCTCACCACCGACTCGCCTTCCGGGAGCGCCGACACGGTCCTCGTCTCGACCATGCTCGGGACGATGCTCGACGCGGTGGATACCTCGGCCGACCCGCGCCTCCCCGCCTCGGTGGCGCTGCTGCGCGGCTGGGACTGGCTCCAGAACGACGCGGACGGCGACAAGAAGTACGACAGCCCGGCGGTAGCCGTGTTCAACGGCTGGTGGCAGGCGACGCTGGACCAGATCCTCTTCCCCAAGCTGGGAACGTCGGTCGACACCACCCTGTGCGCGAACATCGTGTACCGGCTGCTCTTGGGCCCGCAGGCGGCGCTGCCCGTCCAGGCCGACTACCTCGGAGGCCAGACCATCGGGCAGGCCCTGACGAAGAGCCTGGTCAAGGCGCTCGACGGCCTCGCCACCAGCTTCGGCTCGGCGGACATGTCCACCTGGCTCCAGAAGCGCGCCGAGATCCACTGGACGCCGGGTGGGATCGGATCGGTTCCCAACACCCTGTGGATGAACCGCGGGACCTACAACCAGCTGGTGCACCTCGGCCACGGCTCGGGCATGTACGCCCAGAACGTCATCTCCCCCGGCCAGAGCGGCGACTACCGGAGCCCGCACTTCGCCGACCAGCTGGAGCTGTACGCGACCTGGACCTACAAGCCCATGCGCCTGCGAACGCACGACCAGCTGAAGCACGCCGAGTCGGTCACGCGCCTCCAGCTGCCGCAGGGCGACGGCGATCACTGCCACGGCTCACACGGGCCCTGGTCCTCGGCGCTGGCCCACTGCCGGTAGCGCCGGCGCAGCGCGACCGGACCGCCGCCTCCCGCTCCCTCCGGGCGGGGGGCGGCCCGGTTTGACGCCCCGAACCGCGCCCGGTTAACGTCTCTCCCAGTCGCGAGGCGCATGAAGGTCGCGGGAATCCTCCTCGCCGCGGGAGCGGCGACGCGCATGGGCCGGAACAAGGTCCTCCTGGAGCTCGAGGGGGAGTCGCTCCTCCGCCGGGCGGCGCGGCGGGCCATCGAGGCGGGGCTGGACCCGGTCCTGGTGGTCGTGGGCCATGAGGCCGAGCGGGCCGAGGCGGAGCTGGCGGACCTGCGGTGCACCCCCGTCCGGAACCCGGAGCACGCCCGGGGGATCAGCAGCTCGCTCTCGGCCGGGGTCGGCGCCGTGCCGGCCGACGCCTCGGCCGCGGTGGTGCTCCTCGCCGACATGCCCTTCGTGGACGCCGCCGGCATCCGGGCGGTGGTGGCCCGGTACCGGGAGAGCGGGGCGCCGGTGGTCACCGCCCGCTACGGCGAGGTGACCGCGCCCCCCACCCTCTACGATCGGGCCCTCTTCCCCGAGCTCCGCGGCGGCGAGGGAGAGGGACGCGGCCGGGAGGTGGTCCGCCGGCACCGCGACCGGGCGGCCTACGTCGACTGGCCGGCTTCGGCGCTGACCGACCTCGACGAGCCTGAGGACCTCGAGCGGGCACGCGCCCGGCTCGGCAGCAAGGTGAGGCGATGACCGAACACGAGGAGGTGCTGAACCAGGCGGACGCCTGGAGCCGGGGCGGGCTCGGCGTCGCGCTTGCCACCGTGACCAGCACATGGGGCTCGGCCCTGCGTCCGGCGGGCAGCCAGCTGGCCGTGAACGAGCAGGGAGCGTTCGTGGGCTCGGTGTCGGGAGGCTGCATCGAGGGGGCGGTGGTCCAGGAGGCGCTCGACACCATCCGCGACGGGAAGCCGCGGCGGCTGAGGTACGGCGTCTCGAACGAGCGGGCCTGGGAGCTCGGCATGGCCTGCGGCGGCACCATCGAGATCTACCTGGAGCGGGTGGAATGAAGCGGGACCTCCTGGCCCGGATCCGCCGCGACGTGGCCGAGAAGCAGCCGGTGGTGCTCGCCACCACCCTCTCCTCCGGCGAGTCGCGGCTGGTCTACCCCTTCGCCGAGGAGGCGGGCGCCGACCCGGCGCTGCGGGCGGCGGCCCGGGAGGCGGCGCTGCAGGACCAGTCGCGGGTGGTCGAGATCCCCGGCGGCGAGGTCTTCCTCCGCGTCTTCAACCCGCCGGTCCGGGTGATCATCGTCGGGGCGGTCCACGTGGCGCAGGCCCTTTCCCAGATGGTGCGGCAGGCCGGCTACGACGTGCTGGTGGTCGACCCGCGCCGCTCCTTCGCGACCGGCGAGCGCTTCCCCGGCATTCCCCTCTCCGGCGAGTGGCCGGACGAGGCCATGGCCCGGCTGGGTCTCGACCGGCGAACGGCGGTGGTCACCATGACCCACGACACGAAGATCGACGATCCGGCCCTGGCCGCCGCCCTCCGTTCCGACTCCTTCTACGTCGGTGCGCTCGGCAGCCGGAAGACGCAGGCGGCGCGCCGCGAGCGGCTGCGCGCCATGGGCTTCGGCGATCGCGACCTGGCGCGCATCCACGGGCCGGTCGGCCTGGCCATCGGCGCGGTGTCCCCGGGCGAGATCGCGGTGTCGATCCTGGCCGAGCTGGTCGACCGCCTGCGACGGCCCGGGGGTACGGAAGCGCGGGCCGGCGCGTGACCGCCGAGGGGCTCTACCACGACGCGCTGGTGCGGATGGCGCGGGCGGCCACCGGGGCGGGGCGCCTCGAGGATCCCCAGGGCAGCGCCACCCTGGACAACCCCCTGTGCGGCGACCGGGTGACGATCCAGGTGCGCCTCTCCCAGGGTCGGATCGCCGCCCTGGCCCACCAGGTGCGCGGCTGCCTTCTGTGCGAGGCAGCCGCCTCGCTGCTGGGGCGGGCCGCGGTCGGTGCCACCCCCGCCGAGGTCGCAGCGGCGCGGGCCGGCGCCGCGGCCATGCTGGCGGCGGGCGCACCGCTCCCCCAGGAGCCCTGGGCGGAGCTCGAGCTCTTCCGGCCGGTCCACGAGGTGAAGAGCCGGCATCGCTGCGTGCTGTTGCCGTTCGACGCGCTCGGCGAGGCCTTGGCGCGCGCTCGAGTGTAGCCGCGGCAACCCGCGTAGGGTGAATCCATCGGAGCGCCCCATCCGGACCGGCTCCGGGACCGTCGCCCGTTCGCGGCCGCGGTTACCATGAACGGACTCGCCGCAGGAGGCTCCATGGCCCGACTGACTCTGGTGGTCAACGGCAAGACGCATCAAGTGAACGCGGATCCGAGCACGCCGCTGCTGTGGGTGCTGCGCGACGGCCTCGGCCTGACCGGGACGAAGTACGGCTGCGGCATCGCCCAGTGCGGCTCCTGCACCGTGCTGGTCGACGGCGAAGCCGTCCGCTCCTGCCAGATGCCGGTGGGCGAGGCCGCCAAGCGCCGCATCACCACCATCGAGGGGCTGGGCGCGGGCGGGGGCCACCCGGTTCAGCGCGCCTGGATCGCCGAGGACGTGGTCCAATGCGGCTACTGCCAGTCGGGCCAGGTGATGGCCGCGGTGGCCCTGCTGGCGAAGAAGCCGTCGCCGAGCGACGCCGACATCGACGAGGCCATGACGGGGATCCTCTGCCGCTGCGGCACCTATTCCCGCATCCGCCGCGCCATCCACCTCGCCGCCAAGGGAGGGACGCCATGAGCCAGGTCTTCAAGGTCGGGCGCCGCGACTTCGTCCGGATCTCGGCCGGCGCCGGGGCCGGGCTGTGGCTGGGCGTGAACCTGCCCGGCGTGGCCGAGGCCGCCGCGCCCAGGGCCTTCCAGCCGAGCGCCTTCCTCTCGGTCGACGAGGCGGGCGCGGTGACCGTCTGGGTGGCGAAGTCGGAGATGGGCCAGGGAGTGAGGACCTCGCTCCCCATGCTGGTCGCCGAGGAGCTCGAGGCCGACTGGTCCAGGGTCCGCGTCGAGCCCGCCCTCGCCGACGCGAAGTACGGCAACATGGGGACCGGCGGCTCGACCAGCATCCGCACCAACTGGGAGCCGCTCCGCAAGGTGGGCGCCGCGGCGCGCGAGATGCTCCTCGTCGCCGCCGCGCGGGAATGGGGCGTCGAGGCGCGGGCCTGCCGCGCCGAGGGAGGCGCCATCCTGGGCCCGGGTGGCAAGCGGCTGGGCTACGGGGCGCTGGCGGCGGCCGCGGCCCGGCTTCCGGTTCCGAAGGACCCGCCGCTCAAGGACCCCAAGGACTTCCGGATCGTGGGGAGGCCCACCCGCCGGCTCGACTCCGGCGACAAGGTGACCGGCCGCGCGGTCTTCGGCATCGACGTCCGGGTGCCCCGGATGCTCCACGCGGTGGTGGCCCGCTGCCCGGTGTACGGCGGAAAGGTCCGGTCCTTCGACGCGGCCAGGACCCGGGCGGTGAGCGGCCTGCGCGGCGTCCACCAGGTCCCCTCGGGCGTGGCGGTGGTGGCGAGCTCGACCTGGGCCGCGCTGCAGGGGCGCGAGGCGCTGGCCGTCGCCTGGGACGAGGGCCCGGCCGCCGCGCTCGACTCGGCCGCCATCCGGGCCTCGTTCGAGAAGGCCATGGAGAGGCCGCAGGGCGTGGCCCGCCGGGAGGGCGCGGGCGCCGCCGGGCTGGGCATCGCGGTCCGGAGGATCGAGGCGGTCTACGAGCTGCCCTTCCTGGCGCACGCCACCATGGAGCCCATGAACTGCACCGCCGACGTGCGGGCGGGCGGCGCCACCATCTGGGCGCCCACCCAGTCGCCGCAGTGGATCCAGGAGGCGGTGGGGAAGGCCCTCGGGATTCCCGAGCGGAAGGTGACCGTCCACACCACGCTGCTCGGCGGCGGCTTCGGCCGGCGCTCGATGACCGACTTCGCCGTCGAGGCGGCGCTGGTGTCCCGGGCGGCCGGAGCGCCGGTGAAGGTCACCTGGACGCGCGAGGACGACATGGGGCACGACTTCTATCGCCCCGCCAGCCTGCACCGGCTCGCCGCCGGCCTGGACGCCGAGGGGCGGCTCGTCGCCTGGACGCACCGGGTGGTGGCGCCGTCCATCGCTCGCCAGATCTTCGGCCGGCCCTCCTTCCGGCCCGGGGTGGAGCGCCCGGACGTGGTGGAGGGCGCCTGGGACCTCCCCTACGGCGTCCCCGCCATCGAGGTGGACTACGCCATCCCCGAGGTGCCGGTTCCGGTCGGCTGGTGGCGATCGGTCTACTCCTCCCAGACCGCCTTCGCCAACGAGTGCTTCCTCGACGAGGTCGCGGCGGCCGCGGGCGCCGACCCGCTCCGGGTGCGTCGCTCCCTGCTCGCCAAGGAGCCGCGGCTGCTCGGCGTGGTCGAGCTGGCGGCCGCCCGCGCCGGCTGGGGAAGCCCGCTCCTGCCGGGCCGCGGCCGGGGCCTCGCCTGCCACTTCTCCTTCGGCAGTTGGGTCGCCGAGGTGGCAGAGGTCTCGGTGGAGGGCGGCAAGGTGCGCGTCCACCGCGTCGTGGCCGCGGTGGACTGCGGCACGGTGGTGAACCCGAGCACCGCCCGGGCGCAGGTGGAGAGCGCGGTGATCTACGGGCTCTCGGCGGCCCTGCGCGGGGAGATCACCGTCGAGCGCGGCCGCGCCCGGCAGACGAACTTCGACCGGTACGAGCCGCTGCGGATCCACGAGGTCCCGGAGATCGAGGTGCACTTCGCCGAGAGCGCCGCCGCGCCCTCCGGCCTCGGCGAACCGGGACTGCCGCCGGTCGCGCCGGCGTTGGCCAACGCCGTGTTCGCGGCCACAGGCAAGAGGGTGCGACGGCTGCCGCTCTCCTCGGCGGGCCTCTAGCCGCGGCCTCGCACCTTGGGCGGGAAGGCTCCTGCCGGGGCGGCCGGTCCGGCGGAGGGTCGCGTGCCGCCCCTCGCTCGGGGGCGGCACGGTGTAGGTGATCGGAGCAGTCCCAAGAATGATTCCCCGCGTCGCTTCCGGCTGGAGCGCCGCTCACCCTGGCCCTCGGACCTTGGCGGCGACCCAAATTGCCACTGCAACGAGCTTGATGAGGCCCGCGCCGACGCCC